>Ga0213826_1000657_pt1 | contig 16594 bp, 14 predicted proteins | sample MC6MC0899MG_FD_180668 | JGI IMG/M metagenome (GOLD analysis project Ga0213826, IMG submission 180668) | Enriched soil aggregate microbial communities from Iowa State University, Ames, United States - MC6-MC0899-MG | ecosystem: Environmental > Terrestrial > Soil > Unclassified | place: USA: Iowa...
GGCCCGAACGACCTGCTGACCACCGCCTATCAGCGCATGAAGCTGTATGACGTGTCGCAGCTGCCGGTGCTGGACGGTGACCAGCTGGTCGGCATCGTCGACGAAAGCGACGTGCTGCTGCACGTCTACGGCGACGAAGCACGCTTCCGTGACCCGGTGGCCACCGCGATGGTCAGCAAGCTGGATCGCCTGGATGTGAAATCGCCGATCGAGGCGCTGCTGCCGGTGTTCGACCGCGGCCAGGTGGCCATCGTGATGGATGGTGACACCTTCCTCGGCCTGATCACCCGCATCGACCTGCTGAATTACCTGCGTCGGCGCGTTCAGTAAGGCGTTTATCGCCGCAGATCGCTGCTGAATCCCGGTTTATCCGCGTCAAAGCTCGTTAAGGCCGCGCTGATAGACTCCCGCTCCTTCGACGGCGCCGGTCATCGGCGCCAATCAGGAAACGACATGTCCAACGCTTCTTCCCCGGACCGCGCGCTGGCGCTGGCCACCCTGGCCATCCATGGCGGCCAGTCGCCCGACCCGAGCACCGGCGCGGTGATGCCGCCGATCTACGCCACCTCGACCTACGCGCAGTCCAGCCCGGGCGAGCACCAGGGCTTCGAGTATTCGCGTACCCACAACCCGACCCGCTTCGCCTACGAGCGTTGCGTGGCCTCGCTGGAAGGCGGCACCCGCGGCTTCGCCTTCGCCTCGGGCATGGCCGCCAGTTCGACGGTGATCGAATTGCTGGATGCCGGCAGCCACGTGGTGGCGATGGACGACATCTATGGCGGCAGCTTCCGCCTGTTCGAGCGCGTGCGTCGCCGCACCGCTGCGCTGGACTTCAGCTTCGTCGACCTGACCGATCTGGCCGCCTTCGAAGCGGCGATCACGCCGAAGACCAAGATGGTCTGGATCGAGACCCCGACCAATCCGATGCTGAAGATCGTGGACATCGCCGCGGTCGCCGCCATCGCCAAGCGCCATGGCCTGATCGTGGTGGTGGACAATACCTTCGCCTCGCCGATGCTGCAGCGGCCGCTGCTGCTGGGCGCCGACCTGGTGCTGCATTCGGCCACCAAGTACCTCAATGGCCATTCGGACATGGTCGGCGGCATGGTGGTGGTCGGTGACGATGCGCCGTTGGCCGAGCAGATGGCCTTCCTGCAGAACTCCATTGGTGGCGTGCAGGGCCCGTTCGACAGCTTCCTGGCCCTGCGCGGTCTGAAGACCCTGCCGCTGCGCATGAAGGCGCATTGCGCCAATGCGATGGCGTTGGCCAAGTGGCTGGAAACGCATCCCGAGGTGGAAAAGGTGATCTACCCGGGGCTGGCCTCGCACCCGCAGCATGAGCTTGCCCGCAAGCAGATGGCCGGCTTCGGTGGCATCGTCTCGATCGTGCTGAAGGGTGGGTTCGAAGCGGCCAAGCGTTTCTGCGAGAAGACCGAACTGTTCACCCTGGCCGAGTCGCTGGGCGGGGTGGAAAGCCTGGTGAACCATCCGGCGGTGATGACCCATGCGTCGATCCCGTTGGCACGCCGCGAGCAGCTGGGCATCAGTGATGCACTGGTAAGGCTGAGCGTGGGTGTTGAGGATCTGGGGGATCTGCAGGTGGATCTTGAGCGGGCGCTGGGTTGATTCGATGAGCACTGTCGACGGACGTGGTCCGCTGCGCGATGTCTGGAATCATCGTGCGCTGTTGGGACGGATGGTCAAACGAGATGTCCGGGGCCGATACCAGGGATCGATCTTCGGCACGCTGTGGTCATTCGCTACCCCCCTGCTGCTGCTGTGTGCCTACTGGTTTTTCCTCGGTGTCGTGCTGCAGGCGCGTTTTGGCGCAACGCCGCAGGTCGCCTTTCCCGTTGTCCTGTTCTCTGGATTGATCACTCATCTGTTTTTTGCTGAAGTTCTGGGGCGGGCCTCGGGGTTGATCTTTGAACATGCTACTTATGTGAAAAAGGTGGTCTTCCCGCTCACGGTACTGCCGTGGATGACACTGGCAACCGCTGCGTTCCATCTATGCGTGAACCTGTCCATTCTGCTGATCGGCCAGTTCCTCATTGTAGGTAGCATCCCTCCGACCTGGCCGTTGATCTTCCTGGTGATGTTGCCGGCGCTGCCCCTGCTGCTGGGGCTGTCCTGGATGCTGTCCGCATTTGCCGTGTTCCTGCGTGATATCCAGCAGATCGTGCCGTTGATTCTGACGCTGATGATGTTTGCCAGCCCCATCTTCTTTCCCATGGAAATGGTTCCCGAGCAGTACCGGCCGTTCTTGGTCCTCAATCCCACGACTGTGATCATCCAGCAGGTGCGTGCGGTTGCTATTCACGGCGAGCTCCCTGATTTCCAGGCGCTGGGAATCTATTCGATAGTGGCACTGGTGGTGATGAGCCTCGGCTATTGGGTATTCGTGCGCACGCGCAAGGGGTTTGCCGATGTGCTCTGACCAACTGATTGTCGATGTCGATCATGTCGACAAGAGCTTCCTGCTGTATGACAAACCTTCGCATCGACTCTGGCAGATGCTTCTGGGGAGCCGGCGAACCTTCTATCGTGAGCATCGTGTCCTGAAGGATATCGACTTTAAAGTGCCGCGTGGGCAGACACTAGGTCTGGTAGGTCGCAACGGCGCAGGCAAATCCACCCTGCTCAGCATACTGTGCGGAACGCTGAACCCGAGCGCAGGTGATGCAAAGGTGCACGGTCGGGTGGCGGCGCTGCTTGAGTTGGGCGCAGGTTTCAATCCAGAGCTGACTGGTCGCGAGAACATCGATCTATGTGCCCAGATCTATGGTCTTTCCGAGCAGCAGATTTATGAGCGGCGAGATTCGATCATCGAATTCGCCGACATCGGCGATTACATCGACCGCCCGGTGAAGACCTATTCCAGCGGCATGTTTACCCGCCTGGGCTTCTCCGTTGTGGCCCATGTCGATGCGGACGTACTTATCGTAGACGAGGCGCTTGCGGTGGGCGATGCCTACTTCGTGCAGAAATGCATGCGCTTTCTGCATCGGTTCCGCGACGAGGGTGGGACGCTCATCTTCGTGAGCCATGATATGGGGGCGGTCACCGCACTCTGCGATCGCGTCATCTGGCTGAAGGACGGCGGCGTGTTCATGGATGCGTCACCGAAGCAGGTGGCGGCAGCTTATCTGGCTGATCTGTATGAGGTCGAGCGTGCGTCGGACCTGGCTGGTCCGGATCGGCTTGCCTTGGACGAATCCGAAGAAAGAGAGGAGGAGGTGGACGGTCGACTTGCCTGGTTGAATCACACCCAGCTTCGCAATGACATCCAGCTCGGGAAGTTCAACCTCTCGCATGACTTCGGGGTGCGCGGTGCCGAGTTCATCAAGGGCGGGTTCTATGATCGCCAGGGGCGTCGCCTTACCTGGGTGGTGGGAGGGGAGTGGGTGGAGCTCCGGCTGCGCGTGCGTGCCGCTGCGCCCATTCGTTCATTGATCGTTGGTTTTGTTGTAAAGGATCGACAGGGGCAGCCACTGTTTGGGGATAACAGTTATCTTACCCATCGTGATGATCCGGTCAGTGTCAATGTGGGCGATGCGGTCGAGTTCTACTTCCGGTTCCGGATGCCGGTGCTGCCTACCGGAGACTACGCGGTCAGTGCTGCCATTAGCGATGGTGTACAGGAAGACCATGTCATGCACCAGTGGGTGCATGATGCTTTGATTATCAGCAGTCGTGCCAGTAGTGTCGCGACGGGTTTGGTTGGAATTCCAATGCTCGAGATCGGTCATTCGAGGATGGCAACAACAGGGGCGTGCAATGACGCGGGAAAATAATTTTGACGCAATGCGCATTGTTGCAGCATTGGTGGTGATCTTTGGGCATGCCCATCCGCTCTCTGCGCAGCCTGATCCGACATTGCTTGGCAATGCCGTGCAAAGCGTGGCGGTCAAGATATTCTTTGTTGTGAGTGGATTCCTGGTTGCAAAAAGCTGGTGGTCCGACCCCCATGTTGGCCGCTTTCTACTGCGGCGTGGGCTTCGTCTGTTCCCGGCACTGTTCGTGCTGCTCGCCTTAACCATCCTTGTGCTGGGCCCGTTGTTCACAACGCTCCCGATTCACGATTATGTTGTCAGTGAAGGGACCATTCGCTACTTCATCTACAACATGGTTCTTTATCCGGTGTATGCATTGCCGGGAGTATTCGCGGACAATCCATACCCGGGGGCAGTCAATGGATCATTGTGGAGCTTGCCGGTAGAGGTCTCGATGTATCTGCTTCTCCCGGTGATTGCCATCATCGCGGCGCTTGCGAGAAGTAAGACCGTATTCGTCGCGATCTCGCTCATAGGAATCGCACTGAGCCTGTACTATCTGATAGCTGTTCCGGCAGAAAACCAGATCGTTTGGTGGGGAACGGGTTCCCGCTCAGTAGCCGATGTCGGTCCCTACTTCTTCCTTGGCGCTATCGTTGCGGTTACGCCGATCGAGCGCGTGCTTAACCCAGGGGGCGCGCTGTTCCTGGTAGCCATTGCCGCGTTATTTCAGCTGCCCCACTACTGGATGCAACAGTTGGTGCTGATGGTGGTGCTGCCCTATGTAGTCCTGTCATTCTCAACTACCGCGACGCCATTTATCTCGAAGGCTGGGCGATTCGGTGATCCCTCCTATGGCATCTACCTCTATGGATTCCCGGTTCAGCAGGCGTTATTTGCGGTCGGCGGGATCAGCATGGGGCCCTTGGAGAATACCGTTTTTGCTGTACCCATTGTCGTTGCACTGGCATATTTGTCATGGCACTTGGTTGAAAAGCGCGCTCTGTCTTTCAAGCCGGGCAAGCGTTTGGCTGGCGGAGCGGTAAACTCGAAGGAAATCCCATCATCATGAAAGATTGCATCCTGGTCACCGGTGGAGCCGGTTTCATCGGCAGTGCCCTGTCACATCTCCTGCGCGCCGAAGACCCACGTCCGATCGTCGCTATTGACAGCCTGCACCCGCAGGTTCACCCCAAACGGTTGCGTCCGATGGAGCTGAATCAGGACGTGGAGCTTATGGTGGCCGACGTCTGTGAGCTGGATACTTGGAAGGCCTTCATGGCCCAATGGAGGCCTTCGCTCGTCGTGCATCTCGCCGCCGAGACGGGAACCGGGCAGTCCCTCAGTGAGGCATCCCGGCACACGCATGTGAACGTCACCGGCACGGCACGTATGCTCGACGCGTTTGCTGCGGCGGGTCATGTTCCTGATCGAATTGTGCTCACCAGCAGCCGGGCCGTATACGGAGAGGGCCTGTGGGAGAATGAGAATGGCGAGCGCTTCCAGCCCGGGCAGCGTTCCAAGCGAATGCTTGATGATGCTCAGTGGGATTTCCCGGGCGCAACGGCAATCCCGTTCCGTGCTGACGTCACGCCAGCTAATCCGACCAGTGTGTATGGTGCCACCAAGCTTGCCCAAGAACACATCATCAATGCTTGGGCGCTCAGCTTCGGCACGGATGTTGCCATCCTGCGATTGCAGAATGTTTACGGTGCCGGGCAATCTCTTGACAACCCCTACACCGGGATCGTCTCGCTGTTCTCTCGCCTCGCCAAGGCCAAGCAGAGCATCCCGCTGTACGAAGACGGATTGATGCGCCGGGACTTCGTGTATATCAGCGACGTGGTGAGAGCCGTCTTCGCCGCGACGCAGGAAGCCGCAGCAGTTGGACGGGTGTACGACATTGGCTACGGGTTGCCCTCGACCATTAAGGACCTTGCTGACGAGGTCGCACGCCACTACGGTGCGCCAGCGCCTCACGTCTGCGGCAAGTACCGGAATGGCGACGTTCGCCACGCGGGCTGTGACGTGTCTCGGTCCCTTGAGCTTGGCTGGTCGCCGGAGGTCGCGATGTCGCAAGGCGTCGCCCAGCTATGCGATTGGATTGACGTCCGTCTGTCTGGGGAGGGCTGATGATGGCAAAGGACGTTCTGCCACACCTGGGACGGCTCAGAGTTCATTCGATCCTCTACGGCAATGAACCGCATCGGATCAGTCAGGCTGTTGCACATCTTGAGCGGGCAGCTCATGTCGCCTTAGAGCAGGGGGTCTTTGATAGGATCGAGCTGGCCTATGGCGATTGCTCGCCTAGCGATGAGTTGCGCGCCACGGTACTCGCACAGGCGCGTGAAGATTCGGCGCTGGCTGCGGTTGAATACCATTTCTTTGATGCCAACCTTGGTTCTGCGCAGGGTCATAATCGGTTGCTCAGCATCGGCAATTCCGAGTTCGTGATCATCATGAACCCTGACATAATGATGGCGCCGAATGCGATCGTTGAGCTTGCGCGGGTGTTTTCCGACCAGAGGGTCGGAATGGCTGAGGCGAAGCAGCTGCCCATCGAGCATCCTAAGCAGTACGACCCGGCGACCGGCGACACCTCTTGGGCCGCGACGGCCTGTACGCTTATTTCGCGGGAGGTGCTCAAGGCGCTTGAAGGCTTCGATCACCAGACGTTCTTCCTGTACTGCGATGATGTGGACTTCTCGTGGCGAGTAAAGCTTGCGGGCTACCGTGTTCTCTACTGCCCCGCCGCCGCGGCGTTCCACGACAAGCGACTGGGTGATGGTGGCGAATGGAGTGTGGGTTGGGCAGAGAAGTACTACTCGGCCGAAGCTGCCATGCTACTTGCCTACAAGTACAGCAGGCAGGATCTAGCAGAAAGTATCTATGCATATTTCAAGAACAGTGGCGATGCAGTTTGGCTGAAGGCTGCCGACGAATATGCCCGGCGCAAGAGCGTCGGCGAGCTTCCTGTGCAACTTGATTCTGCGCACAAGGTTGCCGTTTTCACCAATGGCGCGTATGCCAACCACAGGTTCGCAATGTGATGGAAATCTACGACAATAGTTTCTCGGACCAAAACGTCTATGGTCACATCGCCAATCTCTTCGCCCGTTTCGAGCCAACCGCTGGAAGCTATTTCCTCGATTTTGGCTGTGGTTTTGGACGCCTCGCGGAGGTAGTGGAGGGGCGCTACGGCGTCAAGTACGTAGGCTTTGATATCAACGAGCCGGGCTTGGAGTCCCTGCGTGCGCGTGGATTTGCCGCACACTACGCCGACCTTGGGGAATCCGACGCTGCGCTTGAGTTGGTGCGGCGCGTACTTCCTGAAGGCGCTGTGATCGCCGCGTTATGCACAATTGATACGCTCGAGCATCTTCCTGATCCGCTTGCCGCGCTTAGACTCTACGCCCGCATTGGGCGCGGCCATTCGGTTCCGCTTCTCGTGTCGGTGCCCAACGTCGCGCACACGGACATCGGCGCAAAGCTTACTGTGGGCCGCTTTGATTACACCGAAGCCGGCTTGCTCGATCACACGCACATGCAGTATTTCACCAGTGACCGGTTCACGTCGTTGATGAAGGACGGTGGATGGCACGAGGTTCATCGCCATGATGTGTCGCTGCTCCGCAGCGACCAACATTTCCCGGCTCAGTTGCCTGTCCTCGCCCCGAAGGCACCGCTTGCCGAGCTGCTCGCTGGGATTCGTGAGCAGGCTGATGGGTATGGGTACGTAAATCAGTTCGTACGCGCATACCTGCCTGGGCCGGAGACTGCCAAGGCGCACGTGCCGTACGTTGCAGCGCGCGAGCGCGAAGACGCTCCGTTCCTCTCCGTTGTCATTCGCACCGTAGGGCGACGGATCGAGACCCTGCGCGAGTCCTTGCTCTGCCTTACTGCGCAGACTTGCCAGGATTTCGAGATCGTTGTCGCAGGTCATAATCTCGATGTCCAACGCCAGATCGCCGTCGAACAGCTGATCGCTGAACTCCAAGAGGGTGTGCGTGTTCGGACCCGGCTGATCACTGTCGATGGAGGTGGGCGCTCCGCGCCGCTGAATGCTGGCTTCTTGTCCGCTGAAGGACGCTATGTTGTTGCGTTCGATGACGATGACCTCGTGTTCGGCAACTGGGTCGAAACCTTCAAGAGCCTGGAAGAAGTCAATCCTGGTCAACTACTAAGAGCCACGGCGGCCGCGCAGGATTGGGACCGTATCAGGGGCAGTGACGCGGTGGCCTCGCGTGCCATCAGTGGCATGCGCATGCTCTATCCGGATAAATTTGAGTTGATCGCCCATCTTGTGGAAAACAGAACTCCACTGCATTCCATCGCGTTCCCGCGCGTACTATTCTCGAATCTCGGTTATCGATTCGATCCGGAACTAAGCACGGCAGAGGATTGGGATTTGATCATCCGGGTTGCTCCGTTGTCTGGTGTGGCTTCGTCCAAGGTGGTTACAGCGCTGTATCGGCTTTGGAAGTGCGGTGATAACTCCGCTTCTGCCCATGATCAGTTCGAATGGCAGAGCAACTATTTCAAGACGCTGAAGAAGATCAATGCCGCGCCACTTCTTTTGCCCGCAGGTGCGGTTGTTAAGCTCCGCAAAATGTATCTTGCGCTGGAGCGACTGCAGGGGCATGTCGAGATTGATGGCGACAGTGCTGTTTTGGTTGATCCGCAGATTGAAGACGATGCAAGGATCGAGCAACTTCGTCTGCGATATCACGAGTTGATAAATTCACTCTCGTGGCAGATGACCGGACCCCTGAGGCAGATCCGTCGAATCTTGCGGCGCCAGCCTCGATCCCGGAATCCTAGGATTTGGACGATGAATGAACAGGATTTGGAGTTCCACATCCGTCAGATCCTTAACTCATCTTCCTGGCGCCTGACGAGAGTCCTGCGATCACTTCGACGTAAGTAGCGGAAAGTTACTGCGCGATAGCCGGTGGGCTATCGCGCGCCGTTTTCGCGCGAGGGGCGGAACGTCGATGATGATGATCTCGGCAGTGTAACGTGCAGCTTCGCGAATAGATTTAATTGGCATCTGAACGCCTCACAATGAACTACGTCTTGTGGGTAGCCGTCCGAAGGGAATCGGCAATGGGGTTATCTTCGTATCTCCTCTCCCGATGGAGACGATTGGGCGCAAGCAGGCGCTTAAGGGCCAAGCCGGGTATGCCGCGCTTGTAGTCGCGCCGGACCCTGCACTCAACCAACGTGACGACGTCATTCCACGATTGCTTGTTGGGGAGATAAGGAGCGTGTGGCAACTGTATGGTCAAGGCACAGCAGTGCCACTCTGGCCAGAGGATGAATTCCGCCAATCTGAGCCTCATTGACTACGATGCTCGGTCCATCGAGCTGCGATCGTGCGCCCGTGCGCGCGTAGCGGCACTTCAATGAATCTGAAGTTGGCTTCGGCCAATAGCAGGGCTGTCCCCAGCGCTGCACATACGTAAACGACATGGCTGACTGGAGACGAATGCGCTCCGACGCCGACCCACTCGGAAACTGGCTTGGCGAGATAGTAGACGGGCACATGGGTGAGATAAAGGGCGTAGGACCTGCTCCCGATGTAGGCAGCAAGTCGTCCGGCACGTCCGCTGATGCCCAGGTAGGAGTTGCCGTAGGAAGCTGCCCATACCAGCAGGGCCGCCACTAACATGATGCAGGTCGTATGGAGCTGGATCACATGCGACTTTGCTGCAAGCATGCCGATGGACAGGATGCACAAGGCAAAGAAGGTGAGACCGAGTGGCCTCCACCCGAGGAATTTTGGCTCTATCTTCTTCAGAAGCCCTCTGTCCGCTGCCAGCGCGATCAGGACGCCAGCCGCAAGCGCGTCGGTTCTGACGAACCAGAGGAGTGAAAGGATGGGGCGATGCAAGAGTGCCTGGGCTGCAATGATGAGGACCAGGGCAACGGGTAGCCTTTTCCAGCCAAGCGTATAGACCAGTACCGGTAATAACAGATAGCACTGCTCTTCAAGCGACAGGCTCCAGTACACCTGGTTGATTCCGCAGCCTTGACTCTCGCCCGCATAGCAGGACCAGAAATGGACGTTGGCGACATAGAGTGTGGCGGAGGCCAGATCCATCAGGTTCTGGCTCACACTTCGCAGGTGCCCATCATTGATGGGGAGTGCGCTCATGAGGACCACCACGAGCAGCCAGAAAATGGCAGACGGCGTCAGGCGCCAAAATCGTCGGATCCAGAACGGAATGACCAGCCTGGAAAATGATGGGATTCGGGGGTGTTCACGAAGCAGGCTGGCGGTAATTACATAACCTGAGATGCAGAAGAAGATGTCAACGCCACCCCAGAAAAAGACGACGTCGGTGATCTTTCTGAAGGCAGGGCTCTGCCAATACAGGAGGATCTCCAAGTGCGCAAATAGGGTCAAGCCCACCGCAGCTGCGCGAAGGATCTCAATGTCGAGGTTGTGGGGTTGGCTTCGCAATGCGACTTCTCTGAATGCCTGCACGGTAGTGTTGTCTTTCAGCGGGCGGCCGTGCTCACAGGCCTCCGGTCCGCGGCAATACCTGCGTCCAAGCGGTCGTACCAGTCCGATTCACCGGAGACGTCGCTTTCTATTATGAGCAATGAGGTCCTACGCCAGATACTTCTGCCGTCGCCGCATAGGGGGGCTCAGTCCCTTCAGGATGTGCCTGCTTCGGGTTGACGCAGGACGCCCGGTCTCCGGCGTCCTCCATTTGCAAACTGAATGGCTACGAAAGCAGGAATCAACATGATGTACGGCGCCATGTGCTTTTCGAATTCGTAGTACCCGTCGCCCAGGACTACAAAAAGCGGAGCAATCAATCCAAAGCAGATAAGGGCGAAGAATGAAGTCGCCGTTCGGCGGACTGCAACAATGACTATCAGCAGAAGGGCGCCAAGCTGAAACGCCCACCCAGACAATCCAACTGCATTGAATCCGCTGTCTGCGATGGTTTTGGCCGAACGTAGATGGCTAAGGGAATAGTCCGACTGCCACGCTGTTGCCACTGTGTTCCGAAGCAGCGCCCATGCCAAAGCGGGCTGGCTGGTCACTCTCATCACGTACATGTGGGGTTTGCCTGCGTCAAATGCATTCTGGATCTGTACCGCACGGGTAGCGGTAGTCGCAGGGGACCATCGCTCGGTCGAAATCTCGGCTCCCGTTGGCCAATAGCTGGTCCCAAGCAGAGGGAGGCTCGGATCAGGTTCGTAGATTGAACTTCGAGCCTGCATGTCCAACCGATTCTCGCTGAAGTAATGCAGGCGCTGCTCGAAGGTCTTGGCAGGCCAGTCGGCAGATCGCTGTAATGCCCATCCGATACCATTGTAGGTTCTGTTGTAATTGTTGACCGCACTCATCTCGCCGAAATGAGCGAGATACGCTTGGTATGAGAATCCGCAAACTGTCAGGAAAAGACAGGTGGCCAGCTTTTGGCGGTAGCGGCCTCCGCGCGGATCCATCCAGAGTGCCGTTACTAGCAACACCGGCAGCATCAGTATCATCTGTGCTTTGCATACAAGGATCGCTGCCGAGCTGAGTGCGAAAAGTCGATACTTTCCTTCCTGGGTGAGGGCGATGATCCCTGCTGCAAGCGTTGGGGCGAGCGCGAGAACCATTGCTTCTTCATAAAGTGATCTGAAATAGACTGCGTAAATCCCAGCGAACACAGAAAGCGAGGCCACGGTTACCGTGATCATTCGACGGAGCTGAGGGCTGGCCAGTCCCATTCGTACCAGGATGGAGGTCCCTGACAGGAAGATGGCAAGAAGCACGCTGGAGACCGTCCACATCGGCATGGATTTGGGGCTGCCGACTCGACTTGCAACGCCTGTCAGTTGGGCGACACCAGCCATGAGAGAGTCTGGGGAAACCTGCTGCTCATTGCGGTAGGCGTACTCTTCCTTCAAGGGCTCCCATCCCTTGGTGAGGATCGGCATCGACTGGTGGACGCGAAGGAAGTCGCCATTGTTGATCATTCCCTTACCTGGGAATGTCAATCCGAGCGTCATAAGCAGAACAGTTGCCGCGACGAAGAGGCCGACGGGGCGTCCTGATGTTTTCCAGAATCGCATTAATTGAACACCAGTCGTTTATCGAGGTGGTACTTGATGATGTAGCCGGCTATGAGCCCTATCACACCGCCGACATATCTCATTGAATCTGAGTCGAATGCAAGTTCGAATGCGTACTCCGTGGCCCAGAAGACAGCTGTTGTTGCGAGTCCCATGACGCTATACAGCAGGAATGTCTTTGCTTCCTGGTTGGCGCTCTCGCTTGCGTAAAGAAAGATGAACTTCTTATCGAGGACGTACTTGGTGATTAGGCCGACGGCGGTCCCAATCAGCATGGAAATGGCAATTGAGAACGGTCCGGTGTAAACATATATGGCCGCCGCCTGCGCCCCGATATTTACTGCGATCGAGATGGCTGCAAATGCCATGTACAGCATTACAAGACGCTGAATTCTCACAGTCGAATCCTGCGGAATACGAATTCCGGGATGTTAACGATGATCTTCATGATCACGTACCAAAAAGAAGGCAGGTAGGCCATCGAGCGCCGCTTGTCGATAGCAGTAAGAATTCCTGCAGCGACCCGGTCGGGCGTGGCCCACATTGCGCCCTTCTTGAAGCTCGCCGTCATAGGGGTATCAACGAAGCCTGGTTTGATAGTCAGCACATTGATCCCTGCCTTGGACAGCCGCTGGCTTAGCCCGCTGAGATAGGCTGAGACTGCGGCTTTGGCGCTTCCATAGAGATAGTTGCTCGCGCGACCACGGTCTCCCGCCACGGACGAAATGACCGCCAGTGTTGACCCAGGCGTCAGCATGGGCGCCAAGCGATTACTCAGTGCGATCGTGGCGGTGCCATTGATGTGGAACTCTTGAAGCGCGTAGGCAGTATCCGTGTCGCATGTTGCCTGGACCGGGAGTGTTCCGTGTGCAATGAGAACGATGTCCAGTCCGCCGAGATTCCTGGTGGCGGTTTCAAACATCGCCTCATGCGCGGACAGATCCGCAACGTTGAGCACGCTTATTGTCACCGCATGGGCTCCACGGACGCTGAGATCTGCCGCTAAGTCCATCAGGCGCTCTTCACTGCGGCCAACCAGGTGGAAAGCGGCCGCGCGAGCGGAGAGGCGGCGAGCAACGGCTACGGCAATGGCCGACGTCGCACCAATGATCAGTACTTTCTTCATCTTTACTCCATCACGCGTCGCCAGAAATCAGACGATATTCGAGGGTCGATATGTTCCTGGAAGGCCTGCAACGCTGCTCCATATCCCTGCATGAACAGAGATGGCGCCATGCGTGCATCCTTGGCGGGGTAAAGCGTGCCCCCTGCTTCGGCGACGATAAGATCGAGGCGCCGTAACAGTTGGAAAACCGATGGGCCGGTATTGGGGAAGTCCAGGGCAAGGGTTGTACCAGGGCGTGCAAAGGACAGCATCCCGGGCGAGGGGCGATCGCCAAATTCCTTCAACACAGCCAGGAAAGAGCCTTGGCCGCTGTCTGAGATTTGCCTGAGCAGGGCGGGGACGGCGTCCTGTGCAGCGCCTGCTGGCAGCACGCACTGGTGCTGCAGGAAGCCGCGCGGACCGTACATCCTGTTCCAGTGACCGATCCCGTCCAAGGGATAGAAATAGCTTTGATAATGCTGTTGGCTGCGTACCTGTCTTGCACTCTGTCGCCAGTAGTACAGCGTATTGAAAGGACGCAACGTCAGGCGGTTGACAAGCGACACCGGTGGCGTCATGGGGAATGTCAGTCTTTGGGCATTGCCGGGCACCGGGACGGATGAGTCCCCGGTGGCGTGGTTGCTGCGGATGAAGTGACCTCGTCCCAGGGCTTTCCCTTTGGCCAGACAATCGATCCACGCCACGGTGTACTCATGGCTCGCCGCGGATGTGGCTGATAGCCGGAAAAAATCTGAAAGCGAGTCAAAGCGGATGCTCTCGGTTTCCAGCCATGGGCCGGGAACACGCTTAAGCTGGATTTCGCACCAGGTAATCAGGCCGGTAAGCCCGAGGCCGCCGATCGTAGCCGCCAAACGAGCCGACGGTGCCTCCTTGCTCAGGACCTCTCGCGTGCCGTCAGAGCGCAGCAGTTCCAGCGCGCGAACATGGTGGCCGAAGGTGCCCGCGACGTGATGATTCTTTCCGTGCACGTCATTGCTGATGGCACCCCCAAGCGTCGCCCATCGTGTTCCCGGTGTCACCGGCAGGAACCAGCCCTTTGGCAGGGTCAGGGCAATGACCTGCGCGAGGGTCACTCCAGCTTCGGCGCGTAGGATGCCGCTGACTGGATCGAAGCTAATGAATCGGTCCAGCGGTCGGGTGCACAGCAGCGTGCCGGCCGAGTTCAAGCAGCTGTCGCCGTAGCTGCGTCCATTGCCCCTTGGCAGCGCCTTACCCTCAAAGTCGGGCAGAGCGGCGCGCCGGCTGTCAACCATGACCAGCCGCTGGTCCCGGGCTTCGGGGTATCTCCCCCAAGACGCGCCGTCCACTGTTAGATGGCCCCCAGCACGACCAGAACGCCCACGGCTCCTACGATCTGGCTGGCGCGGTCCGTCACGGCGAAGACTATTGGATCGTCATGCATATGACCGCGGTGCGCAACCAACCAGACCCTGCTGATCCAGTACAGCAGCACGGGGCAGAGAAGCCAAAGAACTTGGGGGTGGTGGTAGAGCACCAGACTGGCGGGACTGTTGATGTAGAGTGCGAGGACCATGACTGCGATGTAACCAGCGCTTGTGCCGAGGGACTGGATGAGAGACAGGTCGCTGACGTTATAACCCCGGCCGATGGCGGTCTGCTTCCCGCTGAGCTTGGCCGACTCGAGCTCGGCAAAGCGCTTCAACAGTGCCAGGCTGAGGAAGATGAACATCGAGAACGCAAGCAGCCAGAACGACATTTCCGCGCCGATCGCCACGCTTCCGCCGATGATCCGGACCGTGTACAGCGCCGCAAGCAGAATTACGTCGATCATGACGATTCGCTTGAGCTTCAATGAATAGCTCAACGTCATGGTGTAGTAGCCCGCCAGCACCGCCGCGAACTGCCAACTGCAGGCAAATGCAATTGCCAAGCCGCCGATTGTCAGCAAGGGAGCTGCCAACAAACCGTGCAGAATGGGTATGCGGCCCGCTGCAAACGGTCGATTCCGCTTGCGTGGGTGCATGCGGTCGGGGGTGAGGTCCAAGAGATCGTTGAGTACGTACACTCCGGAAGCGCAAAGACCGAAGGCAAGGAATGCAACGATGGCTTGCGCGCCGGCCTCTGGATCCAGGATGCGATGGGCCGTGAACAAGGGGACCAGCACCAGGAGATTCTTCATCCACTGGTATATGCGCAGTGCCTTGACCCACGTGCGCAGGCCCGCCGTGGCTGGGGGAAGAACGTCTGTTACTTCAACAACGTCACGAGCACGTCTTGACAGCGCTGCCGGACCATTGACCACCGTCGCAGAGGCGGCATGGCGCCAAACATCAAGATCGACGGAGCCATTGCCGAGATAGTCGAAGCCTTTTTCGCCGAAGCGCGCTACGAGTGCCTCGGCCTTGCGATGCCCGGCCAGGTTCTGTCGCCCGTTGCTACACATCACTTCTTCGAACAGGCCCAGATGCTCTGCAATGGGCGCCACCAGCAGTTCGTCGGAAGCAGTGCATAAAACGCGCGGGCGTTGGGAGGTCGTCCGCAGTATCTGCAGCACGCGCTCATCGTAGGGGAGTGATTCGGGGGGAAGCGCCACTCTCTGAGCGAGCTCGCGCTTCAGCGCTGCTTTTCCCTTCAAAAGCCAGAAAGGAATAAGGAACACGTAGAGAGGATTCTTGGCAAGAAGCGCTAAGAACGATTCGTAAAGCACGTCTGTACGTAGTAGCGTACCGTCCAGGTCGACACACAGCGCGCGTTTTTCGAGGCTCACGTGATGAGACCTCGACTCGACTGGAACACGTTCAAATACATTCAGGCCACTCCGCGGGCAATGGTTGGCAAGTATAGCGACTGGAGGTAGCAATGGCCCTGGCGAAAGTTGCCGGGGCCAGCTATTGGTAATCGCCCGAAGGTCGGCTACAACGCCTTTTCCAGCTCCGGCAGGATCGCAAACAGATCCCCGACCAGGCCGATATCGGCAATCTCGAAGATCGGCGAATCCGCATCCTTGTTGATCGCCACGATCGTGCCAGCATCCTTGATGCCCGTCAGGTGCTGGATGGCACCGCTGATGCCGACGGCCACATACAGCTCCGGCGAGATGATCTTGCCGGTCTGGCCGACCTGCAGGTCGCTCGGCACATAGCCGGCATCCACGGCGGCGCGCGAGGCACCGACGGCGGCGCCGAGCTTGTCGGCCAGCTGGAAGATCACCTTGAAGTTCTCTTCCGAACCAACACCACGGCCACCGGAGACCACGCGCTTGGCGCTCTGCAGGTCCGGGCGGTCGCTGGCGCCGGCGGCCAGGCCGACGAAGCGGGTGTGGACGGGCAGGGTGGCATCGACGCTGGCGGCTTCAACCGAGGCACTGCCGCCTTGGGCGGCTTCCGGCCACGACGCGGCACGCACGGTAGCGACCACGATCTGGTCGGCCGGGACTTCGACAGTGATGATGGCGTTGCCGGCGTAGATCGGGCGCTTGAAGGTGTGGCTGCCTTCGACGGCCATCAGGTCGGAGACCTGGTTGACGCCGAGCAGGGCGGCCACGCACGGCATCAGGTCCTTGCCGAAGGTGGTCGACGGGCCGAACACGTGGGTGTAACCCGTGGCCAGCTGTGCGATCTGCGGGGCCAGTACCTGGGCCAGCGCCTGTACGTTG
>Ga0213826_1000659_pt1 | contig 16590 bp, 13 predicted proteins | sample MC6MC0899MG_FD_180668 | JGI IMG/M metagenome (GOLD analysis project Ga0213826, IMG submission 180668) | Enriched soil aggregate microbial communities from Iowa State University, Ames, United States - MC6-MC0899-MG | ecosystem: Environmental > Terrestrial > Soil > Unclassified | place: USA: Iowa...
GGACAGGGCGTGCAGTGCCCGGATCTGCGCGCGGTGCAGGGCCGATCCGGAGTCGTCCCCGAGCCCCGCGATCTGACCCTCGTAGGACATCACGCCCACGAGCCGGAATTCCGGGCGACCGGCGATCGCGTGGGCGAGCGCTGCGGCGTCCGCCGGGGTGTGGACCGGAGAGCGCCGCATGCCCAGGTGCGCCCGGCCGCCCGCCAGCCGCAGCGAGGCGTCCAGGTCGAGACAGAGCCGCAGCGGTGCGTCCGGGCTCGCGAACGGCGCCAGGAAATCCAGCTGCTCCACGGAGTCCACCATGAGCGTCACGCGCTCGCGGGCGGTGGCGGAGTGGGCCAGGGCCGCCAGCGCCGTGCGGTCGGCGGTGGGATAGGCGACCACGACGTCGTCGAACTCCTCGGCGAGCCAGAGCGCCTCGGCGAGTGCGTACGCCAGGATGCCCCGCAACCCGGGGAGGTCGAGCACAGCCCTCAGCACGGCGCGGCTGCGGATCGATTTACTGGCCACGCGGATGGGCTTGCCGTGAGCCCGGCGCAGCAGATCCTCGGCGTTCCGGCGGAGGGCGGGCAGGCTCAGCACCGCGAGGGGCGTCTCGAGGTGTGCGGTGGCACGGTTCAGGGCGGCGAAACCACCGGCGCCGGTGAAGCCGTCCCGCCGCGCGGAGCCATCCGAGGCGAGGCTGAAGGGGAGTTCGGGACTGCCGGGCATACCCCGACTGTGACACGGCGCACAGGGCGAGGGGAAACACCTGCCTTGGCGCAACTCACATCGACCTGTTGTCAATCACGGGGCACGCTCTCAGAATGAGGGGGTGATGGACGTGAACACGCGCCGGCTGCGCTACTTCGTGGCGGTGGCCGAGGAATTGCATTTCAGCCGTGCCGCGGCCCGCCTCTTCGTCGCCCAGCAGGCGCTTTCGAAACAGATCCGCGAGCTTGAGGCGGAGCTGGGCGTCACGCTCCTGAACCGGACCACGCGGCGTGTGGAGCTGACCGAGGACGGCGAGCACTTCCTCGACGTGGCCCGGGGAGTCCTGGAGGCCTGGGATGACGGACTGCGGCGTGTCCGGCAGACGAGCCGCGCGAATCAGAGGGTGCTCCGTCTCGGATTCGTCGTGGGCGCGGCGCTGGAGCTGACGCGGCCGCTCCTGGCGGAGTTCGCCCGGCGCCATCCGGACGTGGAACTGCGCCTCCAGGAGGCGTCCCTGAGCGATCCCAGCTGTGGCCTGGCCGACGGCGGCAGCGATCTGGCCATCCTCCGCCCGCCCCTCTCGCTGCCGGGGCTGAAGCGGCTGCCGCTCTTCGTGGAACCCGTGGTGGCCTGCCTCGCCTCGAGTCATCGTCTGGCGGGCCGGAGCATGGTGTCGCCGACGGAGCTGCTGGACGAGCCGCTCACGGTCGGCGGAGGGCACGACGCCGCGTGGCGGGGTTTCTGGACCCTGTCCGCCTTCCGCGCGGAGGGTCACCCGGCCCGGATCGTGGAGACGTCCTCGCCCACGGAGGAGGCGGAGCTGGTGGCCGGCGGCGTGGCGACGGCTCTGACCGCGGCGGCCATGGCGCGCTACCTGGTGCGCCCCGGCCTGGTGTACGTCCCCGTGGAGCCGCACCCCGGCTCGGAGGTCGCGCTGGCCTGGCGGGCCGACGCCGAGAGCGACGTCATCTCGCTCTTCGTGGACGTGGCCCGGGAGGTGCGGGACACCGAGCGGGAGCTGATCCGGACGATTGAGCATCCCGTGGTTGTGAATTCGGCCTGATCGAGTGTTTGTGCTCCAGCTCACATCGGCCTGAGCATGGAGGCCATGTGGAACAACTGGGCCGGAGATCAGGCCTGCACCCCGGCGCACTTCGCCCAGCCCGCCTCGGTGGACGAGGTCCGGGACACCGTCCGGGAGTCCGCGCGGCAGGGACGGGGCGTCCGGGTGGTGGGCGCAGGTCACTCGTTCGGTGACAACTTGCTCACCTCCGGCACGCTGCTGTCCCTGGACCGTCTGAGCGGAGTCCTCGGCGTGGACCGGGAGGCCGGCACCGTCCGGGTCGCGGCCGGGACCCGGCTGCATGAGCTCAACCGTCTGCTGGACGGGCATGGGCTGGCCCTGGCGAATCTGGGGGACATCGACAGCCAGTCGGTGGCCGGCGCCATCTCCACCGCCACGCACGGCACGGGCCGGAACCTCGGGAACCTGGCGACCTTCGTGCAGGACGTGGAACTCGTGACCGCACAAGGTGATGTCCTCCAGGCGTCGGCCGCCGGCCGGGACGTCCTGGAAGCGGCCCGGGTCTCGGTGGGCGCCCTCGGCGTGATCACGGCGTACACCCTGAAGGTGGTGCCGTCCTTCACCCTGCACGGCGTCCAGGAACCGGCCCTTCTGGACGAGACGCTGGAGCGGCTGGACGACCACGTCGACGGCAATGACCACTTCGAATTCTTCAGCTTCCCGCACAGCGGCACCGTGCTGGCCAAACGGACCAACCGAGTGGACGACCCTGTCCCGGGACGGGGAACCAGCACCACGGGCCGGCTGCGCTCCTATCTGGAGGGCGAGCTGCTGGAGAACACCGCGCTGGACCTGGTGTGCCGGCTGGGCCGGGCCCGGCCCGGACTCATTCCCCGGCTCAATCGACTGGCGACGGACCTGATCACCCCGACCTCCCGCACCGGCACCAGCCACGAGGTCCTGGTCAGCAAGCGCAGCGTCCGCTTCACCGAGACCGAGTGGGCACTGCCCCGCGAGGCCTGCGCCGAAGCCTTGACGGAGATGCGCCGGCTGGTGACGTCCCGTCGCCTGGACGTGAACTTCCCCTTCGAGGTGCGCTTCGTGGCGGGGGACGGCGAATCCCTGCTCAGCCCCGCTTACGGGCGCCAGAGCTGCTACATCGCGGCGCACATGTACCGGGGCATGCCCTGGCAGGAGTTCTTCACCGCCGTTCAGGACGTGGCGCTCTCCTACGGAGGACGTCCGCACTGGGGCAAGCGCCACAGCCTCTCCGCCGACAGGCTCTCGGGTCTGTACCCCCGCTGGGACGATTTTCAGCGGGTCCGGCGCGAGCTGGATCCGGACGGCCTGTTCGCCAACGACCACGTCCGCCGCATCTTCGGCGCCTGAATCCCGGCGTCTCGAACCGTGTGCGAAACCCTGAGCGAAACCCTGAGGAGATGGACATGAGCCAGCCAGCCGCAGTCGTACGTGCCGAGGGGATGACCGCCCAGCGGGTGGCGGCCAGCGCCGCCTTCTTCATGCAGGGTTTCCTCTTCATCACCATGACCACCCACTTGCCGCAGATCCAGGGTCTCTTCGGACTGGACGCGGCCACTCTGTCCCTGGTGCTCCTGGGCATGGTGGTGCTGGCCGGCGTCGGATCGGTGCTGGCCGGGCAACTGGCCCGGCGGTTCGACTCCGCCCAGGCTCTCAGGGTGGGCCTCGGCCTGATCGGGGCCGGGGCCATCGGCGTGGGACTGGCCCCGGATCTGGTGCTGTTCTGCGTTCTTCTGGCCGTCTACGGGGTGGGGCTCGGAACGGTGGACGCCTCCATGAACATGCAGGGGGTGGCGCTGGAGCACCGGCTGCGGCGCACCCTGCTGCCTGGTTTCCACGCGTCCTGGACCGCGGGCGGCATCGTCGCGACGCTGGCCGCTCTCGCTTTCGGGGAGGTCGCGCTCGCGGCCTCGGTGACGCCGTTCGGCGTGGTCGCCCTGGCGCTGACCGCCGTGCCGTTCCTCCGCCGGGACAAGGGCCAGGAGGACGACGCCGAGGGGACTCAGGTGGGCATCCCGTGGAAGCGGCTCCTGCTGGTCGGGCTGGTCCTGGTGCTCTTCTACATGGTGGACACCGCGGCCTCCACGTGGGGGCCCGCCTATCTGCACGACCTGTTCGGAACGGGTCTGGGCAATGTGGCCGTGGCGACCCTGCCGTATCTGGTGGCGTCGCTCCTCGCGCGGCTGGCGGGCGACTGGGCGGTCGGCCGCTTCGGGGCGGTGCGGCTGCTGCGTGCCGCGGCACTGCTCTCCGCCGCGGCTCTCGCCGTGGTGGTCCTGGCGCCGAATGCGGCGATCGCGGTGCTGGGCTTCGCGGTCCTCGGTTTCGGGGCGGGCATCATCGCGCCGCTGTCCTTCTCCGTGGCGGGCTCCATCGCTGCCCTGGGACAGGACGGCGGCGCCGACGACCCCGTGCGCCGGAGGCGGGTGGACTCCGTGATCGCGCGGTTCAACCAGTTCAACTATGTGGGGGCACTGCTGGGGTCCGTGCTGACCGGTCTGGTGGGCGCCGATTCCCTGCGCCTCGGATTCGCCTTGCCCCTGGTGCTCGTCCTGGCGATCCTGCCACTGGCGCGGGCGTTCCGGTAAACCAGCGCACTTCGGCACACCAGAGGGGGAACGCGAAAGCCCCGGTCCGTAGACCGGGGCCTGTCTGTGTTTCAACGTTCGCTGTGCGCCCAAAGGGATTCGAACCCCTGACCTTCTGTTCCGTAGACAGACGCTCTATCCAGCTGAGCTATGGGCGCATGTTTCTCCCGGGAGATTTCCCGTTCGAACCTCGAAATACTTTACCCGAAATCCTCGCAGGATGCACGACGGCAATCGGCCGGTGTCCCGGGCCTTGCGTTTCGGCGGCCGTCGGGTGCGGGGGAGGGGCGGGCGGCTGCTTTCCTCGCCCGTGGCCGGACAACGAAAAAGCCCCGGTCCGTGGACCGGGGCTTGTCTCTGTTTCCATATGTTCTGTGTTTCCACAGACGCTGTGCGCCCAAAGGGATTCGAACCCCTGACCTTCTGTTCCGTAGACAGACGCTCTATCCAGCTGAGCTATGGGCGCATCGGTGTCAATCCGGAAGTGACTCCCGGTTGAACCTTCATAAACTTTACGGGAACTTCCGGCGGCTTCCAAATCGACGGCCGGTGACGCCCCGCACATGTACCGGTCTACGTGACCTTAATCACAAAAAGGGCCGGAAAGTGCGATTCGACCACGGAAAACGTCCCGAAAGCGGGTCGTTCGTCAAATATTGCTGAAAATCCGTCCAGTGGTCCATACCTACGATTGAGACACCCGCCCAGGAACCCATCGAAAAGGACTCACTATGGGAAATCTGACGACGTCTCGCCTGACAGCTGACGCCCCCACCACCCACCAGAAGCTTCTGGCCTGGGTCGAGGAAGTGGCAGAGCTGACGCAGCCGGACTCCATCTACTGGGTGAACGGTTCTGAAGAAGAGTACGCACGCCTGACCACTGAACTGGTCGAGGCCGGCACCCTGGTCCCCCTCAACCCGGAGACCTTCCCGAACTCCTTCGCCGCCTTCTCCGATCCGGCCGACGTGGCCCGCGTGGAAGAGCAGACCTTCATCTGCTCCGAGAAGGAGGCCGATGCCGGCTTCACCAACAACTGGATGGCCCCCGCCGAGATGAAGGGGAAGCTGAACACCCTCTTCGCCGGCTCCATGCGTGGCCGCACCATGTACGTCATCCCGTTCGTCATGGGTCACCTTGACGCTGAGGACCCCAAGTTCGGCGTCGAGATCACCGACTCCGCCTACGTGGTCGCCTCCATGCGCATCATGGCCCGCATCGGCACCGAGGTGCTGGACAAGCTCACCGCCACGAACGCCTTCTTCGTCCCCGCGCTGCACTCCGTGGGAGCTCCGCTGGAGCCCGGTCAGCAGGACGTCGCCTGGCCGTGCAACCCGGACAAGTGGATCGTGCACTTCCCGGAGGAGCGCTCGATCGTCTCCTACGGCTCCGGCTACGGTGGCAACGCCCTGCTCGGCAAGAAGTGCTTCTCCCTGCGCATCGCCTCGGTCATGGCCCGCGATGAGGGCTGGCTCGCCGAGCACATGCTGATCCTGAAGCTCACGAGCCCGGAGAACAAGACCTACCACGTGGCTGCGGCCTTCCCGTCGGCCTGCGGCAAGACCAACCTCGCCCTCCTGGACCCGACCATCACGGGCTGGAAGGTCGAGACCCTGGGTGACGACATCAACTGGATGCGCTTCGGCAAGGACGGCGAACTCCGCGCGGTGAACCCGGAGGCCGGCCTGTTCGGCGTCGCGCCCGGCACCGGCTGGGGCACCAACCCGAACGCCATGCGCGCCATCGCCAAGGGCAACAGCATCTTCACCAACGTCGCCATGACCGACGACGGCGGTGTCTGGTGGGAGGGCATGACCGAGGAGACCCCGGCGCACCTCACCGACTGGCAGGGCAACGACTGGACCCCCGAGTCTGGCCGTCCGGCCGCGCACCCGAACTCGCGCTTCTGCACGCCGATCGACCAGATCGACATGCTTGCGGAGGAGTACTTCGCTCCCGAGGGTGTCCAGGTGGACGCCATTCTGTTCGGCGGACGCCGCAAGACCACCATCCCCCTGGTGACCGAGGCCCGTGACTGGACCAACGGCATCTTCATGGGTTCCACGCTCTCCTCCGAGACCACGGCCGCCGCGGCCGGCGCCGTCGGCGTGGTGCGGCGCGACCCCATGGCCATGCTGCCGTTCATCGGATACAACGCCGGCGACTACCTGAAGCACTGGATCTCCCTGTCCGCCCAGGCGAACCCGGAGAAGCTGCCGAAGATCTTCCTGGTCAACTGGTTCCGCCGCACCCCCGAGGGTGGCTTCGCGTGGCCCGGGTTCGGCGAGAACTCCCGCGTGCTGAAGTGGGCCATCGAGCGCATCGAGGGCAAGGCCGAGGCGGTCGAGACCCCCATCGGTTTCGTGCCCACGGCCGGTTCGCTGGACACCGAGGGCCTGAATGTCTCCGCCGAGGAACTGGAAGCCGCCCTGGCCTTCCGCCCGGAGGAGTGGGAGGTCGAGGCCGCGAGCATCGAAGAGTGGTACGGCAACTTCGGTGAGGCCCTTCCCGAGGACCTCCGCGCCGAGCTCAACGGTCTGAAGAGCCGCCTGGCGTCCTAGCCCGCGGACTTTCACCGACGACAGAACCCCCGGAATTCCGGGGGTTCTGTCGTTTTCCGGGAGTGGGCGCGTCGCGTCCCGGCCGCGCGGCGAGCCTTCCGCCGAAGCCGCCGCGCGTCGTCGTGCTCACGTCCAGGCGGCGTCCGCCGCTTCGTGCAGGAGGCGGACGAGGAGCTGAACCCCCGGGCTTGCGGACATGGTGTGGCGGTACGCCGCCGAGACCGAGCGGTGTGCCTGCTCCCCGGAGAGCGGCCTGGCGACGACTCCGGCGGGCAGCGCACCCCGGCCCAGACGGGGCACGAAGGCGAGCGCGAGTCCCCGCGCCACGAACTCCAGATGGGTGGCGAAATCCGGGTCGATGTAGGCGATGCGCGGCGTGGCCCCCTCGTTCGCCAGCAGCCGCAGAAGTGCCTCGTGGCAGATGGCTCCGCGCGGCTGTGAGCACCAGGTCTCCTGCAGCAGTTCGGCGCGGGGGACGGCGTCGAGTCCGGCCAGGCGATGTGTGGAGGGCAGGATGATGTCCGCCACGTCGTCGCAGAGCGGCTCCCGCACGACGTTCCCGGGGATCTCCAGGGCCACGGAGTTCCAGTCGTGGATGACCGCGAGATCCACGTCCCCGTGAGACACCTTGCCGACCGCCTCGGCCGGATCCACGGCCACCACCTCCAGGCGCATCTCCGGCGCCTCCTCGGCCAGCCGCTCCGCCACGTGGACCAGCAGGCCGCGGGCGGCGGTGGAGAAGCTCGCCACGGTGAAGGTGCCTTGAGGCTGTTCGCCGGACGTGAGGATCGACTCCATCTCCTCAAGCTCGGAGAGGATCCGGCCGCCGTGCTCGACCAGGGCCCTGCCTCGCTCGGTCAGGAGCACGCCGCGGCCCTGCCGTTCGAGGAGGGCGGCCTTCGAGTGCCGTTCGAGCTTCTTGATCTGCTGCGAGACGGCCGACGGGGTGAAGCCGAGTTCGGCGGCCGCAGCGGCCACGCTGCCGGTCCGGTGGACCGCGACGAGGGCCTGAAGCGCCTGAAGATCGATCATGCAGTGATGCTACCGAATTGACGATAGAAATCAATGCTGGTGCTTAAGTCTCGCGCGCGACAGGATGAGGACGTGAAAACCCGTCATGTCCTGCTGGCCCTGCTCGTCGCCGTCATCTGGGGCGTCAACTTCGTCGCGATCGACGTGGGTCTCCGTGACGTCCCGCCCCTGACGTTCGCGGCGCTGCGCTTCGTCCTGGTGGCGTTCCCCCTCATCCTGTTCGTGCCGCGCCCGAAGGTTCCCTGGTGGACCGTGGTGGGTGTGGGTCTGTTCATGAGTGCGGGGCATCTCGGCTTCATCTATCTGGCGATGCATCTCGGCCTGCCGTCCGGCCTCGCCCCGCTCATCCTGCAGAGCCAGGTGCTCTTCACGGTCCTGCTGGCCGCGGTGTTCCTCGGTGAGCGGCCCGGCACGATGCAGCTCCTGGGCATCGGGGCAGGTGTCCTGGGACTGGGTGTCGTGGTGCTGGGCCGGGGTGCTTCCGCGGACCTGCTGCCGTTGTTCCTGGGGCTGGCCGGTGGACTGTCCTGGGGTCTGGGCAACGTCGTGTCCCGCTCGGCGCGGGGAGCGAAGCCGTTCTCCCTGGTGGTGTGGTCCGCGGCCGTGGTGCCGGTGCCCCTGCTCGCGCTGTCGATGCTCCTGGACGGCCCGGCGGCCCCGGTGCGGGCGCTGACCACCATGACCCCTCTCGCCTGGGGCAGCACCCTCTTCACGGTCCTGGTGTCCACGCTTCTGGCGTTCACGGTCTGGAACGGCTTGCTGCAGACCTATCTCGCCGCGCAGGTGGCCCCCTTCACCCTCCTGGTTCCGCCCCTCGCGATGCTCGCCGGCTGGCTCGCGTTCGGCGAGATCCCCGGAGTCTGGGACCTGGTGGGCGGGGCGGTGCTGCTTGCGGGCGTGGCCCTCTCGCAGTCGCGTGGGATGCTGCGGTCCCGGCGGAATGGCACGACGCCGCCGACGACGACGGCGCCGGCCCGGGCGTCAGCCACGGCCGGGATGGCGCACGTCCCGCCTCCCGGAGGGGAGCGCGCACCGGAGCCCGCCGGGCAGGGGTGACCCGGCGCGGCGGTGCCGGTCCGCGCGGAGGTGGCGCCGTCGTCGTCGTGGGCTGGACCGTCCGGCCGCCCGCCCGGCTGACCGTCCGCGTGGCGGGTGTCCAGCGCGTCACAGGGCACTGTGAGGAACGAGTCGCTCGGACGGGGTTCCGCGCGACGTTACCGGGCCGTAGGGTCGGAATCATGGCAACCATCGCAAAGAACATTGTCGACACCCTTGCCGCCAACGGCGTCCACCGCGTCTACGGCATCCCCGGTGACTCGCTGAACGGCTTCACCGACGCGCTCCGTGAGACGCCCTCCATCGAGTGGGTGCACGTCCGGCATGAGGAGGCTGCGGCCTTCGCAGCGGCGGCCGAAGCCGCGCTCACCGGCGAGCTTGCCGTGTGCGCGGGGTCCTGTGGCCCTGGCAATCTGCACCTCATCAACGGCCTCTACGACGCCAACCGGTCCCGGGTCCCCGTCCTGGCGATCGCGGCTCACATCCCCACCAGCGAGATCGGCTCCAACTACTTCCAGGAGACGCATCCGCAGGAGGTGTTCCGGGAGTGCAGCGTCTACGCGGAACAGGTCACGGACCCCTCGCAGATGCCGCGCATCCTGGACATCGCCATGCGGACGGCCATCGAGAAGCGCGGCGTGGCGGTCGTGGTGATCTCCGGCGACGTCGCGCTGGCGCAGGCCGCGAGTGACGCCGTCTCCGTGATCCGGCGCGCCGAGCCGCGGATCGTCCCCTCCGAGCCCGAACTCCAGGAGGCCGCGGGGATCCTGAACTCCGCGTCCAAGGTCACCATTCTGGCGGGCGCCGGGGTCCAGGGCGCCCATGACGAGGTGGTCGCGCTGGCGGATGCGCTCGGTGCTCCGATCGTGCATGCTCTGCGTGGCAAGGAATTCGTCGAATACGACAATCCGTTCGATGTCGGCATGACCGGCCTGCTCGGCTTCGCCTCCGGCTACCGTGCCATGGAGGACTGCGACGCCCTCCTCATGCTCGGGACCGATTTCCCGTATCAGCAGTTCTACCCGGACCACGCCAAGGTCATCCAGGTGGACGTGCGCGGTGAGCAGCTGGGCCGACGCACCCGGCTGGATCTCGGTCTGGTGGGCACGGTGCGGGACACGGCCCAGGCGCTGCTGCCCCTGCTGGAGCGGAAGAAGGACCGTTCGCATCTGGACTCCGCGCGGAAGCACTACGTGAAGACCCGGGCCAAGCTGGACGAGCTGGCGAGCCCCACCCGCAAGGGCCAGCCGCTGCACCCGCAATACGTGGCGCGCGTGGTGGACCGCCTGGCGGCCGACGACGCCGTGTTCACTGCGGATGTCGGTTCGCCGGTGGTGTGGGCCGCACGCTACCTGACCATGAACGGGAAGCGGCGCCTGATCGGTTCCTTCAATCATGGCAGCATGGCGAACGCCCTGGTCCACGGGATCGGCGCCGCGGCCCTGGACCCGGAGCGGCAGGTGGTGGCGCTCGCCGGCGACGGCGGTCTGACCATGCTGATGGGAGAACTCATCACGCTCACGCAGAACAAGCTTCCGGTCAAGCTGGTGGTCTTCAACAACTCCTCGCTGAACTTCGTGGAGCTGGAGATGAAGGCGGCGGGCTTCGTGAACTTCGGGACCGGGCTCTCCAACCCGAACTTCGCGGCGGTGGCCGAGGCGCTCGGGATCAAGGGCATCCGGGTGGAGAACGCCGAGGACCTGGAAGGAGCCGTGGCTGAGGCGCTCGCCCACGACGGCCCGGCGTTGATCGACGTCGTCACGGCGCGGCAGGAGCTGTCCGTGCCGCCCGCCATCTCCGTGGAGCAGGCCAAGGGCTTCGCGCTGTACGCCCTGCGCACGGTCATGTCCGGCCGTGGCGACGAGCTGCTGGATCTAGCCCGGACCAATTGGCGGCAGCTCTTCTAACCGCCCGTTCTCCCCGCGAGGGAACAGTTCGTGCCCGCAAAATGCTGTTTTGCGGGCACGAACTGTTCCCTCGCGGAGTTCGCGGGTCTAGCGCCGCGCGGCGCGGTGGCGCCGGACGGCCGCGCGGTTCGCGCACCGCACCGAGCAGTACTTCTGGGTCCCGTTGCGGGAGACGTCGACGACGACGTTCCGGCACCCGCCCTCGACGGCGTCACCGGCAGCGCAGCGGGAGAGCCGGTGCATGCCCCGCGTGGTCAGGTGCAGGGCGGTGCCGACTGCGAAGACGGCCCGCAGGGTGCTGGCGAGTCCCTTGTCGTCGTCGCGATAGTGCAGATGCCAGCCCTCGCCGTCGTGGTCCGTCAGATGGGGGTAGGCGGCTTCGTCGGCCATGATGCCGTTCAGCAGGCGCGCCCGCGCGGGGCCGTCCGAGGCGTCGACCACCTCGAGCCATTCGTCCAGGGCGACGCGGAGCCTGGCGTGGTCCCCGGGTTCTTCCGGGAAGTCCATGGTCATGCCGAAATCGCGGGTGCGTGCCACGATGCCGTCACGGTCGGCCGGCCAGTCGTTCGCGAGGGACCCGGCCAGGAGGACGGCATACTCTCCGTAAGGGTTGAGATGCATAAGGCCATTACATCAGGCTGGATCCATGGACACCAGAACCGCTTCCCAGCCGGCCGTGCAGGCTGCCACTCATGACCATCTCTGGGCCGTGCGCTCGCGGCACCCGGGCTCCGAAGGTGTGGTGCTGTACGAGAAATGCGAGGGCTGCGGATCCTGGCGCATCGAGCTGCTGGAAGACCGCTACCTCCTGCCCGAGGTGCTGCATGCGCCCCGGGGCCCGCGAGGGAACAGTTGAGGCCCCTACCCGGCTCGGGTAGGGGCCTCAACTGTTCCCTCGCGAAGGTCGCGGAGGGGTGGGGATCAGTTGGCGGCGTTGAAACGCGCGCGGCGGAACTGCGGGTTCTCGATCTCGTCGAGGGCGGCCACGGCGAAGTCCTGGGTGGAGATGAAGGGGCCCGCGATCGAGTCGCGCTCCACGTGGTACTTGCCGGTGCGCTCGCCCGGGGCGATCTCGGGAGCGGGGGACTGCATGGTCCAGTCCAGGCCCTCCGGAGCATTCTCGTACAGGCCAAGGATGGTGGTGAAGCTCTGCGCCTCGGCGCGGTAGGCCTCCGGGAAGCCCATGGCGTCGACCAGGCGGGTGGTGGCATCGGCCATCAGGGAGCCGGCGCCGCCGACCACGTAGACGCGGGCGTCCGGCTGCGCGGCGATGAGGTCGCGGTGAGCCTGCAGGATCGGCTCGTGGGAGTCGCCGTTGCGCGGGGTGGGGATGGAGATCACGACGACGTCGTTCTCCTGGGCGAGGCGCTCGAGAGCCGCGGTGTCGCTGAACTCGGCTGCGACGGCGGTGGCGCCGTCGACCTCGACACCCTGGCGGGTCACGGCGGTGACCTCGTGGCCGCGGCTGAGAGCTTCGTTCACGATCTGGCTTCCGACCATTCCGGTGGCACCGTAGACGGCGATCTTCATGATGTCCTCATTTCTGTAGGTGATGTACTGGCTGATGACTCAACAGTATCCATTGGAAAGCAAGTACTTCAACGTCATATAGTTACCTCATGGATACTTTGCCCTTCGACGTCATGGATCAGAACTGCCCCTCGCGCCTGGTCCTGCAGCGCATCGGGGACAAATGGACCCCGCTCATCTTCCAGGCGCTCAAGGGTGGGGCTCGGCGTTTCGGCGAGATCCGCCAGGCCGTGGACGGCGTCAGCCCCAAAGTGCTGACCCAGTCGCTCCGGGCGCTCGAACGGGACGGACTGGTGGACCGCGAAGTGTTCGCGGAGGTGCCGGTGCGGGTCGAGTACCGCCTCACACCCCTCGGCGAAGGCCTGCTCGGGCCTCTGGACGCGGTGCGCGTCTGGGCGGAGGCGCACGCCGGACAGATCCTCGCCGCCCGGGACGCCTACGACGACGCCGAGCAGTAGTTCCTGCGGCGGCTCACCAGTGCACGGGCTCACCGCACCACGCGGTACCGCACGTGCGTCGTGAGCGGAGAGCCCGCCGTCTCGAGGATCTCCAGGCGATAGCCGGAGGAGTCGGCGGGGAAGATCGATTCGCCCCCGCCGAGCACCACCGGCGAGATGTCCAGCGTCAGTTCGTCCAGCTCGCCGGCCTCCAGCGCCTGGCGCACGGCCGACGCGCCTCCTGCGATGTCGACGTCGCCGTCGCCCGCTTCACGCGCGAGTTCGAGAGCGCGGCCGAAGCCCTCGGTGACGAAATGGAAGGTGGTGCCGCCTTCCATCTCGATCGGCTCGTGCGCATGGTGGGTCAGCACGAAGACGGGCGCGTGATACGGCGGCTCCTCACCCCACCAGCCGCGCCAGTCCGGCATGGTGTCCCAGGAACCGCGCACGGGGCCGAACATGTTCCGGCCCATGACGTACGCACCGCGGGGGCGGAGAAGACGCGCGGTCCACTCGGCGTCGACCTCGTGGCGTTCCGCCTCGGGGCCGATGTGCCACTGGTGCAGCAGCGGCCCGCCGACGCCGAGAGGGTTCTCCAGGCTCTGGTCCGGGCCGGCGACGAAACCGTCCAGGGATACCGACATGTGTGCTGTGGTGAAGGTCATGGGACCATCGCATCACGGACGGAGCCTCAGGAGAAGGGGGCCGGACCGAGAAGCCCTCCCGCGCGGGATCCGCGGAGAGGGCTTCCACACGACGGGACGTCGGGGGGCGTCAGCGTGCGCTGCGCGCCACCGCCGGAGAGTCCGCGTCCTCGGCGGCGTCGACCACCGGGAGCATGCCGGTCTCATCGACCAGTTCGATGCGGTTCCGTCCGGAGCCCTTGATGAAGAGGAAGTACACCGCGGTCAGGATCGCGATCCACAGCGCGCCGATCAGGAGCGCCGGCTGCGAGTCCGGCATGACGCCGATCATCACGATCACGAACACGATGAAGGCGATGGCCAGGTAGCTGCCCATCGGCCACAGGGGGATGGGGAACTCGGAGGGGAGCTTGCCGTCGCGCTTGATCTCGGCCTTCATCCGGACGTGGGAGATCAGGATGACCAGCCACACCACCACGGTGGCGAACGTGGCCAGGGCGGCGATCAGGAAGAAGATCTGGTCGTGGAACCAGATGTTCAGCAGTACGCCGACCAGCAGGGAGGCCACCATGGCGAGGACGGTCAGGAACGGGACACCGCTCTTGCTGGTCTTCATGAAGGCCTTCGGGGCCTGGCCCTGCTGCGCCAGGCCGTGCAGCATGCGCCCTGCGCCGAAGATGTCCGCGTTGATCGCGGACAGTGCAGACGTGATGACGACGGCGTTGAGCACGTGAGCGGCGCCGGTCAGGCCCAGCGAGCTGAAGATGGAGACGAAGGGGCTGGCCTCGCCGTCGATGGTGTTCCACGGCTGAAGCGTCATGATGATGCCCAGCGTCAGAATGTAGAAGAAGAGGATGCGCAGGGGCACCGAGTTGATGGCCTTGGGGATGACCTTCTTGGGATCCTGGGCCTCGCCCGCGGTGATGCCGATGACCTCGGTGCCGCCGAAGGCGAACATGACGATGGTGAACGAGCTGATCAGGCCCCAGATGCCGGTGGGCGTGAACCCGCCGTGGTCCCAGAGATTGTGCAGGCCGGCGGCATTCTCGTGCTGGTTGTTCAGGCCGAAGAGGATGATGGCGACACCGCCCACGATCATCGCCACGATGGCCGTGATCTTGATGATGGAGAACCAGAACTCCAGCTCACCGAACACCTTGACGCTCACGAGGTTGACCGCGGCGATGATGAACACGGCGGAGAGGATCCAGACCCAGCGTTCCACGTTGGGGAACCAGAACCCCATGTAGACGCCGAACGCGGTGACGTCCGCCAGCGCTACGACGAACATCTCGAAGACGTACGTCCAGCCGGTCAGGAAGCCGGAGAACGGACCGAGATACCGGGAGGCGTACTGGCCGAAGGACCCGGCCACGGGGTGCCGGACCGCCATCTCGCCGAGGGCGCGCATGACCATGAACACGACGGCGCCGCCCACCAGATAGGCGAGCAGGACGGCTGGTCCGGCCGCCTGGATGGCGGCGGAGGATCCGTAGAACAGGCCGGTCCCGATCGCGGATCCGAGGGCGATGAAGCGGATGTGGCGGGCGTTGAGGCCTCGTCGCAATCCGGTGCTGGATGAAGTCATGGGCACGATCTCCTTTGAACGTGTGGGCCGTGAAAGCTCTCACACCAGGACATCGCACGAGGGCGACGCCGGAGGCCTTGTGACGGGCGGCACTGTCCGGGATATCAGACTGGGGGTTTGTGACGACCGGCTGACATGCGAGTGGGGCCTGTTTCCAGGCCCCACTCGGGAGGTCGCGGTCCGGCCGGGACTGACGCTGACGCTGTGGAGCGTCAGCGCGGGTCTGCGGCCGGCTGCGGTCAGCGGCGGACGAGTGCCAGGACGCGGTCCCGGATCTTCGCCATGGTCTCGGCGTCCTTCGCCTCGGCGTTCAGCCGCAGGAAGGGTTCCGTGTTGGACGGGCGCAGGTTGAACCACCAGGAGCCGTCCGGCGCGCTGAAGGTGCTGCCGTCCATGGTGTCCTCGGTGACGCCTTCACCCTCGAAATCGGCCCGGACACGTGCCACGGCGCCGGCCTTGTCCTCGATCTCCGAGTTGATCTCGCCGGAGGAGACGTACGGCTCATACTCACGTGCCAGTTCGGACAGCGGGGCATCCTGCTCGCCGAGTGCGGCGAGCACGTGCATGGCGGCCAGCATGCCGGTGTCGGCGTTGAAGAAGTCACGGAAGTAGAAGTGCGCCGAGTGCTCGCCGCCGAACACTGCGCCCTCCTCGGCCATGACGGCCTTGATGAAGGAGTGGCCCACGCGCGTGCGGACCGCGCGGCCGCCGTCGTGCTCGATCAGTTCAGGCACCGCGAGGGAGGTGAGCAGATTGTGGATGATGACCGGTGACTCCTCGCCCAGGGCCTTGGCACGCGCGATCTCGCGGCGGGCGACCATTCCGGTGATGGCGGAGGGGGAGACGGGCTCGCCCTGCTCGTCGACCACGAAGCAGCGGTCCGCGTCGCCGTCGAAGGCCAGACCGATGTCCGCGCCGTGCTCCACCACGGCCTTCTGCAGGTCCACCAGGTTCTCCGGCTCGAGCGGGTTGGCCGGGTGGTTGGGGAAGGTCCCGTCCAGCTCGAAGTACAGGGGGGTGATGTCCAGCGGCAGCGGGCTCAGCAGCTCGGAGCCGAGCACCGCGGGGGTGGTAAGGCCGGCCATGCCGTTGCCCGCGTCCACCACGACCTTCAGGGGACGGATCCCCGAGAGATCGACCAGCTTGCGGAGGTACTCGGAGTAGTCCTTCAGGACGTCCCGCTCGGTGATGGTGCCGGTGGATTCGACGGCCGGGATGACTCCGGCGGCCAGGTACTCCTCGGCCGCGCGCTGGATCTCCTGCAGGCCGGTCTCCGAGGAGATCGGCACGGCGCCGGCCTTGGCCATCTTGATGCCGTTGTACGCGGCGGGGTTGTGGCTGGCGGTGAACGTGGCTCCTGCGGCATCCAGCGCGCCACACGCGAAGTAGAGCTCGTCCGTGGAGATGAGGCCCAGGAGCTGCGGGTCGGCGCCACGGGCCGCGGCGCCCTCGGCGAACTTCTGAGCGAACTCGGGGGAGGACGGGCGCATG
>Ga0213826_1000660_pt1 | contig 16587 bp, 10 predicted proteins | sample MC6MC0899MG_FD_180668 | JGI IMG/M metagenome (GOLD analysis project Ga0213826, IMG submission 180668) | Enriched soil aggregate microbial communities from Iowa State University, Ames, United States - MC6-MC0899-MG | ecosystem: Environmental > Terrestrial > Soil > Unclassified | place: USA: Iowa...
ACTATTAGTCATGCCTGTTTTCACTGCAACTGCTTTAATTGTTTGTGCATTATTAATCACGATTGGCTGTGAGTAAACTGGGCTTGCTGTAGTTGGTGTGCTGCCATCTACTGTGTAGTGAATCGTTGCACCAGCTGTTCCAGTCGCTAATGTGACTTCTGTACCTGATTTCACCATTCCAGCGCCTGGAGTGGCAACAACAGATTGAACAATGCTTGAATCTTGAATAATGTCGCCTTCATTACGTGGAAGTAATTGGTACACTCCGTTAAATGCACTAAGAACTCCAGTAATTTCTTCATAGGTTGAACCTGTTGTCAGCATCGTAGAGCTTGGCGGACGAACTTGGAAGCTTGTCCCATCAGCATCTGTAGCTGTGTAGTTACCACCGGAAAATGCGCCGACTGTTACATTTTTTAACTTTAAAAGCTTTGCTTCTTTGATTTCTTGAATGTCAGCTGCTTTTACTAGTTCAGGCGCTGGAACAGCTTCTGTACCAGTTTTAACAATGTTTTCATGATTGGCTTCGATTTCAAGTAGTGTTGAATATTCGGTTAACTTACCTGAAACCGTAATTTTATCCCCTGGATTAATTGTTGTGCTGTCAGTAGGTGTGTATGCCACAATTCCAGCTGTAGCATCTTGGAAGTAAATCGCTCTTCCTAAAACTGCTGTTACCACACCACTTGTTTGAACGTTTGATTGTAAAGCCATAGCTCTTACTTCAGCAATTGTACTTGCTTGTAAAAGGGTATAAGCAAATGTAGCCACATCGCTGTTGTCTAAGCCATCTTTTGTGGCAATTGCTTTAATTGTTGTGTCTGTATCAATCTTAATTGGAGTAGTATATTGTGTGCTAGCTGTTGTTGGCTCAGTGCCATCTGTGGTGTAGTAAATTTTAGCATCAGCTGTAGCTGTCGCTAAAATAACGGTTGTTCCAGCTGCCACTGCACCTACTGCAGGTGAAGCCGTGACATTTGCAACTTTTGTTTCTATCGGAGTAGAGCCGCCGTCCATAGTGTGGGAACCGAGGTTAGATATAGTATCTATTGGATATCCATCCCATTCTACTGCTGGATCAAAAGCGTCATCTTTAATTTTGTCACCAGAAGTAACACTACTTTTACGGACAAGCGTTTGGTTTACAGTGGACGTTGGTGCTGTTCCCCAGAAACCAGATGAAGGGCGTTCTCCTACTTTACCTATACAATCAACGACTTCAGTTCCCTTTAATAGCGCAACTGCATCATCGCCATTAAATACCGTAACAGTACTGTTCGATAAGTTTTGCTTTGCCTTTATTTCAGCAGAAGCTTGTCCATTTGCGATTACATAAGTTGCCCCATTTTCAAGGCTAATATCGGGTAGAGTCAATTTAGCTGATGCTGCAGTTGCTCCATTAGCATATAACTCAATAGTGTAATTTTTTAAATTAACTGCTTGTCCTGTTCCATTGAAAATCTCTAATGCCTTATTGTTGCTGCTTCCTTCAATATATTCAGAGAAGAATAGATCCGAAGCAGTAGTGGCAGCGGTTACAGGCTGGATGTAGAAATTTGGTAACACCAAGCTGATGACCATAATGGCTACAAGTAACATGTTAAATTTCTTTTTACGATTTCTAGTCAAAACTGCACCTCCAGGTAGCATGTATTTGATAATTTTCATATCGATAGTAAATTCCCCTAACTAGCAAGCTAGGAGAATTTACTTTTTACTTTTTACTTTTTACTTTTTATTAATCTTCAAAAAAAGTTTCGCCTTCAACTGTTACGTTTGAAAGTTCAACCCCAGTGTTCCCTTTCAAAGTAAGGTTGCCTTTTACTGTTGCGTATTCAAGCTTTGTAACACCTGTTACATCAACAATTACGTTTCCGTTATATACCTTTGGACTCACTGCTGTTCCACTGAATGTGTCAGCTGGAACTGTTTGTGAAACTATGTTTACGATACGACCTTCAACTTGCGGATTAACCGTTTTGTTTGGCTGTGCTGCGATGTAGTCGTTAAACATTTCCCAATCTACGAATCCAGGCTCACTTACACGACCTTCAGCATATGCCTTAGCAAACATCGTGAATCCGTCGCCGCCTTTAGCCGTAAAGACATTAGTTGCTACATAGTAGTGTTTAGTAAGATCTAATGCTGTGTAGCTTCCGTCTTTACCTTTTACTTCAATCGTTTGAACCTTTTGCCCCGCAGGTTTTGAGCTGTCATAAGTGAATTTCAAACCAGACACTTGTAAGAAACCGCCAAAGGCATTTGGTGCATCCTTCACACTATACTCAAGAGCTGCTTTAATTTCATCACCTGTTAAATCCATGATGCCTAAAGCATTTCCGAATGGTAATACTTTGAATACGTCTGCTAAGGTTATATTGCCAGCATTAAGAGTTGTCCGAACTCCGCCGCCATTTTGAACGGCAATGACAGTGTCAGGATTAATCGTTTTTGCTTTAGCAAGCATACCGTCAGCAATGAAGTTACCAAGGTTTGTTTCCCCAGTACGTGCAGGAGGATTTCCACCGATTAAATCAACTGCTGCTGTACCAACCACAGTTTTTTCCTTTTCTGAAATAGCTGGCTTGTATTTTGTATTTAAAATTTGCGCTGTTTCTGCATCTTCTGCATAAGTGCTAATGTCAAGAAGTTTTCCAGTTGTTTTTGGAACGATTACTTTACCGTCTGCATCAAACGTTACATCTAAAGTTCCTAAGAACTTGTTATATTCATTTGCTTGAACGATAACTGTGGGCTCATCGCCAGTATTGTCAAATACAGGTTCAGAAAGCTTTGAATGAGTATGACCGCCAACGATGACATCGATTCCTTCAACTTGTTTCGCTAATTCTAAATCGTTGTCCCATGTTAGAGAATCATCATAACCAATATGTGTTAAGGCAACGATTTTGTTAACACCCTGTGCTTTAAGGGCAGCAACAGATTCTTTGGCTTCATTGATATAATTTTCGAAATCAACACCTGTTCCTGGACTAGAAATCGTCGGTGTTTCTGCTGTTGTTAAGCCAAAGATCCCAATCTTTTCTCCATTTACCTCTTTAATGATGCCATCGTAAATTTCGCCGTCTGCAGGTGTATCAGTGATTACGTCGTTATGGAAACGAGTTTGCAAATTAGCGTCATTCGTAAAGTTTACGTTAGAGCTGACAAATGGGAAGGAAGCATCTTTGACAAAATCAGCTAATACACCAGTACCTAAATCAAACTCGTGGTTCCCAAATGTCATAGCGTCATAACCAGCTAATTTCATAAACTCTAAATCTGCTAATCCTTTATACTCATTGAAATACAATGTTCCGGAGAACACATCACCTGCATCAAGTAATAATGCATCAGGCTTTTGTGCACGAACAGTATTAATCGCGGTCATCTTTTTCGCCACATTGATTTTATTCGTTGCATTATCAACGTTTGCGTGTGTGTCATTGGTGTGCATGATATTCAATGTATATCTGATTAATGGTTTAATCGCATTTTCAGATACAGCAGATGTTCCACCAAGGATAGTTACATGTTTATCTTCTGCCAAGTTGGCAACGCCAGCAGGAAGTTCATTAGCTTCTGTTAGAAGAATTGGCGCGTCTTCTTTTGCTGCCAGCACAGAACCTGCAAGAGCATCAGCAAAGTTTCTTCCAGTAGCAATAAAAATACTGTCCTTCACTTGATCTAATTCAGTGGCAATCTTTAAAGCTGTTTCGAAACGAGTTTCTCCACCAACACGCTGTGGATTATTAACAGCACTTTCAACCTTTTCACTGATTGCTGCGTTTCCGCCTATTAAAATAGTATCCGTTACATTTTTAAGCGCTTCCATTGTTGCTTGTGGAATTCCGTCGGTTTCTGTTAGTAAGATCGGCAGGCCATTTTTGGAAGCATAGGGGGCAACAGAAATAGCATCCGCATAATTACGTCCGTTCACAAGTACTGCTTGGTTCGTATCATTGCCTAATTCCGCAGCTATCGCAGCAGCTGTTTCAAAGCGGGTCGCACCATCAATTCGTTTGACCCAAAGTTTTAAATTGGTTGATAAATCTTTATATACATTTTTAGAAACCGCACTCTTTCCCCCAACAATAATTGCATGTGAGGCACCCAATCTTTTAATCTCTTGTTTTGTTGAAGTATGTAATTCATCTGTTCGAGTTAATAAAATTGGAGCATCATATTGGTAGGCTAATGGAGCAGCAGCCAAAGCGTCTGCAAAATCATCTCCTCTAACAATTATGACGGTATCCGCAGATTCCCAGCCTTGTTTAGAAATTTCCACCGCTGTTTCATACCGGGTTGCCCCTTCTAAACGATTCACTCGTTCAGCTTTTGCCAAATTTTCAGCTTGTAACTTTACGAATGCATCATTTGACAAAACTTTTGTTGGATGAATTTCTGCTGCCTTAGCAGAAAATCCGCCAAACGGGCTGGCAAGCAGTCCAAACGCTAATGCAGAAGCTACTAGACCATTAAACTTTTTATTTGTTTCTTTTTTCACTATGCCTCCACCTTTCGACAATAATTTCTGATACAAAAGTATTATAACGTTATTTGTTTAAATAGTATATTATATTTTTATTTTTTAAATATAAAGTTAATGTAAACGATAGACCCGACGATAGTCCTAAATTCATATAGGTCTGTTTTCCTATCTTAGATGAGGAGCAAAATACCGCAAAAATGAGCCCTAACGAAATGAGGGCTTTTCGCATATATAGGTTTTAAAGGAGATGTTATGTATGAATATAATTCAACGCTTTATTCCTGTGTCGAATAAAGAGACCCGCCCCGGAATTAAAATGGTTCCTAAGTACATTACCATCCACGAAACGGATAATCCCAGTCCAGGTGCAGATGCACAAGCTCACGCCCGGCTGCAGGAACGAGGTAATGACCGCACCGCTTCTTGGCATCTTCAGATTGATGATCAGGAAGCAATCCAATCGATCCCGTTTGATGAGGTAGCGTGGGCGGCAGGTGATGGCCGAAACGGTACAGGGAATCTAAAGTCAATCCACATTGAAATCTGCATCAATTCTGACGGAGATTATAAGCGAGCCGTACAAAATACGGCTGAAGTGACAAAACAACTATTAGATCAATTGAATATTCCTCAATCAAATGTCGTTCAACATAATTATTGGACTGGCAAAAACTGTCCCAGAAATCTTAGAAGCGGGGAAAAGGGAATTGGATGGAATGACTTTATTAAAATGGTTAAAGGAGGACAACCTACCCTTGTGTTACCTCAACCTTCAGTAGAACCAATTCCTCCTTATATTCCAACTAACAATGGCGTGATCGGGCGAGTACGAGTCATCGTTGATGACCTAAACATTCGTGTTGCACCTGATTCAAAAGCATCAATCACTCGAAAAGCTTTTAGGGGTGAAGTATTTGACGTGTATGCAAATATAAACGATTGGCACAACGTGGGCGGGGCAAATTGGGTTTTCGGCAACAACGGTCAATACTTGGAGTTGATGACAGATGATGCGAAACCACCATATCCTGGTGAATTGATAAAAGAAGGCAGTAAGGGCAAGGATGTAGAAAGAATCCAGCAAGCTCTCGGAGTCACTCCCGATCGAATTTTTGGTCCTAAAACAAAGTCGGCTATGATAGCTTTTCAACGAAGGTATGGTTTAATTGCCGATGGTACTGTAGGACCCAAAACTTGGTCTTTATTATTTTAAATATAAGTTCCCTCTTCTGTCTTAAGAGGGACTTATAAATATTAAATCTCGTGCCAATTCATTAAATTAAATCCGTAAAAAGATTAGTCTGGAACCTCATAAGATTTATGAAGTTGGTCATTCATAAAAATTATGGGTATAAACATTTAATTCAAATTATGTTGGTATAACATAAGGGAAATATAGGTAGTTTACATTCTGAATTGCTTGTGGTTGGGGAATCTGTGCTATAATTATTTTTATTTATTATCTACAGATTTAAATGGAGCGAAAGTAAATGAATCCTAAAATTAGTATTATAGTGCCAGTATACAATGTTGAAAATTTTATTCAATCTTGTATCGAAAGTATTCTTGACCAGACGATTAATGATTTTGAACTTATACTAGTGAATGATGGATCTACTGACCAAAGTGGAAATATTTGTGATGAATATTCAAAGAGAGATAAAAGAATTATTGTTATCCATAAAGAAAACGGGGGTCAATCTTCGGCAAGAAATAGAGGAATTGATGTAGCAAAGGGAGATTATCTCGGGTTTATTGATAGTGATGATTGGATTCATAGAGATATGTACAAAATCTTATTTACAAAAGCAATGGAAACAAATGCAGAAATAACAGCATGTAATTTAATGCAGTATAACAAAGACTCAGAAGGTCATTTATACAGTAACAATATCACTGATCAATTATTTGATAGAACTTCTGCGATGAATGAACTTTATTTAAATGAAAGACTTACATTTAGTCCATGTAATAAATTATATAAAAAAGAATTATTCAAAGGTATACGATTTAAAGAAGGATATATCCTTGAAGACATGGATTTTGCGTATAGAATCATTCATCAAGCAAATGGAATTTATTACACAGGGCAGGCATTTTATAATTATCGTTATAATGATAAAAGCACGATGCGAAAAGCTTTTTCCAAGAAGCGTTTAGATGAATTTGAAGTAAGAAAAAATATGTACTTATTTTATCTAAATAACTACCCAAATCAAGCAAATGAAGTTTACGCAGAATGGTTTTTAACAGGTTTGATTTTATATATTAACATTGAAAAGTATTATAGTGATGAAAAGAATCAATATAAACACTTAATCGATATAGACAGGAAAATAGCAAAATCATTAATTTCTAAAAAAGGGTATAATCGGAAGAAAAAATTACTATTAGCTATAGCAGTTGTTTCACCTAATATTCTGGTAATGATATATCGACTGTACTGGGATAAAATCAAGAAGGATTTATAATTTTTATTTACGTTTAAACTTTTCTAGTTTTACTTTGGAGATGAAAAAATGATTGCATTTATTATTTTAAATTACAACACATGGGAAATGACATTACGATGTGTAGATTCAATTTCTGCCACATGTAAACAAAACTATACAATATATATTGTGGATAATGGGTCAATAAATGACTCCTATCATAATCTTAAAGAACAATACCGAAATAATAAAAATGTGGTAGTTATCCAAAATGAAAACTTAGGGTATGCTAAGGGGAATAATGTAGGTATTCGACAGGCACTAAAAGATGGTTATGACACCATTACCATTACAAATAATGATGTAATTTTTTTAGATGAGAGTATAGATTATCTGTATACCTTTCTTGAGAAAAATCAGGATGTCGCAGTTGTATCTCCTTACATTCTATCACCTGAAGGGGAATTACAGAATTTGCCTTCTTTAAAACCTGTAAAAACTTCGGATTATCTATTATATAATACGAAACTTAGTAAACTCGCTACTTTAAAAAGAAAAATGCAGTATCATCATGAATATTATTTAACGAGTAATTCCATAAAAGATGAGCCTATACCTATTTATAAATTTTCAGGTTGTTGTTTTATGGCAAGAAGTGAAATGTTAGAAAAAATAGGATTATTTGATGAAAATACTTTTTTATATTACGAAGAGGATATTTTATGCCATATAATGTATAAATCTGGCTACAAAGCATGTTATTTACCGGATTCTAAAATCGTTCATCATCATGGTCTTACGACTGGAAAAGACAACCTGTTTGTCGATACAGAAATGTTAAAAAGCGAGATATATTTTCTGTCTAGAATTTATCAATTAAATTTATTTTGGCTCCTTTTTATCTATCTTGATCGAGCAATAACTCCAATTATGAAAAAAATGAAAAATAAATATAATCTCACGTTTAAAGAATATTTATTGTTTATAAGAAAAACCTGGGTTCATTTTAAGAAATGCTCCAAACTAAGAAATGACAAGAGTGTAATGATGAGGGATGAGAGTTGAATAATAAAGCCATTACTTTTATAAAAAACTTTTCATACACTCTGTCATCAAATCTTATATCATTGATCATTTCTTCCGTTTTAATACTGATTGTTCCAAAGTTGATTGGCGTAGAAGATTACGGGTATTGGCAGCTATATCTATTTTATTCGTCTTATGTAGGTTTTTTGCACTTTGGCTGGAATGATGGGATATACCTTAGATACGGTGGAAAGGAATACAAGGAATTAAATAAAGATCTGTTTTTTTCACAATTTTGGATGCTGTTTATTTTTCAAATGATCATTGGTGCGATTATCATAGGCGTGTCTACTTTCTTTAGTTCAGATTCTAATCGGCTATTTATTTTTAATATTACCGCGGTGTGTATGTTAATTGTCAATTTGAGACTTATGCTACTTTTTATCTTAGAGGGAACAAATAGAATTAAAGAGTACGCAAAAATAACATTGATGGAAAGAGTGATCTATTGCTGTTTAATTCTATTTTTCTTATTAATAGGTATTAGAGAATTTAAGATATTGATATATGCAGATATAATTGGAAAATTTATAACCCTTTTGTATGCAGCCTATTGCTGTAGAGAAATTGTATTTAATAAAGTTTCTTCATTCTATTTCAATGTTAAAGAAACTGTAAAGAATGTTAGTGTAGGCATAAAACTGATGTTTGCAAACATAGCTAGTATGTTTATTATAGGGGTTGTTCGTTTTGGCATTGAAAGAACATGGGACGTAGCAACATTTGGTAAAGTTTCACTAGTCATGAGTGTTTCTAGCTTAATGATGGTATTTATCAATGCTGTCGGTATCATTATGTTTCCAGTCTTAAGACGGACAAGTGAGGACAAACTTCCAACGTTATATGCAACTATGAAGACTTTTTTAATGGTTCCTTTGCTGGCCGTGCTTATCGTGTTTTATCCATTAGCGATTATTTTACCAGCTTGGTTACCTCAATATAAAGAAGGCCTTATGTACATGGCACTCCTATTCCCGATGTGTATTTATGAGGGAAAAATGGCATTATTAATTAATACCTATTTGAAAACATTGCGGAAAGAGAAAATGATGCTCATGATTAATCTTGCATCAGTGGTATTAAGTATTATATTGACCATTTTGTTTACCATTGTGTTGAAGAATCTGTCATTAGCGATCGTTTCCATTGTTGTGCTTTTGGCTTTCCGCAGTGCTTTGGCAGAGGTGTATTTATCAAAGTTGCTCAATGTGTCTGTGTTTAAGGATATTTTCCTTGAATTGGCAATGACGCTAATATTCATACTGGCAGGTTGGTTTGTGACCTCATGGATTGGAGTGGCGATTTACCTAGCAGCTTACGGATTGTATTTATTCATCCAAAGAAGAGATATAAATGCAACATTTAGATCAATAAAACAATTAGTAAGAAAGTAAATGTGCAATCGGAGAAAAACGCCCGGGAACAATGACAATCTTCAAGGAATATTTATCTTTCAATTTAAAATACTGGAAAAACAAATGATATGTAAAACACTTACGAACCCTCCTTTGATGTATTAGTTGACGCTAATATTTCTCAGGAATTCGTAAGTGTTTACTTATTTTTATATAGAGAAGTACTTTTTGAGGTTATTGATCATTATTTAACGATAATATAAACTCCTAGTAGAATTACGCCTGTTCCAACCCATCTAGTCAATGGAATCGCCTCTTTAAAAATTAAAAGTCCAACGAATAAAGAAATGACATAGGCTAAGCTCTGAAGTGGATAAAGATAACTAATTGGAAATTTAGATAATAAATACATCCAAATTACTGTTGCAATAATATATAATGCAAATCCGAGTAGAATTAAAGGAGAAAACACAATTTGAAACAATTTTGCTATTATTGACCCGTGTAGTTCTATTTTTTCTAATCCCATTTTCCAAGCTGTTTGTCCAAAAACCAAACATAATATATTCAGAAAGATTAATAAAAATTTCATAAATTTTTCCTTTCGTATACAATCCCCTTTATTTCATTAACCTCGTTTTTTAGAATACCCACATCTTGGGTAAGTTGACTAAGCTTACTTGATAATCTAGATATAGTTAAGGTTAAAGAAAAAATTAGGAAAAACTGAAAAACAAATGATAATAAAAATATTGCATTTACTGGCTCTTTGATACTTAAGAATTTTGCGGCAGATATACTGATTCCTGAGAATGCTGCTAACAGAACATTCACAATGCAGAAAAAAAGCCAAAGTAATGAATACTTTAGTTCCAAATTATACTTTCGTATCATGTTAATAATCAAAATAAAGGTAAATAGGGAAGCTATAAACAAAATAATTTGCAGTCTTGCAGTTATCATGGATTTCTCCTTTAAAAAATCAGAAATTTAAAAAATTAGGTTAAACCAATTTTTCTTAGATTATCTATAAAAATGGCTGTGGATACCTTAATCATATAGTATACAGACTTAAATGCATTAATACTCGACTCTCCACCAACTCTTTCGTTCATTATCACGGGAACTTCTTCAATTTGAAAATTATTTCTTAATAAATAAACGATAGATTCTGGTTCTGGATAATCGATTGGATAACGATTACTAAATAGTTCAATTACATTTTTATTAGCTGCTCTGAATCCTGAAGTTGGGTCAGTAATTTTTTTCTTTTGTAAAAGTTTAATTAGGAAGCTGAAGTAATTAATCCCAAGCCTTCTAAAAAAAGATGATTGGAATCCTTTATGCTCCAAATACCTTGATCCAATTACAAGATCTGCTTGTCCTTCAACAATGGGTTTGATAAGCTCCATAATATAAGAGGGATCATGTTGTCCATCGCCATCGACTTGAATCGCTATATCATAATCCTTTAATAGTGCATATTTATATCCTGTTTGTACCGCACCGCCGATTCCTAAATTTGTTGGCAAATCAATTACATTTAAACCAAACTTCCTGCATACATCAGACGTTTTATCTTTTGAACAATCATTAATTACAAGAATATCAACAAAATCTATATTTTCAAATGATTTTACTACATGTTTAATCCCCTGCTCTTCATTAAAAGCAGGAATAATTGCTAATATTTTCACAAGTATTTATACCTCCCTCTAAAACCTGGACTATAATGAATTCTTTCTTTAAATATCATAGTTAAATACAAGTTACAACAATTTTCCCGAAAATAACGAAAAATATGCACACATTAGTTTAACATATATTGCAAATAAAAGCATTGTTAATAAAATAAATAGAATAATGAATAGTGAAGTTGTCATATATTTTCCAAGCGTGTTGACTTAGATTACATTATTTGATTTTATTAATATTATGTTTGCTTATTAAATTTATAGTTGACATAAGGAAGGAGAAAAATATTGAAACTTATTACCTTGTTAAATAATATTCAAGAAAGAGTGAAAATCCATTATTTGTTTCTTATAATAGCAATTCCGTTTGGACTCTATTGGTCGGTCCTTCTACCCCCATTTCAAGCCCCGGATGAAGGTGTTCACGTTTTTCGTGCATACGAGATTTCAGAAGGGCATTTCATCAGCCGACAAGTAGATGGCAAAACAGGGAATTATCTTCCAGAGTCTATCAATGAATTTATTGAAGTTTCTGGAATTGGAAATATACCATTTCATTACGATATTAAAGTGGACCCTGGGCAGTTTGATGAGGCAAAAAAAATACATCTTTCTAAGGAAAGGACCTTTTTCATATTCCCATCAAGTGCTATTTATAGTCCTATTCCATATCTACCCCAAGCGCTGGGAATATTTTTAGGGAGAGCTTTAGACCTTCCGATTTATTACATATTTTTGCTTGCACGTTGGTTTAATGTGATATTTTATTCACTTTTGTGTTTTTTTGCAATTAAATTCATACCAAAGTTAAAAATGTTATTATTTGTCCTTGCACTTATGCCAATGACTATTCATCAAGTATCTTCATTTAGTGCAGATGCATCTACTTTTGGCTTTGCATTTTTATTAAGTGCTTATATATTTCGTCTTATATTTTCACCGGACATTGAAAAAATCAGTTGGAAGGAAATTACTATATTATTGATATTGACAGTCGGTTTAACACTCTGTAAGTCAGCTTATTTTTCCTTTTTCCTTCTTGGATTTTTAATCCCGGTAAGTAAGTTTTTGAACAGAAAAAAATATTGGTTCTATAATATCTTGATTTCAATAGCAAATCCCTTATTTTTATTTATTTGGCTGCAGTTAGTTAATAAAACAGAAATGCCAACCAATCCTGCAGACCAAATAAAAGTGATCTTACTTCATCCGCTCAGTTATTTGAAAAAAATGATAGGTACATTTATTTATGATGATGCTATTTATATACAATTTTTTGGTGTATTTGGCTGGATTGATACTCCTATCCCATATATAATTAGCTTTTTATTAATTGTTTTATTAACAATTGCATTTACATCAGAAACTCGTTTAAAAGATGAAAATAAGGAAACCTATATCAGGGGAACACTCTTGTTTATCTTTTTTCTAATGCAAGCAGCAATTGTCGTCACAATGTTATATGTAGCGTATCCTCAAACCAATCCTAAAATGGTTGTTGGGGTACAAGGCCGCTATTTTATTCCAATATTTTTAATTCTTGCTTTTGGTATATATGTGATATATCCAGTACTTAAAAATAGGTTAACTTTCTATATTTTAGTGGTGGTCAGTACATTAGCCCTTTCGTCCTATTTTATGTACATTCGGTTTTATTAATAATATTCTTTTAATGATAAACTCCTTAAAATAAAGGATTTGGTGAAAGTGACCCAAACCCTAAATTTAAGGAGTTTTTTTATTGATCCGGCATAGCCCACCTTTGAATCATCAAAAAAATTGTCGATAATTGTTAAAAATTATTGTACTGTTCTACTTATAATATTATTATTAAATAGATTGATAATAAAAGAGGTGGAGGACATAAATAACAAAATAACTAAATATTTACTTTGTGCATCCTTTTTGTCTATTCCTTTACTATTCGGTAATAGTAAGGTTTTGGGAGAAGGAATTACGTTCTCTCCAAAAGGGTATATTGATACTCCCACAAACGGAGTGACTCTTAAAGGGGAAAGCGACGTAACAGGTTGGTTTTTAGATGGAAACGGCATTTCAAAAATTGAAGTATTGTTAGATGGAAAGAGCATGGGGGTTGCAGAATATGGTATCCCTCGAGCAGATGTACATAAGGCCTTTCCAGATTATCAAAATGCTAACTCAGGCTACCATTTTTCCCTTAATACGAATAACTTAACTAATGGACAACACTCTTTAACGGTTCGAGGGACTGATAATGACAATAAGTCAACAAATCTGGATAACCTATTAGTAAATATTCAAAATTCAATTTTACCACCAAAAGGGTATGTTGAATCTCCGAAGCATGGATCTACAATTAATAGGGTAACAAAGATAGAGGGTTGGTTTTTGGATGGAAATGGTGTGTCCAAGATTGAGATAATGGTAGATGGAAAAGTTATCGGAGAAGCTCAGTATGGAAGTGCCCGCCCTGATGTAGAAAAAGCCTTTCAGGGTTATCAAGAACCTAATTCAGGATATCAATATAGTCTTGATACAAGGAATTTAACAAATGGCAAACATTCATTAACAGTAAGAGAAGTAGGGAAAAGCGGAGTCGGTACGGTACTTGAAAGCCAAATTGTAGATGTTCAAAATATATCTGCAAAAGGATATATTGAAACACCAGCTGCTGGTTCTACAATTAATGGAGTAAGTAATGTACAAGGCTGGTTTTTGGATGAAAGTGGTGTATCCAAGATTGAGATATTGGTAGACGGGAAAAGCGTGGGAGAAGCACAGTATGGAAGTGCACGTCCTGATGTAGCAAAAGCCTATCCTGAGTATCAAAATGCTAATTCAGGATATCAATATAACCTTGAAACAAGAAATTTGACCAATGGCCAGCATACACTAACAGTAAAAGAGACAGGGAAAAACGGGATCACAACAGTGCTTAATAACCAAATTGTTAATATTCAAAATATGTCCCCGAAAGGATATATTGAATCCCCTGCCGCTGGTTCAACCATTAGTGGAGTAAGTAATATACAAGGCTGGTTTTTGGATGTAAGTGGCGTCTCAAAGATTGAGATATTAGTTGATGGAAAAAGTATAGGAGAAGCACAATATGGAAATGCACGCCCAGATGTAGCAAAAGCCTATCCCGCCTATCAAAATGCTAATTCAGGGTATCAATATAACCTTGATACAAGGAACCTAACAAATGGTCAGCATTCACTTACAATTAAAGAAACGGGAAATAATGGAATTGTAACTGCACTAAATAGCCAAATAATAAATGTTCAAAATGTAACAGCAAGAGGGTCCATTGATGTCCCATCGGGAGGATCTGTCATTAGTGGAGTTACTAATGTACAAGGTTGGTTTTTGGATGTAAGTGGCGTCTCAAAGATTGAGATATTAGTAGATGGAAAAAGTATGGGAGAAGCACAATATGGATTTGCACGTCCTGATGTGGCTAAGGCCTTTCCAGAATATCAGACTATTAATTCAGGATATCAATTTGCACTTGACACAAAGAAACTTACAAATGGTAAGCACTCACTATTAGTCAGAGAAATAGGCAAAAACGGAATTGTGACTGAGATTGTTAATTCAAACTTAAATGTTCAAAATTTGCCTGTAAAAGGTTCTGTTGATACCCCTTCATATGGTTCAACTAATAGTGGAGAAATAAGTGTAAGTGGATGGCTTTTAGATGCTAGCGGCGTATCCAAGATAGAGGTATTTGTAGATGGTAAAAACATGGGGGCAGCCCAGTATGGCAGTGCTCGTCCCGATGTTGCACGAGTATTTCCAGAATACCAAAATTTGAATTCAGGCTACCAATTTACCTTTAATAGCCTACAGTTAGCCGATGGACAACATACCTTATCTGTCAAAGAGACTGGAGAAAATGGGTCAGTTAATACGTTTAGCACCATAATATATATTTATAATGGAAATGCATATCTCCAAATTGACCTAAGGAAGCCAGCGAACATAACGGCACAAGATATAATTAATTTCTTTAATCTAAAACGGCCGGATAGTCCTCTGAAGAATTATGCCCAAAGTTTTATTGATGCGCAGAATAAATACGGTGTTAACGCACAATATCTTGTCGCTCACGCTATTTGGGAAACAGGTTGGGGAGGCTCTAATCTACGTAACTATAAGTATAATTTATTCGGCTATGGTGCTTATGATTCTTGTCCGTTTACATGTGGATATTACTTCCCTACAGGTGGCGACAGCATCAATTTTGAAGGATATATTGTAAAGCGAGATTACCTAGATGAAACTGGCATTTATTATAATGGTCCAACTTTAACCGGCATGAATATTAAATATGCCACAGATCCTAATTGGAAAAACGGTATAGCCAATCTCATGCAGTCAATCAAGCCATTTGATCCAGCGTATTATTTCCAGGTAGGTAACCTTCCTGGTTCATCTGTAGCTGCTCCAACATTTGGAAGAAATATACCTTCAGGTAAACCATATCCAACCGATATTATCATTAACTATGCAGTTGGCAAGACAGCAACTGTTACAACAAATGGTTTATCATTTAGATCCATTCCTTATACGTTAGCTTCAACATTAATTAAAACTATTAAATCAGGGACAGTGGTACAGGTTCTTGGGTATAACACAGATGTAAAATACTTTCTTGGTGATACTTCCAAGTATCCTTATGATAACCGCTGGTATAGAGTTTTGGTAGATGGTCAAGAAGGATGGCTATATGGAGGCGGAATCAAATTTAATAATTAGAGATTGATTCATTTATTTCTCTAGAAACTGCTTGGAAAAAGGATAACTCATTTTGATGGGTTATCCTTTTTTATTGAAATTGTTTTAGAGGTATTAACTGTTATCATTATTAAATTTTCGATATAATAATTATTAGGCTTTAATTTGGTTCGGAATTCCAAATTAATTTCCTTCCATTATAAATAAAGGGAATAATGATAATGTCAAAATTACGCTTTTCAGTTGTTTTGTTTTTTTTATCTACCGTTCTATTGAAATTTTCCAGTATGTTCCGTGATTTAGTGATATCCGGTCTATACGGGGATTCTTACAAGGCAGATGCTTACTTTGCATCCATGACCATCCCCAATGCCATTATTCTTTTTATGTTAACGGGGATGAAAGATGCCTTTCTTCCGAGTTATTATTCGTATGAAAAGCAAGGGAAGGGCTTTTCTCATTTAACGAATATCGTGAAAGGCACGTTTATTTTTTCAGTTACAGTTGCTATCGTGGGGACGATTTTTTCCCCGTTTTTGGTCAAATGGTTATATCCCGAATTCAGCAAATATCAAGATGGCTATAGTGTGGCAGTATGGACAATCGCCTTGTATTTTTTCTCGATTACCCTTGTAGGGGTGAATGCGGTATTCGAAGGATATTTTGATTCAAAGCGGAAGTTTTCCTTTTCAACCTTTTCACAAACGATTGTCGTGTTGACGACGCTTGTATTTGCTTTATTATTTCATCGCTCCATGAGTATTTATTCTGTGCCGTTTGGCTATTTTGTTGGGACTATATTGTCA
>Ga0213826_1000668_pt1 | contig 16447 bp, 14 predicted proteins | sample MC6MC0899MG_FD_180668 | JGI IMG/M metagenome (GOLD analysis project Ga0213826, IMG submission 180668) | Enriched soil aggregate microbial communities from Iowa State University, Ames, United States - MC6-MC0899-MG | ecosystem: Environmental > Terrestrial > Soil > Unclassified | place: USA: Iowa...
ATGATTTCGGTTTCGTTGCGTTGGTTGAGCGCCTGAACGAGGTTGCTACCGATAAAGCCCGCGGCGCCGGTTACGATGATCGTCATGCCAGATTCCCCGTGAGGGTGCGGAGCCCGCATTTTAATCAAGGGGAAGTGAGGTGGCGTTAACCTGGGTCAAGTAATGGCCAGGTTTGAGATCTGGGGGACTGGCTTTAAACCGTCCACCTACGAGCCAGCGCGGAGCGCAGCGCCCCCTTTATCAGAGGCGCTCTTGATTTGCTGTTGATGTGCTTTCAGCGCAGCCTGAAACCGCCAATTGCGTGGCTAATTCCTTCCAGCAACACCCCGAAAATCAGGATGCTCATCCCCATACCGATTACGGTGAAAACCGATAGACCTATGACGATTCCTAAAGCTATCTGTCCGGCCAGCCAGTTGTTTCCGCGCTGATGAGCGCCGTAGCGCCGCATCGGCGCATCGTCGTCCATTACGGCCCGCAGGTCGTCTTCCATGATGATTCCTTGGTACATTGGAGGGAGCCGCCGAAGTCTGTATGAAGCCACAGTCTGTTCCTCCGGTAGCGAGTGAAAGCAACAGCGGTGCTAACGGGCGGCATTCAAGCATGCGTGGAAAGCATCGCCAAGCGATTTATCTACAAGCTGGAGCACGAGGACAGCGATCAGGGCCTGGCTTCAAGTCTACGACCCAGCAGCAGAATACCAGTGTTCGCATAATGCATATTATGTTAAATCGATTATTATTCGTTACTTCGCAGACGATCAACTGTCCAATCCCACATACCTCCGGTCAAATCCCCACAAACCCCCGTTTCCCAGAAATTCAAAAGCTTGGGTTCCATTCATAATCCTATCTCTGCGCATGGCCCTTCACTAACCTCCGGTTGACCCCACCCGACCCTGAACCCCATTTGACCACGAAATCCACCATGGCAATGCTGCAGCTTTCTGCTACAGGTTAAAGGAGCCATCACTCATTCTAGCCCCCTGGTTCTGTCATGACTCGGCCGTTCATCCCATTCCCGATTTTCCCTCCCTACGTTTACTGGAGGCCAAATCAGCTTCGATCCTTTCCTACGAATCAGGCTGTGGCTGATCGGCTAACCCAGATAGACCCGGCAGCCCATCCCTTCATCAACATCTGGTACGTCGACAGGTATGTGAATTGGATTGCTCACAATTGGGGTGCAGAAAATCCTCACCGCCAGTACCACAGCTGCATTATGGGTCTGGAGAAAATGCTCAATTGGAGCTTTGCTCATGGTCTGTCACTCGTTGACTGGCGCCGCAACGACTTTGAGAACTACGCAGAGTTTGTGCTCAACCCGCCAAAAGCTTGGACTGTGTACGGCAAACAGGCTCGCTTCGTGCAGGAACCCGGCGTCGCATTTGAGGGTTGGTCTATAAACCCAATCTGGCGCCCGTTCCTTGATTCCAGATCAATTAGTGATGACGGCGAAATCGAGAAAAATGTCTGGAAGCGAGAGATTCGCTGCGCGACGCAGTTTCTGGATTTTTACCTCAAAGATACTTCAGCCTCACGTGAAAACGTTGCCGCGCAGCCCCTTGCTGATCTTGCTTTCAAGCAACCCAAGGCAATCGGTTTTTTGACCGATGCTGAGCTGGAATGGGTCTTGAAGTCACTCCCAAATTTCTTGGGCGTGCATGAATTTCGAATAATTGAGATGTACCTGATCATGGCTAGGTACTCGGGCCGCCGGCTCTGGAGCGTCATGGGAACCGCCAGGTCGCCCAGCCATCTCGATCAGTTCAATCGTAGGTCGGACGGACGTTGGGTTGAGCTTCGCTCAGCCAAGGATGGCTGGCTGCCGTTGTCGCCCCATTTCGATGAAGTCTTTGGTCGTTACCTGCGTTACCTGAATATTGATCCGCTCCACCCTCTCCCATCGATTCCAATTTTCCCCAAAGATGATCGGAGTTCTTACTATCCCAAAGCGCTCGGGCGCATCCTTGTTTCCATCAGAGACGCTTTGGCTGACAGCGCAGCTGGATCTGATGATCCAGAGATCTCCAGTGCCTCGGAGAAGATTCGCGGTTTGACGGTTATGTTGGTTAGTCGCAAGCCTGTTCCTGAGTGAGAACTGCCATTGGCATTCTAATGGAAGCGTTGAACGCGCCTCTGCGGGGACTGCTGTCGTTAACCGTGTTTCGGCCATCAGACCTCGTCCTGGCTCTTCGGGCGTCCATGCTCACGCCTGCGCGCTCCTCGTGCAGTCGCCATCAAGGGATGCCTTTGCTTGTATCTTGTGACCCCTGCCCGCTTTATGGCCATCGCACCAACTCCAGCTCCTTGAGCCGGATGGCCATCGCCGAATCCGAGACGCCGAATTGCTGGGCGAGTGACACCAGGTTCTGGTTGTTGAAGCGAGTGCATCGCGCCAGAGCCAGTTCACGTTCTCCCGACTCTTTTGGGGCATAGAGGAGCCGATCCGGATTGTTGGGGTCGAGGTGATAGGCAATCACGTCGCTGAAGCGCAGCTGCCCCTTGCAGCAGAACATAAATTCGAACCGTTCCCTCACCAGCTTTTGAGGCATGAGGAAGCAGGCCGCGAAGCGATCGGCTTGTCGCTCTGCGGGTGCGCGTGGCGTTTGCAACGGGCTGCCATCAAACGCGCGGTCACGATGCATGACGGTGTCCTCATGCAGCACAAGATGGCCGACTTCATGGGCCCCCGTGAAGAGCTGAACTTTGTCACCAAACTCGGTCGCGACAGCGATCTTATTGGATTGACGGTCAATCAGGCCCGCAATGCGAGTACCGGTTTTATGCCGATTGAACTGGGTGTCTCCCAGGGTGGGATATTCGTGATAGTCGTAGCCGCAGACCATGGCGGCGATCCGGGGGCTGCGCATCATCATCGGTGGAATTTCTTGATCTGGCCAGAGGTACCGGCGATCACGGTAAATCTGCATGAGCAGGTCAGTCGCTGCTTTCTCGATTGAAGCTTCGTTCATGGCAGAACACCACATGTAGGCTGTAAAATACAATTTAGCCCAATATGTAGTGTTTTAAATATATGGCTAACCCACCATATGGGTTTTCAGATGAACGGTTGAAGAGGTTGGCACAAGAAATAAAGTGATTTCATTTCGCCATCTTTATGTTCGCCCTGCTCCAGGTTGTGTGCGAGGATTCGGCTACGGCGGTGGCCGATGAGGGCGTGCCAGACGCTATCCACACATCGAACCCTTGATGTCGCCCGCTGTAGCGTTGGGGGCCATCGAAAGGATTACCGGAGGTTTGACAAGAAGCATGGCATTGGATGTTGCGTTCAGCATTGAGGCTGGAGACTTTGTCGATCCCGATCGAGCCTATGACCTGTTTTGGGCAGGTGTAATTACCAATAAACGAGCCTTCGTTTGCCCTGGAGCGGACTGTGCAGCCCAGGTGACCTGTGCGAATTTGGACAAGAACGTGCAGAGCATGCGGGTCGTGCCGCACTTCAAGGTCTACGGAGAGCATAGTGAGGCATGCGGAATCATCAACGGGAAGGCGATCGACCTTGAGGTTGAGCCGAGCGGCCCCGACGGGCAGGAGCGCAAAACCGTCGATGAGTCCATTGTTGATGTGTTCAAGCTTGATCGACCCGACTCGTACTATGACGAACCGACTCAGGATCCCAGCGCTGATGTGCATGTGGCGAAACAACGCGCTAGAAACACAAGGCCTTACACGACCAAGCTGGGTGAATCCGGGATCGTAGGCCCCATTTACTCCGTGCGCTCTGTAGTAAGCCGGTATATCCGGTATCGATCCGACAACACCTTGGAGTTTCGCCGGCTCAATATTGCCGGCCAGGACGTGGCCTACGACAGCATTTTTAAATGCATCTGGGAGCAGGATCTGAATGACCTCCCCGACCACCCCGTCATCTACTATGGGTGGGCCTACATCGATCGCACTAGAAAAAATGACGCGTACCGGATCAAGTTCAAGAAATGCTTGATGCGCGGAACCGAAAGCCTGACGACCTCAAGCTTCGTTTCGGACACCCTCGTCGAGCGCTACAAACTCAAAAACCTCATGGCTACCAGGCTTGCAAAGATCTCCCAGCAGCCCAAGCCCACTGCGTTTGTGTTTCTGTACGGACAACCCACAGTACGGACGTCACAGGGGACGAGCTACGCCAATTTCGAGCTGAAGAACTTGGACATGGTTGACGTTAACTACGACTGCCCATTGCCTTCCAAGTACGACAAGTAGCTAGTGAAGCCTGAGCCACAACAGCCCCATGCTTCACGTCTGCACCCCCCTCGCCCATGCTGTTCTTACGAGCAGCTAGAGAAGTCATGTGCGAGGATCAGGTTACCGCCATGTGGTCAGCATCAAGCCCTATCTGGCGCTCTACGGTGGTCGCTAAGCTGCTACCTTCAGCGCTCAGACTAGAGCCATCCGTTCTCAGATGTCATTGACGAGGGCCTGGTGGTTGCGATGATGACGTCGTCCTCAGTGGTCACCGTTGCCAAGTACCCTTCAGATTTCATCGCGTTGACCAACCTCCGGTTTGACTCGGTGTTTCTCACCTTGATCTTCTTGACCTTCGCGCTCACGGTTTTGAAGTCCTCATCGTCGAGCAACCCTAGAGCTGCAGCAATGTCCGGCCACTTCATCCCGGGAAGACATTGTGTCAGCATTTCAGAGCGCTGCTCCGGGGTGAGGCTCGCGTTGCGAACCAGATGTCGCAGCACAGGCATCAGCGAATCAGCAAACCTTGCGCCGGCTTGATTGGCCAGCATAGATACACGGCCGAGCTCTGGAACCGCTTCCGGTTTGCTTTCAATCGTCTCCAGGCTAAGCCCTGACCACATCTGAATTTTCTGCGTGAGTGACAGCGCTTTGCTTCTGCTCAGCGTGAGCATCGTGTCGAGCTGGAGCGAGCTGATATCGATCTCGGCTTTTGCTAGATCCCACCGTTCAACCAGGTACTTGCCTTCGAGGTGTGGGCAAGTATTCAGTATGATCTCCCTGACTTCCGAGCTGTATGGCAAAAATGATGAGGCTACCAGCATGCCCCAGCGACCCTCAGGTAGCGCTGTTTTTATCATTGCTAGGTCTTGAAGCACGACGCCATCGAGCAGTACCTGGAGCACGTCATTACTGATAACAGTGGAGCTCAGAAGATACTGTTGCAGCGACCAGTCTGCGCTGGTTGACTGCCACAGCGTGCCCTTGAGAGACGAAGCATTCCGAGCGATGAAGCCGGTGAATACCGCTGTGGGTTCCGATCCAATTTCTTCTTCCGAGACGTTGCCGTCTGGCCCAACGACTTTCTCAAAAAAAATCCACACTGCGTCAGCTTTGGCCACCAGGCGATCACTCTCAAGTGCCTTTGCCCAAAGATATCTCGGGGCGTCAGTGAGTGTGTGTAGGTCACAGGTCGTGTGATCGAAGAGTCTATTTGTCAGATCGTGATCTGCGTCCACTTCTGCTATTAAGCTGGTCAAGGAGTCGCTTGATTCATCCAGGACAGCAGACTGATCTAGCAATGCGCTACCGAGCTCATCGGCGTGAGAGAGCAGATAATTACCGAGCCCATTGATACCCAATGCCTGCAGCCTACGCAAGGACACGATGCCCACATCTGCAGGTTCGGATTTGGCGTCTTTAGAATCCTGTCCAGTTTCTGACTTCGCGCATATCAGCGATAGCATAGGCAGGTTGATCTTGATGCAGCCCCAGTCGATCAGCCTTTCGAGGTCTGCGAGACTCATCGTATGGCCCAGTGAGGCAAACTGGACTGGGTGAGCCCTAAGCCACGCCCAGGCTCCCACATTGCTCTCTAACCCTGGCATCAGTCGTGAAGCATCTTCCAGCCCATCGATTGTAGGCACCAGATCCGTCGAGGGATCACCGGCCAGGGTCTTGAAGTCGGATTCCGGCAGGTTGTCGACGATTGCTTTGACGAAGGACTGACGGGCCTCGCTTCCTTCAAAAACGCCACCAGCGTCCCCCGTGTCCCTAGCGTTGAAAAGGCTATTAAACAGTTTGGGTTCGAGGCGGTACACGGCGCGAATAAATCCAGCCGCGTCTGTTCGACTCAAAAGCTCGCGCACTGCGATGGCCATTCGTTCGGTGTGCTCGTCCAGACCGCTCCTCAGTATATGGCTCAGCTGTGTGTCTGCTGAGCCAGCCGCGACCGAGGTTGGTCGGGCGCTGAGACAGGCGATCAAATCGACGATGATTCCCCTGCCCTCGTCGAGCTCGTCGCTCTTAAGCTTCTCCAGCACGGTACTCGGGCTGTCGACAGGCGTGGATACTTCAGGCAGCACACCACGTCTCAATGAAAGGATCAGATCTTTGTCACCAGGCGTCAGCGATCCCTGATAGAAATAACCTAGGTAGTCGGTGTAGTCGGCATCGAGAAAGCCATGCTGCATCAGATAGCTCACGACATCCAAGCCTGGAAGATTGCTCCTTACGACCTCGCCATACCCTTTCTTGACGGCGGTCGTGAACGACATCCTGATGACCTGATCCGATTGCCTCTGCACCGACGCGATTTCATCTGCGATTGTGCTAAGTCGCCGCCCAAGCAAAGCATGGCGCCGCTCATAGGATGTAGCGGTGAGCAGCTCAGCCTTAGAGATATTTCGAGGTGCGTTTCTGACCCGTCCATATTGATCCACTACAGCCATTGAGAGGGTCGCAGCTTGATTCATTAATAGGTCGAACACCTCGTCGGTCACGAATTGCTGCGCCGCATACTGGGTACCATTGATTAGGGCATGGGTTGCCGTGTCGATTTCGGTCAATCGAAGAAGCGTGAACCAAACGTAGGCCCTCAGCTCAGTGACATTGTTGGCCAGCTCGGCGACTCGCTCATCCCGCTCAAGCCGCAAGTCATCAAGTCGCTTGGCATTGGCGCTGTTCTGCTGGATTTTCCAGGTATCGAGGCCCTTGATGACCCCATAGATCGCCCCCCGCCGTTTGACTAGGTCGGCATACGCGCCGGGATGGAGATTTCGAATGGCGACTATCGCAAACAGCTTGTCTGGCTCGAGGCGTAGGCCGCTGGCAAGGATATTTGAAAACATATCGAATTCATTGACGATATTTTTCACCAGCCGGAGGTCATCGATGTAGTAGCAGACCGTCTCCACCAGTCGACGGTCGAGGTGTTCGCCCAAGGGCTTCGACTTGAAGGTTCGAAGGTTCAGAAGCTCCATCATCTTTTCTTGGGAGTTTTCCGAGTTGATGACGGGGATCACAGGGACGATGAGGTCAAAAAACTTGGTTTTCTCGCCGACGACGAACATTTCATCGCGCAGCGCGTAGACGAAATAGACAGGTCGTTTCACCTGAGGTGATTGCTTGATGATGAAATTGATTTCCCGCAATCGGGTGAATACGTCATGAATGCCGAATCGGTCGAGATCCTCAATGATCACGACGTCAATGCTGCTTCGCTCAAAGCAGTAAATGATCTCATCGATATTTTTGTGCAGGACGGAGCCATGGTGGGTGGTCTCCAGCTTGCCGCCTTTGAGGGTCAAACCATCAATACTGAACAGCGAACTCAGACGCAGGCACGTGTGTAGCAGGTGTATGCACCCTAACGCAGCGATTCCGACGGCGAGCGAGCTCGGGATCCACAGCAGCCATTCCAGGAGCCAGGCCGGTTCAATCTTGGGCAGCTTCTCTGCCACAGGAACGTACAGTCTCAGCGCCGCCAGAATGAGGAGGCCATAGCAGAGCGTTTTCCACCATATCTTCAGGCCCGAGGCCTGGTCGATTCTCTTAAGGCGGGTCTTGGGAAGTGTCTTTGCAGGGACGGCGTACAGGAGCTGCTGGACGATCGTCTCCTCGATCCTGGCAACGAGATCGGATTCAGCCTTATTTTCCTCGGCTTTGGATTCCTGCCCTGCCTTTGCAGAGGGCTCGGATGAGCGCGGTGATTCCGAGGTCGCGTCGGTATCGGTAGCAAGCTCATAGGCCCCAGAGATCTCGGTGTCCTTGCCGAATGTGGCTAGCGAAACAAATGCGTAGACGAATTCAGGGTGGCGATGGACGAAGGTTCGAAGCACGCTGCTCTTCCCTGCCCCGTACTCCCCCGTGATCGCGATGTTCCTGACTTGATCGTTCCTCAGCCCATTCAGTAACTCACGCTCATACCGCTGGATCTTCCCAGGCTCGATGAGTACTGGGGTTAGCGGCTGGAACAGATTCTCATGAGACGGCGCGGCCAAGAACGCACGTGCGGCCTGATAGGCGCTGACGGCCGCACGTGGGTACCGCTTCAAAGCGGCTAGCTTGCTGCGAGTCTTATTAGTCCAGGCGTTAGAGGCATCTAATGCCCGGTTATAGAAGGCGCGCAAGCGAATGAACATCCGTGTCTCCAAGCAGGCTGGCGGCTACCAGGCATTCTTCTGCCGAAGATTGAATGATCGATCTTGGGTCTGAGCGGGAAGGTGAACTTCCGGTGAGCCTGATACGAGGTTGGGATGATAGCTCACGGCCATCTTCGCCTGCGAACCCTTTGTTCACCTGGCAAGAACTTGGCGCTGGCTTACCTCTGCATGATCCGCATGCTTGACCAGGCCGGGAAAGGATTAATCAGGTCGGTGTGCCGCTGCCGCCAACAACAGCTGACCATCAGCATGCGCGGGGGACGACGTGTTGCCCCGCGCATAGCCGTAGCAGATGTCACGCGCCGATCAGATAATCCGACTCAGATTTTGCCGCGACGTGAGCTCGGCGGCTCTCCCCAGTATTGTCCCCAGCGCTCCTCTGGCGTCTGCTGAGTACCTGGCTGCACATGGTTGTGATAGATGGCTATGCTATTGATGAGGCTGCGAGTCAAATCCTCCAATGAGAACACTAGTGATGATTGCCCCAAATTGTTCAGGTCTTGATTGTTGATGGTCAGTCGGGAGGTAACATTTCTCACAACCCTTTCTACTACTCCCCCCCGTTGTCGAGGCGTCGACTTGAACGTGATTTCAAGAGGCGGCTGGGGCTGCAAGAGCGGCTTGGTTCCAGGGCGAGCCTGCCCGTGCAGGTTGATCTTGATCCGTTTTTTGACAAAGTAGTCGAGCGGCGTGCCGAGGATACTCGGGCCTTTGAAAGCACTGTTCACAACGTCCCGCGTCAACCTGTTCAAGTCATTATCCAATACCACCGAACTTCCCAGGATCGCACAGGTTTTCGAATCGATGACAAGTGCATACGAAGGCCGCCTGACCTTGCCGTCTGGTAGTGGAATTGTGACGTCCAGCTGGCCAGTTTCTACAAAAAGGGCTATTTCATCGAGAGCAGTACATGTAGCGACACCTTCGTTGAAGCTGAACCCTACCCGCCCAACTTTCGAGTAGTTCAACTGACAGGTGATGAGCCAGTTCTCTCCCTTGGACGACGCCCATACACCCTCTGCTTCAAGGAGGCATTCGTCTTCATCCCAGAGGTTCCGGCTTGCAGGTTTGCCCATTACGAAGTGGTTGCTCGCGTCCGAGCCTTCACCGATCTTGGCAGCGAGCGTCTGATCATCAGCGACGACCTTTGTGACATCTACGGCTCCCTGGCCCGCATAGAACTCCTCGGCAGAGCGGTAAATGCGCAGATTGCTCCATTGTGCTGCATCGTTGAGCACGTGTTCTAAACCTTCGAGGCAGATCGCAAGCATTTCATCAGGCTTCGCACTAGCCTCACGTGCCCGTTCTAACCCCAATGACGAATTAAAGACGATGGCTTGAGCACTGGCTAAGCGCGCAGTCAAATAGTCCAAGGGTTCCTCCCCTTCATCGACGCATTGAAGGGTTGATTTATAGCCGAGACATCGCGCTAAGATCTCCATTATATCCGTAGAATCGTATTCAATATTGTTTGCTGCAAGTTTTGCTTCAGAATAGTCAGCTGCACTGTATATCAGATTGATCATGAACTTCTCCCTCGGCGTATGGATACAGATGAGAGCTCCAGCCATGAACGTCGCAGGGCGCTACAACTAAGAACATGTCATCGCGAAATTCTTCTGGCGCACTCAATTAAATCGGGGCTATCAAAGCGTGGCACCCAAATCAATCTTCCTGCTGGGCTGAGAATTTCGGTGCCAACCACAGACTAGAATGCATTTGGAATGAGTCAAGTCTGCCAGGTTTAAATCATGCAGCATGCACATGTTGCTTTAATTAAATATTGCTTGCTTTGGCGTTGAGATATACCGCGCCCCGCCTCACTGCCGCTTAATAAATAATTATTCGAGTTAGGGTATATATTGTCTACGCGCGAAGCTGTCCATTGTCGGAAGCCCCGAGCCTGCGGACAGTTTGTGCGCGTGATCAGGAACAACGAAAAGCCCAAAAGCCATTAATTTATTCGTTGCAATATCCTGGTAATGGCACATTATTCCGTCATGGTCTTCCAGACTGAGGGGCCAAGGCAGTTTAAAGATCCGGGCATAACGTCCGACCAGCGGTATGGTCGGTGAGGGCCGTTTGTGCCTTGAAAGGGATTTCCGCCCGCCTAAGCACTGTCATGTATGGCCTGACCTGAACCTCGCCTGCAGAATATGCGAGCACATTCTGCAGGCTTACGACCGACGCACTTACAGGCGCTTCTTCGGCGGCTTGTATTTACATTTGGGAAAGGTTGAGCAGGATTGGAACTTTCCGTATGGCCCTAAACGCCATATCAACTCACCAACTTTACAGCCTGGGCACGATGGGCCTTTAGCCTTGGCTGGAATTTGCTGAGTACCCGCTGCAGCGCTCCGCTCAGCTGGTACCGGTTGTTTAATGGTCTGTCCGTTCTCATCACAGGGAGCCACGACACCTTCGTCGATCAACTCTTGCAGGAAAGATGAGCGGCGCCCTGCGACGGTGAACATTGCGACGCTGCGCCTGGCCCTCGTGAGTGCGACGTAGAAAAGCCGACGCTCCTCACTGGATGGAAAGGTATCGCCCTGCGGCATGACCAGGGACAACAATGGGTCGTCAACTTTAACGTTTGGAAACCCACGCATGACCATGCCGGGCAGAATCACATAGTCAGCCTCATCACCCTTTGAGGTATGCACGGTCTTGAATCTGAATGCCATGCGATCCCCAAACCGTTGCTGCCAATCATCACTCAGGAATTTGGCGTCCAGCTTGTAGCGCCCCAGCACGAAGACGTTCACTTTGCCGCCTCGCCCCAAAGGCACTCTCCCCTCGCAGATCTGCTGGTAGAGACGCTCGACATACTTATCAACCGCTTGGGCTACCTTGTTTCGGTGTCCGACCTGTATAGCCTGGAAGGCCGGCCCAATGGGCGCCGTCACAGAGTTCACGTTCTTCTTGAACTGCGCAGGGTTCTTCGATACGAATCGGCTTGAGACGTCACAAATGGCCTGCGGGCATCTGAACGTCGTTTCAAGCCGGAGAACCTGGCCATGGCCGTACCAGGGTTTGAAACCTGTCATGACGGAAACGTCAGCGCCCGCGAAGCGATTGATCGATTGCCAGTCGTCCCCAACGGCGAACAGAAACCGATTAGGCTGCCGAACGAGGGCCTTGCAAAGTCGGGCTCGTGCTCGCGATGCGTCCTGATACTCATCGGCCATAACCAAGTCGTACGGCGACCGGTGCCCTGCCTCCAAATACCCTGCAGCCTTGTTAATCATGTCTTCGAAGTCGATTCCGTTCTCTGCGGCCAAGGCTTTGTCCCATTTCTTGAGCACCGGGATCAGCAGGTCAACGAACATGTTGAATCTGTACTTGAAGGCGCCGCTGTCCATCTCGGCCAAGCGAGCCTTCAAATCCTGTTCCGTGTAGCAGTTGCTTTTAAAATGGTTGATGAACGTACGGATCAGTCCGAGCAGGTCGGCATGCTTGATGGGTTCCAGACCATTGGGAGGGATTGGGCGATCAGGGTTTGGATCAAGCTTGATGCCCCTGCCGGTGAGCTCTTTCGCTAGATGAGTGAAGGCTTCCCCAGTGCGCACTTGATGAGAGAGCGTTTCGATCAGTTGTGTTCCCTTCTGCTTGTGGTCGTGTGCCCAGTGCGGGGACTACAACGAGCTCAGCTACATCTACACTCATAAGCTGAAGCCTCTGATCGACAAGAACAAGTTCTCGCACGAAGATGCCATTCAGGCCTTGGACGAGGCCTGCGCGAAACTTAAAAACCCACGCAGCCGTGTGGATTTTTACGAGTTCCTGACCGACAAGCTCGGCCACACCATCGCAGCATAACCCCTGCGTAGGTCTGATTGGACTGGGTGCTTGCTGTCTGAGTCAGCATCCAGTCTTTGTCGCTCGATAGGCTCAGGGGAATCTGTACAGCGATCGCCGCAGTCTTCCTGGTGCCCCACATTCCGGATCGTGGGTTAGTGAGCCACTTGCGCACCGAGCTCATTGATCACCCATCCCTGCGCTTCCAGCGCTGCCCTTCGCTCAGCTCTCGCCTCCCCTTCACCCAGTGCACTGGTTCGGATAGCCAGACACAGCAAGTGCGTAGGCCTGGTCATCCCGACGTACATGAGCATCCTGTTCTTCCGGTAAGTCACCTGATGTTCCTTCTTCACCAGCGGCTTCCCTTCCAGCCAGGGCAACATCATCTCCAGGACATGCTGTCCACTGAACGTTTCCACGATTAGTGTCGCCGAATGAGTCTTACCTTTGACGGCATGCATGGATGACAGTTGGACGTCGACGGGGGCATGTTCACTTTCGTCAGATCGGTATGTGTTGATGGTTTCACGGGGTATCTCGGACTCGTCGGTGTCACGTGGCTCTGTCCACGCCAGGTACGCCTCAACCTCCGCTTCGTTTGAAATCGTCTCGCCAGGATGCAGCTCTGCGATCAGGCGCTTAAGCAGCACGGCATGCCTCTGAACCCAACGCTCCTCTCGCAGCGGATGGGCATGAAACAAATAGAGGTAGATGCCTCGCTGGTAGGCTTCCAGAAGCGTCGTATTCAACGCCAAGCCGCGCTCTATGAAGCGATGAAGCCTTGTCCTGATCTGGACAGGTCTCCTCAAGCCTGCACGCTCAGCCAGATGAAGCAAGCACTTGGCAATCATTTCAACGCTTTCGTGTGCATGACCGCTAACGGCCAGATGCGCTCTCGCCCTGCGAAAAATCCTCTGGCCAGGAACTCCAAGTGCAGGTCCGTGGTTACCTTGAACAGCCGATGCAACAGGTGCTGGCGGAATACCCTGGGGAAATGGCGTGGTTGAAGTGGTCAGCAAGGCAGATAGATACTTGGAGGCAAGCGTTCGTCAGAACACGTCGAAGAGCTATGCGGCCGCCCTCTCCCATTTCGAAATCACCTGGGGCGGCTTCCTGCCCACCACCACTGAGTCCGTTGTGCGCTACATTGCTGAGTACGCCGACCAGCTGGCGCTGAGCACGCTGAAGCAACGCCTGGCTGCGCTAGCGAACTGGCACCAAAGCAACGGTTTTCCCGACCCCACCAAAGCCCCCAAGGTCAGGCAATTGTTGAAAGGCATCCGGGCAGTACATCCCGTGCAGCCAAAGCAAGCAGCTCCTCTAGCGTTACTGCACCTCGAAAAAGCAGTGGCGCACCTAGAGGATGAGGTTGCTCAGGCAAGAGCCGCCGGCAACATGGCCGCCCTTCTCAAGGCGAGTCGTGACATCGCTCTCCTCACAATCGGGTTCTGGAGGGGCTTCCGCGGGGACGAACTTGCCAGGCTCACGATCGAGAGCACCCATGCCGAGCGCTACGTTGGAATCAAGTTTTACCTGGGGTCTAGCAAAGGAGATAGACAGAACATCGGGCGAGAGTACAAGACACCTTCGTTGAGCAAGCTTTGTCCAGTTGAGGCTTACTTGAATTGGATAGAAGCTGCCGGTCTAACCCGCGGCGGCGTATTCAGAGGCATCGACCGGTGGGGCAACATCAGCGAGAGACCACTTGCAGCCCACAGTCTGATCCCCCTCCTTCGCGACATCTTAGATCGGTGCGGCTTGCCGTCCGAGATCTACAGTGCTCATTCAATTCGACGCGGCTTCGCTACGTGGGCGGCGAGTTCAGGCTGGGACATCAAAACGCTCATGGAATACGTCGGCTGGAGCGATATGAAATCAGCGCTTCGTTATGTTGAGCCAGCTCAGCAGTTTGGCGGCCTCATTAGAAAGCTGGAGGGCTGAGCCAGGACTGCAGCCATAACCCGCACCTTGCGCGCGGACCAATGCTTGGCTGAGCTTATTGCCGTGGCTTCTCGCCCTGAACCAGAGGCTCGTAAACAACGCAGCACTACAGCGATTGAAACCTCACTTTCAGATAATAAAAAACCTCCCAGGAGGGAGGTTCATCAATCACGGAATTTTACACCGATAGCCAGCCCTCAACTTCATCGGCGCCGTACTCCGCCTTCCATTCCTTCAATCTCTTGTGGTTGCCACCCTTGGTCTCGATAACCTCACCCGAGTGTGGATTTTTGTACTGCTTAACCTGGCGAGCGCGACGCGGAGACTTCTCTGCGATTGTAGGGGCAACAGAACGTCGGCTAGCCTGCGGGTCGAGGATGTTGATGATGTCTCGGAGGCTGAAGCCGTACTTGGTCAGCAGTTCTCGCAATTTGGTCTCAAACTCAATTTCTTTTTGAAGCTCAGAACTACCCTTCATGGCCTCAAGCTCCGCCAGCTGCGCGGCTAAGGTTTGTTCCAGCTTTCGGAATTCTGCCAAACGAGACATAGGTGATCCTCAGTTGTTTGAAAAGTGGCGCTAGCGTAACGCATCGCTGCTATCAAACCTAATGAATATGATCACACCCAGCTGAGCTAGTTCATTGCATAGTCGCTGGTAGCGGAACGCGGCAGTTCTCATACACCTCATCCCTATAGCTTCATGTACCTGCCTGCGACGCGCTAAGTAATAATCATCGCCGGTCCACTTTGCGAATTTGGGTGAGCGCTTCGAGTCATTAGATCGACACGCTCCGGGCAACGTGCTCGATTTTGACAACACCGCGTGGCTTAATCCCTCCCTCCCCGTACCGAGGTCAGCATCGTATGGATGGCTTGGCTGGCGAGTGCCGGTCTATTCGGGATGCACTAGTGGGATCGGTTGTGGCGCTAACGTATTTCCAAGTTGCCAAAAAATCGGTTACGCGCAGAAACGTCATTGATCCCAGCTGCTCACCTCTCATATTTGGCGAGCAAGTCGCGGAATTTGCGCTCTGCAATACGCTAGCGATTCAAGCTTTAGACAACTCACCAATCTTCTCCAGCCGCGCACGCACGATGTTGCGGCTGATGTTCAGCAACCGCCCTGTCTGCAACTGGTTGCCGTGGCAATATCGATACGCCGCCCTGAACACCGTCTCCTCGATATGCTCATACAAATTCGGCACATTCTTCTCGAACAACGCCAGCAACGCGCTTTCCAGATCAGGCGCTGCCGTGTTCGCTGCAGGCGAGTACCCAGGGACTGCAGGCGCCGACACTTGTGGCCGCATATCGACCAGGTGCAGGTCCGCCGGCGCCACCACTTGATACCGGCACACCAGCAACGCATGATGAATGGCATTTTCAAGCTCGCGGATGTTGCCCGGCCAGCTGTGCGCCAGTAGCTTGCGCTCGGCATCCGGGCTCAGCGATGCCCGTTCGTAGCCCAGTCGGCGGCAATGCTCTTCAATGAAAAACTCCGCCAGAGGCAGGATGTCCCCCGGCCGCTCGCGCAGCGGCGGCAAGCGAATCGTCGCCACATGCAGGCGGTAGAACAGGTCTTCACGAAAATGCCCCGCCACCACCGCATCGGCCAGGTTGACGTTGGTCGCCGCCACCAGCCGAACGTTGATCGGGATCGGCGTACGTGAGCCCAGGCGCACCACTTCACGCTCCTGCAGCACCCGCAGCAACTTCACCTGCATGTTCAGCGGCAGGTCGCCGATTTCATCCAGGAACAATGTGCCGCCATTGGCCGCTTCGAACCAGCCGGCCTTGTTGCTGGTGGCGCCTGTAAACGCGCCTTTCTCGTGGCCGAACAGCTCGCTCTCCACCAGGGTTTCGGCAAAAGCACCGCAGTTCACCGCCACGAATGGCTCACGCCCACGGCGGCTGAGGTGGTGGATATGACGGGCGACCAGCTCCTTGCCGGTGCCGGTTTCGCCGATGATCAGGGTATTGGCCTCGCTGGGCGCCAGGCGCTCGATGCGGCTGAGCAGCTCCTGGGAACGCGGGTCCTTGAACACGAGCACGGTGGCACGTACCGACTTGGTCAGCTCGCGGGCATTGGGGTGGGTGATCAGCGACATAGGGGCATTCCTGGCAATTGACGCGCAAGCCAATAGTGCATGAAACAAATTAGATCAAAAAATTATTAATTAATATTTAGATATTCGAATTGGAAATATTCAAATTTCTAGCAACCGATTGCTGCTACAGCAGCAACCCGGCAGCACTCGCCTGCCCGTCGACCAGCAGGCCTTTAATTCCACACCCACTTGCTCCTGGCTGGAGCCCCTGTAAATAAAGGGCTGTAGCCCC
>Ga0213826_1000672_pt1 | contig 16387 bp, 13 predicted proteins | sample MC6MC0899MG_FD_180668 | JGI IMG/M metagenome (GOLD analysis project Ga0213826, IMG submission 180668) | Enriched soil aggregate microbial communities from Iowa State University, Ames, United States - MC6-MC0899-MG | ecosystem: Environmental > Terrestrial > Soil > Unclassified | place: USA: Iowa...
AACCAGGCCCCTCAGGAGGCACTCAATGAGCAACGGTAATGGTGTGACCACGGTTCTCTCGCAGACCGTCGAAGATGCAAAAGAAACCGCCACCAACGTCGGCGAGACCATCGCACACGTTGCGGAGGATGCAGTGGCTTCGGTGAAGAAGACCGCCAAGCGCGCACGCAAGGCTGCCACCACCCAGGTCGCCAAGGTCAAAAAGGCCGTGACCAAGGTCGAGAAGACCGTCGCCAAGAAGGCTGACAAGGCGGCCAAGTCGGTCGGCAAGACCCTGGCCACCGCCAAGCAGAAGCTGGAAGCGGCCAAGAAGAACGCCAAGGCTGAAGCCACCGCCATCAAGAAGCAGGTCGCCAAGAAGAAGGCCGCCGCTGAAAAGGCCGTGACCAAGACCACCAAGGCTGCCGGCAAGAAGGCCACGACCGCCAAGAAGGCCGTGACCAAGAAGGCCGCCGCTGCCAAGAAGACCGTGACCAAGAAGGTCGCCACCGCCAAGAAGGCTGTCGCCAAGAAGACCGCGACTGCCAAGAAGGCCGTGACCAAGAAGACCGCTGCCGCCAAGAAGACCGTCGGCAAGAAGGTCGCCGCTGCCAAGACCGCTGTTGCCAGGAAGTCGGCGACCGCCAAGAAGGCCGTGACCAAGAAGACCGCAGCGGTCAAGAAGGTGGCTGGCAAGAAGACCGCCGTCGCCAAGAAGACCGTCGGCAAGAAGGTCGCCACGGCCAAGAAGGCCGTTGCCAAGAAGTCGGCGACCGCCAAGAAGACCGTGACCAGGAAGACCGCGACCGCCAAGAAGGTGGCCGGCAAGAAGACCGCCGTCGCCCGCAAGTCGGTTGGCAAGAAGGTCGCCACCGCGAAGAAGGCCGTGACCAAGAAGACCGCGGCCGCCAAGAAGACCGTCGGCAAGAAGGTCGCTACCGCCAAGAAGGCTGTGGCCAAGAAGGCCCCGGCCCGCAAGGCTGCGCCCGCCAAGCGTGCCGCCGCCAAGCCGGTTGCCCGCAAGGCACCGGCCAAGCGCGCCCGCAAGTAAGGCGTTGCAACGTGCTGCTCCTGCCTGAGGGCGGGAGCGGCATGGTGGGGTGCCATGCGATGCGTTCATCGCCGAACCCGGCACGTGGCCGGGTGGTCGTCCCTCAGAAGGAAACAGGGCGCCCGGAGGGGCACCCCGGCATCATCAGCGCGCCGCGATCGTGGCGAACTCGCGCATCAGGCGCTCGCCGTCATAGACCACCTGGATCTGGTTGCTGCCCTTGTCCAGCCGTTCGCCATTGACGAACACGTCGGTCTGGATGCTGTAGCGACCCTGGGGCATGTTGGACGGGAAGGTCACCGTGAAGGTGTTCTCGTATGCACCGCTGCCTGCACTCTCGCTGGCGATCTTTTCACCGGTCTTGAACGGCTCGGACTGGCCGGGTTCGTAAATCCGGATCTGTTCCTTGACCTCGCGGATCGGCTGCTGGCGACCACTGACCGCTTCGATGTTGGATACGATCTTCAGCGGTTCACCACGCCGTACGCTGTTGCCGGGAAGGCTGGTCTGGTAATGCACGACCTCGGCAGACTCCGGCAGCTGCGAGTAACGCGACCGATAGTCCGACTCCACCTGGGCCGCGCTGCGGGTGCGGCGGCTTTGTGCGTTGATCACGAAGCAGGCGGCGATGCCCGCCGCGGCGCCGACATAGGCACCCTTCTCTCCGTTGACCAGCGCGCCAGCACCGGTGCCCAGCGCGATCGCGCCCAGACACTTGCCCCAGTCCGACCGGGTCATCTGATTGCCCGTGGTGCAACCGGTAAGCGTGCCGGCGGTAGCGAGGCCGATCAACAGCACCTTGCCGAGCGAGGCGGGGGCGAAATATTCCTTTTTCATGGTCAACACCTGGTGGGAAGTGGGGCGGGCATCATTCAATGGTGGTTTCGCGCATGACACGGTCACGCTCTGCCTTTGCCTGGCGGATGAGCGAGCGGGCAGCTGCTGAATCGGGATTGACCTGCAGTGCCGATTCGCCCAAGGCCACCGCGACGTCGTAACGGCCTTGCTGCAATTCAGCCCGGGCCTTGCTCAGCAAGCCGGCCTCAGGCGCTGCTGCCGGCGGCGCGATCGTCGGCGCTTTGGGTGGGTAGCTGTTGTCAGGTTGGCGCAGGTCGGCCATGTCTGATGGGTTACCCGCGTCCGGGCTGAAGTTCACCTCCAGCTGTATCGCGCTGGCATACGCGCGGCCATCCCGGATCGCTGGTAGATAACGCCAGCGCCGCGCGGCGTCCAGCGCGGCACGGTCCAGTGACCGCTCCCGACTGGTGCGAGTCACCGAGATGGCCGTTGCAGTGCCGTCTTCGGCAACCTCGATGGTAAGCAGAACGTTGCCGCGTGCACCCGCACGCACTGCCTCCGGCGGATAGCGTACGGGAGCACGCTCGCGCGACGCCGCATCTACCTGGGCGGCCCGGTCCGGGACCGACGCAGGTGCCGGTGGCGTCGGCGCAATCTGGGTGTTTACCGGTTCGGGTACGTCGGTCGGCGACGGTGCCGGTGCCGGTGCCGGTGCAGCGGCGCGGGTGGGAAGCGCTGGTTCGGCCTGCTTGGCAAGGTTGGTTTCCAATGCGGTCACCCGCACCTGCAGGTCGCGCCAGTTTTCGTCACCCGGCAGCTCGCGTTGCATGTCCAGCAAGGCGATGCGCGCACAGGCCAGGTCTGCGCGCGCGAGGCATGATTCCACAGCCGTACGATGCTGCTCGATGCGGCCGGCCGGAACGGTTGGCGGCGCGCCTCGATCGCGCAGGAAGATCGTCCAGAACACCCCGCCCAGTACCAGGCAGACCAGCACCAGCGGCACGCGTGAGCGCGGTCGATGAACGGGCGCAGGTGAGATCGGCGCAGCAGGCGTAGGGGGCTTGGCCGAGCGCTTCGATCCCGGTGCAGGTGGCGCTTGCGGAGGTGAGGGCGGTGCCGCAGGGGCGGGTGGAGGCGCTGATTCCACCCCTGCCGGCGCCGCTGGCGAGGGTGCCGCAGGAATCGGGGGCGGCGGTACGGCCGCGGCCGGGGCCGCGACGGGGCCCGCGACCGGCGGCGTCACCACAGGCGGCGTCACCACCTCAGGCGCGGACACGCCACAGAACGGGCAGAAGCGCACCTCCCCCGGCAGAGGCTTCATGCACTGGTCGTTGACACAGCAGATCGGGGAGGCGGCGGTGGCGTCAGTCATTGCGGTGATGCGCCCTCAGTACCCGGAGGGTGGCGGCGGGGGAGCCGGCGGTTGCGGGGCCGATGGAAGGGCGAACAGATGGCCCAGCTCCGGCAGTGCACCGGCTGCGCTCCACTCGATGCCTTCGCGCCAGAGCAGGCTGTTGCGGTTGATGTTGCCGGTGCCCACGAACTGCTGCAGCTGCTGAACCGTGTACGGTCCCAGCGACTGGTTGTTGTAGCCGACGTAGTAGCTGTAATCGACCATCGGTGGCGGCGGCGGAGGGGCGCCAGGCAGGCTGCCCTGCGGGGGAGGGGGCGGTACCGCACCCGGGGCCTGCCCCGCCATGCCCGCGCCGGCAAGGGACGTAGCGCCGAGCATCTGGGCGAAGGCATCATTCACCTGCCGCTTATCGCCCCGGTCGGCGGCGACCTCGTCAGCGTAGACATCCGCCGACGAGCCGGTAACCGGCTGCGTCCAGGCGTCAAACAAGGCACGGGCGCGTTCTTCGATCCGGTCGGCGTCGTCGCCGGCGGCCTGCACCAGCTTCTGCCGATAGTCGGTGGCCAGCATTTCGCTCAGCTTGTAGGGGAAGCGCTTCTTCAAGCTCTCGCGACCCTGCTGATCTTCCTGCTTGATCGGCTTGTAGGCCACGGTGGCGTAATGCCGGAAAAGCTGCGCCAGCAGTGCGAGCTGCAGCGGGTCGCGCACATTGGCCGAGCGCTGACGAAGCTGCTCTTCGATGTTGCGCTTGTCATTGCCGTCCAGACCACTTTGCCGCACGGAGAATTCATCGCCGATGCTGAAGCCGTCGCCTTCCAGCGTGATTTCGTACTTGCCATCGGCACGGCGCTTGAGCACTCCCAGGCCGAGGGCATGCAGGTATACCTTGAAATCCTCAGCAAACTGCCGGTACTGGCCCTGGGTGAACTGGATGGGCTGCACGAACTGGCTGACCCGCTTGTGGATGTGCAGCGGAATACGCGCCGCCTCTTTGCGGTACGCGGCCTGGTAAGTCGGCAGTGGCGTCAGTGCCGGTACCGGGAAGCCGGACAGCTCGGTGAAGCAGATCAGCTTGCCGGGAATGCCGGACTCGACGAAGTCGATCTGGCTGGCGGTCATGCCGGTACCCTGGGGCACGGCCTGCTCCAGCAGCGCGCCGTACTGGCGGCGGAACAGGCGTGCATCCTTTACCCCGACCAGGCAGGTATAGCGGTCCTTGGAAATGTCGAAGCCACCATTGAGGTTCAACGGCACCCATGGCATCGCGCGCTGCAGCAGCAGGCGGAAGGTCTCGCGCAACTGCTCGGGAGTAAGCGCGGCCAGCGCCTGCATCAGCGGATCGGTCTGGGTACGGGTATCGGCCTGGGGCAACTGTGCCACGGCCTTGTTGCGCAGCTTGCCCAGCACTTCCTGGGCGCCTTCGTCGCTGAGCAGCTTCTGGAACAGCGTCTGCGAGCCACCGAAGTCCTTGAACGCCTCCTTGGCCCACTGACGGAATTCGGCCGGATCGATGGCCGGCTGCTCTTCATCCTGCGGCGCCTTGAGTGCGATCAGGGTCGCATGCTTCTCGGCGATGGCCGCTTCGATCTTGCCGATATCACGTTCGACGTGCTGCAGCAGGGACTCGACCGACTGGCGGCCGTCCTGCAGGCGCCCCACAAAACCACTCCACAGCGGGCGACCATGGGCATCGACCGCTTCCTTGACACCCAGCCAAGCCGAGACATCGCGCAGCAGGTTGGCTGCCTCGCGCGAAGCGACCGAGCGCACGTAGAACAGCAGGCTGTCCCGGATCGTCTCCTTGATCTGCGCCAGCACGGTTTCGGCCTGCTTGTCCTTGCCGCTGATCCGCGCGAGCAGGCCTTTGCCGGTGGTCTCCTTGAGGCGTTCGAACTCGCGCGCAAGCTCGGCGTTCTGCAGCCTCTCGGAGATCTCGGCAAAGCGCTGTGCATTGCGTTCCAGCGCAGGAACGATACCGGTGCCTTCATTCTCCAGCCGGTCCTTGATCATCTCCACCAAGGCCAGTGTGTAGTCCAGACCACCGCGCTCATCATCGTCAAGCCGGCGGAAGATCTGCGCGGGCAGTTCAGCCTCATCGGTGATCGAGAGCAGCACCCGCTGGCGGTTTTCCTTGATGCGGACTTCATGGTTGCGGTCGGCGCTGTCTACCCGGTTGCCCTTGGTGTCGCGCTCAAGCTGCTTGATCACATCCTGGACGTGCAGCGGCCATTGGTCACGGTCAGCGCTGCCGTGCATCAGCTGCTGGAACGCATTCTCGACCTTCTGTTCGATCTGCGCGCCGATGCTGGCGTCGCCGGTCACCTTCAACAGATCATCAGCCACCTGGTAGTGCGTGAACTCTCCGTTGAGCGTGGCCAGATCGCCGCGGGAGAGGAATTGCGGAATGTCCGTGAAGGTACGCGGTACGATCGCCAGCTGCTCGCGCAGGAAATCATCGCGCTCTTTATCGGTGGGGCGGTTGCCCGGGGCCTGGATATTGGCGATGCCGAAGAACGCCTTGAGCATTGCCTGCACCTGGCGGTTCATGCGCACGTTCTGGCGCGCCTCCACCTGGGTATCAAGTACGGCCTGGCCGACGCCGGAGTAGCTGGCGGTGAAGCGCAGTTCCGTATCGTCACCATAATCCTGAGGCAGCGGGACCGAATAGGCGCGGATCTTGTGCTGGTTCTGGTTGACGGCCACAGAACGCTTGCGGTTGGCGAAGTCCTGCGAGGTGAAATCGGTAAAGAACACATCCGAGAGCATCTCGTAGATGTCTTCCTGTTCACTCGTCTTGGCCATCGCCACGTTGGTGTTGTCGACGATGTACACATCATCGTACGGACGGCTGTCGATATGCAGGTTGTCCGAGGCATCCCAATGCTTGACAAGCACATTGCCGCGCAGTGCAGTCTCAAGCTCCATCAAGGCGGCGTAGCCGTTGGCCTGGATGCGATCGGGGTTGGTGGTGGTGATGAAGCCACCGGGAAGGACCATGTACAGGTCGACCTTGCCCTCTACATTCTTCTCCTTGAGGATCGCCTTGGCCAGATAGCCCATGTCCAGGAACGACCCGGAGCCCGTGCCGCCGGCCGCCGAACCGGTGATGACCACCCGCACCTTGCCCGGCTCCACTTCCAGCCCCAGCTTCTTGAGCTTGTCCGCGCGTGCGCCGATGTTGCTCAGCAGCGTTTCGATCTTGTCACGCAGCTTGTCCCGGATGACCGGATACTTGTCGAAGAAGTACAGACGCGACAGCGCACGGATCTGGCCTGCGCCCTTGCTTGGGTCCACGCCCAGCAGGCGGATGCGCTCGGGCGTGAGCGGGAACCACTCGGCTACCTCCCGGTGACGCCGCAGTTCGTCGTCGGATTGTGTGTACTTGTTGAGATCCAGCCGCTCGATGATCTTCTCTTCGGGCGTGAAGGCCACCTGCTCCGCCAGTACATCGGTCTTGACCGACTTGCCGTCCTGGGTGACCTCTCCGGCATCCAGATCGAAGTTGATGAACTGTGCCACCGGGAAGTCAGCGACGTTCTCGACCTTCGCGTTGCCGCCCCAGATCGCATTGAGAATGCGGCGGCGCAGACGGATGTTGACCTTCATGCCGGTGCCGCCGAGGGCGATGAACAGCGTCGGACGGATCTTCTCGGTTACCTGCGGCGGCTGGCCGGGCAGGGAGGTGCTTTCGGTGGCATCGTTCATGCGGCGGACCTCTGGATCAACGCTTGGCGGAGAAGGTGGCGAGCCAGGCGATCAACGACACGCCGGCCAGGGCGCTCATCGGCACCAGATACAACGGCGCCAGGAACCGCCCGGCGTTGACGAAGGCGAGCACGGTCACGGTGGCGACGGCCATCAGACCGATGAACAGAAACCAGCCCGACGCATTGGCGCGACTCGGCGCGACGCGCTCCTTGACCCGCCAGTTGGCATACGTGTTCTTCACCACGAAGAACAGCACGGCCAGCACCAGCAGCACTACCCCACCAATCAGTGCATCGCGACTGCTGGTCTGCTCGCCGACCTGGATGTCCCAGTCACCGGTGAAGGTAGCGGTTGGCTGCTGTGTTCCCGCTGTTGTCGCCGGTGCGGTTTGTTCGGACGGCGTGGCGGTGGCCGGCTGGTCGGTCACTGGCGCGGGGAGGGAACTCTTCTGGCTCATGCTCTGTCCTTGGCGGTGGAACGCTTAGTTGATGCGGATGGATGTATCGGGTTGGGCCCAGCTCACACGAGGCTTGAACGCGCCGCGTCGGACCGTGGCAACGTGCGTGCCGTTGGCGTCGCGCACTTCGGTAGTGGTGAACGGTTTGAGCCGGAGGTGCTGGGGCTGATCATCGATCCACACCGTTGCTTTGCGCGCGCCGGTCACCAGCACGAGAAACAGCAGCGCACCGATCAGCGCGAGCAGGCCGCCGCCATACACCACCACGGCCGGCCACACCGGGTACTGCACCCGAAGCAGCAGCGGAACCCGGGTGACCGAGGCATTGGCCGTGACGGGAGGAAGGAAGACCTCGGGCAGTGCATCACCGGGGAACAGGTCGGCCATGTGCGCGCGGAACTGCGGCGACACTTCCAGCTGCTGGTTGTCCAGGTGGATATCGATCGCCCCGCGCCGTTCATAGCCGCTGCGCAGCAGCACCTCACGCGACCACTGCGACGGCAGCGGGGGCAACGACAGACGCAGGGTCAACGGGTCGCTCTGTTTGCCGGGATCCAGCGCCTGCAGCGAATGCGTGGACATCTCGCCCTGCAGGCCGATCGCCGGCGGCGTCACCAATGACGTGTCAGCACTGACGATGCGGTAGGGATTGAACAGATTCTCGAACCGGCCCTGCACCTGTGCGGTTCGCACCTGCGTGCTGGCGTCGAACGACAGCACGAGGGTGTGGCCGTCGGCGGCGAGGCCAGCAGCGATGCCAGGCGAATCCGTCACGCCGGTCGGGCTGAAGCGCACGGCCGCTTCGGTCAGCGGCTTGAGGCGCACATGTCCCTCGGGAAGCAGTGTGGTCAGAGCCGGTTGCGCGAGTACTGCATCCAGCGCGGCCGACGCCGGCTCGCCGTAAGCCAGGGCGTACAGCATCAAGCCGTTGGCGCGGTAGTGCTGCCCCTGTACCGGCATCTTCAGCGGGAACGCAACGATCCGGCTGATGACGTCCTCACCGTGCAGCAACTCGTAGAACTCGCGATTGCGGGCCACGACCTCGGTACTGTTGTTGGGACTGTTTTTGTTGTTGGTGACGATCCAGATGATGCCCGGGCGGCCCTCCAGGCCCACCTCGATCGCACCGAGCAGCGCTTCCTTGAAGTCGGTATCGGCGAGCGCGCCGCTGCCTTTGCGCGCCATCTGCATGCGCGTCATCGCCTGGGCAAGCCCCGGGTGGTTTCCCGGTCCGCGATACACCCACTCCGGCGAGGGATGGGTGGCGTCGGACTGGTTGAACGCGCCCACCACGACCTCACCCTGCCCAGCCGCCGCCTGGGCCAGCTGCGCAACAAGCGGCTTGAAAGGGGAGTCGGCATCGACGTAGAACGGCTCCATCCAGCCGGAGTTCTGCACCAGGACCGCCTGCCGCAGCTCGGCCGCCCCGACAGTCGTAACGACGCTACTGACCAGCACCACCGCGACGCCCAGCAGATGCTTCAACACGGACCCGGTCATTGCGGCAGGCTCCAACGCAGCAGGGTGCCGCGCGCGTCCACCCACAGCCACAGCGCGTCATCGTGAACGAACCACTGCGCGTTCCAGGGTGAGGGCGTGTCCATGGCATAGGTGTGTGCGCGACCACCAATCTGCTCCAGGCAGAATGTCGCATGCACGGTGGCCTGGCTCTCGAAGAATGACAGCAGGCTGCGCTGCTGCGGAAGCGGGGCGTGGAGCGACAGCATCAGCTGCGGTTCGACGACGTCCAGAAACGGATAGACCACATGGCTCACCGTATACAGGTCATGATCGAACTCGTCCCACGGGCGCTCCAGGCGCACGTTGAACTGAAAACTGGTACGGCCGGTGCTGGTGGATCCGCGCGGCGCGGCGCGCTGCTCGGGCAGGGCGGCGTCCAGCCGGATGACGATCCATTTTTTGTCCCGGGTGTCGTACAGCAGCTGCCAGAAGCCTTCGCCATCGCGATACGGAGGCCCCAGAACCGGGTTGGCCTGGTAGCCCTCGGGCCAGCTCTGCCAGCGGGCGGAAGCGTCGCCCTGGCCGTCCAGACGCACGCTCAGCACTCCCTGCGGGCCGATCCAGAACAAGCTCCGGTGCGCCGGATCGCTGATCGGCGCCGAAAGCACCTGCAGGGGCGCGTCCAGCATCAGCAGCTGCTGCTGCCACGCTTCACCGGGCCGACGGATCGCAAGGCCCCATCGGCCCTCATGTTCCTGTGGCACGAGGGCGATATCGTCCAGCAGGCCGGGGGCACCCAAGGTGCGGCCGACAGCGCGATCGATCTGGTAGCTCAACGTCATCGCATCGACGCTGACGCAATCGGCACCTGCGTCGGTCGCCAGGATCATCTGATGGCCATCGTCGCGCGGCAGCGTCAATGTCGCATTCGCCCATGTTTCAAGATGGCTGCGGCCGAGTGAGACACCGCGGGGTGCCAGCGTCACCCAATGGCGGTGACCGTTCTGCCACAGCGAAAGCTGGCCGGAACGGCTCGCCGCGAACAACCCATCGCGATGCCCACCAGCGCGGCTGGTGAAGAAGAACAGACCACTCGGCTGCGGTGACTTGATCACCTCGGCGGCGTCCTGCATTGACTGGCCGCTTCGCTGCAGCTGATCGAACAACGCTTGAAGCGTTGAGGGTAGCGGGGCCGTCACGGCGGCGGTGCAACTGCGTCCGCCGTCATCCCCGCCAAACGGGGTCCGCCACTGCTGCACCGGGCGCCGCGCAAGCCGTTGGCCGGTAAAGGGAGAAAACCGGAAGCTGCCCGGCAGATAACCACCATCGGGCATGCGATACGCGCCAGACAGATAGTCCAGATCGCTCAGTGTAGGTGGAGGCACGGCAGTGCCGATGGCGACCAGAGAAAATCCGGTTCCATCCTGCACCCACGACTCATTATCCAGGTGCCAATGGGCACCTCGTTCTGCTCCGGCGGCCACGCCGTCCCCCTGTATCCTTTCGCGGGCAAGGATATCCTAAAGTCAACGGCAGGGAACAAACGCCTGCGCATGGAGTTTGTAGGGAAACTCCTGACGTGACGTATTCAGCCTGATCTCGCATTATCGCCCGCGCATGGAGGAGTATGTCTGCGGAATGGCGGCTGTCGCAGGTCATCAAGCATTGGACGCATCAGGGGAAACGCATTGAAGAAAATTCTGTTGGTTGTGCTGGTAGTCGTGCTTGCTGGTTGCCAGCAGGGTCGGGCGATTCGCCTGGACATGCTGGCGATGGAGTTCCGATCCGAGTGTTTCGGTGCGGGGGCGACGACAAAGTGCGTTGCCATGCGCGTCAAGTACAACGTCGCTGCCACGCAGTTGATGCTTGATCGCCTGGAAGATGCCTACGCACAGATTCCCGAGCAGGATCCGCAGGCCTATGCGGCTGCCCGGCAGGCACTGCAGCGTGTGATAGACCGCAATGAACAGGATCGCCCCGGGTGGTGGCGGCGTATTGTGATGAACAATATCGAAGTCACCTACGGCCTGGCGGCGGGCCAGTTCCTGGTGACGCCCAACGAACTTTCGGAACTTGCTGCTGTGGCTGCCGAAAACGAGAAGCGGCGACGTAACGTGGCTGCGGCCGATGGCCTCCCCAGGGAGGTCAGCGTGCCAGAGCTGAGCGACGTCGATCCCGACTCCGAAGCGACTCCGATGGCGGCGACGATCGATGGCTTCGACCTGGGCTCGGAATCCACAGTGTCCAGTGATCCGCAGCGTGGGCCCGCTGCCGTCGAGCGGATCGCAGTACAGGCCGAGCCTGCAGATGAAGGCGGCTACGCCGGCATGATGGCACGCATGGCCCGGGAGGCTGACGAAGCCGCGGCGCGGCCCAGCTTCGACTGCGCGCGGGCGAGCCATCCTGCCGAACACCTGCTATGCACGCACCCCATCCTGGCAGCGCTGGACGTTCGCATGGCGCGCGCCTATGCCGATGCACCTGCATGTGGGGGTGACCGGGTCGCATTGCGCACCGATCAGCGGCAGTGGCTGCAGCATCGACGCAACCAGTGCAGCGATGCGGCCTGCCTGGAAGACGCCTATCAGGCCCGGATCGTACAGCTGGAGCAGTACTGCACAGGTTGAGCATGGCGCCGCCTTGACGATGCCGCGCACACGCTCTTGCTAATCTGGCCGTTGGCTTCTGGAAGCATTCCAATGCGCGGACTCGATTTCAGCTCCTGGCAGGCCATGCTCTCGACCCTGGTCGGCCTGGCGGTCATCACCCTGATCGGTGTCGGCATCCGGCTGCTGGTCATGCAGACCATGCAGCAGCGCCGCGAGCGTGAGAATCGCCAGATCAACGAGCGTCTGCGCACGCTGATCGCGGCTTACAAAGTCCTCGGCGGATCGTTCACCGGCACGCTCGATGTCGATCCACGTCATCGCCGCGATTTCCGCGCGCTGCCCGAGGGGAGCGAAGAAGGCGATGCGCTGCATCTGCCGGCGGAGGCCGAGAGCGGTGGCGAGCGTGCGCGTCGGATCCGTGATGCAGTGGAAGCGGCCCTGTCGGACATCGTGCTGCTGGGCACGGATGAGCAGGTGCGCCTGGCTGCGCACGCCGCCAACGAGATGGCCCAGGGCCGCGTCGTTCCTACGGCCGACCTGGTGGTGTCGCTGCGCGACTTCATCCGTCAGGCACTGGACCTGGATCCGATTCCAACCACGGTTGCCATCCCGCGCCAGGGTCCGGCACGACCTTCGGCCGGTGCGAAGGGCAAGGGCGATGCGGGTGACAAGGGTGGCGGTAAAGGCGGCGGTGGCGGTGGTATGGGAGGAATGGGAGGAATGGGCGGTGGTGCCATGGGGGGCGGGCCGGACGATACCGATACCCACCGCTGAGCGGCCCGCATCACCTCATGGCAAAGCCGCCGCCCCGATCCGGTACGGTGGCGGCGTCGCACCCATCAGATGGGTGACGAAGTAATCCCACATCCGGCGCATGTAGTAATCATCGTTGCGGAACAGTTCGTGGTCCTGGTTGGGCAGGTACAGCAGATCGTAGTCCTTGTTGGCCAGCGTGAGGGCGCGCGCCAGCTGCAGGGTCAGGGCCGGCATCGCGTTCTCGTCCAGGTCGCCGTAGACCAGCATCAGCCGGCCCTGCAGGCGGTCGACCAGGGCATCGTTGGCCAGCGGCTGGAACAGCGCGGGCACCGCATCCGGTTGTGGGCGCACCGCGGTACCGTCGGCATAGACCGGCTGGCCGCCGACCAGGCGGTCCATGCCGTGGATCGCGCCACCGTACATGCCCTGGAAGCTGTGGCTGCCGGCCGAAGCCACCCCGACCTTGTAGAACGCCGGATGGCGCAGCAGGGCACGCGCCGCGCTGTAGCCGCCGAAGGAATGCCCGTAGATGCCGACCCGTGTCAGGTCCATGCCCCGATAGCGTTTGGCCAGGTCCCCGATCGCTGCGACGTGATCATCCAGCTGCAGATCGGCTGCGGTCAGGAAGCTGGCATCGTGGAAGGCCTTGGAGCGTCCGGGCGTGCCGCGCGCATCGATGCTCACCACCACGAAGCCGAGCTGGGCCAGGCTGGCGCGCGCGACCGGATTCATCGTCGCGGTGGCCTCGACGAAACCGACCGGCGCATTGGTGATGTGCGGTCCGCCGTACATCGCATCGATGACCGGATGACGTCCGTCCTCGCGGTAGCCGGGCGGCAGATAGACCGTGGCCTGCAGTTCGGTGTGGCCATCGGCGGCGAGGACGCTCACCCGTTGCGGGGGCGTCCAGCCGGCGGCCTGCACCGCGTGGGCGTCGGCGCGTTCCAGTTCCAGTACCGCACGGCCATCGCTGGTGGCGCGCAGCACGCTGACCGGCACCTGGTCCACCCGCGAGTAACTGTCGACCACGTAAGCCGCGGAAGGCGACAGCAGGTGGGAGGACCGCCCGCCCATGAGCACGCCGGTTCCGCCATCGATCGCATGATCGGCTGCCTCCGGTGTGAGCAGGACCGGGGCGCCACCGTCCAGCGACACGCGGTACAGGCGCCGCTGATAGGGATCGCCCGGCTCGCGCCCGCCGGCGGTGAACAGCACCTGGCGACGCACCTCATCGACGCCGACCACATCGCGCACCAGCCATGCGCCCTTGGTCAGCTGACGCACGACACGTCCATCACGGCGATCGACCAGGTACAGATGGCCCCAGCCATCGCGCTGCGAGAACCAGACGATGCCATCGTCGTGCTGCAGGACGTGCACCGCCGGCCGGTTGTAGGGATAGCTGTTGAGCTGCACGCGGGTATCGCTGCGCTCTTCCCGCACGGTACGCACGCTGCCGGTGCGGACATCCACCTCGACCAGGCGCAGCCGTGCGGGGGGGGCATAGCGCACGATCGCCGTATAGACCTTGCCGGCATCGGCCGACCAGCCCAGCACGCCGGCTTCGGTCAACGTGTGCCAGCCCTCGGGAACGGCGATGCTGCGTGTGCCGCCCTCCACCTCGGTGACGAACCAGGTATCGCGGACCTGCTCGGCGTCGCCCAGCAGGCCCAGGCGCACTTCATGCACGACCGGGCGGAACCCGGTGATCGGCGCGGTCGCCAGGTAGGGATAGGGCAGGACCTGACGTTCGTCGTAGCGCACGCCGAACAGGCGCTGGCTGTCCGGCGACCAGGTGACCGCGAACGGCGGCATCTGCATCCGGCCTTCCCGCCGCGGAATACCGCGCAATGCAAAATCGGGCAGTACCCCATAGCCGTACGAGGGCTCGCCATCCACGGTGAGCGCCCGTCGTTCACCGTCGGTACCGCGCCGCAGCCAGAGGTTGTCCTGCTCGACCCGCACGCTGTGCCGACCGTCCGGCGCAGGCAGGTCGCGCGGGTCGGCGACCGGTAACGCGTGCATCTCGCACGGCATCGGCAGCGTGCACATCACCACCCGCTGTGGATCCACGCGCAGCGTGATCCGCACTCCATCGCCGCTAAGGGCGACGCGGTCCACCTGCTGCATCACCGCGCCTGGATCGGCGACCCCGGCAACCTGCAGTGCCGCCTGCATGACGTCCTGGTCAAACAGCGCCGTGCGCGTGGAGGCCGCCGGATCGACCAGCAGGTAGCGGGTGCGGCCATCGTGCTCCTGGCGCGCATACCAGAAGCGGCCGTCCTCCAGCCAGCGCGGCGCGACGGTGGCATTGCGGACCTTGCCGCGCAGCCGCTGGTCGAGCACACGTTCGGCGCGCTGGTACTGCATCAGGCCCGGCGCGTCGGCGTGGGCCGACGGGCTGGCGGTCGCGGTGACCGCCAGCCCCAGGAAGAGCAGAAAGTGAAACATTCCCGAACGTGCTGCGGCCATGCGTCTCGCTCCCTGATGACGGTCGCCTGGCAGGCAGCATCGTCATCATGGCGCGTGCTCCCTGTCAGCCTGAAGCACCGAGCATGCCGGTGCCCCAGCGCGCACTCAAGCGGCGCTGCCGCAACGGCCGTGCCCCTCCTGGCCCCCGCTCACTGCTTCAGTTCCACCACCGGCACGAAGCCGCCGTAGATCATCCGCTTGCCGTCGAACGGCATCGGATTGTTCTCCGGGTTCATCCGTGGATCCTCCATCATCTTCTGCATGCCGGCATCGCGCGTGGCCTTGTCCGGCCATTCGATCCAGGAGAACAACACGGCCTCATCGTCCTTGGCCGCCACCGCACGATGGAAGTCGGTCTGCTTGCCATGCGGGACATCGTCGCCCCAGCACTCCACCACGCGCAGCGCGCCATGCTCGATGCAGATCGCATCGCCCATGTGGGCGTGTTCCAGGAATTTCGCTTTGTTCGCGTTCGGCACGGCAAGTACAAAACCATCGATATAGGCCATGGCAGTGCTCCAGATGACGCGCCGGGATGGGCGCCTTCATGACATACGACGAACCGGGGGACGGAACCTCGACACTGCGCGCGGTGGCCTTTGCGGCCGGTGAATGTGTCCAGGCAGGACACGAGGTGAACAGATTCAGCATTCAATCGGACATTCTCGGCCGCCTTCGGGACAAAGGTCAGAAAACTCTGAGTCATTGTGCGGAACATCCTGATAGGCGCGCTGACGTATTCAGCACATGATGGGGTTGCCGGGCAGGACGCCCCACGGCGCCCTGCGGTCCAACGCCCCACGGCACGGACCTCGGTGCATCCAGGAGGATGGACGCGTTAGCCGATAACTCCCCAAGAGCGGCTTCCCCAGCGCGTGACGCCCCGAAAGGGCACCGTCGTGACCAGAATCCTTTCCGGCTTGCCCGCCGCGACTCCCCGCCTGACGGCTCCGCGTGATCATCCCGCCAGGCCGCACTCACGCCGTCATCGCCTGAAAAAAGCCACGCGCGTATGCCAGAGCGCGTCTGAACGCCGCCCCAAAATTCACTTTTGTGGACGCGGTCAACTTCAGGGCGGGTTGTGTCGAATAACGGAGAATTTACATTCCCGATGCAGTCCGGCCTCCATGCCGGGTGCAAGTAGTCCAAGACATAAAGGTGTACCCCCATGAAGACTTCGTTGATTGCTCTGGCCCTGGCCGCCGCCCTCCCGTTCACCGCTTCGGCGGCTGAAGGCCTGTCCTACAACTACGCTGAAGCCGACTACGTCAAGACCGACGCAGATGGCGGCAAGGCCGATGGTTGGGGCGTGAAGGGTTCCTATGCCTTCCTGCCGAACTTCCACGCCTTCGGTGAGTACAACCAGCAGAAGACCGACATCGGCAACTTCAAGGTTGACCAGTGGCGCGTCGGCGTCGGCTACAACCAGGAAATCGGCAACAGCACCGACTTCGTGGGCCGCGTTGCCTACAACAAGTTCGACCCGAAGGAAGGCCTGGACTTCAACGGCTACAGCGCTGAAGCCGGTATCCGTACCGCGTTCGGCCAGCACGCCGAAGTCTATGCCATGGCCGGCTACGAGGATTACAGCAAGAAGCACGGCGTCAATCCGGATGGCCAGTTCTACGGCCGCCTGGGTGGCCAGGTGAAGTTGAACCAGAACTGGGGCATCAACGGCGACATCAAGATGGATCGCCACGGTGACAAGGAATGGTCGGTCGGCCCGCGCTTCAGCTGGTAAT
>Ga0213826_1000694_pt1 | contig 15990 bp, 20 predicted proteins | sample MC6MC0899MG_FD_180668 | JGI IMG/M metagenome (GOLD analysis project Ga0213826, IMG submission 180668) | Enriched soil aggregate microbial communities from Iowa State University, Ames, United States - MC6-MC0899-MG | ecosystem: Environmental > Terrestrial > Soil > Unclassified | place: USA: Iowa...
GTTCCCAGTGATTCCCTTGTAAGCCCCAAAGTATGTGAGTAGATTTGTGAGTAGGACGAGTTCGGTCCAAAATCCTACTCACACACCGACCGCAATCCGGCGCGGTTCGGCACTGCAAGGGAATAGTCGTGGCGCTCACAGATACCGCCATCCGCACCGCCAAACCCCGCGACAAGCTCTATCGCCTCGCTGACGCCCAGGGCCTTTGCCTTGAGGTGACGACCGCTGGTGGGAAGCTCTGGCGCCTTCGCTACCGATTCGATGCCAAGGCAAAGATGCTGGGGCTGGGCTCCTACCCCGCTATCACACTCGCCCAGGCTCGCGAGCGCCGGGATGCTGCACGGAAACTGTTGGCACAGGGCATAGACCCAAGTGCACATAAACAGCAGGAAAAGGCCGCTGCCGCCGCACAGGCGCTTAGCCTCGAGGTACTGGCGCGGGAGTGGTACGACTACAACCAGCCGCGGTGGGCGCCGGCCACCGCTTCGAAGGCACTGCAGTACCTGGAGTCAGATATTTTTCCGGTAATTGGCAAGCGGCCCGCTGCCGAGGTCCAGCGCCCTGAGCTAGTAGACCTATTGCGCAAGATCGAGCAACGAGAGGCGTTCAACGTCGCCCGCAAGGTCCGCCAGTGGCTGAGCCAGATATTCCGCTTCGGGCTGGCCAAGGGCGTGGTGCCCGGCAACCCCGCCACCGATCTGGACGTGGTAGCCGCGCATGCGCCACGCACTCGCCATCACCCTCATGTATCTGAGGCCGAGTTGCCGTCGCTGCTGGAGAAGCTAGAGATAGCCCAGTGCGACCTCACCAGCAAGATTGCCATTCAGCTGTTACTGCTGACGGCAGTACGACCCGGCGAGCTGCGGCTGGCGCCTTGGGACGAGTTCGACCTGGAGTCTGCAACCTGGACTATCCCAGCAGCACGGATGAAGGCACGGCGACCTCACATCGTCCCACTCCCACGCCAGGCCGTGGTCCTCCTGCGTGCCCTGCACGAACTGACCGGCACCTATCCTCTCGCCTTCCCTGGGCGCAATGACAGGTCCAGACCCATGAGCGAAAACACTGTGAACAAGGCTCTTTCTACGATGGGTTATGAGGGGCGCCAGACTGGCCACGGTTTCCGCCACCTGCTGAGCACCAGCCTCAACACCCGAGGCTACAACCGCGACTGGATCGAGCGGCAACTTGCCCACGGCGACCAAGACTCGATCCGCGACACGTACAACCATGCGCAGTATTTGGAGCAGCGACGGGAAATGATGCAGAACTGGGCAGATGAAATTGACGCCCTCTGCGCTGGCGCTAATGTGGTTTCAATCAGGAGAGCGACATAATGGATGAGTGCAACACTCCTACAGAAAAGAGGGTCGGCCCCCAACTTGACCACGTGATTAATTGCCTAACACCCGCCCTAAAAGCGGGGAATACTCCTAATCTACCAGAGATCAGGGAAATATTCCTGGCATGTGGCTCAACTACTGGCGATGCTCCGGATGATTACGAACCAAATATCAATGAAGCTTTCTCAATATTGACTGCAATCTCATCGGAAGACGCGGAAATCGCGGAGGGAATTCGGGTCGCAATGATGTCCATTGGTACAGCCCTCCTTGGTTCGCTTATAAATTACAGTTCACGCGCTGTTAATCGTGAGATGGCGTCACTCCGCGGACTGAATGCGCGCAATAAGTCTCTTAGACAAGCAGCAAACAGGGCGCGTGAAGTTGCCGTAGCGAAGTGGGGGGAGGATCGCGCCCAAAGCATCCGTATAGGCGAAATGGCTCAAGCCATCTACGCCCAGCTTCACGCCGAAGGCCTCGATAAAGTGCTTCCAAAAGACCCTGATGGGGTGCGCAAATGGATCAGGTCGGTCGCTCCTCCACATGCCATACGTCCTGGGCGATCAAGGAAATCTGGCTAGCGTCTCGAAAATGGTATTTAACGTCACGAAAAACCATTTTAACGTTGCGTTGTACTGATTTTATGTACAGCTACAGAGCGTAACGATAGGCCATCCCCAAACCGCCCGAGGAGGCGCAGTAGATGGCCAGCCCTACCAACACCACCCCACCCGCTCGCCGCTTCATTAAGCGCCAGGACGTTGAGTCGATCACGGGCCTGTCCTGCACCGAGATCTACCGCCGTATTGCCGCTGACGCTTTCCCCAAGCAAGTCACCCTCGGCCCGAAGTGCGTCGTGTGGATCGAGGCCGAGATTTATGCCTGGTGTGATGAGCAGATCGCAGCATCCCGTGGGGAGGTGGCATGATGACAAGCCCCGGCTTCACTGATACCCGTTCTCCTTACTCGTGCCCATATTTCTCACTCGTGCCCACACTCACGGATGGGCACGAGTGGAAAAAATGGGCACGAGTAGGACTTGCACCCGTTCAGCGCTCGCTGTATCGTCCATCGGTCGCTGCAAATTCAGCGACCGGGTTTGGCGACCCGAATACTGTTAGGCGCACAAGCGCCCCCTCGATGACTGCTGGCGCTTTTTTTGTGCCCGCACATCCTGTTTATGGCGGCTGTGCGCGGGAGACCTTCGGGTCTGCCGGGTGCCTAACGTCCCGGTTCGCCAACCTGCGCACAGCTGCCACCCTAAATCGTTTGGCGACGATCCGTGGCAGTTCCTCAACGTTAGGAGCTGAACCGATGACCACCCTTATTCCGTCCAAAATCCGCGCCCTTGCCCACCGCAAGATGGCCCTCAGCGCCCTTCGCGCCAACTCGTCCCTGTCTGTTCGCTTGAAGCACTACAACCAACACATGGACCAAGCGCGTGCCCTGGAAGCCCAAGGGGGTGCGCAATGAGCTACTGGAACGATCTTCTGCCCCGCCATGAAGCGTTGAAGGATATGAACGCCGACCAGCTGAAAGCGGCCGAGCAGGCGACTGAAAGCTGTGTGGCCGTCCTGGCACACGGGATATCAGGCATTGGCCACCTACTGGCTTGCACAGCTTCAAACGGCGATACCGGTCTAAGCCCTGCAGCAGTAACAGATATTGGCTGGCTCCTGGAAAGTCTGGGAAGTCTCGTCGGCAATCTCTCTGATACTGGCGCCGCGGCCACCTATCACCTGTCCGAAATCAAGACCGGAGCATAACCATGAACCATCAAAACGGCGCTATGGCGTCGATGGGATCGGCTTGCCTGGATAAAGTGCTTAATCGGTTAGACAAAGTTAAGTCTGCTGGCGCCCATAAATGGAAAGCCTGCTGCCCTGCACACAACGACAAAAACCCAAGCTTGGCAATTAGCGAAACTTCAGAAGGCATCATTTTGCTCAAGTGCTGGGCCGGTTGCACAATAAAAGAGATTGTTTCGGCAATTGGCCTGCAGTTGCGGGACTTGTTCCCGGGCGACAAACAACCTCGATGCGGCCCAAGTAAGGCTGCAATTGAGCATGAGCGCATGGTTTATCGGATCGGCCACCCTCTCCTGAAAGATGGGAAGTTGGAGGGTGACGACCTGGTGCGCTTCAACCTTGCCAAGCAGCGCTTGGGGGTCAAATGACGAGTGATCGCTTTGCCCAAGAATGGACTGAACCTCTTAGCCCCATCAATCGTGAAAACGTCACACCCCTGTGGCGCGTCAATGCCGTGAAGGCTTCGACGATCAAGGCTGTTCCCATCCGCTGGCTGTGGCCTGGCTGGCTGGCAAAAGGAAAGCTGCACATCCTCGCCGGCGCTGGCGGTACCGGGAAAACTACGCTGCTGATTGGACTGATTGCCACCATAACCACTGGTGGGCGCTGGCCTGATGGTAATCATTGCAGCGAACCAGGCAATGCCCTGATCTGGTCGAGTGAGGATGACCCAGCCGATACGCTGATCCCCCGCTTGACCGCTGCTGGCGCTGACATGAGCCGCGTCTACATCATCCAGGGGCTTACCAACGCCAGAGGCGACGCCGATCCATTCGACCCAGCCAGCGACATTGTCCGTTTGCGTGAGACGGCCAGCGAGATTGGCGGTGTGTCGCTTCTGATGCTCGACCCCATCGTCAGCGCAGTGAAGGGCGACATGCACAAGGCCAATGACGTGCGTCGGGCGTTGCACGGCGTAGTGGACTTCGCCGAACAGAACCTCTGCGCCGTGGTGGGGATTTCCCACTTCGCCAAGGGTGGCGCTGGCTCGTCGCCTGCTGATCGAGTTATTGGCTCGCAAGCGTTCTCGGCGCTGGCGCGCACGGTACTGGTAGCTGCCAAGCAGGAAGACTCCGACCAACGCGTGCTGGCGCGAGCGAAGTCGAACATCGGCGCTGACGAGGGAGGCGTCTCCTACACCATCGAGCCATGCGACATCGGAGATGGGATCGAAGCCACTCGCGTGGTGTGGGGCGCAGCCATCGAAGGTAGTGCCCGGGAGATCCTGGGAGAAGCGGAGGCATCCAGTGATGAGGAGGCACAAGACCTTGATGATCCCAGCGACTGCCTATACCGGATCTTAAAGGACAACCCACTCGAAAGTAATGAAGCCAAAGCCCTGATGAGGCGCAATGGCTACACCGAAAAACAGATTCGCCGAGCCAGGGAAAAGCTGTCTGTTGTGACTGCCAGAACCGGCAACAAAAAGGATGTGAAGTCGTTCTGGTCATTACCGCAAGTCGGTGGCTCATTCGCGCCCTTTCAACCACTCGTGCCCTCAGAATCCCACTCGTGCCCATCCTCCGGCGTGGGCACGAGTAACGAAAATGGGCACGAGTGGGAAGATCAGCATAAAGACCCGCTGCCGGGTGGCGCGTCGTTTTCATCGCTGGATGATGACGCGGAGGACATGTGATGGCCGCGCTCGACTACCTGCTGGAACGTGGATTTTCCGCAAAGAAGCAAGGTATGCGGGTGCGGATCTCCCCCGCCTCGAAGCTGACCGAAGATGTGCGCAAATACGTCAAAGCTAACCGGCTGGCGCTACTCGCAGAGCTCGCAGCGAACGACGGCCTGGAGCGCCGCTGTAACTGGTCGGTGCTGGTGCCGGGGTGCCGGCCATTCACCATGATCAGCGAGCCAATTACCCGCGACGAGGCCTTGGCTGACGTTCGTGTGCGTTGGCCTGGCGCGGAGGTGGGGCCGTGACGAGGCTCAGTAGACACCTAGACGAGCAATCGGCGAGCGCTCGACGAGGTAGGCGGGAATTCCCGCCTTGGCAAAACACGGGATTTTCCCAACTTATCGGATGGCCCGATCACGTTCGCCACTGTGTAAGAAACGCCACGGTGTGTTGCTTTCCACACAGTTGCGCCCTGATCCGAATCGGCTCATTTGGTCTGATTCGGATCACCTCGCCAGGTTCGGTCAAACGACACCCTCAGTTTGAGGAGCAAGCATGACTACCAAACACATTACATTCACTGACGCAGAGATCCTCAAGCAGGCGGGCCAGCCGGTGCGCCAGTTGCGTGACCCGCGTTACCCCGAGCTGCGATTTCGGTACTCCACCGTCGACCGTACCCGGGGCGCCTGGCACGTTGTTGTCAGGGGGAAATGGGGCAAGGCCGGTGACTTCCCCAGCTTGACCACCAAAGCCATGCTGACCGCGCTTCCGGCCATCCTGGGGCGCCGTGCCGCAGACGTCGAGGCCACCTCGCTGACGAGCACCTGGAGCCGTACCAGTGAGCTGCTGGACTGGTACCTGGATCGCATGCTGCGCGACCGCAACCTGTCAGCCAAGCGCAAGGCCGGCGCGAAGTCGGCCATCACCTGCCACCTGGCGCCGCGGCTGCATGACTTGCCGCTGGCCGAGGTGAGCAAGGCCACGCTCGACCAACGCCTGATGTGGCCACTGCAGGAGCGTTACGCCCTGTCGTTCGTGCGCCTGGTGTTCAACGTGCTGGCGGTAGCTATGCGCAAGGCACACCGGCTCGGGATGATCGAGCAGAACCCCATGGGCTCGCTGCGCTTCGGGGATTTCGTTGCGGTGCGGATCAAGCCGAAGTCGTCACGGCTGCGGGAGCGAGACTTGCCCGATCTGCTGGCCAAGCTGGCAGGCTGGAACGAGCCGCGGCCCGGTGACGCCCTGCTGGCGCTGATGATGCTGTGCCACGGTACCCGCCTGGGCGAGACGCGCAGCGCACTGTGGCGCAACGTCGATCTGCAGGCCGGCCAGTGGTTCATCCCCGCCGACGACACCAAGACCAAGCAGAACCACACCCTGCCACTGACCCGCCAGGCCTGCGCATTGCTGAGCCGCTATCAGGCCCAGCAGGCCGCGCAGGGCTACCAAGGTGCCTACCTGTTCCCGGCCAGCCGGCGCGGGCCACTGGCCGCCACGGCAGCCAGCCAGGTATTTGCCGAACTGAGCGAGCGCCGGTGGACCAGCCACGACGTGCGCAAGGTCGCCCGCACCTGCTGGATGGACCTGGGCGTGGATTACCTGGTGGGCGAGATGCTGGTGAACCACGCCCTGCGCAACATGGACGCGACGTACATCCACACCACCGCCGAAGCGCTCAAGCGCCAAGCACTGGAGCGCTGGCACGACCATTTAGACGGCCTCGGGTTAAGCGCACTCACAAGCGAGACATACCCGAGATACGCAATCCCACAAAATCCGACACAGGCCACAGACCACGCGGCCTCTAGCGAAATTCAGGATGCATCACAGAGGAGCATGTAAATCATGGTGGACGTTGAACAGGACGTTACCGAGCGGCTGGCCCAGGCCGGCATCACGCCATTGATTGGTGGCCTGGTGCCCGAGCCAGCCACCGCAGACCTGCTGGGATATGCCCCCAGCTACCTGCGCCGCCTGGCTGCCGAGGGCCGCTCACCGCTGCCATTCGTGCGCCGTGGCAATCGGCGGTTCTACAAAATAGTCGACATAGTGCGCTTTGCGACGGATACCGACTGAGGACGTCGAAGTTAACCGCTGACCGGGGTGTGCGTGCGCATAGGGTAGACGTCATCGTTTACACACCCCGGAGAACCCTATGCCAGATCCCTTTCAGCAGGACATGACCCAGCTGAATCAGACGCTGCAGAACATCGGCACGCAGATCGCTGACTTCAAATCGTCCTCTGCCGAGAAACAAACCGAGTTCGGCGCCCGCCTTCAAGAAATCGAGCAGAAGATGGTGAATGTCAGCGCCCGCCGAGGCGCTAACGACGATTCCACCGACTCCAATGCTGTAACTGTCCAGGTCGTGGCCGCTGATGGCATCGCCGGCTTCCGCAACGGCATGAAGTCCACCGGCCAGATCAATTGCAAAGTGGGCGTCCGCGCAGCCATCACCAACCCCAACAAAGGCGTCACTGGCTCGACCAGCTACCCAACTGCACCGCAGCGTGATGGCGCCGGCATCCGTGGCATTCCGCAGCCGCGGCTGAGCTTGCTGGATGTGCTGCCGATCGTGCAGGTCACCAGCGCTACCTACGAGTTCGTTCGCCTCGACGGCTACATCAACGGCGCGGCCTACCAGAAAGAAGAAGGTGAGGAGAAGGCCGAAGGGTCGATGCCAACCAAAATGGAACGGGCGGAGATCGCCACCATCGCTACCTGGATTCCGGCGAGCCTCCAGGTGCTGCAGGACAATGACCAGCTTGAGGGGCAGATCAACACGCTGATGAGCGTGGGCGTGCGCCAGAAGTTGGAAGCCGAACTCATCAACGGCGACGGCGGCGCGGGTGAAATCCTCGGGTTCAAGAAGCAGGCAGCCGCCGCTGGCATCACCACTGGCAAGCCAGCTGACCGTATCGGCGCGGCCCTCACTGACCTCAAGGCCGAGGGTTGGAATCCGAACGTAATCGTGATGAACCCACGTGACTGGTTCGCCATCGAGAGCGAGCGCGCCGAGGATGGCGACGGCCAGTATGTGATTGGCACGCCCCGCGATCCAGCGCCGCCCAGCCTGTGGGGCACCCCTGTAGTCGTCACCAACGGCATGTCGCAGGGCGAGGCGTTGATCCTCGATACCAGCGTGGCCGCGTTGCTGGACCGTCAGGAAGTGACCGTGGAGGCCAGCCGCCACGACGGCGACAACTTCCGCCGCAACATGGTGACCATCCTGGCAGAGCTGCGCGCTGGCCTGGCTGTGTTCGCTCCTACGGCCACTCGCCTGGTGACGCTGACCGGTGCACCGACTCCGTAAGCGCAAGCGTGGGTCAGCTGTGAGTGCCACGACCTCCTAACCGCAGCAGCCGGAGCCCTTCTTTCCTTTGTGGGGTGATCCGGCACTGGCCCGCACTCGCGGGCCTTTTCATTCACACCGGAGAAGACCATGAGCCATACCCATCTACCCAAGCCAGTTCAACGAGCCCTCAACCAGATCGCCCACAGCCGCGCCCTGCTGCGCCAGATGGAGGAGCGTGAGCGGTTGAGCAAAGAGATTGATCGACTGTTGGCCACCGGCCTGAGCGCAGCAGAAGCGCTGGAAAAGATCCGGTCGGCGCCGCCGTACAAAGCGCCGGACTACTGAGGGGGGCGGGTCGAAAGTCTAGAAGGTCCGATGACCTAGACCGCCTCCGACCCCACGTGCAGATTTTTTCCCCCTTTAACAAAAAATTTTAAAGCGACGTTAACATCCATGCCGAACGTGCATGGGGCTGTAAGCCACGGAAACAGCGGCATAGACGGCGTTAGGGCCCTCTGGCGGATGTTAACCGGGTTAACAGCTTTAACCTCGAAAAGTTAACGCTTTAACACCGACGAGTTAACACCTGGAGGCTAACCGCTGATGACCATCCAACCAGCTCCGTCCACCTTTCAAGAGCGTTTCGCCCGAGCCTGCGACGTGGCCACCTTCACCCTGGACAAAGGCGGTCCCTGCTATCTGTTGTGGGAAGTCGATCATGTCCAGGCAGGGCAAAGGGTCAAGCTCGATGGCGTGTTCTTCACCGAGGAGGAGGCGCGGATATCCGCCGACTTGCTGCGTGGCACCCTGCGCGGCGCTCGCGCTTCCATGTGCAGCGATGCGCCCAACTGGAACCCTGATCCTGCCCGTGAGGCCGCCATCCGCCTGGAGGCGTTGCAGTGTCGCGAGATGCTTGCCCGGCGCTTGGGCGTCCACCTGGCTATGCCACAGGAGGCCGTGTGATGGCCGCAACCGCGATTGATTACGCACCAAAAACCAAAATTCGCCTGGGCGGCTTCTTGGGCAAGAAGTACGGCAAGCACCACCACTTCCTGCTGGAGCGCGGCGACGCTCGAGAGGCCACCAAGGCCCTGGATGCCAACTACCCAGGCTTCGCCCGTGAACTGGCGGATTCTGAGGCGAAGGGACTGCGTTTCGCCGTGTTCAAGAACGGCAAGAATATTGGCGACTCTGAGTTGGATCTGGGCGGTGCTAGAGAGCTCTGTTTTTTCCCAGTGATCACCGGCAGCAAGCGCGGAGGGCTACTGCAGACCGTTCTCGGCGTGGCGCTCATCGTCGCTGCCTCGTTCGCTTCAGGCGGCCTTGCTGCTGGCCTGATGGGCGCAGGCATTGCCAACGTGGCCGGAGGGGTTCTTCAGATGCTCAGCCCACAGGCCAGCGGGCTAAGCCACAGCGGCTCGCCCGAGAACCTGGCGAGCTACGCCTTTGGGAGCGCCAAGAACACCACAGCCAGCGGTCTACCGGTACCGATCTGTATCGGTGAACGCCGCTGGGGCGGGGCCATCATCTCTGCATCGATCGAGGCGCAGGACAAGGCTTGATGTGAGCCTGAGTCACCTGTAAACACCCCAAGTCCCGGGTATGTAGCAGTGTCCTCATTTTTGAGGACCTGCAGGCTTGCAAAACGTCCGAGCCCTCACACGAAATCACAAGGTAACGGGTTTGACGCACAGATCCACTAGCAAGATAGGTCTATTTTTTATGTGCTATTTTTACGCTTTATGTGTGGGATGCTGGGTTCTCGCGCTCGAGCCTCCACCAAACTTTGAATAGCCGAGGGATGCATGAGTATTCTTGAAATGGAAGTGTCGACTCTGGAGTTTTTGGATGTTCTGAGGCAGCCCGCATTTGACAAGATTTTGAAGTGCTCCGAGGTCTCTGAATTCCTGAAGCTTGACGGCTCAGACGCTGAACATTTCCTTCATTGCATATTCACTATGATGTTCGAGCCTGAGAATAGCCGAGATCCTTTTTCTCCTTTCTTTAGATACGGACGATCTCACAGCCCCGGCATCGGTGATTTCAATGGGAACTCTATGTTTTGCCTCGCAGCAGCATGTCTTGTAGTCAAAAATCCGGAGCTTCGGGCTCGCATTTGCGATCTGATTTGGTGTGAGAAAAAGGGATCAAATGTTTTCATCGCACATATGGCTGTCGACGCATATATTGAATCGGCAGAGGCCCTTATTGAGGCGGGCGAGTCAATCAGTGCAATGCGCAGGATTGAGCGAGCCCTGCGCCTCAGTTATCTTCTGAGAAGGGCGCCGGAAAATCGTGTTGGCATGGTTACTGACTACGTTTTGAAAATTATAAATGATGATCAGTTCCTTGGTTATCCTGATCGAATGCTGAGGCTGGCATACGAATTTGGCATCGGGGAGCTAGAGCTTCTGTACAGCCTGTCAAGACAGCAAGCAACTGAAATGGAGGCCGAAGGGAAGTACCGTGCCGCGATCGATATGCTTGAGCTCTCGGTGAGTTGTGCCAAGCAGTTACAGGACAAGGCAAAAGAACATGAGGTGTACATAAATATGGCCTCATGCTATGAGGCCGAGGCAGAATCTATGCCCGAAGCACTTGGTTGTGGCCCTCTTATGTCTGCTATCGAAGCGCTCCGAGCGGTCCCCGAAACTCGAGAACGCCAGGAGGCGCTATTCCGAAAGCTGCGGGATCATCAACGCGCGCTGCAGCATAGCATGATCACCTTTTCGATCCCCTCGGGAGATCTTTCGGAATTAGTGAATAGATCCGTACGCCTGGTCCGTGGTCAAGATTTTATTGATTCTATATTCAGGCTGGTTCTGGCGGTGCATAGTCCTACAAATATTGATAAGTTAAGGCAGACTACCGCAGAAGCATTAGAAGGATCGATATTCTTCGATTTAGGAGCAGAGCATTATGACGGTGATGGCCTACCTATAGCGGTAACCCCCGGAGTTAATGACAGCACAAATACTCGAGAAATAGCTTTAGAAAATCACTTGGCACAAGCATTAAAGCGTGACCATCAAATCGTAGTTCGTGCCTGCTTGCTGCCAGCGATTGAAGAAATAGCTAATAGCTATTTTGTAGGAAAGGATGGCTGGGCGCCATTCCTAATTAACAATTACTTTGTGCCGAGAGATCATATAGAGTTCTATGATCGTGGTTTGACTGCGGGGCTAAAAGGTGATTTTATGCTTGCAGCCCATATCTTGATACCTCAGATCGAAAACTCACTGCGATATGTAATTGCGCAAAGTGGTCAAGAACCTACTCGCTTATTTGGCAATGGCGATCAAGATAGGGAGGGGCTGAAGGCTCTGCTTGCCAATCCAACAATCGAGCAAATATTCGGCAAGGATGCTACGTATGCTCTCAAGACAATCCTTACGGATAAGGTATATGGAGACTTGCGAAATCAGATCTCCCATGGCTACATATCCAGCAACGAAGCTAATGGTGACGCTTCGGTGATGTTATGGTGGATTGTGCTATGGATGCTTGCACTGCCATACCGTGACTATTGGGCTGCAAAATATAGCGCTGAATTTTTCGCGGAGTGGCCACGGCGGACTGCTGACTAACAAGCGCGTCAAGCGGAAATAGCCCTGACGATATCCGAATAGGTCAACCAAATTGGGCGTTACTCCAAGACCCCATCTCTAGACCATTCACGTTTCGAAGGAGTGGAGGATATCGCCACTCCTTGAAAGTCGTAGTCGAGCTTATCTTAGTCCTGAGGAGTGGAGCAAGGATCGGAACTATCGCAGTTACCTTGCTGCGCCTGCGAAACCTGGCTTGCGGCACGCGATCGCCGCATGCGACGAAACTCCCTGGCCACCCGGCGTTTTTCCTGTGATCTATCGATAGCTGTGTAGAGGTCAACTTTGAGACGCTTGGTGCCTGTCAGGCTGGACAGGCTCTTTTCCAGGCCCTCCAAGCTACGAGCTATTCCAATCACCGGGTCTCGCCCCAGCTCACTGGCTCCCGCATAGTCAGCCATATCCAGCGTATAGACGTTGATCTCTCTCGGTTTCTCCTTGCTGCCTCGGCGCCACGAAATCGTAACTTCGAAAGCCTTTCCCTCCAGAACGCTGATGTCAGCAAGGTAGCTTCGCAAGCCCTGTCCTGGCTTCAAAACGCTTACGCTTTCAAAAGGAATTTTTGCATTTTCCTTGCGAGCCTCACCGTTCTCAAGCGGAGGATCGAAGCAAACTTGAATGTCGTAAGCCGTAGCATTTCCTGTGTTATCCACAAGCAAGTCGAAATGCCGAAGTGACCAGCGATTAGGGCTCAGGGTCGCGACCACGTGCGGCTGATCTGATGCTTCAACCATCCTGGTGGTTTCTTTTGCAAGCAGCTTCGTCACACGCCAGAGAAATATCGTGGCGACGGCTGTCACTACTGTCGCAAGCATGCCCCCCACACTGAGCGCTGTGATTAGCCATGATGGCTGATCGGGCATAGATTCTCTCCTGAGACGATTTCCGTAAAATTCTCCAGAATTCTAGGGTGTCCCCAGATCTTAGGACCCCCCTTTTGATTGAGGTGAAGCACAATCTATGAAACGGGGAACGAACGGGGAAGGCGCCCTACCTTAAACAAAAAAAGGCCTGCGATTTGCTCGCAAGCCTTTGATTTTTATGGTGGGCCCACACGGACTCGAACCGTGGACCAAAGGGTTATGAGCGATTCGTTAGGAGATGCCGCCCGCTCTAGAAAGGCACATCATCCTCGTTAAGAGAACGCAGCAGCTCATCCAAAGCGTCCTCGACCCCCATGGCCTTCCTGCGCGCAGCGGCATGCAGACTTAGCATTTTGGCGTAGGCCTGATCATAAAAGTCACGAATATCGGCGTCAGTAAACGAATCTAGGATGTTACCGTCCTGATTAATTATCTGAACAACAACATCTTCCTCAAACCCTTTATCTATGACGAAAATTCTGAAAGAGTACCTGGGGAAGACTACCTGGTAGGTATCTTTTTTCTCAGTCGACTGCCAATCGAGCTCGCCTTTCGTCGTTTTCTGAATCATCTTGTCCAGAATCGCTGAAATTTTATGATTACTCATTCACTAACTCCACCAATTTGAACCTTAATTCTGATTAGAAGCCCTTGTACGGCCTCCATTTGCTTTGAAACCAAAGCATTCATTGTAGGCATATCTATTTTTTCAACTGAATCATGTAGGCACCCTTCTACTAACCGCTCCAGAGCAGAGAACTGAGTAATCGCTCCCTGCACTAGCTTTTGGTCTTCACCTGACAAAAGAGGGTTGGACGACCTTATATTAATCAAAAATTTGGTTAACTGCGAATAACGCTCTGGCAATAGTTGAAGAGAATTAAGACGATGCAGACGCTTAATTTCTTCCATGATCGCAACTGCCGTCGAGAAATCTGAGACAGTGTCTACTCGCCGCAGATCATTTCTCATGCTCTCGACAACTGATCTTGTCTGAACCGCCGCATTTTTGGAGGATACGGAGGCTCTGACCGTCAAGATAAAGCCAACCACGGACACCAACAAGCCAAAAATGCCGGCGTAATCGCCTATTCTGTAATCAGCTAGGAATTGATTGAATCCTTCCAACGTGGATCCCCTGAACCATATTTGGGCAAATGATGGCATCGCGGCATCGTTATGGCTAGGTAGGGAATTGTGAGTAGTTTTGTGAGTAGAAAATACAAATTGACCATAACGGCCAAGCAAAATAGGCGCACAAACCACGTATATGAGTCTCCCTCGGGCACCAAAATCCGGAAAAAACCGACCTTATGGTCGGTTTTTTTATGCCTGCAGTATGCCCAAGCAGCCTCTCGCCTGACGCTAGGGCCCATTACCCCACTTGGCAAAATTGCCAACTCGCTCCAGCCCCCCAACCTGTTTAACCTGGCTCCTCCACTCACGCCCTTGCTGTCGAATGCCGAGGTGCTGGCCTACCAGTTCCCCCCCGCGTGCGGGGCGAGAATCGACCATTGGGCCTTTCCAGCCTGGAATACGACCCCTTCAACGAGCGCCTGCTGGCAACCACCAGCTACGAGCAGGGTGACAGGATTGGTGGTTATTGTGGACGTTGCCGATTTCACTACTGAGCCGGGCGGGCCGGGCACTGCGCAATTGGTACTAAGGCAGGACGGTACGCCCTTGTGGTTCGATAGCAAACCGGAAGGGGTTGCAGCGTTGGATGCCAGACACGTGTTGGTCGTTCATGATGACGACCGAGTTCAGGTCGCAGACTCCGCGCATGGCAAGGCCAGGAAACCCAATGAATTCGCCTATAGCGTGATTGAATTGCCGTGAAGCCGACGCACCTTGGTATTTCAGTGCCGGCGTGGCGCACGCCGTCGGCACTCTTACTGCAATGCAAAGTGCCAACTACCTCATCACTGCTCACGCCTGAAGAAACGGGTGCGCCGCAGCCGCGATAAGCGAGGGTTGAGCCAACGATGCCACACACCGGTAACGCATAGACCTACCGTCCTTCTCGCGCTGGACCTTACCTTGCTCCAACAACACATCGAGGTGACGCTTGACTGTGGACCAGCTCGCATTGAGGCGCTCGGCGAGTGTCGCGCGATCCGAGGCCCTGATTGTCCTGCAGAACTCTCAGAATTTCGTTTGGCAATGTCATGGCGTCTCCGGATATAGCTCAATGCAGCTCAATGCAGCTCAATGCAGCTCAATGCAGCTCAATGCAGCTCAATGCAGCTCAATGATCCGAACCTAGGCGTCCCATCACTGCAAGCACTTTGCAACCCGCCAATTTGACGCCAGCCCAACGACCGCGGGCGCTCCAGCCATGCCTGGAATCTATTGGCCAGCATCTGGCCCCCTACCTAAGATGTCATTCATCAGATATATGCAGAAAGTATTGCCAGCGTGATGGCTCTTAGCCATATTTGCGCTCCCATTTTTTAACCCATGTGCAAATCATGAAGACAACTGTGCCCTGTCTGGCGGCAATGATGCTGCTGAGTGGGTGCAATGGAATGCCAACGTCATACGTTTCAAACCCCGTCTACGATCAAGCGTTCGTAGTCACCTCGGGCGCGCCGCTGCCCATGCTGCTGATGGCGACCGCCATTCAGTGGAACGAAGACTACGCCGTAACCGCGAAACACACTCCCTTCCTGCGCAACGTGGTCCACGAGGGCCTTGGTGACGTGGTGTTCTTCAAGCACAAGGCCACCCAGGTGCCGCTCTGGCGCCAGTACGTGCCAGGCGAGTCGGTGACTGCGGTCGGGTTCAACAGCCTGATGATGCCGGTGCAGGGCAAGGGCCACACACTGCAGTCGCTGGTGCGCCTGGAAGGCACGCCTGGCAGCGTGTTCTATTCGGTGCACGATGGCCCGATGGTCAAGGGCATGTCGGGTGGCCCGGTGTTTGCCGATGACGGCAAGGTGGTCGGGATCAACGTCGCGTTTATCGCCAAGGAGGGGATCGATGCGCGCAACCGGCCAGACCTGGCGGACAAGGCGCGGGTCAGCGTGTTCATGTCGTTCAGTGAAATCGACAAGGAATGGCGCCGGTTCCAGTACCTGGCTCACAAAACCAAGTCCAATACCGCGCCTGCCGCGGTCAAGGGCTATGTGGCGGTGGTGGCCAAGCCGTGATCCGGGTGGGTCAGCAGGTGCAATGCTGCTCCGGCTCTTCGCGGTAACGCCCGCGAAGAGCCGCGTTCCATCGAGCTGATCACACATTTCCAGTTACACCCTACGACGAACAGCACAGAACCTTGCCAGCCCCTCAGCGTCCGATCCTTCATGCCCACCCTTTCGAGGTACCCCGCGTGAAAGAGATCATCGCCCGCAAGTACCGCCTGGTGGTGAAAACCTTCGGCTACATCGGCTGGTCGCTGTTCTGGCTGCTGATCTGGGATGTACTGGTCACCATCGATTTCATGCTGTTCT
>Ga0213826_1000696_pt1 | contig 15980 bp, 12 predicted proteins | sample MC6MC0899MG_FD_180668 | JGI IMG/M metagenome (GOLD analysis project Ga0213826, IMG submission 180668) | Enriched soil aggregate microbial communities from Iowa State University, Ames, United States - MC6-MC0899-MG | ecosystem: Environmental > Terrestrial > Soil > Unclassified | place: USA: Iowa...
TTTTTGGTTAACAGTCACGTTTTCTAATCCATCTAAATTGAGCGCAAGAAACACCAAGGGAAAGTCCATGTTTTCCTCGGCATGGATGATATATTCTATATTGAATTGGCTCTGATAATCATAATCCAGCGTGTCTTGCACAAGCTGTATATCTATTCGTTCGCGAAGTACTTTTGCTTTACCCGAAGGAACCAGTTGTGCTGTGATGCTATGGGGACCAAAGGGATTGGCCATATTGGCTGAGAGTGCCAACACCGAAAGCAAAAGAATAATCGTCAGACCTATTATCTTACTATTCATAATTGTTTATTTAATGCATCTTCCATTCCGCTGGTCAAAAAAATGAACCTTGTTAGCTTATTTAATTCGCTGATAATCTTTTAGCGAACAAATAACTGTCAGTGAAAGTATAAAATAAAAAGATGAAAAAAAATCTAGATTTATATTCGCAGGCAGAAATCTCACAAAAGCCATAGGAGATGGGGTAGCGGGAGGATAGCGGTTATGTCCAATTCATATTCGTCAAATCCCGAAGGAAAGGAAGTTTGGAGAAGGGAAGATAACGTACAATAAAAAAGACCTGTACGATTCGTACAGGTCTTTTTTATGTTATAATTTTGGTAACAATTATACCCCCAACAATAAACGAGCTGGATCTTCTAATAATTGTTTTACACGAACCAAGAAGCTTACTGACTCACGACCATCAATAATACGGTGATCGTAAGAAAGTGCAATGTACATCATCGGACGGATAACAACTTGACCATTCTCAGCGATCGGACGTTGGATAATGTTGTGCATACCCAAGATTGCTGATTGTGGTGCGTTGATGATAGGCGTTGACATCATGGATCCAAATACACCACCATTAGTGATTGTAAATGTACCACCAGTCATCTCGTCGATCGTTAACTTGTTGTCACGTGCTTTACCTGCCAATGTAGCAATCGCTTTTTCGATTTGCTCCAATGACATGGCATCTGCGTTACGGATAATAGGAACAACTAGCCCTTTAGGAGCGGAAACCGCAATTGAAATATCTGCAAAATCAGAATACACGATTTCATTTTCTTCGATACGAGCATTCACTGCTGGCCATTCTGCCAATGCTGTAGTTACTGCTTTTGTAAAGAAAGACATGAAACCAAGACCGATACCAAATTTCTCTTTGAACGTATCTTTATATTTAGCACGTAGATCCATGATCGGCTGCATATTGACTTCGTTGAAAGTTGTCAACATGGCTGTTTCGTTTTTAACAGCTACTAAACGTTTTGCGATAGTTTTACGTAAAGAAGATAATTTCTCACGACGCTCATTTCTGGAACCAGCAACTGGTGCAGCTGTAGCAGCAGGTTTCGCAGCTGGAGCTGCAGCTTTTGCAACAGGTTGAGCCTTGTCAGCATCTTCTTTTGTGATGCGGCCATCTTTACCTGTTCCTTTTATAGTTGAAGGATCAATTCCTTTTTCTCTCAAAATTTTTGCGGCAGCAGGAGAAGCTGTACCAGCAGCATAGCTATCTGGATCTTCGTCTTTTGCAGCGACTGGAGCTGCAGTAGATGATGCCTCAGCAGCAGGTGCAGCAGCCGGAGCTGAACCACCAGCAGGAGCTTGACCTTCTTCAATTGTACAAACAACAGCACCGATTTCTAAAGTATCACCTTCTTGTGCAATGATTCTTAAGATACCTGCTTTTTCAGCTGGTAATTCAAACGTCGCTTTGTCTGACTCCAGTTCGGCAATGTTTTCATCCATCTCCACATAATCGCCATCTTGTTTCAACCATTGTGATAAGGTTACCTCCGTGATAGATTCACCTACGGTTGGTACTTTAATTTCTAAGCTCATATATAATGTTCTTTATTGACAATTGCGTCCTATACATAAGACGCAATTGATTTTAAATTGTTTTTATTCGAATGATTTATTTAAGATCTCTGCTTGTTGAGCAACGTGTTGTTTCATATAACCTGTTGCTGTACTTCCGCTTTCTTTACGCGCTACGAAACCAGTAAATGCAATTTCAGTACCCATCAGTTTGCGGCAGTAGTAAGACCATGCACCCATGTTCTCATTTTCCTCTTGCACCCATACAAACTCTTTGGCTTTGTTGTATTTTTTACGGATCGCTTTCAACTGCTCAGCAGGGATTGGGAACAATTGCTCGATACGAACGATGGCTACATCTTTACGTTTGTCAGCTTCTTGTTTTTCCAATAAGTCATAATAAACTTTACCAGAACAGAACAATACACGTTTTACATCTTTTGCAGCTACATTTGCATCATCAATGACCTCTTGGAATACACCTTCTGTGAAGTCTTTCAATGGAGAAACAACTTTCGGGTGGCGCAACAATGATTTCGGTGTAAAGATCACCAATGGTTTACGGAATTCGCGTACCAATTGACGACGTAACAAGTGGAAATAGTTGGCTGGTAATGTACAGTTTGCCAAGATCATGTTCTCATCTGCACATAATTCTAAGAATCTTTCGATACGTGCCGAAGAGTGCTCAGGACCTTGCCCTTCCATACCATGTGGAAGCATCATCACTAAGCCGTTTGAACGTCTCCATTTTGTTTCCGCACTCGACAGGTATTGATCTACGATGATTTGAGCACCATTGTAGAAATCACCGAATTGTGCTTCCCAAATTGTTAACGAGTTTGGATTTGAAGAGGCATAACCATATTCAAAACCTAAAACAGCATATTCTGAAAGTAAGGAGTTGTAGATCGAGAATTTGTCGCCACCTTTGATATTTGCCAATGGAATATATTTCTCTTCAGAATCTTCCAAAGTCAATACTGCATGACGATGCGAGAATGTACCACGTTGTACATCTTGACCTGAGATACGAACACGGTTGCCTTGATCCAATAAAGTCGCATAAGCCATTAATTCACCCATTGCCCAATCGTATGCATCATTGCTGATCATTTTTGCACGATCTTCAAACAGACGAGTGATCTTACGGAAGAATTTTTTGTCCGAAGGTAAAGTCGTGATCTCTTTCGCCAATTTCAAGAAAAGATCTTTTGCAACTTTAGTTTTATCCGTAGTTGTCGATACTTCTCCTTTTTTTGCCGGACGTAATCCTTCCCAGGCACCTTTAAACATCGGAAGATCTTCAGTCAATACTTCAATAGTTTTCGCTTCTTCAAGTTTCGTCTGCAATTCCGCCTTAAATTCTTTTTCTATATTTTTTGAATACGCTTCATCAATACTTCCTTCGGAGATTAATTTTTTCGCGTATACTTCTTTTGGATTCGGATGTTTTTCAATGATTTTGTACAACAAAGGTTGCGTGAACTTCGGTTCATCAGCCTCATTGTGACCAAATCTTCTGTAACATAATAAGTCGATAAATACGTCTGTTTTGTATTTTTGACGGTATTCAACAGCCAAATTAATCGCATAAACTACAGCTTCTGCATCATCTCCATTGACATGGAATACAGGCGAAGAAGTGATTTTTGCAACATCTGTACAGTATGTTCCAGAACGTGCATCTTTATAGTTTGTTGTAAATCCGATTTGGTTGTTGATAACGATATGTACTGTACCGCCAGTTTTGTAACCATCTAGTTTGGACATTTGAGTTACCTCATAAACTACACCCTGACCCGCAATTGCAGCATCACCATGGATAATGATCGGTGCAATTTTTGATGAATCACCATCGTATTTGAAGTCGATTTTAGAACGTACCATACCTTCTACAATTGGATCTACTGTTTCCAAATGGGAAGGGTTTGGCGCTAAACTCAAGTGAACCGATTTGCCATCGTTGGTTTTGACTTCAGAAGAGAAACCCAAATGGTATTTTACGTCACCACCGAAGTTTACCTCAGGATCGTCTGCATAGGTTTTACCTTCAAATTCCGAGAAGATGGATTTGTAAGATTTACCCATGATATTGGTCAATACGTTCAAACGACCACGGTGAGCCATACCGATTACAAACTCTTGGATGCCAATTTCCGAACCTTTTTCGATAACTGAGTCCAATGCAGGGATTAAGCTTTCCGCGCCTTCCAAAGAGAAACGTTTTTGACCTAAGAATTTAGTACCCAAAAAGTTCTCAAATACAACAGCATGGTTCAGTTTGTTCAGGATTCTCTTCTTTGTATCCAAAGAGAATTTTGGCATATTGCGGTCCGCTTCCATGCGGTCCTGCAACCATTTTATCTTTTCTGGATTACGGATATATTTGAATTCTGCACCAATAGAACGGCAATAGGTGTCTTCAACCAGTTGACGGATATCTTTTAATGTTGCTGGACCTAAGCCAACTTCAACACCAGCATTGAAAACGGTGTTCATGTCTGCCTCAGCAAGACCAAAAGTTTCCAATTCCTTTCCAGGGTAGTACTTACGTCTTTCGCGAACAGGGTTGGTGTGAGTGAAGAGGTGGCCACGGTCACGGTAACCGTTGATCATGTTCAGCACATTGATTTCTTTCAATACGTGCTCAGGAGTTGCTTCGCCTACTGAACTTGTTGTTCCACCAGCATTTTGACCGAAATCAAAACCTTCAAAGAATTTTTGCCATCCGAAATCTACCGATTGGGGATCTTGCTTGTACGATTGATATAAGCCATCGACATAAGCCGAATCAGCATTACTCAAATATGTCAGATTGTCCATTTACAATTAAAACTATGAAATTTGTCAAAGTTATGAATAAAAAAAGAGTTTCTAATACTGAAATTGAATAATTTAATCAATAAATCTATCCAATTCTTAACATTTTTAGCATGATTTAAAAGCGCCCTACAGGGCCCTACAAATTTCTTTTGTTTTGAAATTATTTATTTCTGCCGAAGATTTATTTAGCGAATAATTCATCCAATTTTGGAAGCCCATTTGGGAAGTTGGTTTTGATCAATTTCTGCCAATCCAAAGCCTTGTTGTCTTTTTCACTTGTGCCTACGCCAGCGACATGGGACCATTGCCCGTATACGGTGGCTGGAGAATAGTCCAAAAGCTGTTCTTCAAACCAGGATGCTCCCTTTAACCAATTGACCTGATACTCATGCACCAGATAACTGGCGGCGATCAATCCCGCCTGATAGGGGATATAACCCGTCTTTTTCAACTGTGTCATGGTGCTATTGATAAAATCATCCGCTGTCTGACCGGATTTCCATTTTTCGAATAGCTCCTCATTCACCGTTAACGCCGGGATATCTACCGTAGTACTGTTTTTTGAACCCAGCGGTTTGAAAAATACATTTGGATATTTTTTGAGCATAAAACGGAAATAATCCCGCCAAAGTAAGATGTCTATTATTTTTTCGAATCGTTTATCTTTTTTTCCTTCGCCCAATTTCTTAATGTTGTTGTAAAGAAGGATTGGGGATAAAGCTCCAGCAGCGATAAAAGGACCCAATATGACAGGATCCTGCTCCGTTTCTGGATAAGTGGACAATACTGAATGCATAATACTCAATGCAGTATCTTCTCCACCCAATATATAGATGTCATCAACAGATTTGATCTCCTCATCTGAATAGCCTAGGTCCTTCAACGTGGGGATCTTGGTGTCTTCCAGATGCGGGGGAGTCAGGAAATTTGAGGGGAAAGGAATCGGTTGGCGTACCGTACTCTCACGTTCCACCTTTTTCTTGAAAACGGAAAATCCATTCGGAATATCTTTGATCGGAAATGGGAGATCTTCTTTATGGTAAAGTGTGTGTCCAATAAAATGACGGAGGTTGATTTTGCTGTTCCAGAGTTCACGCTCTACTTTTTCGGAAATAGAGGTCTCGCGCAGTGCAACTTCCCGATGATGATAGACTTCATTGACCTGATATTTTTGGGCAATACGCGGGATAATATCTTCCGGCTTGCCAATATAGGTCAGTAGATCACTTCCGTGGCTTTTTAATTTTTCTTTTAAGGCAGTGACGGCTTCGATCACAAATGCTGTACGTAACACACCTGTATTTAAATTGCCAAATTGATTGCGGTCGAAATAACGGGGATCAAAACAATAGACAGGAATGATGAAGGAACTCTTCTCAGAGGCTTGATAAAATACCTCATTGTCATGAAGTCTTAAATCATTTCTAAACCAGATCATTGTAGCCCTTTTGTCCATAGAGGTGAAGATAAATACTTTTTAGTGCAGCCTATTTTCAGAAGATTTACAAATATATAAGGATATTGTGTTTGTGAAAATATTTAGGCGTGAATTGACATAAAAAGGACAAAGAATTGGTTTTGGACACAATTGCTGCATGTAATAAATTTCTGACAACAGTTTCATTTGCTTAAATCATGTATAGAAAATAGTCTAAACGATCAATAATTGCTTCTTTATCTGGGGAAAAAAAGCTGCTCCGCCACCTCGGTCTTGTGCTCCAGCCTATAGACCACTGTCTTGTTGATCGACTTGACGGCGGGTGCTCAAATAGAAAAATAAAAATAGTGTTAAACTTATTTGAGGTTTCTCTGTTCTAAAATTAGGGAATTATGATCGTAGTTAGTCAACGTATTTGAAGAGAAAAACATCATGGGCTTTTGCAACTGCAACTAGCACATTTATACCATTGAAAGCGAGTGCTCAGAAATAATAATAAGAATGAAAAAGGTGTTAATTAGTGGGCTAAATACCTATTTGGGACGACGGGCGTCATGTTATTTACAAACGAAGGATTTTGATGTTACAGGTTTGGTGCGCAACTTATCCATTTTTAATAAAATCGTGAAGGAGAAAGTGACAGCAAGACTTTTTGAACTTGATTTGTTGCGGAAAGGACCCGCTTATGATAATTTTCAGATCAGTGACCTGAACTTTGGAATATATTTTACGCAGGTTCCAACCTTGGACAACGATATCCACCTCCAGCTGGAACTACTGGGGCTCCGTAATTTTGTTGAAATCTGTAGACGGGCGGGCAATAATCGTGTGATCTATGTGGCCCGACTGATGGATGAGCATTTTTTAGAACCTGTTCGGAATCTATTAGAAGCTTTGCGCGTACAGTATACCATTGTCGTTAAAAGTAGCGTCATTGGAAAGGAAAGCGTGCTGAACCGAATTTTTGGCAAGTTGGCTAAACGGCAGACGATATTCTATTGGAACTGGGTGGCCTCCCTGAAATTTCATCCCTTACCCTTGTTGGATGTCTACCGTTGGCTTCGGGAAATGCCCTGGGAGGGTAACTTTATATCTGAGGTGATTTACCTCGGTGGACATGAAGAGGTGACCTTTAGAAACTTATTTTATCAATTTCTTAATTATACTTCCGATACGCAAAAGCGGGAAATTGGTGTGAACAAATTTTTTGCGAAGCTATTGCTGAGTCGGTTCAACGATATCAATAAGGAAGATATTGATGAGTTTAGACGGGTACTCTATTATGAAAAAAATGTGGACAATTCAACCTGGCAGAAAGTGCAGTCCTTTGAATTTACACCGCTGAAAGCCTATGTCAGTATGGATACCTGATTTTTTACATCCAAGAATGAAATTAAAATAAGGGATTATTTCTTATTAACTATTATCATAATGTCCATAAGCAGAAAGCACCAAAACGATTATAGTTTCGTTTTGTATGCGGTAAACCAAACGGTGTTCTCCTGAGATCCGTCGTGACCATGTGGGAGTTTCATAGTGCTTTAATTGCTCTGGTTTTCCGGTGCCAGTTTTAGGGTGTTCTCTCAATTCATTTAACAATGTGTCAATCTTCTGTAATAGTTTTTTGTTTCCCGATTTTTTATGCTTTTGAATATCCTTTTCAGCTTCATCTGTATATTGAATTTTGTAACTCATAGTCCTAAAAACTCTTTTTGTTTTTCTTTTGTCAAGGTTTTTACTTTCCCTTCTTCTGCTTGTTGTATTGAGTGGTCTATTTTAGCAAAAAACTCTTCTTCAGTTAATAGCGTATCATTGGACTGTGCAATATCAAAACGAATTTTCATCTCTTCTAGTAAAGACTTGAGCAATGATTTCTGTTTTTTATTTTTTGGGTATATTGTTATCGTCTCCATAATCCTTTACTTTTTGTTCATGCTTCATGTAAAGATACGAAAAATGATTTTAATTTAGCATCTGGATCTCTTCAGTGCTTGTTGACAATAGAAAATATAGGTGAAATTGAAAAATCGTTACAATATCAACTTTGTGAAAAAGTATTTAGGGTAAATGAATATGACAATATGTGATGAATGATGATATGTTATGAATTATTCTGTTAAATTTGTGGATTAACGCGTTGATACAGATTTAATATATGGGATACAATAGTCTAGCAGCATGTGTTGCGGATCTTGAAAAACATGGTCATTTAATCCGGATTAAAGAGGAGGTCGATCCTTACCTCGAAATGGCTGCAATTCATATGCGGGTGTTTGATGCCGAGGGACCAGCATTGTATTTTGAAAATATCAAAGGTTCAGAATTTCCCGCTGTATCCAATCTCTTTGGTACATTGAACCGTTCGAAGTTTATGTTCCGTGATTCATTGGATCATCTTAAAAAGCTGGTAGATGTCAAGATGAACCCGGGGGCTGTGCTAAAAAATCCATTTCAATATATCGGATCATCCATGACTGCGCTAGGTGCCTTACCTTGGAAAAAGAAGTCAGGCGCTCCAATCCTACATGGTAAAACAAGCATCAGTAAGCTTCCTCAAATCGTCAATTGGCCAATGGATGGTGGTGCTTTTGTCACCATGCCACAGGTTTATACGGAAGATGTAAATAAACCTGGGATTATGCATGCCAACCTGGGGATGTATCGGATTCAGCTTTCAGGCAACGATTATATTCCGGACCGAGAAATAGGACTGCATTACCAGCTGCACCGCGGAATCGGTATTCATCAGACAAAGGCCAACGAACTTGGTGTGCCACTTAAGGTAAGTATTTTTGTGGGTGGCCCACCGGCGCATCCCCTGTCTGCGGTCATGCCCCTGCCAGAAGGTCTTTCTGAAATGATCTTCGCTGGAGCATTAGGCAATAGACGGTTCCGTTATTTTTACGACGACGAAGGTTTTTGTATTTCAGCGGATGCGGATTTTGTGATTACGGGTACCGTTTATCCTAATGAGAATAAACCAGAGGGACCTTTTGGCGATCATATTGGCTATTATAGTCTGACCCATCCTTTCCCCTTGATGAAGGTGCATAATGTATACCATAAGAAGGATCCGATCTGGTCATTTACAGTGGTAGGGCGACCGCCGCAGGAAGATACAAGCTTTGGAGCACTTATTCACGAAATTACAGGGGCGGCAATTCCTCAGGAAATTTCAGGTCTACATGCCGTCAATGCGGTGGACGCGGCAGGAGTGCACCCCTTATTGTTTGCGATAGGATCAGAGCGTTACACACCTTATCAACGTGTGGACCGTCCGCAGGAGATTTTAACCATTGCCAATCAGATTCTTGGGAAAAACCAACTGAGCTTGGCCAAATATCTTTTTATTTCGGCATATGAGGATAATCCCAAATTGGATATCTATGATATTCCAGCATTTTTTGGACATATTCTGGAACGGATTGATCCTGCGCGGGATCTTCATTTTCAGACAAATACGACCATAGATACCTTGGATTATTCGGGTGATGGATTAAATGCGGGTTCGAAGGTAGTATTTGCAGCTGCGGGAACAAAGAAAAGGGAACTTGGACGGGAGCTACCTGTAAATTTTGATCTACCAAGGCCTTTCAACCAAGCGAAGCTGGTGATGCCGGGTGTATTGGCAATTGATGGACAGGCCTTCACAACCTATGCAGATGAGGCTGCGGTGATTCGGGAATGGTGCCGCACAGCCGAAGGGTTGGCATGGGAAGGTTTTCCGCTGCTGGTATTGTGCGACGATGCCAGTTTTACAGCCGAGACAGTGAATAACTTCGTCTGGACAACCTTTACGCGGAGTAACCCAGCATTTGATATCTATGGAATCAAGAGCTTTACTGCTTTCAAACATTGGGGCTGTGAAGGGCCGATTATTATTGATGCCCGAACGAAACCGCATCATGCACCAGCATTGATTAAAGATGAAGCTGTTGAAAAACGGGTTGATCAACTGGGTGCAAAAGGTGGATCGCTCCATGGAATTATTTAGAAATTCGGTAGGAAAGGCTAAATACAAAGAACTTTAATAAACAACTAGCATAAAGCATATACAATTTAATCTGATGAAAACAGAAGAATTATTAGCGAAGTCAAAGGGAAGCCAGCTTCAGTTTCAGGAAGTTTTGGATCATATCGCAGAACAGTATACCTATAGTCCGACGTCATTTCAAAATGGAAATCTGAAAAATTCCACAACGGAAAATCAGGGAAGTGCGAAAGTATTGTATTTCGCTAAACTGAATAATCTTTCAGCGGCAGATACCCTGGTTTTGTTTGCTGAACATTATCAGAATGTATTGGATAACCCCGCAGGTGAGGGGCATCAAAATATCCGCCAGTTTATGGCAAATGGCTGGGATGGGGTTGTTTTTGAGGCTAATGTACTGACCGATAAATAAGTCGGTAATGTGATCATTCATTTAAGTCAAATATGAGCCAATAGTCCATGAGGGTTGTTGGGTACTCAGATCAAATATATAGGGGCCTCGAAAGAAGCCCCTATTTTTGTAAACTAATTTATAGTACAGCGCACCTGTCTATTAACCTTTGCTTTCGCAATCTTCGTCTTTGCTGCCACCAAAATAGACCATCCAGCAGATGCCAAACTGATCCTGGAATGAGCTGTAGAGTTCAGCAAAAAATGTCTCTCCCAAGGGCATTTCTACTACTTTTGCATTGGCACTTAACGCCGTATGTAGTTTTTTTGCTTCATCAGCATTGTCACACATCAACATCACATAGGTATTGTTGCCCTGTACGTACTGCTGACCGAAAGCCGGAACGACATCAGCCCCCATAAGCATGCTCTCGCCATTGATGGAAATTGCGGTATGACAGATTTTGTTTTTGGCCTCATCTGGAACTGCTGGCATTTGTGGATCTGCAGGGATATCACCATAACGCATGTATCCCGGATTTTTTGTTTGAAAGACCTTCTCATAAAATGTGAAAGCTTCTTCACAGTTACCGTCGAAATTTAAATAAGCGTGTAATTTTGCCATGATTTCTAATTTTTGAATATATTGATTATTTCTTTAACGCGTATCTTTTTACATTCATGCTGATAAAAGATCCGCGTTATCTTATCAAATGTTTCTCCAATGGACAGTAAACCTGGGGAACTGTCTTTGGACATGAAGATAAAATTAAGCTGAAGTTTTGATAAAAATCTTGCCCTAAGGCAAGATTTGAAAATAGATCGTCGCTGCCAAGAAACATCTTTAATTGCCGTGAACAATTTCTTTTCGGATACGGCTCAATGAGGTATCGGTGATGCCTAGATATGAGGCGATATGTTTTAAAGGAGCCTGCTGGATCAGGATTGGTTTTTCTTTAATGAGATGCAGGTATCGATTGGTAGCAGGTTCCGTAATCATAGCAATAGCTCTGTTTTTGCTGTGCACCAGTTCCGCCGCCATCCATGAACGTCCCCATTCCCGAAATTCAGGAATACGGTGGAATAGTTCCTGGTGATCTTCAAATCGTATTTTCCAGAGCTTGGTATCTGTAAGCGCCTGAATATTTTCAACGGTTGGTGTACGCTGAAAAAAGGAAGCAACTTCGATAACCACATCGTTGTCGCTGCAAAAGCCAATCGTGACCTCGTTGCCTTCGTAGTCGTGCAAATAAGATCGCGTAAGGCCATATTCTATTAAATAGTAGGCATTTGAAACCTGCCCTTTGTTCAGTATAAAATCACCTTTTTTTATCGTAATGGCCTCGTGTTTCTCTTTTATGGAATTCAGTTCATCGGGCGTAATTGCGAGGTCACTGTAAAAAGTTCCTATTAGATCCATGTCCTTGGTTTATTTGATTACTTAGTGAATTTAATGATAAATCTTGAAAGCTGTTGTTAATCAATTGTGTGATTATTGTAAATAAAAAGGTGTTTTGTTGCTAATTTTATTTGTTTGAATAATGTTTATTAATAAAAATACAATAAAAATTAAAAATTATTATGAATTTAGTTTTTAATTGTTTTACTTTGTGTCAAGAACATAATGTAAAAACGAAATATTTAAAATTTTCATAATATGTGTGGAATTATTGGCGCTTTTGAATTGAAGCAACCTGCAGACTCTTTGAGATCCCAAGTATTGGAAATGTCAAAACGTATTCGTCACCGTGGTCCAGACTGGTCTGGCATATTTATGGGCGAAAAAGCTTTATTGGCCCATGAGCGACTAGCCATTGTTGATCCGAAATCAGGTAGTCAACCTTTGTACAGTCCGGATGGTAAAGTTGTATTGGCTGTGAATGGCGAAATCTATAACCACCATGAATTAAGGAATAGCCTTCCTGATTATGAGTTCGCAACGCAGAGTGATTCGGAGGTTGTATTGGCGTTGTATTTAGCTAAGGGGCCATCGTTTGTAGATGAGTTGAACGGTATCTTTGGTTTCGCATTATATGATTCACGTGATGACTCGTTTTTTGTTGCACGCGACCACATGGGGATTATTCCGTTGTATTATGGGAGGGATGCGCAGGGACAACTGTTTGTCGCTTCTGAATTAAAGTCTTTGGAAGGTTTCTGTGAGACAATCGAACAATTTCCTCCGGGACATTATTTATATAGTAAAGAAGGTACAATAGCACAGCGCTGGTACCAACGCGATTGGGAAAGCTACGATACGGTGAAAGATAATGAGACTGATATCGCTGTATTGCGTAAGGCATTGGAAGATGCAGTGCATCGCCAATTGATGTCGGACGTGCCCTATGGTGTATTACTTTCGGGAGGGCTTGACTCTTCAGTGATTGCGGCGGTGACCAAAAAATTCGCATCCAAACGTATCGAAACCGATGATAAAGAAGACGCATGGTATCCACAGCTGCATTCTTTTGCTGTTGGTTTGAAAGGTGCACCAGATTTAATTGCAGCACAAAAGGCAGCTGATCATATTGGAACAATTCATCATGAGATCAACTTCACCATTCAGGAAGGCTTGGACGCCATCCGCGATGTAATCTATCACCTGGAGACCTACGATGTGACGACTATCCGCGCTTCGACTCCGATGTACTTACTGGCACGTGTGATCAAATCCATGGGGATCAAAATGGTATTGTCTGGTGAGGGGTCCGATGAGCTTTTTGGCGGCTACTTATATTTTCACAAGGCACCTAATGCGCAGGAGTTTCACGAAGAAACAGTTCGTAAACTGAAAAAACTATACCTCTATGACTGTCTGCGTGCAAATAAATCACTGGCAGCCTGGGGTGTCGAAGGACGTGTACCTTTCCTGGATAAAGAATTTATGGATATTGCCATGCGTATCAATCCATCCGATAAAATGATCCGTGATGGTAAAATGGAGAAATGGGTCGTGCGTAAAGCTTTTGAGGATTATCTTCCGGAAAGCATCGCCTGGCGTCAAAAAGAACAGTTCTCGGATGGTGTCGGCTATAGCTGGATTGATACCTTGAAAGAACAGGCCGAAAGTAAGGTTTCTGATCAGGAGTTTGCTGCAGCAGCCGAACGTTTCCCGATCAATACACCAAAGAACAAAGAAGAGTTTTTGTATAGAACAATCTTCGAATCGCATTTTCCTTCTGCTGCTGCTGCACAGACCGTTCCTTCGGTCAAGTCTGTCGCTTGTAGCACACCAGAAGCCCTTGCTTGGGATGCTTCTTTCCAAAATCTGAATGATCCATCTGGAAGAGCAGTAGCCTCTGTGCATCAGGAGAGCTACGAAAAATCCAAAGTGGAAGCTGTGTAGATAATCAACCAACCATATACTAATGTTGTAAATAGGGGTGTCCAAGGGCATCCCTATTTTTTTTGGAATATGTTTTTTGAATTATCTTTAGTAATTTTCGGAAAAAACCAATCCAACCGAACCTACGGATTGGTGAACTAATTAAATTACAAATGAAACTATATACTAAACAGGGAAATTTAAAGTCTTTTGGGTTGGCATTTATGCTATTGAGTAGCTCCGCAATTTTTGCGCAAAATAAGGACGCTGTCGTTGCGGCTATTGTCCAGGAAGCCCGGGCAAACTCCCAGCTCGAAAACTATGCCTTTGAACTTGTTGATATGATCGGTCCTCGTTTGGTTGGGAGCCCACAGATGCAGCAGGCACACGACTGGGTGGTCAAACAATACACAGCACTTGGTGCGGATGCACGAAATGAACCTTATGGAGAATGGCGTTCCTGGGAAAGAGGGACCTCAGCGGTAACGATGACCTATCCACGGATCAAATCTCTCGAAGGGACGCAATTAGCTTTTAGTCCGATGACGAAGGAAAAAGGTGTAGAAGCTGAAGTGGTGGCGATGCCCCTGTTTAGTTCTCAGGCTGATTTCCAATCCTGGTTAAAGACGGTAAAAGGTAAAATTGTCCTGATTGGAATGAACCCGATCTCGGGTCGTTCGGATGCCAACTGGAAAGAATCTGCCTCTGCCCAGGGCTATGAAAAATATCAGGCTTTAAAGAACGGGCAGCTCAAGCAATGGGAATTAAGCATGACCTATACAGGGAGTACACGGCGTACACTACCATTGGCATTGGAAACCGCTGGTGCCGTAGGTGTGATCGATTCTTACTGGACAGAACTGCCGGGGCTTACACGGATTTTTGATGCGAAATCGAAGCAGATTCCTGTTTTTAATATTGCTTTGGAGGATTATAGTCTCCTTTACCGCATGGCAGTGCGTGGCGTCAAACCACGCATACTCTTACAGGGTAAATCCAGGGAACTTGGTATAGCGAAGACTTATAATAGCATTGCCGAGATCAAAGGAAAAGAGAAACCCAATGAGTATGTAGTTTTGTCGGCGCATTTAGATTCATGGGATGGCGCTTCTGGTGCGACAGACAATGCAACGGGAGTGATTACGATGATGGAGGCTGTTCGTATCCTGCGGAAAGTATATCCTGAAAATAAAAGAACGATCCTGGTCGGCAATTGGGGGAGTGAGGAGCAGGGCCTGAATGGTTCGTCAGCTTTTGTGGAGGATCATCCAGATATCGCAAAAAATATTCAGGTGGTATGGAACCAGGATAATGGAACGGGACGTATTGTGCGTATCGGCGGCAGTGGTTTTGAAAAGGCGTATGAATATATCGGCCGTTGGTTACAATATCTACCCGAAGAATTTCGTAATGAGATCCAGACCAGCTTTCCGGGAATGCCGGGAACGGGTGGAAGTGACCACTCTTCTTTTGTACAAAAAGGAATTCCGGCCTTTGGCCTTTCTTCCACTTCTTGGGATTACGGAAAAGTAACCTGGCATACGAATCGGGATACCTACGATAAAATTGTCTTCGACGAAGTCAAGCAGAATGCGATTATTGTTGCGGTATTAACTTACCTCGCTTGTGAGGAGCCGGAATTGGTATCAAGGGAGAAAATTGTACTACCTGTGGATAAAACCGGTAAACAAATGGAATGGCCAACGAATTTACAGTCCAAAAGGACAAGTGGTAATTAATGGACTATTAAACAGGTTATTCTTAATAACACAAAGGCGCCAGTCCGAAAAGAAAGGCGCCTTTGTATGATGAGCTATTACTGCTTATTTTTTTAGATGCTGATTAAAATAATCCGCAATTTTCTCGTACATATGGATGCGATCTTTGCCCATCACATTATGTTCGTGAGTAGGGTATAAGAAATAATCGACCTGTTTTCCAGCCTTAATACAGGCTTCCAAAAACTCCATGCTGTTTTGTTGTACAACCACTGGATCTTGTGCGCCATGGATGATCAATAAGCGCCCTTTTAGTTGATCCGCTTTGTTCAACAGGGATGTCAGTTTATATCCTTCCAGGTTTTCCTGAGGTGTGTCCATATAACGCTCACCATACATTACTTCATAAAACTTCCAGTCAATAACTGGACCCCCAGCGACTGCGGCTTTAAAAATATCGTT
>Ga0213826_1000698_pt1 | contig 15962 bp, 12 predicted proteins | sample MC6MC0899MG_FD_180668 | JGI IMG/M metagenome (GOLD analysis project Ga0213826, IMG submission 180668) | Enriched soil aggregate microbial communities from Iowa State University, Ames, United States - MC6-MC0899-MG | ecosystem: Environmental > Terrestrial > Soil > Unclassified | place: USA: Iowa...
GCGCGTCTGGCAGACCCTCCTTCCCCATGTGGACCGCAAGGTCGACGACGACTGGGGCTGGGCCGCCGAGCTGCTCGCCGCCCACGGCCTGACCCGGACCATCGAGATGGCGGAGCTCCTGAGCGCTGAACGGATCCGCGAGGTCCGCGACGCCCTGGACCACCGCTACTCCCCCGGGCCGGACCGCCTCCTGGATGATCTCCTGCTCTGGAAGTACGGCCAGGAGCACGTCGAGCTCACGGGCGAGGCGCCCGACGTCACCCCCCACCCGCGCCGCGACTCCCTGGGCCGCCGGCTCCGGCAGATCGAGCGCTACCGGACCGTGCACCCGGAAGTCACGGCTCGTCCCGAAAACTGATCCTGCACCCGGCAGGCCCTGTCCAGAGCGGTCCGGAGACGGGTCGGGCGGTGGGCCGGGGGCGAGTCGGGCGCCAGAACATCTGCCCCTCTCCTGAGACAGTGGTTTTCCGTCGAAACAGTGGTTTAAACGCACTGTTTCGACGGAAAACCACTGTTTCGGCGAACAGATGAGCGCTCGCGTGTCACGATGGGTGGATGCCCGAAGCACCGGAAAACCCCGTGAACAGCGACTCCCTGGAGAACCGGGAGCCGAAGGTCCTGACAGCGGACAATCCGCCCGGGAACACTCCGGTCGCGATCACTCCCGCTCTGGAGAATCCCGCCCTGGCCGCCGAAGCGAAGGTGGCCCGCCTGGCGGTCACGGTGTTCCCGCTCCTGGTCCTCGCGGCCGGAATCGCGGGGTTCGCGGCGCCTGACGCCTTCAAGCCTCTTGCGCCGGCCGTGCCGTATCTGCTGGGCGTCATCATGTTCTGCATGGGCCTGACGCTCACTCCCCCGGACTTCGCCTCGGTGGCACGGCGTCCCTGGGCGGTGCTGCTGGGGATCGTGGCGCACTACGTGATCATGCCCGGCGCCGGGTGGGCCATCGCCGTGCTGCTGCAGCTCCCGCCGGAGTTGGCCGTGGGCGTCATCCTGGTCGGCTGCGCGCCCTCCGGCACCGCCTCGAACGTCATGGCCTTCCTGGCGAAGGGCGACGTCGCGCTCTCCGTGGCCGTCGCCTCGGTGTCCACGCTGATCGCACCCCTCGTGACGCCGGCCCTGACGCTCCTGCTGGCCGGGTCCTTCCTCCACATCGACGCCGGCGGCATGGTCCTGGACATCCTCAAGACCGTGCTCCTCCCGGTCGTCGCGGGCCTGCTCGCTCGCCTCTTCCTGAAGAACGCCGTGGCCCGCATCCTGCCCGCCCTGCCCTGGGCGTCTGCCGTGGTGATCTCGCTGATCGTGGCCGTGGTGGTGGCCGGAAGCGCCTCCAAGCTCGTGGCGGCCGGCGGCATCGTGTTCCTGGCCGTGGTGCTCCACAACGGATTCGGCCTGGGACTGGGTTACTTGGCCGGGAAGATCGGCCGACTGGACAGCCGGGCACGGCGTGCCCTGGCCTTCGAAGTGGGCATGCAGAACTCGGGGCTGGCCGCCACCCTGGCGAATGCGCACTTCAGCCCGCTCGCGGCGCTCCCCTCGGCGGTGTTCTCGGTGTGGCACAACATCTCGGGCGCCGTGGTCGCGGCCTGGCTGGCCCGCAAGCCCCTCAAGGACTGACCCCACCCTCCGCTGAGCCCGCCATCGCGGTCAGTTCCCCAAGCGCCGGGGCACGATAACAGCATCCACCAGCGATGCTTGAAACATTGAGCCGCGAGCATCAGCTCTGCTGTTGCTCGGCTGGAGTCTGCGGGGGACTTCCTTGAGGATCCTTAACCGCTGTGTCGAAGGTCTCAGGCCGTGCGACGCCCGGTGTTAGCTTGATCACCAACATGGTCGCAGGGAACGAAGACCCCCTACCCTGAAACCGCAACCCTTGCAGAATCCGGTGCTGACCGGCGGCCTCCGCGCGCCCGTTTTGCCGCTGCCCCACCCCCTGGAGGATCCATGAGCGCTGTCCCGCTCCACGAATCCGGTGTGAATGACCCCCTGCCCGAACCGCCCCAGCAGGGCCTCCGGCGATCGATGGACACCCGTCACCTGGTGATGATCGGCCTCGGCGGAGTGATCGGCTCCGGGCTGTTCGTCAGCTCCGGCTACACCATCTCCCAGGCCGGCCCCCTCGGCGCCGTGATCGCATACCTGATCGGCGCCGTCGTCGTGTATCTCGTGATGGCGTGTCTGAGCGAGCTGGCCATCGCCTACCCGGTCTCCGGCGCCTTCCACATCTACGCCGCCCGCACCATGGGTCCCGCCACCGGCTTCACGACGGCGTGGCTGTACTGGCTCACCTGGGCCGTGGCCATCGGCTCCGAGTTCACGGCGGCCGGCGTGATGATGCAGCGCTGGTTCCCGGGCGTGCCCGTGTGGATCTTCTGCCTGATCTTCGCCGCGGTCCTGTTCACCATGAACGCCATCTCCTCCCGCGTCTTCGGGGAGAGCGAGTTCTGGTTCGCCATGATCAAGGTCGCCGCCGTCGTCGGCCTGATCATCCTGGGCGGCGCCGCGCTGCTCGGCTTCCACCCCGCCGCGCAGGGGCACTACCCGCACCTCTTCGAGAACTTCGCGACGCCGGGCGGCCTCTTCCCCAACGGCTTCACCGGCGTGATGGTCACCGTGCTCGCCGTGCTGTTCGCGTTCTCCGGCTCCGAGCTGATCGGCGTCGCCGCCGGTGAGACCGCGGATCCCGTCCGCAGCGTGCCCCGCGCCATGCGCACCACCGTGCTCCGCCTGGTGATCTTCTTCATCGGCGCCATCACGGTCATCGCGGCCACCATCCCGTACGACAAGGCCGGCCTGGACGAAAGCCCCTTCGTCACCGTCTTCTCCGAGCTCGGCATCCCCTACGCGGCGGACATCATGAACTTCGTGGTCATCACCGCGCTGCTCTCCGCCGGCAACAGCGGCCTGTACTCCTGCGCACGCATGCTGTTCTCCCTGGCGGATGAGGGTCATGCGCCCAAGGCCTTCGCGAAGCTGACCAAGCGGGGCATCCCGATGATCGCGCTCCTGGTCAGCCTGGTGGGTGGCCTCGCGTCCCTGGTCAGCAGCATCGTCGCTCCGACCACGGTGTACCTGGTGCTCATCTCGATCGCCGCGTTCGCCACGGTGGCCGTGTGGATGTCCATCGCGGCCTCGCACTTCTTCCACCGCCGGGCGTTCGTCCGCAACGGCGGGGATGTGCGCACGCTGCCGTACCGGGCCCCGTTCTTCCCGCTCGTGCCGATCCTGGCGTTCACGGCCTGCCTGGCCTCGATGGTGGGCATCGCCTTCGACCCCACCCAGGTGGCGGCGCTGTACATCGGCGTCCCGTTCACGGTGGCCTGCTACGTGTTCTTCCACTTCCGCTACGGCAAGGGCCGCAGGAAGCCAGTGGAGGAGCAGCCCGCCGCCACGCCCGAGAACGCCGAGGTTCCCGCAGGCGTCTGACGCTCTCCATCCCCGTCCCCGCCGAGTTCGGGGGTTCGTTCCGAAACCGTGGTCTGCAGGCCACGAACCCGGAAAGAACCCCCGAACTCGGCGTTTAAGGGGCAGTGCTCAGCGGCCCTTCCGGCCCGACGACGGCGGCTTGCCGCGCCCGCGGCCGGAACCCTTGCCGCCACCCGGCTTCCCCGTGCCCGGCTTCCCGCCGGAGCGTCCCTTCTGGGCGCCGCTCCGGGCTTTCGACGCCCCCTGGGCCCCGGCCACCACGCTGCGGGTCTTCCGGGCCTTGGCCGCCTGCGCCTGCTGCTCCTGGTTGACCGAGGGCTGCCGGCCGGAATCGGCACGACGGCCCCGGACGATCCCCACGAACTCCTGGATCAGGTCCGAATCGGCGTCCTGACGCCACACCAGCACGATCTCGCTCGGCTCGGAATCACGCAGCCGGCGGGCCACGACCTCCGGATTGTTCAGGTGCCGCACCTCTGGCATCGGCAACACCAGAAGACCGGCGCCGCTGGCCACGACCTCCAAAGCCGTCTCAAGGCCGCCCAGCGCCTGGATCCCCTCGGGCGAGTTGTCGAAGAAGGTCTCGCCTTCCAGGTCCTCCAGGTCGAGCTCGTCGAAGGCCGCGATCTCATGGCCCTTGGCGGCCACGACGGCCTGCTGCTCCTCGTAGAGCGGGATCGCGAAACGGCCTTCACGCAGCGTGGCGGACGTCCCGGCGGGGACCCGGACGAAGGCGAGCGACGCCTCGCCGGCCTCCAGCAGCGCCAGGGTGGCTGCGACGTCGTCGTCCACCAACCGGTGCTCCAGCGAGACCTGAGGCATCCGCTCTTCCCAGCGGCGGATCCATTTCCCCGGGGTGACGCCGGGGACGTAGAGGAAGGTCAGGGAGTCCACATCAGTCCTGGTGCAGGCGGACGAGGTTGCCGCAGGAGTCGTCCACGTCCACGTAGGTCCCGGACGGATCCGCCACGGGCTCGCCGAGCACGCGCAGTCCGGCTGCGGCGAGACGCTCCGCCTCGGCCGCCACATCCGCGACTCCGAACACGATGGCCGGCATCCCGGCTTCGTAGACGCGGGAGCGGTAGTCCTCGCCGATCGGGTTGTCACTCGGTTCGAGCAGGAGGCCGGGGCCGCCCGGAATGGAGGCGTCCTGGACGATGAAGAGGTTCGCCTCCGGGATCGCCATCAGGGTGTCGAAACCGAACTTCTCGGTGTAGACGGCATGAGCCGCGGCCGGGTCGGTCACATGGATACTGCACATCTTCACTCGCATGAAATCAAGGGTAGTCCCCTTCGCTTCGCCCGGGCCGGAGCGTTCGCCGGACGGTATCCCCCGGCTTGTCGGGGGGACCGTGTAGCGTCTGATCCATCACTCCACAGCACCCGGAAGGATCCGCATGAACGCCTCCCACCCCGTGACCGTCCACGGCGCCGTCGCCCCCGGATTCGAACGCACCCGTCAGGCCTTCGCGCAGGGTTTCGAGGACCGGCCCGGCATGGGCGCCGCCGTGTCCGTCTACCGGGACGGGGAGAAGGTGGTGGACCTCTGGGCCGGCACGCGGGACGCCCGCACCGGACAGGACTGGGAGGAGGACACGGCCGCGGTGATGTTCTCCTGCACCAAGGGCCTGGCCTCCGTGCTGGTGGCCCGCCTCGTGGAGCAGGGTCTGGTGGACTACGACGTCCCGCTGGCCACCTACTGGCCGGAGTTCGCCGCCCAGGGCAAGGACCGGCTCACGGTCCGGGAGGCACTGGGCCACCGCGCCGGTCTCTCAGCGGTCCGCGAGAATCTGACCCGGGAGCAGATCCTGGACTGGGAGTTCATGACGGACCTCCTGGCCGCCCAGGAACCGCTCTGGGAACCGGGCTCGGGCTACGCCTACCACTCCATCACCCACGGCTGGCTGAGCGGCGAGCTCATCCGGCGGGTCACCGGCCGGAGCGCGGGCACCCTCTTCCAGGAGGTCTTCTCCCCGGTCTCCGCGGAGGCCTGGCTGGGCCTGCCCGCCGAAGAGGAGAACCGGGTGGCCCACATCAGCCTTTCCGAGGCGTACCGCCAGGGCGTTCAGGCCATGCAGCAGCTGCCGAACCCCTTCGCAGCATCCGGACCGACCCTGGGCGGCGCCCTGCCTCCGGAGCTGGTGACGGAGGACCGTGGCGCCAATGACCGTGCCTTCCACGCCGCCGAGTTCCCGGCCGCGGGCGCCATCAGCACGGCCCGGGGCCTGGCGGCCCTCTGGTCCGCGACGGTCCGGGACACCGCGGGCGTCACCCTGGTGGCCCCGGAGACCCTGGAAAACGCCCTGCGTCCGGTGAGTGAGGGTCCGCAGGAACTGGACATCCCGGGACCGTGGGCGGACCGTTTCGCCGCGGGCTTCCAGCTGCCGGGCACCGATCAGGACCTGCTCAGCCCGTCCGGTTTCGGGCACTACGGAGCCGGTGGACAGCTCGCCTTCGCCGACCCCACGCACGGCGTGGGCTTCGGGTACCTCAGCAATTGGATGGAGCCCGACGCCGGCCGCGCCACCGCCGTCGTCCGTGCGCTGCGGGAGGACCTCGCCGCGCTCTGAGCCGCGGCCGGGCGGGACACCCGTTAAACGCCGACGCCGCACCGGGGAGTCAGTTCCGGTGCGGCGTCGTGCGCCTGTTGCGAGGCGTGCCTCCGCCCCCGGGATCTTCCGGGGCGGGGACGGTGGTGCGGCCTGGATCAGGCCTTGGCTGCGGCGATGATGCGGTCGGCGGTCTTCTGGCCCATGCGGACCGCGCCGTCGACGTGCTGGTAGCCTTCGGCGGCCAGGTCGGAGGAGGACCAGTAGATCGGGCCCACGGCGTCGTGCTGCGACTTGCCGTAACGGCTCAGGCCACCCAGGTCGTAGCTGGCGGCGTAGGCGCCACGGGTCCACTCCTCGGAGCCCCAGTCGGAGAGGTAGAACACGGAGGGGTTCTTGGCCTCTTCGCCGAGGTAGGTCGCGATGGAGTCGAGGATGGCGGCCTTGCGGTCCTCCTCGCTCAGTTCGAACATGGCGTCCGCCTTCTCGTCGGAGACGAAGCCCACCAGGGTGCCACGGGGATCCTCGTGGTTGGTGTTGTCGTACACCTCCTGGACGATGGAGTCGGCGCCGAAGCAGGTGCCGGAGAGGCCCTTCTCGCGCCAGAACGGGGTCTCGTACACGGCGTGGACCTTGATGACCAGGCCCAGCGACTGGTGCTGGTGCATCTGGTGCTGGCGGCGGGGCAGCGGCGGGTTGAAGGACACACGGCTGTAGAGGTTCGGCGGCACGGCCATGATGACGAAGCGGGCGTTGACGATCGCACGATCGGACTCGGCCACCACCTTGTAGCCGCCGTTGCCGTCCTCGGTGTAGTTGATGGTGCGGACCGGGGAGTCCAGGACCACGTCATCGCCCAGCTCAGCGGCCTGGAGCAGCGAAACCTGCTGCATGCCGCCCACCACGCGCTTGTCCAGGATGAAGTCCTCATCCGTGAGGTTGGTGAAGGAACCCGCGGAGGCAGCCATGAGGATCGCCTGAAGTGCGGAGAAGGCGTGGGCCGGCTTGGTCAGCATGCCACCGGCGATGAACAGGCCGATGTTGTTGCAGGCCTCCTCGTTGCTGGAGTTCTGACGGAGCCAGTGGTGGAAGGAGATGGTGTCCAGTTCGCGGGACTTGGCGTGCGCCCAGGGCTCCTCGGCGCCGATTTCGGCGGCGAGTTCATCCATGATGGCCGTGAGGCGGTCCATTTCGGCGGCCGTCTCCTCGTCCACCGGGAAGCTGGCGCCGGTGTAGCGGCTGAGCTTGCCGTCGGCGCCCAAGTAGATGGACTCGCCCTCGCGGTAGCGGGAGTACATCTCCAGGCCCAGCTCGTCGAGCAGCTCCATGAGCACGGTCTGGTCCGGCGAGACCCACTGGCCGCCGATCTCGAGCATGGCTCCGTCGATGGTGTCGGTCCAGGTGCGCCCACCCACACGATCACGGGCTTCCAGGACGGCCACGCTCAGGCCGGCCTTCTTGAGCCGACGGGCTGCGGTCAGGCCGGACGGGCCGGCGCCGACGATCACGACGTCGCGATCAAGAGTGAGCATTTTTCCTCCAAGTGGATGGGCCAGGTGGTGCCGTGACTCGGGTCACTAAATGAACACCATTCATTTAGAATGACTATAACCCATAAGACGCATCTCGCAAAGACCCCGGCGCCGGATGCTCCTCCCGCTAGAGTGGTGCAAGCCCCAGACCTGACGAACGAGGAACCCCATGAGCACCCCCAGCACCGCGGACCAGGCCCCCCGTCGTCGCGTGGGCCGGCCCATCAAGGCCGTCCTGACCCACGACTCGATCGTCCAGGCCGCCCTCGAACTGGTGACGGTCAAGGGCTACGAGGGCCTCACGATGTCCGCCATGGCGAAGAAACTGGGGGTTTCGCCGTCCGCGCTGTACAACCACGTGACCAATAAGCAGGAGATCCTCATCCTGGTGGAGGACCACCTCGCCGCCCAGGTCGACGTGAGCGCCTTCGACGGCGAGCCGTGGGAGGAGGCCGTCCGGCACTGGGCCTGGAGCTACCGCGAGGTCTTCGCCCAGCACACGCCCCTGATCCCCATCATCGCGGTCCTGCCGGTGACGGACGCCCCGCGGACGCTGGCCATGTATGAAGTGGTCAGCGCCGGATTCCGGCGGGCGGGATTCCCTGAAGCACGGATCGTTCCGGCCATCGTCGCCCTGGAATCCTTCATCTTCGGCTCCGCCTACGACGCCACCGCGCCGTCGGACATCTTCAGCACGGGCTCCGAAGGCGAGAACACCCCGAATTTCACGTCGGCGGTGGCCAGCTTCGAAGAGGCTGAGGGCGGGAGCAACCCGGACCGCGCCTTCAGCATGGGTCTGGACGCGCTGATCGGCGGATTCCGCGCCTTCCTGCCCGCGACGTCGCCGGCCTGACCGGCTCAGGCGACCACCGCTCCGTCCAGATGGAAGAGCGAGGCGAAGCGCTCCAGCAGGCGCGCATCGCCGTCGAGCACGTGGACCGCGCCTGAGCGCTCCGCCTCCTGCGGCGACAGCGTCCCGGCGATGAGCTCACGCAACCGGGGCCCCGCCGCGAACTCCACGGCATCCACCTCGCCCGGTGAGGATGGCGCTTCCCCGCCGACGACGACGTCGAGGCGCCCCCCGGCGGAGCGCGCCACGAGAGTGACGTCCCCCAGGTGGAGGGTGAAAACGGTGGGCGGGACACGCGCGGCGGCCTCCGCGTCGAAGGCCGTCCGTAACGCCATGGAGAGGGAGCCCGCGGTGACCTCGTCCCCTTCGCGAGGTTCTCCCATCGCCTTGAACCCCCAGCGGCCGAGCGCCAGGATCACATCCTCCAGCTCCCGGCCGTACGGCGTGAGCTCGTAGACCAGCCCGCAGCTCGGCACGGGAACGCGCCGCACCAGACCGGCCCCCTGGAGCTCCTTGAGCCGGTCACTGAGGATGTTCGTGGGGATACGGCTCAGGCCGTTCTTGAGATCGGAGTAGCGGCGCGGGCCCACCAGGAGATCCCGGACGATGAGCAGCGTCCAGCGCTCCCCCACAAGTTCCAGGGCCCGCACCACACCGCAGTACTGGCCGTAATTCCGCGCGGCCATGCGTTCCTCCTTCGCTCGTCAGTGCTTTCAGCCGGCCGCCTGTTCGGAGACGTGCTCGCCCGGGCCGTTCTCCACGGCCTGCGGCTCCATGAAGACGAACTCGAGGATGTTGCCGTCCGGATCCTCGACCGAGCGCGAGTACATGAACCCGAGGTCCTGGGGATCCCGGTGCTCCTTGCCGCCGCCGGCCAGGCCGGATTCGGTGGTGCTGTCCACGTGCTCGCGGGAGTCCCGGCTGATCGCGGTCAGGACCTGGATCTGCGTGGCGGGGTCCACCAGCTCACGGGTGGTGAAGGTGGAGAAGAACTCGCGCCGCAGGATCATGAAGAAGACGTTCTCATCCACCACCACGCAAGCCGCGTTCTCATCGGTGAAGAGGGGGTTGATGGTGAAACCGAGGGAGGTGTAGAAGGACTTGGCCCGGTCCAGGTCGCTGGTGGGCAGGTTCACGAAAATCATGGTGCTCACGTCGATACTCCGATGCTGTGACGGCACTTGCTTTTTGCAAGTAACTCCATCGTGACGCGCACCACAGTGGGTGTCAACGGGTGGGGCGGGAACTCCTGGCGAGGATGTGCCCAAGGGTCGCCGCCACCCGGAGACGGGAACCCTGCGGACCCGATGTGACTTCCCCTGACGAGCGAGGGCTTTGTAGCATGACCGACAACTTCGAAGGGGACGATGTCGATGAATGCCATGAACATGCCGAGGAACGGTGCAGCTCGATCCGAAAGCCGTGGACCGTTCAACTTCTGGCTGGGGGTGGAAGCATTCTCACCTCAGGGCATTCCCGACTGTTCCCGGTCCCGCGGGGACGTGCCCTTGGTGTCAGACTACGGCGCGGACACACCCCTGCCGTGGGCACCGGAATCCGGGCTGCCTCAGGCCCGTCGGGGGCATGTGTGGCAGCACATCGTGTTTCTCGGGGTGTTCGATCTGGACTCGGCGTGGGATGTTCTCGAACCTGCGGCAGGCGAGGATTTCGATGGCCGTCCTGCGCCCCGGAGCGCGGCGGCAATGCTCACCGTGGACCGGGAAGGCACCCTCAACCCCGACAGCGCCGTCTTGTCGCAATGCGTCTGGGCGGCTGGACGTTACCGTCGGCACCGGCGCCTCGACGACGTGTTCACCAACTTCGCCGATGACGAAACCCGCTGGAGCGAAGATCTTGCCGATCTGGCACGGACGCGCGGCATTCGAACTGGAGCAGATTCTTCCGGTGGATCCTCAACCCATCCTGTCTCCTGGGACGATCTCGAGAGCATTCTTGGTCTGTCGCTGAAGTCGACTGGGGCAGCAGGCCTGCTCACCTATAAGGGTGAACCCGTCTCCGTGATCCGCATCCGGAGCGAGCAGATCTCTGAGAAGAAGCGCGCGCAGGAAGCGGAGCCCGGCTTCCTGAACAGCCTCTTCTCGGACGATCTCCGTCGTCTGTCCCAGCGGCCGGCAACCCGAGGGCCCCTGGACCAGTATCTGGGGGTTCATCGTGCACAGCGGAAGATCGATGTGCGCAAGGATCTGAACACGGTCTACGAATCGGTCGCACCCGATCTCGTGCCGGATGGACGCTGGCCGAGCAACCCCGAGCATCCGTTGGCCCTGTCGCAGCAGTTCGCAGTGAACCGTGCGCTGGCAGATCTTGAGGATCACGAGGGTATCTTCTCGGTCAACGGCCCGCCGGGAACAGGCAAGACCACCATGCTTCGCGACATGATCGCAGCGCTCGTCACCCGACGAGCGGCCGCCTTGGCAGCCTTCACCGATCCGGCCGGCGCCTTCGTCGATCAGCATCGCATGAGGTCAACCACTCAATATGCGCGGACAGTCCACGAACTGCACCCCAGCCTGCGTGGCTTCGAGATGGTGATCGCCTCGTCGAACAACGGAGCCGTGGAAAACATCAGTCTCGAGATTCCTTGGAAGAACAAGGACGTCATCGACCAGACGTTCCACGAGTCCGACGACTTCTACTTCGCACGCATCGCCACTGAGTTGCTGAATGGTGGGGAACGGAAATCCCAGGACGACAGCGAACCACGAAAGCAGGCCTGGGGACTCGTCTCCGCGAAGCTCGGGAACTCCAAGAACCGGGCAGCATTCGTCTCGACCGCTTTATATGGAGACCGGGAAGCCCGGGAGGGACGGGACGCCGTCCCGGGCTTGATTCAACTCCTGGAGAACTCTCCAGCAGTAGGGGTCTCAGGATGGGCGGACGCGCGGAAGTCATTCCTTGCGGCCAAGTCCAGAGTGGACAGACTGCGGGCGGAACGGCAGAAGTGGCATCAAGGGTTCCGCGACCTGCCGGCCTTGCAGGCCGAGATCACGGAACTGGAAGCGATCCTGATCTCCGACTCCCAGGAGCTCGCCGCCCAGGAAGATCTCATCACCGCGCAGGCTCAAGAGCTCGCGGAGCTCCAACACTTCGAATCAACGAGACGTGCCGAACTGGAGGCGCATGTCGCGGCCCGGCCCAGGCTGCTCGAAGTTCTCCGCAGCTCTGGCGACGTCACGGCGCAATGGAGGGCCAGGTACGAACGCCTCACAGCGGAGACCGACCACATCCGCCGTTCCATCGCCGGGCTGACAATCATCCTCGCAAACGCGCGGAAGGCGGCAGACGACTTGCGCGCACGTCACGAGCAAACAGCAACCAAATTGAGCCACCGTCGGAGCCAGTACAGGTCGCATGGTTCCGATCAGGAATTCCAGGATTCTCCGGTCGCCGACTGGTTCGACCCAGAAAGTTCGGCACGAGAGAAACGCTCGCCCTGGCTGGATGTGACCTTCAACCGGGCGCGGTCCGAATTGTTCATGGAGGCGCTGAAACTGCACGAGGCCTTCATCCATGATCAGCGCGCTGCCATGCGCCAGAATCTCTTGGCGGTCCAGGACGTGCTGAAGAACGACGTGCCGGCCGATGCCTCTCCGGAGACCGTACGGCACGCGTGGGAAGCCTTGTTCATGGTCGTACCCACCGTCACCACAACCTTCGCGTCGGTGCCACGCCTCTTCTCCTCACTCAAAGATGAACGCCTCGGCTGGCTGTTCGTGGACGAAGCAGGGCAGGCCGCGCCACAGCATGCCCTCTGCGGCATCGCCCGGACCCACCGCGCCCTTCTGGTGGGCGATCCCCTCCAGCTCACACCTGTCGTCACCCTGCCGGAGAAATATCAGACACGGCTTCTGGAGATCACCGGAACCGGATCGGAATGGCTGCCTGCCCACAATCCCGCGCAGGTTCTGGCCGATCGGAACACCCGCTACGGAACGATCATCCAGCCGCCTGGCGGAGACCCCTTGTGGGTGGGTGCGCCTCTCCGAGTGCACCGGCGCTGCGACAACCCGATGTTTGATGTCGTCAACGGGGAGGTCTACGGCGGGCTCATGATCCACGGCGAAGAAGTTCCCCGGCAACCGTTCCCCGGAAAGAACGTCCAGGCACCTGAATCCGCATGGTTCGACGTCCACACCAGTCAGTGGAACGGGCATGCTTCACCGCAAGAACTCGACCGGTTGGACGATCTGCTCGGTGCGCTGCAACAAGCCGGGTACAAGATGAGCGACATTCTCATCGTTTCGCCATTCCGTGACACCGCGGATCGCATCGTCAAAGTTGCCGCCAACTACCCGATCGACACCACGGCACGCTCGGGAACCGTCCATCGGGCCCAAGGGAAAGAAGCGAGCATCGTGATCGTCGTCCTGGGCGGCCGGGCGGGCGGAGCGCGGAGCTGGGCGGTCAGCACACCCAATCTCTTCAATGTTGCCGTCAGCCGCGCCAAACGCCGCCTCTTCGTCATCGGCGATCACCGGCACTGGGCCGAGCTGCCCTACTTCAAGGCCCTCGATCACCGTCTCCAAAGGCACGGGCAGGACGCATCATTGGCTGACCTCTTCCCGTCCGTCGACGAGCCGGCATCGGAACCCACAGGCCCGGAGCCCGGAGACGACCCAGCCCTTCATCAACCTCAGACGGCCGGGACCGTCAACCACGGGCAAGAGCCCATCGATGGTCCCGTCGAGGTGTTCCCGCTCGACACCTACGAAGAGGGCCACATGCAGGATCGTCGGGGGCTCGAATGGGATCTCCCCGCCTACGAAGCCCTCATCACCGGCATCCGTCACGGATACAGCGATGAAGAACTCGCCCTGCATCTTGGCCGGAGCGTCGGCGCAGTCCGTTCACGCGCACGGTGGCTCCTTCCAACCGACGCGGACTGCAAGGGCCCCAAGACGGCCCTCGTCAAACTCCGCGAAGCCGTTTTGAACGGACCTTACGATTGGCTCGCTCACGTGCGAGCGGCCCACGCCAGAGAGGAAACATTCCTCTGGACCCCGGATTCGGACCGTGCCATCTTCGACGCCTGGGCGAAGGGGACGCCGTCCCTTCCGGAACTCTCTGACGCCCTCCACGTGAGCGAAACGAGCATTGCTGGACGCCTCGTGAAGCGGAGGCACGCCAACAGCACCGCCGACGTCGTCGATCGTCTCGGCTGCACTGCGGGCAGCGCTCTCGATGTAAGGGCTCGGATCGCCAGGGATAAGCAGTCGATGGCGCTTTGGGTCTTCGTCGTCGCGGACGATCAAGGCATGATCCAGCACCTCTCACTGCACCCGCACAAAGATGCCGCACTGGAAGAGAAAGAATCGACCGACCTGGGACAAGAAGGGTGGGCCTGGACGATAGCCCAACGGGTCGTCGGCGAAGGTTCGATCAGGCTGTTGACCACAGGCATCTTCTGAGAGTCCGTCTGAGATTAGTCCAGCAAAGCCCGCGCCCTGCCGCCGCACCTGGCGGGGCGCGGGGAAGCACGAAAACAGCGCCCCATCGTTCCCGCCGCCGTCCGGGCAACAAAAAACTCCCGGTTCATTGAACCGGGAGTTTCCCTTTGTGCGCGAGGGGGGATTTGAACCCCCACGCCCTTTCGGACACTGGCACCTGAAGCCAGCGCGTCTGCCGTTCCGCCACTCGCGCGCACTTTGCTTTCGCCGTATCCGGTGAAAGCAACGGGAACAATCATAACCATGTTCGCGCCGGAATGTGAAATCGAGGTGAAGGCCGCTGCCGCTGCCACCTCGTCACCCCCTCCCGGCACCCGGTCCTGCCGCGCCGGCACTGGGTTCCGGGCCCTCCTACCCAGGACGGAGACCCGGTGGGAAGTTGCTGGGAGTTCTGCGATTTCGGGGCTTTCAGAGGAGTCCGGGGTAGGGTCTGGCGGAGCCTGGACAGTAGTATCGGATTCAATGGCCGGCACTTCGCCGTCGGCCGTCCCTGGGTGATGTCCCTCAGGAAGCGAGAGGAAAGGAGTACGTCATGGGATTGCTTGACCGTGTTGAACGCGGCCTGGAAAAGGCCGTCCGTGGCGTCTTCAGCGGCGGTTCCAAGGCTCAGCTGCAGCCCGTCGAGATCGCCAGCCTCCTGCGCCGCGAAATGGACAACAAGGTGCTGACGGTCTCCACCAGCCGCAGCATCGCCCCGAACAGCTTCGAAGTCCTGCTGGGCGAATCGGACTACACCCGCGCCGAGGAATGGGGCACCGCCCTGGCCGAGGAGCTGTGTGATGTGGTCATCGCCCACGCCAAGAGCCAGGGATACACGCTTCCGGGACCGGTGCGCGTGGCGTTCGTCCGTGAACCCTCCCTCAGGCCCGGTGACGTGACCGTGCAGTCCCGAGCGGACAAGGCCCAGGGCGCCGCGCCGTCGCCGTCCCGCCAGCAGGCGTCACCGCCGTCGGCGCCGGAGCGCTCCCCGGCCAGGGTCCAGCCCGTCCTGGACCTCAATGACCAGCGCTACTCGCTGAACGCGGCCAGCATCATCCTCGGACGTGCCACGGACGCCGACATCCCCGTGGACGACACGGGCGTCTCCCGCCGGCACCTCGAGATCCGCACGCAGGGCAACGCCACCTGGGCCGTGGACCTGGGTTCCACCAATGGCAGCTACATCAACGGCCAGCGGCTGGAGGGCAGCATGGAACTGACGGACGGTTCCGTCATCACCATGGGACGCACCCGCATGATCTTCCGGCTCATTCCCGTCAACCCGGGGAGGAACGCATGAGTGAACTCAGCGACCTGACCGTCACGGCACTCCGTTTCGGTTTCCTCCTGCTGATCTGGGTGCTGATCTTCAGCATCGTCTCGGCCATGCGCCGGGATCTCATGATCGGCGGGACGGCGAAGACGGGCGCCCTGACCGCCCGCCAGCTCCGCAAGCACCCCGAACTCGCCCAGGCCCAGGCGCCCGTGGCCCGCCAGCAGGCACGGCACCTGGTGGTCACCGAAGGACCCCTCGCCGGAACCCACCTGGACCTGGCCTCCAGCCCGATCCTGCTGGGCCGCGCTCAAGAGGCGACGCTGGTCCTCGAGGACGACTATGCCTCGGGCCGCCACGCACGCCTCTTCCCGCAGGGCAGCCGCTGGTTCATCGAGGACCTCGGCTCCACCAACGGCACCTACCTCGGCGACCAGCAGCTCACCCGAGCGCTTCCCGTTGAGCTGGGAGTCCCCGTCCGGATCGGCAAGACGGTCATCGAATTGAGGCCGTGACCTTGGCATCCGACGAGAAGAACGCAGAGCTGGGCCCTGAGGGGACCCGGCCGCATCTGGTCATGCACTACGCCGCACGGTCCGATGTGGGGCTGGTGCGCGCCAAGAACGACGACTCCGCGTACGCCGGACGCCACCTGGCCGTGGTGGCCGACGGCATGGGCGGCCACGCGGGCGGCAACGTCGCCTCGGCTTCCACGGTGCTGGACCTGATCCACCTCGACCACGATGAATACGACGGCGACGCCGGGACCGTGCTGGCGGACGAGATCCAGACCGCGAATTCGATCCTGTCCCAGCTCGTCCACGTCGACCCGCTCCTGGCGGGCATGGGGACCACCGTCACGGCTCTGCTCCTGGCCGACGGCAC
>Ga0213826_1000699_pt1 | contig 15959 bp, 8 predicted proteins | sample MC6MC0899MG_FD_180668 | JGI IMG/M metagenome (GOLD analysis project Ga0213826, IMG submission 180668) | Enriched soil aggregate microbial communities from Iowa State University, Ames, United States - MC6-MC0899-MG | ecosystem: Environmental > Terrestrial > Soil > Unclassified | place: USA: Iowa...
GGGAGGATGGTCTGATTTTCCTGTAGCGTTTTTAGCTGGAGGGGTAGGTTTCCTAGTACTTGTGATGATAAATTATTTAACAAAAGTAAAATTTTTCTCAGAATTTACGGCTTCATTAGCAATAGGATATATAGCTGTCTTTGCCGTGAAATGTGGCTATGGTGTTGAATTAGACAAAATTATCATTAGCTCCGTTATGCCGCTGGTACCAGGTTTATTAATTACAAATGCAGTTCGAGATTTAATGGCAGGTCATTTTATATCGGGGATGGCAAAGGGAGTAGAAGCTTTTTTAACAGCTTTTGCCATCGGTGCAGCTATTGCTGTCACTTTATCGTTTTAGGAGGCAGACGACATGGACTATATCATACAATTGATTGTTAGTTTTTTTGCGACTGCTGGTATCGCAATTATATTTAATGTACCAAGAAGAGTATTACTTTATTGCGTTTTTGTTGGGGTCATAGGCTGGATGATATATTTCGTCCTAACAGAACATGGCATGGATATTGTGAATGCCTCGTTCTATAGCTCATTTGTCATTGCCATTGTTGCGCATTTGTATGCTCGACGCTTTAAAATGCCGATGATTATTTTTATTGTTGGTGGTATTATCCCGTTAGTTCCGGGAGGTATGGCTTACAATGCAATGAGAAATGTTGTAGAGGATGATTATTTACAGGGGCTACAGTATGGGTTAAAGGCATTTTTAATTACAGGTGCAATCGTTATGGGGCTTGTGTTCGCGGAAGTATTTATGCAGCTTATTTTTCGTTCTGTCCGTACTAGTAAAGCGACATTCCGAAAGGTCTATAAGAAGTAAGGCTCTACAGCAAATGTAGATGGGTATGGCGGATAGAAAAGCCATAGCAACAGATTGAACACTATAAAGGAGGTTACGTTCTTAACGTAACCTCCTTTAATTTTGTACAGATAAAACATGGTGGTTGTCGTGCCCGAATTAGTAAGCACATGTTTTGTAGGATTAATAAGGAATTTGCTTAACCCTTACAAGGTGTAAGGGCGAGCAGATTCTTTTTTCATTTGCAGTTGAAAATGAGAAAAAATATGAAGCACAGACATAGCTTAGCGAGAAATTTCAAGAATAGTGAATATCAAAATATGTTCGAAAACCAGCAAAAGTTGATTTGTATCTTTTTGAGAGGATTGTTAGTGTTAATAACTGTAGAAAATAACAAATATTATTCATTTAAAGGTAGCTACCCTTTGTTGTTTTTTCAATATGATGAAAAGGAGATTTCGAAATGAAAAAAGTAAGTTTACTTTTAATGATCATTCTCTTAGTCTTTTCTCAATTCTCGTTTAGTTATCAAACTGTTAATGCGATAAGTAATAGTGAAAATAATGAAAGTAATAGTGAGTCCATCCCGAGTGAAGACCTTATGCCCCCTAATAATGGTGATGATGGCATTGTGCAGCCAAATGATAACGATGGAGATAATATTTCAAATAGTGGTGAAGAGGATCTAAATAGTGTTATAGAAGACGATGAAGCCTCGACTAATACGGAGGATGAAAATACTTCTTTGTACGATGAAGGGATGACTAATGTACCCAAAATTGGCGATGATTTTGGTATTGTAGATCGCGGTAATGGTATTGCTATTGTAGATTATTACGGTGAAAAAAAGGATGTTGTCATTCCTGATGAAATCAATGGTGAATCAGTTGTAGAAATAGGAAAGAAGGCATTTTATAAAAAAATCATCAAGAGTGTAACAATTCCATCAAGCGTGACAACGATAGGATCTGAAGCATTTATGTTTAATCAATTAAGAAGAGTGGAAATCCCCTCAAGCGTGACAACGATAGGAGATTCTGCATTTGCTTCTAATCTATTAAAAAGAGTGGAAATCCCCTCAAGCATGACAACGATAGGAAACTCTGTATTTGCTTCTAATCTATTAACAACTGTAGAAATCCCCTCAAGTGTGACAACGATAGGAGAGATGGCGTTTTATCACAATGAATTAAAAAGTGTGAAAATCCCCTCAAATGTGATAACGATAGGAGAGCAAGCATTTAAGCTAAATAAATTAGAAAGTGTAGAAATCCCCTCAAGTGTGACAACGATAGGATCTGGAGCATTTATGTTTAATCAATTAACGAGTGTAAATATCCCCCCAAAGGTGACAACGATAGAGGAGGATGTATTTTCTTGGAATAAATTGGAAAGTATAGCCATCCATGAAAACGTAACAACAATAGAAGCGAGCGCATTTGCTGCTAATGAATTAACAAGTGTAACCATCCCCCCAAAGGTGACAACAATAGCAGATGGGACGTTTAGTGGTAATAAATTAGAAAACGTAGCCATCCACGAAAACGTGACAACGATAGAAAAAAGTGCATTTTATAATAATAAATTAAAAAGTGTATATATCCCACCGAGTGTGACTAAAATAGGAGGTTATGCATTTATTTTCAATCAATTAGAAAGTGTAGAAATCCCACCAAATGTAACAGAGATAGAAGAATTTGTATTTTATGAAAATAAATTAACAAGTGTAAAAATCCCCTCAAAGGTGACATCAATAGGAGATTATGCATTTTACGATAATAAATTAACAAGTGTAAAAATCCCATCAAACGTGACATCAATAGGAGAATCTGCATTTAATAAGAATCAATTAACAAATGTAGATATCCCGTCAAGCGTGACAACAATAGGAAAGAGAGCATTTCGTACTAATCCATTAGAGGTTGTAAACTTTAATGGAGAACATAAATTCCAATGGGATAAAGAGGAGTATCCTTTTGCTCCGTATAAGGTGGGTGAGAAATATTTCCTCGGGTGGTTTGAAGATAAAGATTATACGAGAAAGTGGAATTACTCTGTCACTAAACCAATGACTATTTATGCTAAGTGGAGGATGTTTGTCAAGTTTGATACCAATGGAGGAAGCGAAGTACCAATTCAACCAGTAGTGTATGGCGAATTAACAGAAGCTCCTACCACTCCAGTAAAAGAAGGCTACACATTTGAAGGTTGGTATAAAGACAAAGATCTAACAGAAGTATGGAATTTCGATCAAGATGTAGTGAAAAAAGATTTTACGTTATACGCTAAATGGTCGAAAGTAGGCTATATCGTTACGTTTGATACGAATGGCGGAAGCACAGTCTCAACTCAAGCGGTGGGATATAACGAATTAGTGAAAGCACCAAGTGCTCCTAATAAGGAAGGCTATACATTTGGCGGCTGGCATAAAGATAAAGAATTGACAATACCATGGGATTTTGCAAAAGACGTCGTGACAAAAAACGTGACATTATATGCGAAATGGACAAAGGATAACACTTCGGGTGGGGGCTCAGGTGGCTCTGGCGGAGGTTCATCCAACTATCAAGTCATTTTTGACTCTAATGGTGGAAATAAAGTACCATCCCAAACAGTAGGCTATAACGACCCCCTGAAAGTCCCAACTACTCCAGTGAAAGAAGGTTATGAATTTGTTGGCTGGCATGAGGATGCGGAACTTAAAAATGCATGGGACTTTGCAAAAGATAAAGTAACGGCAGATATAACTTTGTATGCGAAGTGGAAAAAGGATGATGTGTCAGAAGTTGATTATATTATTACTTTTGATTCAAACGGAGGCAGTAAAATTCCATCCCAAACAGTAGCGTATAAAGCTTTAGTAAAAGCCCCTTCTAATCCAACGAAGGAAGGCTATCTATTTATCGGCTGGTATAAAGATGAAAAATTCGCAAATGCATGGGATTTTGCAAAAGATGTCGTAACAAAAAATCTAACATTATATGCGCGATGGATGAAGGAAAGTCATGGCTGTGACATTACCTTCGAGGATATTGACAAAAACTGGGCACAAGATATGATAAAAGAAGTTGCCGAGAGATGCATCATTAAAGGCTACCCAGACGGCACTTTCAGACCAAATGATATGATTCAACGTCAGCATGTGGTGCTTATGATTGACCGTGCGTTACAACCAGCATCAATTCGGGAGGCTGTATCATTTTCAGATGTACCTAAGAATTATATATATTATGAACAAATTACACGACTGCAACGGGCGGGTATTGTGGATGGTTCGAACGAAGTATTTCGACCAAAAGCTTATATAACACGTGCTCAAATGGCAAAAATGATGGTGCTGGCATTTGGCTTAACGCCAGAAGGCAATAGTACGTTCAATGATGTCGATTCATCACACTGGGCGAGTGGATATATTGCCGCTCTAGCGGATCATAACATTGCACTAGGTGATGAAAACGGTAATTTTAGACCAAATGACAACTTAACTCGAGCACAATTTACAGCGATTATGTATCGAGCACTTGGTTTATAAGGCTTACCATAAAGGGAGGTGTATCATAATTTGATACATCTCTTTTTCTGAAAAGCCCCAAATTATAATTAGGAGAGGTATTTTTAAAAAGTATGTCATGTTTATAAGTTACTTGGAGCGCAGGTGAAGCGTCAGCGGCAAATGTTTTATCTGTGCGAAAGCGTAGCGGCAGCAACAAAGCGCCCGGTCGGAACGGATATCAACCCTTCACTTTGCCGAAGAGTTACTTACCTTCATTAACATAATAGTTTTTCAACAGCAAAAAGGAGGTTACGTTCTTAATCGTAACCTCCTTCTTTAAATTAACTATTTAACGAGTAATGCTTCAACTTCTTCTGACGTAATTGGTTTACTAATATGGTAACCCTGAATAACGTCGCAACCATAAGTAATTAAAAGGTCTGCTTGTTCAGCAGTTTCAACACCTTCTGCTACGACTCTAAGTTCCATGGATTTACCAAGTTGTATCATACCGTTAATTAGCTTTTGTGTTTTTTCAGATTTCAATAAAGCACTAGTAAATGCTTTATCAATTTTCAATGTATCTATTGGTAAAATTTGCATATATCTAAATGAGCCATACCCGGTACCGAAATCATCTAGTACAAAGGAGATGCCTTCATTTTCAAGCTTATGCATTTGTTGTGTAATAAAAGTAGCGGCTTCTGCTTCTAGGGCAAATTTTTCTGTAATTTCTATTTGAATAAGGCTTGCGGGACAGCCCGTTTTCGCTAACATTTCAAGTATTGACTGTGCCATGTTTTTATCACGAAATTCGCGTACAGAAGAGTTAATGGATACTTTTAAATCAAGACCGGCTTTTTTCCAGATTAGTGCCTGTTCACAAGCTTTTTCTAACATAAAGGAACCGATATTATTAATGAGACCCGTTTCCTCAGCAATTGGAATAAGCTCATCTGGTGAGACAACGCCTATTACTTCATCTTCCCAGCGAACTAATGCTTCTACAGCTGTGATTTTACCTGAATAAACGTCAATTTGTGGCTGATAAAGGACTTTTAGATTTTTTTGGTCAAGTGCCTGAAGTAAACGTTTTTCAATTAAAGCTTTACGATTTAATGCCTTGTGTGTTGCTTTTGATAGTGAGACGATTTTACCGCCACCTGCTTGACGAACAGTTGTAATAGTAGCAATTGATGCTTTCATTAGTTGGGAGAATGTAGCTTGATCCTCAGGATAACGTGTAATTCCTCCACTAATAGAAATAGGGACAGCAACATTACTGTTATAAATTGGATGGTGTTGTAAATAAGACAGGAAGCCCTGAATAAACCATTCACTTAAAGGTGTAATTACGACAAAATCATTTTCGTTAATGCGTGCCATTGTGCTATCTTGGAAATACATTTTTATACGGTTTGTAAACTCTACAATAAGGCCTTGGTCGATATGATGATCATGTAACTCTTTTAACGTATAAAATTTATCTATACTTAAATAGACAAAAGAGAAGTTTCTTTCTTCTTCAATCATGCTGGAAATCTCTTTTTCGAGTCGATGTGCATTCATGAGGCCTGTTTCTGTATCAATATAAGCGATTTTTTCAAGCTGATGTTGTATTGTCTTTGACTTCGTAATGTCTTTTTCAATTAAAATAAATTGTTGCTCGTTTGCTTCAAGATTAAATGTCGGGATAGCTGTTAATAGTACCCAATAAGACTGGCCCGTTTTTGTGATTTTTTCAACTTCACCTTGCCACGTGTTGCCATTGTTCAAATTACGCCAGATAGTATTTGTGATTTTTTCGCTCACTTCATTATTAGGGAATAGCTGCCAAAACGTTTTACCGATAACGCGCTTAGGTGTCCATTGACTCGTTTTTAAAAATTCAGCATTACATTCTAAAATAAATCCATCATGATCAAGTGTTATTGTCATAAATGTCGAGTCTAAGCCTTGTTTTAAGTCTACGAGAGTACTGCTATTTGAGACAGAATGAATCATTAATTCTGGTAACATAAACACTATAAGGATAAAACGCTCTCCTTGTTCAGTAAATGGTTTAGTTAGCAGCTCTGTCGTAATTTTTTCATTGGTATACGAGTTCATTTGAATTGGATCTATATACATGCTGTCATCATTTTGTAAAATTGTTTTAAACGTCTCTGGTGAAAGCTGGCGTAGTAAATTTTCATGTATGAATGAAGCAGTAAGTTCTTTAGTATCAGTAGCTGAAAAACCAAATAGCTGTTCAGCAAGTTTTCCCAAAATTATAACTTGTCCATCTTGATTTATGACAATTGAAGGAAAAGGAAGTGAATTTAAATAATTTTCATCAATCGTAAATGATTTGTGCATATGACTCATGATTATTCGATCTCCTTGAGTAATCTATATATACTAATATTATAGTTAATTATCGGGAATTAGTCATTATGAATATAATTGTAAATATTTGATAATGAACAAAATTAGGACTTTTCTAGTGAAACTTAAGAAAAAAATTGGAGAAAAATAACATTCCTTAGTACGTATATAGGATGTAGGAATTGTATGGAACGGTTAAAAGGAATAATATTTATCGTCTTTAGTTCGATGAAATTGATCATCAACTGGAAAAGATGTGAAATTCACAGCAAAAACTATGGAGTAGACAGCCCCTTATTCTCGGATATAGTAGGGATGTTGATTGTACAGTTTGCTCTCGTGGCAGCGATCAACGAAAGTAATGCTGTACTGTTTACCTTACTACAGTTTTTTAGAACCGATATTTATTATTGCTTTTGTCTCTCTTAGTTTAAATAAATGGCCCCTAAAATATCAAGTGATAAGGATTATTGTTACGCTTAACGGTCTTTTTCTCCTACTAACGAACGCTTTGTTTGAGATTTTGTTAGTTAGTAAGAAAGTCTTATTATGGGGAGTAGCTGTTGATCACATTGTATTCTGCACGTCGGATGAAAGAAAGGAGTGTACTTCTTGTTGTCGGCTGGGGAATGCTTATAGGTGGTGTAACGCTTAATATTCTTTGGAACTGTGGCTTTTAAGTAACATGAAATATATTACAACAGTTGAGACTAGTATTCTTTCTAGTATTGAACCATTAACAGCTATGGTTATTTCAGTGATCATATTTGGTACATCATTAGGTTATTGGCAATTAGTTGGGGTGTTCGTTATGCTTGTTTGTGTAACGTGGCTTTCGATAGCAGGAGAAAAAGCATAAAAATACTATCTTTACAGGAGATTATTACTATGTTCGAGTTATAGGGAATCTCTTTTTAGGACAAGGGGGAAGAATATGAAAGAGGTTTTTTCCTATGTAAAGCCTTATAAATGGACTGCATTTATTGCGTTATGTTTAATGTTGTTGGAATTATTTGTCGAGCTTGCTCAACCACTTATAATGGCTAAAATCATAGATGATGGAGTGCGAGCCCAAAACGAAGGGATGATTTTGCAATGGGGTGCTGTTTTACTGGCTTTATCCTTTGTAGCTTTTTTAGCTGGTATCGTTAATTCATATTTTTCATCACATACAGCACAAAGCTTCTCCTATGATTTACGAAATGCACTGTTCGAAAAAATACAATCCTTCACATTGGCTACTTATCAAAAATTTTCAACGGCGTCACTTATTACAAGGTTAACAAATGATGTGACACAAGTGCAGACGGTGTTGTTTATGAGTCTACGAATTATGCTCCGAGCACCACTTGCGGTTGTTGGCAGCATTGTGATGGCTTTTGTTGTAAATGCAAAGCTGGCATTGTGTTTAGTTATTGGTGCACCCATTATTTTTGTTTTTCTTATTTTTATGGTGGCCAAAGGTGTGTCTTATTTTGGGCTTGTACAAAAAAGAATAGATCGTTTAAATCGTGTACTACAAGAAAATTTGCAGGCGATTCGATTGGTGAAGGCTTATTTACGCGGTGCTTATGAAGCGTCGCGTTTTGATGAGGTTGCCTCACGCTTAAAAATAGATACAGTAAAGGCTCTTCGTACAATGGAGTATATTATGCCGGTATTGTTATTCATCATGAATATGAGTTTACTTGCAGTACTATGGTTTGGGACGAAGCAAATAGCTTCAGGTACGACACCACTTGGAGATATTGTTGCCATTGTTAATTATGCAATGCGTATGACAGGCTCGTTTTCGATGTTTGCCTTTATTATTATTTTTTATGCGCGTGCAAAAGCCTCAGCAGAGCGTATGGCAGAAGTACTTTCTATTGAAAATGAGATTGAACTACCGTCATCTTCAGAGAAAACATCTAAGGGCATGAACTTTGGAGAATTAGCTTTTAATCATGTTAGCTTTACTTATCCTGGGGGAGATTCACCTGTACTATCCGATGTAAGCTTCCAAGTGAAATCTGGTGAAAAGTTAGCCATTATGGGGGCAACAGGTGCAGGGAAATCAACATTGCTACAGCTTATTCCTCGCTTCTACGATGTCACAGAAGGCAAAATAGAAGTAGAGGGAAAAGATGCGCAGCAGTGGGATTTACAAGAACTACGTGAAATCATTGGTTATGTCCCGCAGCAATCGTTGTTGTTTACAGGAAGTATTGCCGATAATGTTCGTTGGGGGGATGCAGAGGCTGAAATGGATGCCGTGCTACAGGCTACAATGCAAGCGCAAATCCATGCTTCTGTGGAGGATTTCCCGAATGGTTACGAGACAAGAGTCGGACAGAAGGGTGTCAATCTTTCAGGTGGTCAAAAACAAAGACTATCTATTGCAAGAGCGTTATTAAGAAAAGGTCATATATTGATGCTCGATGATAGTACAAGTGCGCTTGATGTTAAAACGGAACAAGCGTTGTGGGAGGCATTAAGTGAAGAACAAGCAACAATGCTAGTGGTCACTCAAAAAATTCGTACAGCTAAGGGTGCAGATCGAATTTTACTCATTGATGCAGGGAAAGTGGTCGCATACGGGACACATGAAGAGCTATTGCGAACTTCAGCGCTCTATAAAAAAATCGCAATCTCCCAACAGGAGGTAGAGGAATAATGGGATTTTTCCAAAAACCTTTTGGCTATGAACCGATTTTGACGCAAGATGATGTGAAGCAGGCTGTTAAGAAAAAGAAGGGACCTCGTGCGGCAGATTGGAAAAGTACACTGTTACGTTTATGGAAAATTGTTGATGAACAACGTGCACTATTAATTATTGTGCTGTTACTAGTCACGGTGAGCTCAATATTGGCTCTACTCGGGCCATATTTAATCGGTAAAATGATTGACATGTATGTAATGCATGGAGAGCTTGCAGGATTAGGCAAAGGAATTAGGCTGTTAATCGGCATTTACGCTCTATTAGCAGTATCATTATTTTTACAAAACTATTGGATGATTGGTATTGCTCAGCAAACAATTTATAGATTACGAACGAGTGTATTTGCCCATTTCCAAAGACTCCCGATTGCCTTTTTCGATCGTCGTCAGCATGGAGAATTAATGAGTCGGATGACGAATGATATTGAAGCAGTTAGCTCAACTTTAAACAGTTCCTTTATCCAAGTGTTTTCCAGTGTATTAACGCTTACAGGAACAGTGATTATTATGTTAAGTTTAAGCCCTTTGCTAACGGTATTAACGATGACGATTATACCAATAATGTTTTGGGCAATGCGTTGGATTACACGGAGAACAGCACCATTATTTAAAGAGCAACAAGTGGCCTTAGGAGCGCTTAATGGCATGATTGAAGAAACAATCTCAGGTCAGCGGATTGTGAAGGCTTTTTCACAAGAGGAACGGATGAAAGAGGAGTTTCGCGAAAAAAGTTTACGATTAAAAAGAACTGGCTTTTGGGCACAGACATACTCTGGGTATATTCCAAAGGTCATGAACTTTTTAAATAATATGAGCTTCACGATTGTGGCTGGTATTGGAGGTGTACTTGCTTTTTATGGCCATGTGTCAATCGGAGTAATTGTTATTTTTACAGAATATGCAAGGCAATTTACACGACCATTAAACGATTTAGCCAACCAATTTAACACAGTACTGTCAGCAATTGCTGGTGCGGAACGTGTATTTGCGTTACTGGATGAACAGCCTGAAGAGGAAGCTGCTTTCGCGCAGAAGCATAAACTATTAGGACAGGTGTGTTTTCAACATGTGTACTTTAAATATGAGCCAGAAGCAGAAGCTTACACTTTAAAGGACGTTAATTTTACCGTAGAGCCTGGACAGACGGTAGCTCTTGTTGGGGCAACTGGGGCAGGGAAAACAACGATCTTACAGCTTATTGCAAGGTTTTACGAGGTAGTGAAGGGTGAGGTTTTATTTGATGGTGTGAACGTTCAGCAAATAGCACGACAAGCTTTGCGTTCGCAAATGGCCTTTGTATTACAGGATCCGTTTTTATTTGAGGCTTCTGTACGTGAAAATATTCGTTATGGGCGATTAGATGCTAGTGATGAGGAGATAGAAGAGGCGGCTAAGCGTGCGAATGCACATGACTTTATCATGAATCTAAAGAATGGCTATGATACAGTACTTGCGGCAGATGGTCGTGAAATTTCGCAAGGTCAAAAGCAGTTATTGTCAATTGCACGTGCATTGATTGCAGACCCGAAAATTTTGTTGTTGGACGAGGCGACAAGTAGCATTGATACTGTGACGGAACTTGCGATTCAAGAGGCTCTAGACACGTTAATGCAGGGACGAACAAGTTTTGTTATTGCTCACCGCTTAAATACAGTGCACAATGCCGATATTGTGCTTGTTATGCACAAGGGTGAGTTAGTCGAAGCGGGGCCACAACAAAAGTTAATTGAATCAGGTGGCATTTATGCACAGATGTTACAATCTTCATCTTATCATCTTGATGAGTAATTGTAGCAATGTGTGAAAAACAAAGAGCAGGGTGAGGAGTAAGGTGTTGAACGTTACTACTCACTCTTTTTATCTGGTGAAATTGATTTTTTTATGTACCCATAGGTTTTTACTAAGCGTCCTTCAGGATGGAATATGTAGTCAAGTACATATTTGGGTGAAGAGTCTAAAATAAAAATGTAATTTAATGGAATGAATTGTAGGGTTAGTTATAAAATAAATGAATCTATTGACGATAAATAAGATGTAAATCTAATTATATGTATCTATAGCTTCTAGTTAGTTTTAGTCATTTTAGAGATGGATAGTAGTAAAAACCCATTATATATTATTTAAAAGTGAAATCGCTGATTATGAGAAGTTACAATTATATTTTGTTGCCAGCTTATTTTCTTTCTTGCTACAATAGGGCAATAGTTTGATACAAGAACGGAGTAAACAATGGATATTTCAGTAATTACAGTGTCTTTCCCGTTAGATGGGGAAACCTTAAATGAATTAAAATCATTATGTGAAGAAGCAACTTTAAACGATTATCGTGTATATGAAACGATTATGAATATACCAATGGCAAGCTCCTTTGATTCGAAAGGTTTTATGGTTCTTGCGTATGACGATGACAAGGATGTGTTAGTCGGTGCGGCTAGTGCAATTGATTTAATGGGGTTACATACGTATGAATGGTCGTTAGTAGTTACACCATTATATCGTCAAAAGGGAATTGGAACCGCTTTAGTCGAGGGGCTACAAGCGGGACTAGGCGAACGAGGTGCAGAAGGTCAATTGGCAGTAGTCATTGATGGATCACCTTTCGGCCATGCATTTATTGAAAAAAGGGGCTATACATATAGCTTCTCAGAGGCAACGCTAGAAACAAGAGCGGAACGAGTTGAATTACGAAGTGATATTAAGATTTCTCCATATGCTGGGGAGCATGCAGCGTTAATGACTATTTATAGTGAGGCATTTGGGGATTTACCAGAAGAATCCGAGGAGCTAATTGCCTTTAATACGTCAACGAATGGACGAAAGCTTTGGGTAGCACGTAAAGACGATATGGTAGTCGGTACAGTAACAACAGTTGAAGAAAATGAAATTCAATGGGTAACGGCACTTGCTGTTCTTTCAACTTGTGAAGGACAAGGTATTGGTACAGCTTTACTGACATTTTCAAAGGATTTTGCAAGTGAAAATGGAGCGAAATATGTCATGCTTGATGTAGAAATTGAAAATAGAAAAGCACTTTCTGTTTATGAGAAGGCCGGCTTTATGAAAGCTCAACAAATAGATTATTTCGTGAAAAACTAAAAATAGGGTGAGGAGTGATGTGTGATGCATCGCTGCTCACTCTTTTTATTTGGTTCTCTACAATTTGTTTAGGGTCAGCGTGAACGTTTGATTCGAATTTTACCATGGGCGAGTTGACAATGTCAGTTGAATATATCAGTACCTGCCACTACGCTTTCGGTACAAAAACCCTCTGTACCTGCCACTACGCTTTCGGTACAAAAATCATCTGTTGAAAGAAGTTAAAATTGAACATAAGTTTGTCACTATCTTCATATAGTATTACGAAGCCTATGAAAGGAGTCGTTATCATGCGTATGCCGGCATTGCCTAAAAAAAAGTCTCCTCGAAAGGAAGCACCTCGTTCATGGTGGAAGGTTGTTAAAGCGTATTTATTCAGAGGGAAGTTTTACCGTCTACCACCTCGGAATTGATAAATGAACATTCCATAAAATAAAAAAGTCGCCGAGATAGCGACTTTTTTATTTTCATTCAGCAGAAGACTCCCGCCTCAGAAAGTGGTGAGATGTATGCGGGTGTGGTTTCTTTTCAGTAACACCTGCTGAAATAGAGGAACTCAGTCTACCAAGGCGAAATTGATTATTATATCTGTTCATTTTCTAATAGAAAAGTATTTTTTGATGGACCAATTAAATAAAGCTCATGCATTGCTCGAGTGAGTGCCACGTAAAGTAGCTTTCGATCAATCTTCGTATCATAGAAAGCGATATCGAAGGCAGCTACGATGACCGCATCAAATTCAAGGCCTTTAGCTAAATGACTTGGAACAACGAGCAATAATTCCTGATTGATGGACTCAGTTTCAGTTAGGAGCTGAGCAGCAATCTTATTGTTTTTTAATGCTTGCTGCATGGATCTTGCCTCTGCAGTAGTTTTGCAAATTAAAGCAATGGAATGATGTCCATTGGCTCGAATGTTCTCAAAAATTTGCTTAATTTGCGGGGCATCAAATGATTGTGCCTGTATATAGGTAGGTACATTGCCATGACGAACCACGGGCTCAACTAAGGGAAGCTGTTCGTCCATTTGTGCTAAAATCTTGTTCGCTACCTCCATAATTTCAATTGTTGTTCGATAGCTTTTTTGAAGTGTTCTGAAGCTTGCTCGGGGAAATAGATTTTGAACGGGTTCCCAGGCAGTAAGAGATCGATAGCTGTGAATGCCTTGTGCTAAATCACCAACCATAGTAAACATATCCGTTTCAAGCCCTGTTTTTAAAGCAGCAAGCTGAAATAAACTATAGTCCTGTACTTCATCGATAAAGACAACTCGCATTTTCCATTCATCTGGAATTCCTTTTATACGAGCTTGTAAGTAATAAAGTGCAGCTAAATCTTCAAGCACCCATTGTTCTTTAGCATGCATTTGTAAAAATTGCTGTTGCTCAAGATAATGCCATTCTGGTGCAAGCTCTGCTAAAAGCTCAGCATTTGCTAGAAGGGTACGATAGAGAGTTTTGATGTTATGTTTAGCAAAGCGACGCATATAAACAGATACTGTTGATTTTGCCTCTTTCTCAATAGCAGGAATACGTTCATCACGTTCATCGATAAACTTAGTGACAACGCGACGACGTTTGTCATCATCACGAATTCCATTCAGTGCTTTGCCAAGTGCTTCGTCATATTTTTTATGAAGCATATTTAAAATAGCCTGTTTCTTTTGACGAACATGGCTTGCTAGCACCTTTTTAATATGAGCTAGTCGTTTTTCAATCGGCATATAAGAAAATTCATATAAAAATAGCTTCTTTAAATGGGAGGCGCGCATAATGCAATATTTTTCAATGGAAACATCCTCGAATTGGTTGGCAATTTCCTGTTCTATTTTTTGAACATATCGTTCTATTACATCTCGATAATAAAGAGAGCCCTTTATTTCGGATATCCAAGAGATGGACTGTTGGGCTTCTCCTGCAACAAGAGATTCTAATTGTTCATTAGGGTTTTGAAGTTTCAGTTTCAGTTTAGTTGCAGCTAGAACATAATCAGTAAAGGTTGTTTGACAAATTTTATCGACACCAAGCTCTGGTAAAACGTCACCAATATAATCGATAAATAACTTATTTGGTGCTAAAATCATGAGCTGCTCAGGGTTAAAATGTTCGCCCATTGTGTAGAGGAAGTAAGATATTCGGTGTAGGGCAATAGTTGTTTTTCCACTACCAGCAGCCCCTTGTACGATGATCGGCTGACGAAGATGTGCTCGAATAATTTCATTTTGCTCTTTTTGGATGGTGGAGACGATTTCTGTTAAACGCACATCGGCTTTTCCAGCTAACGCTTCTTGCAGTAATTCATCGTTTGTTGTTAAATCAATATCCCGTATATCAAGCAATTCACCATCTTCTATTTTATATTGACGCTTGGCAAATAGGTGTCCCTGATGGATCTCTCCACGCACATCATATTCCATATCCCCAAGGCGACCATCATAATAGACGTTTGCTACCGGTGAACGCCAATCGACTATAATAGGCTCATGGGTTTCTCGATGAAACAAAGAGGTTTTACCGATATAAAGAAATTCTTCAGGATCTCCAGTTTTTTGAAAATGAATTCGGGCAAAGTATGGCTTTTTTTGAACAGCCTCTAAGCCTTCCTTTTGGTTTCGAGCCATTTCAAAGAAACGAGCATTTGCTAAGATATTTAAATAGCTCAAACTTGAATCTAAATAATCAAGATCTGCCATCGACTTACGGATATTTTCCTGAGCAGATTGCAAATCTTTTTGCGATTCATTTAAAATTTGCTGCATGTAATTTTTGGTGTAAACTAGCCGTTCCACTTCAGCCTGAAAATCTGGATGTTGTGCAGTCATTTTTTAGCACCTCCTAAGTACTTACAATTTCAAGTAGATTCTCATACTACTATATAAAATATTTACCATCAAGTGAAATTGTAATAGGATTATTTAGGAAGAAGGGAAACCGAAAATCAAGGCCCGCCCGCTAATCTGATGAGAGGTGGGCGAAATAGGAGGTTATTAGATATGGATATTTTTGCCCATAGGGGCGTTTCTGCACATTGCCCTGAAAATACTATCGCTGCGTTTGTAGCTGCATCAAAGCTTGCGATTGCAGGGATTGAATTAGATGTTCATTTAACAGCGGATAGGGAGTTGGTCGTGATTCATGATGAAATGATTGATCGCACATCTAACGGTTCTGGCTACGTAAAGGATTATACGCTACAAGAACTTCGTGCATTTGATTTTGGTTCATGGTTTTCTCCTGAATTTGAGGGTGAAAGCATTCCAACGCTAGGTGACATATTAGAGCTGTTTGCAGGTACAAATCATCGTATTAATATTGAACTTAAAACAGATATATTTCCGTATAACGGTATAGAAGCTCTTGTCATTAAGGAAGTTGCTGCATACCAAATGACAGAGAGAGTGATTATTTCCTCCTTCAATCATGAATCCATTCAGATTGTCTCACAAAGAGCACCGTATATCGAAAAAGCGGCGCTATTTGCAGAAATTTTAGTTGATTTTTAT
>Ga0213826_1000702_pt1 | contig 15918 bp, 9 predicted proteins | sample MC6MC0899MG_FD_180668 | JGI IMG/M metagenome (GOLD analysis project Ga0213826, IMG submission 180668) | Enriched soil aggregate microbial communities from Iowa State University, Ames, United States - MC6-MC0899-MG | ecosystem: Environmental > Terrestrial > Soil > Unclassified | place: USA: Iowa...
CTGGATTTCGCCAGCGATGGTGCGTTGACGGATGGCCAGGTTGATTTCGGCTTCTTCCAAGGAACCCGTTTCCAGGTACTTGTTCATCAGCTCTTCCGACGACTCAGCGGCGGCTTCAACCAGCTTTTCACGCCATTCGTTCGCCAGACCTTCCAGCTCGGCCGGAACGTCCTTGTAATCGAACTTGGTGCCTTGGCTGGCTTCGTCCCAAATGATCGCCTTCATCTTGACCAGGTCGACCACGCCTTGGAACGTGTCTTCGGCGCCGATGGGAATGACGATCGGCACGGGATTGGCGCGCAGGCGGTTCTTCAGCTGGTCATAGACCTTGAAGAAGTTGGCGCCGGTGCGGTCCATCTTGTTGACGAAGGCCAGACGCGGCACGCCGTACTTGTTGGCTTGGCGCCACACGGTTTCGGACTGGGGCTGAACACCGCCCACCGCGCAGTAGACCATGCAGGCACCGTCCAGGACGCGCATGGAACGTTCCACCTCGATGGTGAAGTCCACGTGTCCCGGGGTGTCGATGATGTTGATGCGGTGCTCGGGGTAATTGCCGGCCATGCCACGCCAAAACGCCGTCGTAGCAGCCGACGTAATGGTGATGCCACGCTCTTGCTCTTGCTCCATCCAGTCCATGGTGGCTGCGCCATCATGCACTTCGCCAATCTTGTGATTGACGCCGGTATAGAACAGGATACGTTCGGTCGTGGTGGTCTTCCCTGCATCGATGTGCGCAGAGATACCAATGTTGCGATAGCGCTCGATCGGGGTTTTGCGGGCCATGGTGGATTAGTCCTTAAATTACCAGCGGAAATGGCTGAAGGCCTTGTTGGCCTCTGCCATCTTGTGCGTGTCTTCGCGCTTCTTCATCGCGGCGCCACGACCTTCGGAGGCGTCGATCAGTTCGCCAGCAAGACGCAGATCCATCGACTTCTCGCCACGCTTCTTGGCGGCTTCACGGAGCCAACGCATAGCCAGGGCCAGGCGGCGCACGGGGCGCACTTCAACCGGCACTTGGTAGTTGGCACCGCCAACGCGGCGGCTCTTCACTTCGACGATCGGCTTGATGTTGTTGATCGCCAGGCTGAAAACCTCGATCGGCTCTTTGCCGGTCTTGGTGGCGACTTGCTCGAGGGCGCCGTAAACGATGCGCTCGGCGACGGCCTTCTTGCCGTCCAGCATGACGACGTTCATGAACTTGGCGAGCTCGACGCTGCCGAACTTGGGATCGGGCAGAATCTCGCGCTTGGGTACTTCGCGACGACGGGGCATTGTTGCTTCCTTGTGTCTGTTCAGTTGAACCGTGTTTCATTACACGGCCATGGCCGTCCATTGGGACGACCCCTTACGTGCCGCGCACCTTCCCATCATCTGGACGGCGCGGTCGCACTTCCCTCGTGACGGACTTCCGTCACATGGGGGTACTGCCGACTTGCTATTAAGCCTTCTTCGGGCGCTTGGCGCCGTACTTCGAGCGGGCTTGCTTACGGTCCTTGACGCCTTGCAGGTCAAGGGAACCGCGCACGATGTGATAACGCACACCGGGCAAGTCCTTCACACGGCCGCCACGCACCAGAACCACCGAGTGCTCTTGCAGGTTGTGGCCTTCACCGCCGATGTACGAAATGACTTCGTAACCGTTGGTCAGACGCACTTTGGCAACCTTACGCAGAGCGGAGTTCGGCTTCTTGGGGGTGGTGGTGTACACGCGAGTGCACACGCCGCGGCGTTGCGGGCAGTTTTCGAGCGCGGGGCTCTTGCTTTTGATGATGCTGACTTCGCGCGGCTTGCGCACGAGTTGGCTAATGGTAGGCATGACCTTTGAAATCCCTTTTACGTACCACTGGTAAGTACTTACGTACTCGTCTCCTGGAGCGGGTGAGCTTTCGGAGAAGGCAGTTCGCGCAAAACCGCCTCAAACGTTCAAATACGTAAAAGAGCGGGCTTGCCAACAAACCATGACAAACGCACAAAACCGGGTGCAGCCAGAAAAACAGTTGCGACTAACTGGGCCAAGGACAAAGGTTCGTGACGCGCCTTTGGGCCTTATTCCTGAACTGTCTGCCTGAGCGTGCAGATTTTGCGCGCGAAATAAAGCAGTAAGCCCTTTAGCATAACTGAGATCAAGGGCTGCTGTCAAAGTTTTTTGTAAGTGTCGCGCAGGGGCAAGTTGGCGCGAAAAGCGGGGCATTTAGCAGCCGCTGGCGAAAATTGGGGCCACGTAGCGGGCAGATCCGGGACCGGGATGTGTTGTCGGCCGCGACGCCTTATCCGGGCAATCCCTGCCCTCTGGCGTTGATCGCGAAGTGTACAGCGTGCGCGGTTAGCGGTCTGTAAAAAGATAGCCGCTGCCGTAGACCGTGCGGATCGGCAACACCACGCCGGCCTGTTCGGCCTTGCGCCGTAGCCGGCTGACAATCACATCGATGCTGCGCGCGCTGCTGGCGCGTGCGGCACCCCCTTCCACCTGCAACTCATTTCCAAGGGCCTCGCGGTCAACGGCCTTGCCCGCCACGTTCAGCAAGGCGCGAATGATGAGGCGCTCGTTGGCGGACAGCGACAGCGTTACGCCAGTCGGGGCGGTCAGCGTCCACCCTTGGTCACGCAGCTCCCAGCGGCCGCTGCCGGAATCGTGCTGCTCGGCGGGATCGGCAGCCGTTGGCAGGCGACGCGCGAGCGCCAGCAGGATGCACACCAATTCGCGGGGATCCTGAGGGTCGGGCAGACAGGCATCCGCGCCGCTCTGAAGGCAGCGCAGGCGGCTGTCCACGGACATGCCCTTTCCCACCACCACAATGCCCAGCGGCGCGGAGCCATGCAGGCGCGCGATCAGGGCGTAACCGATTTCGCCCGACGCGCCGATGTCCAGAACCACGGCGTCGTAGTGGGCGCCGCTGAGAAGGCCGAACAGTTCCAGCGAAGTCGAGCAGCCGCGGGCCGAGATGCCGGCCTGCAACAAGGTGGACACGGACGAACCGCGCACGGTTTCGTCCGGTGACATCACAAGTATGCGCAATTGATTCATATCTCTTCCGGTCTGCATTCCCTCCCCTTGCACCGCCAGCTGTCTCGCGGCTGGTGACATCGTTGGAACAGTGTGGCGCTCGGTAACGCAACAACTCCAGTCAAGATTCGTCAACTTTGCAATGTTTGACAGTTCTTGCCATAACGTAGCCGCCGAAGGGTTTTCCCGAGTTATCATTCGTTTACATAAATCCCCCCTTTCGTTTTGCTAGGTCGCGACATGCGCGCCTGCGCAGCCAACTTTCGCGAGAACTCGTCTAATGAAAATCGCGTCGCTGGAAGACGACCTGGACCAGGCTCGGCGCATCCACCAAGTTCTGACCGCCGCCGGCTATGCTTGCACCAGCTATCACCAGAGCCGGGATCTGCTCGCCGCCCTTCGCACTGAAACGTATGACCTGGTGCTGCTGGACTGGCACCTGCCCGACATCGACGGTGACGACGTGGTCCGCTGGTTGCGTGCACACATCGGTGCGCGCATTCCCGTGATATTCCTGACCAACCGGTCCGCCGAGGATGACCTGGTCGAGGGCCTGCGCGCGGGCGCGGACGACTACATCGTGAAGCCGATGCGTCCCCTGGAGCTGCTGGCGCGAGTCGCGGCGCTGCTGCGCCGCAGCCAGATCGCCGAGTCCGTTGACCAAACCATCGACGTCGCGCGATACCGCGTCGACCCCACGGCGCGCACCGTTTCGCTGGATGACGTTGCCATTTCGCTGGCCCCAAAGGAGTTCGAGCTGGCGTTGCTGTTCTTTCGCAATGTCGGCAGGCTCATGTCGCGCGACGTGCTCGCCGAGTGCGTCTGGAACCGGGAAATCCCCGCCACCTCGCGCACGCTGGACACGCACCTGTCGAACATCCGGCAGAAGCTTCAGCTCCGCCCCCAGCACGGTGTGCGCCTGACCTCCTCTTATGCGCTTGGCTACCGGCTCGAACTGGTCAGCCCTTCCGACGACGGCCAGAACCTCGCGCCGTAGCGGCGCCGCCCGACTCCCTGGAGAATCGTTTGCCATGAGCCGCTTCCGCGCGCTTTCTTTGCTTGTCCTGGTTTCCTGCATGACGCTGGCCGCCCCGGTGCGCAGCCAGCCAGCCGGCGCATTGGGCGACGACTTCATTCATCGCGTGCGGCAGGGGGAGACGCTGATCGAACTGGCCACGCAGTACACGCGCAACCAAGCCAACTGGAACCGGCTGCAGACGCTCAACAAGGTCGTCACCCCGGAACTGCTGCCCATCGGATTGGAATTGCACATTCCCCTGGCGATGATTCCGGTGCGCGATGCGCAGGCGCAGGTAGTGCATGTCAGCGGCCAGGCCAGCCTGAATGGCAAGTCCGTGCAGCCGGGAACGCCGGTGGCGGAAGGCAGCACGCTGGAAACCGCCCCCAACGGCTTCGTCACGCTGCAGCTTGCCGATGGGTCGCGGCTCACGCTGCCGTCCAACGGCGCGGTGGACCTCACGCGCCTGCGCCAGTTCGAAGGCACCGCGCTGACGGATTCGGTGATCAATGTGCGGCGCGGCAGCCTGGAATCGAGCGTCGCGCCGGCAGGTCAAGGCGTCGGCCGTTTCGAGATCCGCACGCCGGTCGCCGTGACGGGCGTGCGAGGAACGCGCTTCCGTGTTCAAAGCACCGCGCAAGGCGTCCATAGCGAAGTGCTGGAGGGCAGCGTGCGCCTGCAGGCACATGCGCCCGGCGATCCACCCGCCAAGCCGGTCGCGGTGGCACAAGGCTATGGGGCCGCGGTGGGCGCCGACGGCGCCGTGTCGGACGTGCGCCCGCTGTTGGCGGCGCCCCAATTGGGCGAACCCGTGCGCGCGGGCGGCACGTGGTCGGTGCCTATTGCGCCGGTCGAAGGCGCGCGAAGCTATCTGGTGCGCGTCTCGCGCGATGCCGACGGCGCGCTGCCCGTTTCGTCCGCCAGCTTTCCGGCCAATGACATCCGCTTTTCCGCGCCGGGGCCGGGCACGTTCTACGTGTCGGTGCGCGCCGTCGATGCCCTGGGCCTGCACGGGGCGGATTCGGTCCGACCCTTTGAGGGCGCGAACATGTTGATGACGTCTTACGGCCTGGGCGTTGGCAGCGGCTCGGGCGGGCTTGTGACGCTGACGGCGTACTAGGACAAGCGCCATGGCCGACCCCGCCGACGCGCTCGACCGGTCCTGGCGGTCCGGGCTGTGGCTGACGTTGGCGCTGGCGGCGCTGGCCGCTTTCCTCGGCACCTTCAACGGCCTCGGCCGTCTAGACCTGGTCTTCTACGACCGCGCGGTGATGATGACGGGCCGGCCGGCCGATCCCGACATCCTTGTCGTGGCGATCGACGACGCGAGCATCGACGCGCTAGGACGCTGGCCGTGGCGGCGTGCCATCCACGCTGCCTTGCTCGACCGGCTGGCGGGCGCGCGGGCCGTGGGCGTGGATCTCATCTTTGCCGAACCCGACAAGGTCAATGCCGCCGATGACGCCATCCTGGCGGACAGCATTCGGCGCAACGCGCACACCGTGCTGCCGGTGGTCCTGGACCGTCTGAAAAACCCGACGGCCATCGGCCTGCCGATCCCCGAACTGGCGCAAGCATCGGCCTCCACCGGCTTCATCAATGCGGTTATCGACCCGGACGGCGTGGTGCGCGAAGCCGCCCTCACCGCGCAGTTTGCGGGCGACCGCAGGAATCACCTGGCCATCTCTATGCTCGAGGTCGGCGGCGAATCGGATCGCGCCCAACGGTTGCTCAAGCGCGCCAACGCTGAAGGCCGCATCCTGATTCCCTATGCTGGCCCGCCCGGCCACGTGCGGACAGTCTCCTACCTTTCGGTGCTGCGGGGCGACCTGCCGCCGGAGGAGCTGCGCGGCAAGTATGTGCTGGTGGGCGCCTGGGCGACCGGCCTGGGCGACGAGTATCCGACGCCGGTGTCGCACGACGTCAGCGGCATATCGGGCGTGGAGATCATCGCCAACGTCCTGCAGGCAGCACGCGAGGACATCGCGTTCCAGCGGCCGCCGGCCTGGTGGAGCGCGATGTTCGCGCTGTTGCCGGTGTTGCTCGCCTGCCTGGCCTTGTGGCGCCTCGCCCCCAAGAAGGCGCTGGTCGTCAGCCTTGCGCTGCTTGCCGCCATCCCGCTGGCATCGTGGCTGCTGCTTGCCCAGTTCTATCTGTGGTTCGCACCGACCGCCGCATTGGCGGGCGTGGCGCTGTGCTATCCGCTCTGGAGCTGGCGTAACCAGGAAGCGGCGCTGCGCTACATGGACACGGAGCTGCGGCGCCTGCAGCGCGAGTACCCACCGATTCTGAACGAAGCGCGCGTGCAGCTCGCCGATCCGAATGCATCGCTGGAGAGCCGGGTCGGTGAACTTCGGCGCGCGCTGGCGCGCGTGCGCAACCTGCGGCGGTTCCTGGCTGACGGACTCGACGGCATGCCGGATGCGACGCTGGTGTTCGACCAGGAAGGCCGCATGCGATTCCGCAACCAGGCCGCCATCATGTTCTTCCAGCGGCTTGGCATCCGGGCGCCCCGCATCGGGCGGCCGGCGGCGCATCTGCTTGAACACACCCTCGCCGACGAGACCGCGCGCGCGCGCGTGGCCGAGGCGCTGAGCGGCCGCCCGCCGGCCGACGCCGCCTCCCCCTGGAGCGCGGACCTTGAAGTGCGCGACCGAGCCGGCCGCGACCTGATCCTGAAATGCGCCCCCATCCACACGGCCGAGGGCCAATTCGCGGGCACGGTCGCCACGCTGACCGACATCTCAAGCATTCGCCAGGCCGAGCGGCAACGCGAAGAGACGCTGCGCTTCATCTCGCACGACATGCGCGCGCCGCAAAGCTCGATTCTTGCGCTGGTGGAGTTGTCGCGGGAAGGCGGGCAACAGGAAGTGCGGCACGACACACTCGAACGCATTGCGATGCTGGCCAACCGCACGCTGACGCTGGTCGATGACTTCGTGCATCTGACGCGTGCCGAATCGATGCCGATCAGCACCATCGAACTGGATCTGGGCGGCCTGCTGCAGGACGCCGTCGACGATCTCTGGCCGTCCGCCAACAAGCGCGGCATCGCATTGGAGACCCGTGCGCCGCTGCCGGTTGCCTACACCCGCGGCGAACAGACGCTACTGATGCGCGCGCTCTGCAACCTGGTCGACAACGCCATCAAGTACAGCGCAAACGGCACGCGTGTCGAGTGCGGCATCGATGAACAGCCCGGCTTCTGGCGCGTGCGGGTCCACGATCAGGGCCAGGGCATCGCCCCGCAGGACGTCGCCCGGCTCTTCGAGCCCTTTGCGCGCGTGGGTGTTGAAACGCGGGGGGATGTCGGCGGCGCGGGGTTGGGACTGGCCTTTGTGCACACCGTGGCAAAACGCCACGGCGGACGTATCGAAGTGCAGAGCGAACTCGGCGTAGGCTCCGAGTTCATCCTGCACCTACCGAAGGTGTAATCCGCTTTCCCTACTGGAAGGTGTGCGAGATGACTGCGGGCCTGCCCGGCTTGACCTCGAGCGTCATGCGCATGGGTGGCAGGTCGGCGTTGCGCACGACCACCTGATACTTGCCTGGAATCAGCTTGAGGTCCTTGACCGGCGGACTGATGCCGCGCGCCACGCCGTTGATCCAGACTTCACCCCAGGGGTGGATGTCCAGCCGAACGCTAACGGGTACCGGCTTGGGCTTTGGCGCTTCCTCGGCGGTCGCCGGCGCCGGTTCCTGCGCTACGGGCGCTGGCGGTGCATCGGCCGTACTGGCGGAATTGGCCTGCGCCCCCGCGGTGGGCGGGACGGACGTGGCGGCAGACCCGGCTGCGCCTGACTGCCCCGTTGCAGCGCCATTGGACGTCAAGGATGGCAGGTCCGCGGGCGCCGCCGTTGCCGCCGGGGCCCGCTGCGGCGCGGGTGCGGGGGTCTGCGGCAAAGGATGCACGACGGGCGGGTTCGGTTGCACGACTTCCGATCGGGTGATGAGGGCATTGGGCATACCCTTGCCCCAGTGGAACCAGGCGTAGATGCCTGCGCCGATGAGCGCCAGAATCAGCAGCCAAAACAGCAACGGTCCGCGCCGGCGGGCGGGCTCGCGCCGTTCCGGGAAACCCGCCACGGGCGCAACCTTGGCCGCTTCATCCAATTCGTCTTCGGGCTCTTCCGGTTCGTCGTAGGCCGCCACGCCCAGCAGGCTGGCCAGCTCGGCCAGCGACTGCGGCCGCTCCTTCGTATCCATCGACAAACCGGCATCGATGACGCGCAGGAATTCCTGGCTGTACTTGGGCAGCCCCATCTCCGCCAGCGCGTCGTAGTCGTCGTGGGCGCGGCGCTCCGGCGCCGGCGGCGGCCGGCTGCCAATAACCAGCGCGTACGCCACGGCGCACAGGGAATAGATGTCCGACCAGGGGCCGCGCGGCCATTCCATGGAATCGGTGTACAGCTCGAACGGCGCGAAGCCGGCGGCTGGCGTGCGGCTAGAACGGCGCGAACGCGCCACCGCCAGTTCGGGCAGCAGATGCGCACGCGCGCCCTCGTCCATGCCGACCGTCTCAAGCGAAATGTCGCCGCAGATTTCGCCCTGCGCGTGCAGCGCGATAAGGGAAGGAAGGAGATCGGAGAGGAGCCGCTTGATGCGCGACTCCGGCACCCCACCTGCCGCGCTGGCCGCGATGGCGCTCAACGGGCGCAAGGCCAGCGGCGCGGCGCCGGAAAACGGGCCACGCGGCGTCAACAAGCCGGCGGGAGTAGACATCATCGAAGCTGCGCGTGCGCGCTAAAACGGGTTCAGGGGCTATTTAGGCGGAATATTATCCAATCCGCACGGTAAGGACATTGCCGAAAATGTCCGAGCGCATCAGGCTGTGGCACGATAGCGTACTGCGTCACCACCCTACATCTTTGGAAGCCATGAAAATTCGCATCCTGAGCAGTCTGCTTGGCGTATCGGCCCTCCTGGCCGGTTGCACGGGCATCTCCAAATCGCAACCCGAGAGCCCTCCGACGGCCGAAGCGCTGGCCGAACTGCAGCAGGTGCGCGACCAATATAGCGCCGGCCGTTACGGCGACGTCATCCGTGGCGTCGCCAAATCCGATGCGCTGGCCACCTCGTCCAAAGCGGTGCGCATAGAAGCCTACAAGCTTCAGGCTTTCAGCTACTGCGTGACGCGTTATGCCCAGCTTTGTGAGGACAGCTTCACGCGCATTCTGGTGCTGGATCCGGCGTTCGAACTGGCGCCTAACGAGGCTGGCCATCCGGTCTGGGGACCGGTCTTTCAGCGCGCCCGAGCCCAGGCTGCCAAGTAGTCCTGCCGCACCCTTTCTTTCGCAAGTAAAAAGGCCGCTGATTCGCATCAGCGGCCTTTTGATTTTCAGGCTTCCACCGCAGCCTCGCGGCGGAAACCTGTCCGGGCGTTCCGCTTATTCGGCGGAGTCGTCGGTACCCACATCGGTTGCAGGCGTCTCGGCGTCCGAACCCACCGTGACCGGTGCGTCTTCGAACGGGTTGGCCTGCTGGCGAGCGGCTTCGCGTTCCGCGGCCTCCAGCAGTTCCTTGTCGCGGCGTGCATGGTGGTAAGCCAGGCCGGTACCCGCCGGGATGAGGCGGCCGACGATGACGTTTTCCTTCAAGCCGCGCAGGTCGTCGCGCTTGCCCATGATGGCGGCTTCGGTCAGGACACGGGTGGTCTCCTGGAACGAAGCGGCCGAGATGAACGAGTCGGTCGACAGCGAGGCCTTCGTGATACCGAGCAGCACGTTGTCGTACGAGGCCGGACGCAGATCGGCAGCGGTGACGCGGTCGTTCTCGTTGAGCAGCTCGGAGCGCTCGACTTGCTCGCCCGGGATGAACTCGGTGTCGCCCGCGTCAACGATGTTCACACGGCGCAGCATCTGACGAACAATCACTTCAATGTGCTTGTCGTTGATCTTCACGCCCTGCAGACGGTAAACGTCCTGCACTTCGTCGACGATGTACGTCGCCAGCTTTTCGATGCCTTGCAGGCGCAGGATGTCGTGGGGATCGGCCGGGCCGTCCACGATCATTTCGCCCTTGTTCACCACCTGGCCGTCGTGCACCAGAACCTGCTTTTCCTTCGGAATCAGGAACTCGTGGCTCACGCCTTCCAGGTCGGTGATGACCAGACGCTGCTTGCCCTTGGTGTCCTTGCCGAACGAGACCGTACCGGTGACGTCGGCGAGCATGCCGGCGTCCTTCGGCGAACGGGCTTCGAACAGTTCGGCCACACGCGGCAGACCGCCGGTAATGTCGCGGGTCTTTTGCGATTCTTGCGGAATACGCGCCAGAACTTCACCCACGGCAACCTGCTGGCCGTCACGCACCGTGATCAGCGCCCCCACCGGGAACGAGATGTTCACCGAGTGATCGGTGCCGGCGATCTTGACGTCTTCGCCGTTCTCGTTGACCAGCTTGATCTGCGGACGCATGACGATCTTGCCGCCACGGGTCTTCGGCGTGATGACGACGAGCGTCGACAGGCCGGTGACTTCGTCCACCTGCTTGGCAACGGTCACGCCTTCTTCGATGTTCTCGAAGCGGACGGCGCCGCCGTATTCCGACACGATCGGACGGGTCAGCGGATCCCAAGTTGCCAGGCGCGCGCCGGCCTTCACAGCCTCGCCATCGCCCACCAGCACGGTCGCGCCGTACGGGATCTTGTGACGTTCGCGTTCGCGGCCGTTGTCATCGAAGATCGCCAGTTCGCCCGAGCGCGAGATCGCGACACGTTCGCCCTTGGCGTTCGTGACATAGCGCATCGTGCTGGCAAAACCGACGGTACCCGTCGACTTGGTTTCCACCGCGCTGGCCAGGGCCGAACGCGATGCCGCGCCACCGATGTGGAATGTACGCATCGTGAGCTGCGTGCCCGGTTCACCGATGGACTGAGCAGCGATAACGCCAACTGCCTCGCCCTGGTTGACCGGCGAACCACGACCCAGGTCGCGGCCGTAGCAGTGCGCGCACAGACCATGACGCGTTTCGCAGGTCAGCGGCGTGCGGACCTTGACTTCGTCCACGCCGATGCGGTCGATGGTGTCGACCAGATCTTCGTCCAGCAGCGTGCCGGCGACGATGGCCGTTTCCTGCGTGTCCGGGTTGACGATGTCCACGGCAGCGACGCGGCCGAGGATACGGTCGCGCAGCGGTTCGATGACTTCACCGCCTTCGACCAGGGCCTTCATGTTGTAGCCCTGCGAAGTGCCGCAGTCGTCTTCCGTGATGACCAGATCCTGCGTCACGTCGACCAGACGGCGAGTCAGGTAACCCGAGTTCGCGGTCTTCAGTGCCGTATCGGCCAGACCCTTACGCGCACCGTGAGTGGAGATGAAGTACTGGAGTACGTTCAGGCCTTCACGGAAGTTCGCGGTAATGGGCGTTTCGATAATCGAGCCGTCCGGCTTGGCCATCAGGCCGCGCATGCCGGCCAGCTGGCGGATCTGGGCGGCCGAACCGCGGGCGCCCGAGTCAGCCATCATGTAGATGGAGTTGAAGGACTCCTGGCGCACTTCCTCGCCGTGACGGTTGGTCACGGGCTCGGTGGCCAGTTGTTCCATCATCGCCTTGCCGACCTTGTCGCCAGCCTTGCCCCAGATGTCCACAACGTTGTTGTAGCGCTCTTGGGACGTGACCAGACCCGACGAGTACTGCTTGTCGATTTCCTTCACTTCGCGGCTGGCTTCGGCCAGGATGCCTTCCTTGGCGGTCGGGATCAGCATGTCGCCCATGGCGATCGAGATACCGCCGCGCGTGGCCAGGCGGAAGCCCGACTGCATCAGCTTGTCGGCGAAGATCACCGTGTCGCGCAGGCCGCAGCGGCGGAACGACTGGTTGATCAGGCGCGAGATTTCCTTCTTCTTCAGCGCCTTGTTCAGGACGGTGAAGGGCAGGCCCTTGGGCAGGATCTCGGACAGCAGCGCACGGCCGACCGTCGTCTCGTGACGGCGGATCACCGGCTGCCATTCGCCGTTCTCGTCGCGCTCGTGTTCCTTCAGGCGCACGGTGACGCGGCTTTGCAGCTCGACTTCGTTGTTGTCGTAGGCGCGCTGAACTTCAGCGACGTCCGTGAAGAAGATGCCTTCGCCACGGCCGTTGATGCGCTCGCGGGTCGTGTAGTACAGACCCAGCACGATATCCTGCGACGGCACGATCGACGGTTCGCCGTTGGCCGGGAACAGCACGTTGTTGGACGCGAGCATCAGCGTGCGCGCTTCCAGCTGGGCTTCCAGCGACAGCGGCACGTGGACGGCCATCTGGTCACCGTCGAAGTCGGCGTTGAACGCCGCGCAAACCAGCGGGTGCAGCTGGATGGCCTTGCCTTCGATCAGCACCGGCTCGAACGCCTGGATGCCCAGACGGTGCAGCGTCGGCGCACGGTTCAGCATGACCGGGTGTTCGCGGATGACTTCTTCCAGGATGTCCCAGACCACCGGTTCCTGGCTTTCGACCAGCTTCTTGGCAGCCTTGATGGTCGTGGCCAGGCCCATCATCTCCAGACGATTGAAGATGAACGGCTTGAACAGTTCCAGGGCCATCAGCTTGGGCAGGCCGCACTGGTGCAGCTTGAGCTGCGGACCCACCACGATGACCGAACGGCCCGAGTAGTCGACGCGCTTGCCCAGCAGGTTCTGACGGAAACGACCGCTCTTGCCCTTGATCATGTCGGCCAGGGACTTGAGCTGGCGCTTGTTGGCGCCCGTCATGGCCTTGCCACGGCGGCCGTTGTCCAGCAGCGAGTCAACCGCTTCCTGCAGCATGCGCTTTTCGTTGCGCAGGATGATTTCAGGCGCCTTGAGCTCGAGCAGACGCTTCAGGCGGTTGTTGCGGTTGATGACGCGGCGGTACAGGTCGTTCAGGTCGGAGGTCGCGAAGCGGCCGCCGTCCAGCGGCACCAGCGGACGCAGGTCCGGCGGCAGCACGGGCAGCACTTCCATGACCATCCACTCGGCCTTGATGCCGGACTTCTGGAAGCCTTCCAGCACCTTCAGGCGCTTGGAGATCTTCTTGATCTTGGCTTCCGAGCTGGTGGCCTTCAGTTCGCCGCGCAGCGTTTCCACTTCGCGGTCGATGTCGATGGTGCGCAGCAGTTCACGCACGGCTTCCGCGCCCATCAGGGCACGGAAGTCGTCGCCGTATTCCTCGGTCTTGGCCAGGAAATCGTCGTCCGACATGATCTGGCCGCGCTTGAGCGGCGTCATGCCAGGTTCGATCACGCACCAGGCTTCGAAGTACAGCACGCGTTCGATGTCGCGCAGGGTCATGTCGAGCACCATGCCCAGACGCGACGGCAGGCTCTTCAGGAACCAGATGTGCGCGACGGGGCTGGCCAGCTCGATGTGGCCCATGCGTTCACGGCGAACCTTGGCGACGGTGACTTCAACGCCGCACTTTTCGCAGATCACGCCACGATGCTTCAGGCGCTTGTACTTGCCGCACAAGCACTCGTAGTCTTTGATCGGGCCAAAGATCTTGGAGCAGAACAGACCGTCACGCTCAGGCTTGAACGTGCGGTAGTTGATGGTCTCGGGCTTGCGAACTTCGCCGTAAGACCACGAACGGATCTTCTCGGGCGAGGCGATGCCGATCTTGATGGCATCGAATTGCTCGTCTTGCGAGACTTGCTTAAATAGGTCGAGTAGCGCTTTCATTAGTTACGCTCCAAATCCATGTCCAGGGCCAACGAGCGGATTTCCTTCACCAGCACGTTGAACGATTCCGGCATGCCGGCGTCGATGACGTGGTCGCCCTTGACGATGTTTTCGTATACCTTCGTACGGCCAGTGATGTCGTCCGACTTCACCGTCAGCATTTCTTGCAGGGTGTACGCGGCGCCGTATGCTTCCAGCGCCCACACTTCCATTTCCCCGAAACGCTGACCACCGAACTGCGCCTTACCACCCAGCGGCTGCTGCGTGACCAGCGAGTACGGACCCGTCGAACGCGCGTGCATCTTGTCGTCGACCAAGTGGTGCAGCTTCAGGTAGTGCATGTAGCCAACGGTCACGGGGCGCTCGAATTTCTCGCCCGTGCGGCCGTCAAACAGCCATGCCTGCGTACGCGAAGGCGTCAGTGCCATGCGCTCGGCGACGTCGTCCGGATAGGCCAGCTCCAGCATCGTGGTGATTTCCTCTTCGGTCGCGCCGTCAAAGACGGGCGTCGCGAACGGCACGCCGTTCTTGAGGTTCTGGGCCATTTCCATGACTTCTTCGTCCGTCAGCTCGTCGATGCGGGCGCCGGAACCGGTCGTGTTGTAGACCTTGTCCAGGTAAGCACGGACGTTCTTGACCTGCGCCGTGCGCTCGTCGCGCAGCAGATCGGCAATGCGGTGGCCCACGCCCTTGGCAGCCCAGCCCAAGTGCACTTCCAGCACCTGACCCACGTTCATCCGCGAGGGCACGCCCAGCGGGTTCAGAACGATGTCGGCCGGCGTGCCGTCAGCCATGTGCGGCATGTCTTCCACCGGGGTGATGCGCGAGACCACACCCTTGTTGCCGTGACGGCCTGCCATCTTGTCACCCGGCTGCAGACGACGCTTCACGGCCAGGTAGACCTTGATCATCTTCAGCACGCCCGGGGGCAGCTCGTCGCCCTGCGTCAGCTTCTTGCGCTTCTCTTCGAAGGCCAGATCAAACTGGTGACGCTTCTGCTCCAGCGATTCCTTGGCTTGCTCCAGGACGACAGCGTGCGGCTCATCGGCCAGACGGATGTCGAACCACTGCCAGCGGTCCAGATCAGCCAGGTAAGCCTTGGTGATCGTGGCGCCCTTGGCCAGCTTGCGCGGGCCGCCGTTGACGGTCTTGTTGACCAGCATCTTTTCGATACGGTCGAACTGGTCGTTTTCAACGATGCGCAGCTGGTCGTTCAGGTCTTGGCGATAGCGGCGCAGTTCATCGTCGATGATGGACTGGGCGCGCTTGTCGCGCACGATGCCTTCACGCGTGAACACTTGCACGTCGATCACGGTGCCGGTCATGCCCGAAGGCACGCGCAGCGAGGTGTCCTTAACGTCGGACGCCTTTTCACCGAAGATGGCGCGCAGCAGCTTTTCTTCCGGCGTCAGCTGGGTTTCGCCCTTGGGCGTGACCTTGCCGACCAGCACGTCGTCGGCGCTGACTTCGGCGCCAATGTACGTGATGCCCGAATCGTCCAGACGGTTCAGTTGCGTCTCAGCCAGGTTGCTGATGTCGCGCGTGATTTCTTCCGGACCCAGCTTCGTGTCGCGAGCAACAACCGTCAGTTCCTCGATGTGCACCGAGGTGTAGCGGTCATCAGCCACAACCTTTTCGGAGATCAAGATCGAGTCTTCGAAGTTGTAGCCGTTCCACGGCATGAACGCGATCAGCATGTTCTGACCCAGGGCGAGTTCGCCCAGGTCGGTCGATGCGCCGTCGGCCAGCACGTCACCCTTGGCAACCTTGTCGCCACGCTTGACGATAGGACGCTGGTTGATGTTCGTGTTCTGGTTCGAACGCGTGTACTTGATCAGGTTGTAGATATCGACACCGACTTCGCCGGCGACGTTTTCTTCGTCGTTCACGCGAATCACGACGCGCTCGGCGTCAACGTGATCGACCAGACCGCCACGCAGTGCCTGCACGGTCGTGCCCGAGTCAACGGCCACGGTGCGCTCGATACCCGTACCCACGACCGGCTTTTCCGGACGCAGGCAAGGCACGGCCTGACGTTGCATGTTGGCGCCCATCAGTGCGCGGTTCGCGTCGTCGTGTTCCAGGAACGGAATCAGCGACGCAGCAACCGACACGATCTGCGACGGGGCAACGTCCATGTAGTGCACGTTGGCCGGCGAGGTCAACATCGTTTCGCCTGCTTCACGGCAAGCGACCAGGTCGTCAACGAACGCGCCTTCCTCGTCCAGCGCGGCGTTAGCCTGCGCGATGACGTAGTGGCT
>Ga0213826_1000703_pt1 | contig 15916 bp, 18 predicted proteins | sample MC6MC0899MG_FD_180668 | JGI IMG/M metagenome (GOLD analysis project Ga0213826, IMG submission 180668) | Enriched soil aggregate microbial communities from Iowa State University, Ames, United States - MC6-MC0899-MG | ecosystem: Environmental > Terrestrial > Soil > Unclassified | place: USA: Iowa...
TGGTGGCGGTGGCGCTGTTCCTTATCGTGCAGGGTCATCCGACCCCGTGGATGGCGTTCTGGGCGGCGGTGATCGTCGGCCGCGAGATCGCGGTGTCGGCGCTGCGCGAGTGGATGGCCGAGCTGGGCCAGCGTGCCAAGGTGCGGGTGGCGATGATCGGCAAGGTCAAGACCACCGCGCAGATGGTCGCGCTGCTGTGCCTGCTGTATTCGGTGGCGCCGAACGTACCGGTCGACGACATCTGGATGGGCCCGCCGGTATTCCATATCGGTGACTGGACCCTGGCCATTGCCGCGGTGCTGACCCTGTGTTCGGGCCTGCAGTACCTGCACGCCGCCTGGCCCAGCCTGCGTGACGACGAGCGCGCCGCGCGCGAGCGTTCGCGGCAGAAGAAGCTGGGCAACTGAGCACCGGGGTCGGATCCCTTTCCGCAGGAAAGGGCTCTGACCCCATCGCTGCCATCATCCACGCATGGCGTGGATCTACTGGGCATGCATGAACTGTGTGGGGCTTCGCGTGATCCCTCATCCACGCATGGCGTGGATCGCCTGGAATGTGGCCTGCGGTAGATCCACGCCATGCGTGGATGACGCATTCCATGACCTCTCGAACTGCCTGAAAAAAAGGCCTTGACGCGTTGCGCAGAACAGGTAGAATTTCGCCTCCCAAGCGGGAATAGCTCAGTTGGTAGAGCGCAACCTTGCCAAGGTTGAGGTCGCGAGTTCGAGTCTCGTTTCCCGCTCCAGATTCAAGAAGAGCGCTCCCGAAAGGGGGCGTTTTTCGTTTGGCCGGAGCGGCTTCATCCCCACTTCACCGCCACTCCATCGCCTCACCATCTGCCGATCCCACGCTGTACTCCCGGATCCAGCAAGGTGATGCCGCGATGCCTCACACTCCCCCTGCCAACGACTACGACGTGGTCATTGTCGGCGCCAGCTTTGGCGGTGCCGCCTGTGCACTTGCCGCCGCTCAGTACGGCCTGCGCGTCTGCGTGCTCGAGCGCAAGGCCGACCCTGGCGAACGCCTGCACACCACCGGTATCGTGGTGAAGGAGGCGATGGAACAGACCTGGCTGCGGCGCATGCCCGATCATCTCGTGCAACGCGTCGCACGCGTGCGCCTGTATGCGCCGAACCTGCACAACGTGCTGCTGACCGCACCGGGTTACTACTTCCTCACAACCGATACGCCGAACCTGATGCGCTGGCTGGCCAGCGAACTGCGTGCCAGTGGCGTGGACCTGCGGCTGCAGCAGTCGTTCACCGACGCCTGCCGCGACGGCGACGCGTGGCAGGTTGAAGGGGTGGGGCGCACGGCCTGTCTGGTCGGCGCTGATGGCGCACGATCACGTGTTGCCCAGCGTACCGGCCTGGGCCAGGTGCGCGACAACCTGTATGGCGTCGAGCGCGAGTTTGCCGGCGTGCAGCTGCCGCAAGGCGATGCCTTGCACTGCTTTGTCAGCCTCCGGTTCGCACCCGGCTACATCGGCTGGGCCGCGCAGAACCCCACCGGCGTGCAGGTGGGATTGGCACTGCGGCATGATCCCGCACATGCACGCGCGCCGGATATCGAGGGATTCCTTGAACACGTGCGCGACGTTGTGGGACTTCCGCACTCGGCCCAGGTTGCCGGCACCCGCGCGGGCCTGGTGCCCTGCGGGTTGCCGGATGGCCCGATCACTGCGCCGGGCGTGATCCTGACCGGTGATGCGGCAGGTGTCGTCTCGCCGCTGTCGGCCGGCGGCATCCACTCGTCATGGCGGCATGGCTGGGCGGTCGGTGATGCGATCGGGTTGCACCGGCGCGGCAAGGGGCCGGCCGCAGAGCAGGTGGCGCGTCAGGCCGCCCCCACCTTTCACCGCAAGCGCATGCTGCGCTGGGCAATGGACCACCTGCAGCGGGACTGGCCGGTCAATGCGCTGCTGCGTACCGGCCCGATGCGCCGGCTGGCCGAGCAGATCTACTTCCATCGGCGGGGCGTGCGGATATGATCTGAAGCTGAACGCTGCTTCATGAGGGGGCAGCAGAATCCTGTTGACGCCGTGCAGCAATCCCGACACAATAGCGCTCCTTCGACGCAGGTCGAACGGAATCTGCGGGAATAGCTCAGTTGGTAGAGCGCAACCTTGCCAAGGTTGAGGTCGCGAGTTCGAGTCTCGTTTCCCGCTCCAGATTCAGAAAAACGCTCCCGCAAGGGAGCGTTTTTCGTTTGCGCACCGGAAAGGGATTGCGATCGCGCTAGCGCGGGCTGCCTCGGCCCGCACCGCACCAGGTTCGCACGTCCGCACGATCGAAGCCGGCGCAGGCGTTCTTCCGCGTGATGTACAGATACGGGACGTCGGCCCGGTAGGTGAAGTGGTAGTAGTAGTTCCGGTCCTGGCCGTACAACCAGTAGTTCGACGAGCCCTCGTTGATCACGTAGGGCTCGAAGGAAAAGATCGACGACTGCGCGGGAATGAAGTTGCTGCGGTCCATCAGCAGCATGGCCGCGTTCGACGCAAACGGAGTGGTCAGGCAGATCGCTGTCGTGCCCACGATGAGTGCGGTCGCGAAGATGCCGAGCGTGCGGCGAAGGGCGGATTTCAAGCGTATTGCCTGCCGGTGGAAGCGTTCAGGACAATGTGCCGCAGCGCCCGCGGACAGTCCAGCGTTCAGCTTGGCGGCGCCGATGAAAGGCTGTGGAAAGGCCGAGGGTTCGCAATGCATGCACCGCACACGCGCTGTAACGCACCTCCGACCGATTCTCCATGTCCACTCCACAATCGCGGCGTAGCCTCCTCGGCTTCTCTCTCCACGAAGGCGGGCGGGTGGCCAGTCGCATCACTTTCCCGGCAGCGTTCGCGCAACGGAATGCCGTCGTCCCACGCATCGTCCTGGGTACCGGGGCGCTGCTGACCAGCATGATGCTGGTGGGCTGCATGTCGGTGCCGGTTCCCGATCTGCCTGATCGCGTACCAGCAGTCTGGAGTCAGACCGCGGCAGGGCAGGGCGTAGCGGTCGACGCGCGGCAGTGGTGGAAGGTGCTGGCCGATGCGCGCTTGAACGCGCTGGTGGACGAGGCCGTCGCCGGCAATCTTGACCTGCGCCAGGCCTCCCTGCGGTTGCAGGCGGTACGCCTGGTGTCGGGCACCTCCGATGCGCGCTTCCGTCCGGAAATCTCCGCCAGTGCCAAGCAGGTGCAGGACGCCGCAGCGGTCGACACGTATTTCCACGCAGGCGTCGAAGCGATCTGGGATCTTGGCCTGTTTGGCGCAGCGGAGAGTGCCCGTCTGGGCGCGCAGGCGGCCAACGGAAATGCCGAAGCACTGCGCGATGCGGCACAGGTGGCGGTCATCGCTGATGTGGTGCGCAGCTACCTGGATCTTTCCGTCGCGCAGGCGCAGGTGGATCTGCTGGGCAGGCAGCAGGCCGTTGACGCACGTGGCGAGCAACTGGGCCTGGTTCGGCAGCGCCTGCATCTGGACGAGCCCGGTGAACTGGATCGCCTGCGCGCGCGGCGGGCGGCCACGCGCGCGGCCATTGCACAGGCGAATGAAAACGCGGGCAACGCCTCGCGCGCGTTGGCGCTGCTGCTGGGTCGCGATGGTCCGGATCCGGCCTGGAATGCCTACCGCACGCCACCGCAGTTGAGCGCCTTCAACCTGCAGCAGGTGCCGGCCGACCTGCTGCGCCATCGCCCGCAGATCCTGCTGGCCGAGGCTGATGTGCTGCAGGCTGCTGCCGAAAAGGGCAGTGCACGCGCGTCGATGTTCCCGAAACTGAGCCTGGGCGGTTCCATCCTGTACGCCTACAACCTGACCCAGAATGCTCGCTCCAATTCTGATTCCAGCCCATCGATCGGTCCCTACATCGATATCCCTCTGTGGGATTGGGGCCAACGTCGCGCGCGCTATCAATCCGACGACAAGCAGCTGGATGCAGCCTTGCTGGGGTATCGCAAGGCAGTGCTGCAGGGCGTGGCGGAAGTGGAGGGTGCACTGGGCAGCCTGGCCCGCCAGGACAGCAGCATCCAGTCGCTGCAGGTGGCCGACGAAGCTGCCCGGCAGCAGGTCGTACGACAGGCCCGGCAGGTGCAGCTTGGTCTTTCCAGTGAGTTCGACGGGCTGGAAACCCAGCGTGCCGCGCTGTCCGCGCAGGCCGACCTGATCGGCGCGCAGGGGGCTCGCGTACTTGCATTCGCATCGCTCTATCGCGCAGTGGGCGGTGCTCCCTTGCCAGCCGAGCCTGAAGGCGACGCGCAATGATCGCGCTTGCCCGCAAGACCCTGGTTTACGAGTGGCGGCGTTTCCTGCCGGTGGTGCTGGCCATGTGTTTCGCCGGCGTGCTGCTGATCGTGCAGGCGGCGCTGGTGCTGGGCATCTTCGGCACCGCCGCGATCTACGTGAAGGCATCCAGCGCCGATGTCTGGGCGGGCTTTGCCGGCACGCAGAGCGTGAACTACGGTCATGCGATCAGTGCGGATGTAGAGAATCGCCTGCGGATGGACCCGGATGTCACCCGCGTCGAACCCTACGAGTGGGTCGATGGCGAGTGGCGCTCCAGCGCACAGGGTGCCGGCAACGTGTCGGTGTATCTGTCCGGCATCTCCACGGCAGGCGACGCGATGATGTTCTCGCGCATCCTGTCGCCCGATCTGCGTGCCCGGTTGCGCGAACCCGGTGCGGTGATCGTCGACAGCGCGGACCTGGATACGCTGGGCGTCGATCTGCACCGCAACCGCGCGTGGATCAATGGCAAGGCCGTGCGTGTGGTTGCCGCGCAACCCGGCCTGCGTGGCCTTGGCGGCGTCAACGTGCTGGCGTCTTTGGATACCGCGCGTGCCATCGCCGGAACCGATCCGCATGAAGGCAGCACCTATTTCGTGGCAGGCACGCGCTCACCGGAGCTGGCCGCGCGCGTGCGTGATCGACTCGGTGCATCGACGGGCCGCGCCACGCCCGTCGAGTTCTGGACAGCGCCGGAGTTCGCCAGTCGTTCGCAGCAGTACTGGCTGTTCGATACCGGCGCCGGCATCGCAGTGCTGTTCATGGCGGTCATTGTCTGCTTCGTCGGCGCGGTGATCACCAACCAGTCATTTGCCGCAGTGGTGGCCGGGTCGGTTCGCGAGTACGCCACCCTCAATGCGCTCGGCGCAGGTCGCTACGCGCTGGCCCGTGTGGTGTTCGAACAGGCCGTGCTGATCGGTGGTGTCGGCATGCTGCTGGCCGCAGCCTTCAGCGCGGTGGTGCTGATGGCCGCGCAGACCCAGCGCGTACCGGTACAGCTCACGCCGATGGTGGTTCTTGGCTGCGTGGCGCTGGTCGCGGTGATGGCCATGCTGTCGAGCATCATGGCGGTGCGCAGCGTCGTCCGTTCCGATCCATCGCTGCTGTTGCGTTGAGGGGCCACCGATGACGAATGCTCCCATCGCGATCCCGACCCTGCGTGCCGACGCACTCGAAAAGGGCTTCGTGTCCGGCGATGTGCATGTGCCCGTGCTGCGTGGCCTGTCGCTGGACATCTATCCCGGCGAATTGACCCTGGTATCGGGCCCCTCCGGCTGCGGCAAGAGCACGCTGCTGTCGCTGATGTCCGGGCTCTCAACGCCTGATGGCGGTCGCGTGCATGCGCTTGGCCAGGACGTCAGCCACATGACCCGCAGCGAGGTGGAGCGTTTCCGTCTGCACCACGTCGGTTTCGTGTTCCAAGGCTTCAACCTGTTCCCGGCGCTGACGGCGCTGGAGCAGGTGCAGCTGCCATTGGGCTATCGCGGCATGCGCAACCGCGACAGCGAGCCGCTGGCGCGGCAGGCGCTGGACGAGGTCGGCCTCTCGCACCGCAGCCACATGCGCCCGGCGCAGCTGTCCGGCGGCGAAAAGCAGCGCGTAGCCGTTGCCCGGGCGTTCGCCAAGTCACCCACGCTGATCTTCGCCGATGAGCCCACCAGCGCACTGGACGCCGAGAACGGCCAGCGCGTCATCGACATCCTGCACCGTTATGCGCGCGCGCATCAGGCCACGGTGTTGTGTGTAAGCCACGATCCACGCCTGATCCGCCATGCGGATCGGGTGATCGCCATGGAAGACGGCACGGTCCGCGATGACCGCCGCCAGAACGAAACCGTAGAGCCCAGCCCATGACCAGAATGCCGCCGTTGTTCTCCCTCAGTTTCTCCTTGGGCGCGGCATTGCTGCTGGGTGCCTGCAGCAAGGATGCACCCGTACCCGCGCAGCCGACCGCTGCCACGTCCGCCAGCGCGGACAACGTCGCCGTCGCCCGCGGCATCATCGATGTGGAAGGCGGGCTGATTGCACTGGTACCAGCGATGGATGGTTCGGTCAGCACCGCGCCGGTGAAGGAAGGAGCGGTGGTGCGCAAGGGCGATGTCCTGCTCGCCCTGGATGGCGCACTGCTTGAACAGGAGGTGGGCATGGCCAATGCCGATCTCGCGCTGGCCACCGACCGGCTGAAGGGCAGCCAGGCGCAACTGCGCGAACTGGAGCGCAACGCCACCCGCCTCGCCACCGGCGCCAGTGAAGGCGTGTCGTCCAGCCAGCAGGCCGACGCAGCCAGGCAGCAGCTGGCCGGCGTTCGCGCCGATGTGGATGTGGCCGGAGCGCAGGTCGACATGGCCCAGCACAAGCTGGAGCACGCCAGGCTCAAGCTGCGACAGATGTCGCTGACCGCACCGGACGCCGGCATCGTGGTCGGCCAGGTGCCGGGCGTGGGTGCGTTCGTGCAGGCCGGCAAGCCGGCGATGTCACTGTTGCCGGCTCGACCGTTGCAGGTGCGTGCCGAGCTGAGTGCGGCCTACGCCGATGCCGTGCAGGTTGGCATGCGTGCCACGGTGGTGATCGATAGCGATGGCGCAGAGGGCAAGCCACTGCCGGTGGCACGTGTGGTCCGCATCAGCCCGGTGTTCGCGCAGGCACGATTGCCCGAAGACGCAGGGCGCGGCGTGGCCAAGGTGGTGGAGTGCGTGCTGGAGTTCGACAGCGCTGCCAAGGCGCGTGTCGGCCAGCATGTGCGGGTGGAGTTCCACAGGTAGGGGCGTGCTTCGCTAGGCGCGCGCGCGTCGGGTCTGTTTCCGGGGCAACGCCCGCCACGCACTGGCCAGCGACACCACGCACAGCGCCAGCAGCACAGCCAGGTCGAGCAGCAGCAGGCACAGCAGATGCATGCCCTGCACCGGCGCCTGGTGCAGGGCAGCGGCCAGCCACGTGAACGACCAGGCCAGCAGCAGCACCAGGGCGATCAGCAGCCGCAACCACACGCGCCCTGGTTTCCAGGGACGCACGATCAGCACGGTGACCAACAGTTCCGCTCCGGCCAGTACAGCGAACTGGATGACCGCGCCGGTGGGGTAGGGCAGGGTTGCGCCTTCGAAGTGGCGCAGCATCCAGTAGTCCGGGGTGAAGCCCGCATTGATCAGTGCAGCAATCACCGCAAGCCAGGCCAGGGCGACAAGGCTCCAGCACAGGCGGGCGAAACGAGGTCTCGTGGGCGGGTTCATCGGTGCTGCGGACTGTTGACGGCGTGAAGGAATTTGGACACAATAGCGCTCCTTCGACGCAGGTCGGAGAATCTGCGGGAATAGCTCAGTTGGTAGAGCGCAACCTTGCCAAGGTTGAGGTCGCGAGTTCGAGTCTCGTTTCCCGCTCCAGATTGCACAGGGCCCCGGTTGGGGCCTTGTTTTTCTCCTGCCACGGCAAGGCGGGGCACGTTGAGCCACAAGGCTCTTCGCGCAGTCAGAAAAGTGAAAACTGTTGTGAAATGGCTGGTGTGTGTCCCGGGCTTCCGGTACCATACGGCTTATGCGGGAATAGCTCAGTTGGTAGAGCGCAACCTTGCCAAGGTTGAGGTCGCGAGTTCGAGTCTCGTTTCCCGCTCCATGTTCCGACAGGCCCCATCGCGGGGTTTTGTCATGTCAGGGGCGTCGTTCCTGATCGCAGTACGTTGGCCTCATGGCAGAGTGGCTATGCACCGGATTGCAAATCCGTTTACAGCGGTTCGATTCCGCTTGAGGCCTCCAAATAAACCCCTGATTTATCAGGGGTTTTTCTTTGCATGGCGTTCGGCGCCGTTGTGCAGCATCGCCTGATTCGACCGCGAAATCATCGGTCTGCCACCCGTTTCCGGGTGGCAAACTCGCGTTTACATGCGCCGAGTGCGTTTACGTGAGTTGGAGCAGGGATGGCAACGAAGCGACGCCGGTGCGACTCCTGGCAGTACACGATTAAGCGGGCAGGCTCACTGTCCGCCCAGCCTATCCGGCGAGTCCTTGGGACTGGAGGGACACTGCACCCGACCACGTGCTGCAGGAGGACATCGTGCTGACGGAGAGCCTGCAGATGCGTAGCGCCCCGCTGTATGACGCGGTGGTGGTCACGGGAGAACTGTCCAGAAAGGGTGTGACTTGCAAGGTCCGTCGGGAAGGGGGAGCCGGCCAACTGTTTGCCCCGCAAGTCAGCAGTCCGCTAATCAGTATCGCCGCTGCCGGTGCCGAGCGCGGTCGGAACATCCTGTCTGATCGCGGTGAGCAGGCTGGCCGTAGATGTCACCGTGCCGCTTTTCGCCAAGCCGCTGAAGCCAGGCGAGGTGGGAGTGATCATGCCCCTGGATCTGGTCGAGGTCACGGGCTCGGAGGGTATGTGGCACGGTCAGTGCGAGTCGCTACGCATTGAGGTGGCGGTTGAGCAGCAGACCGTTGTGAACGAACTCCGTGCCATCAACCAAAGAGGGCTGACCTGTGTATAGCATTCAGTTATCACATCGCGGACTGCGTCGACCTCGTGTCTTTGATGTGGTTATAGATCTTTTGAATGAACTCCCAGTCGGAAGGAGGGGAGGTCTTTTGGATCATCTTCGAGACGCTGAGTCCTTGATCGCACATATTTGTGCTTCTGCACATGATTTGTGCATAAAGCCCGTTGCTTTCGCATCCGCCCGAGAGGTCGCAGGCGACGAGTTGACTCGCGAGGTACCTGGCCGCCGGTAGCTTGCGCCTTTCATCTTGATTCTGAGCGACTTCCATTCCTAGTTGCCACTCATTACTCTCAGGCTGTTCCGAAAGTGCGGTCACTGCATCCATGAAGGCTGACGGGTTTTCAGAGCCAAGGGCGATTCCTTCTGCCATCTCTCTCGCTTCGCTTGACATCGGCTCCCCAGCCAGGCTTGCCAATGTTTTGGCAAGTACAACGTCAGAATCGCCTTCTTCAAGTATCGATAGCTCGATTTCGTTCAGGTCTACAGACTTGGTGTCGCAGAAAGTTAGGAGGAAATCCCTGCTCTTTTTCTGGGACTCTGACCGGATTGGACGCGGAACTTCGAGATCGCTGCACAGATAAGCTGCGGTATACAAATAGGATAGCTGCTGAGCCCTGTCCAAATGAGACCTTGAAAGGGCAGTCCTGAGTTGGGAGTAGGTGCGGGCAGTGTCGAGTGGAGCCGATCGGGTGCTCCATCCAGAGCGTGGAGCATCCATCCCTATGGTCTTGATCTCTGGCGTCGGGTTCAGTTTCGACGCTGGCTGAGAGCCATGAGGTAGGTTGCTTTGCTTATGGGAACCAAGGTAAGCGGCAAGCGCAAGAACTGCGCTTGCCGCGACGAGTGTCAAGCCGATTACCTTTCGACTCACTTTCCGCAGGCGCTAGTGGGGCCAAATTGCACGGAGCCAGACGTGTAGATGCGCTTGAACTTTTGGCGCTCGCCAGAACTTTTGAGCAAAAGTGTAATTTCGGTGCCGACTTGCATGAGCGGGTCTCGTACGAGATAAGCCTGCGCGGCCCGTGCGAGCAGGACCGTTTCATCGGTGCAATTCAGGTCAGAATTCTCGACCTGCTTCCTCACCAGGTTGACTCTGTTGCCGCTCCCGACGTCAAACCACACGCCGCCACCTCCGACGCCGCCGCCAGTTCCTCCGCCACCACCGCCGCCGCCGCCGCCGCCACCACCGCCGCCCGGGAAGCCGTCCTCATAGCAGACCTGCTGCATCTGATTCATGACCATTCCGATGCCGCAGGAGATGCCTGCTTTTGCAATGGGAGCGTAGGCCATGCCAGCACTCAAAACGACCAAGAGACACGCTAGTTCGCTTCTTTTCATGTAAATCGCGTCCGTGTGAAATGCTCTCATGAGCGTTATAGAAATATCATGAAGTTGTTAATTCAGGGTGAAGATTCGGGCTTGGTGATCGATCCACCTTTCGTCTCTACAGCCACATAGTTGTGTGCAGATAGCGGCCAGACCGCTGTTCAGAGATCAGGCGACAGATCCCAGTAACCCCCGGCGTTTTTTGAGAGGGTGTTGACCACTCGGCTCACGCGGTAGGCCCCTTATCACGCGATGTCTACGGCTCCTGCGGCGAGATTGCCGCCATGTGCTATTCCGCCCAAATCGAAGCCGCCTACCAGAAGCTGGTTCGCATGACCGGCGCCACGGTGTCGCTGCAGGAGTTCGCCGCACTCTACGCCCACGACCCGGGCAAGAAGCGGCCCAAGACCCCCAAGGCGATGGACGACGCATTCCGGGCCGGCACCAGCGCGGCTGAGCGGGCTGTGTGGGCGGAGATCCAGCAGTGGAATCGGGCCGAGGCCGCCATTCTGGAGCAGGAGCTTTTCGCCAACCGCAAGCGGCTGGCCGATGCCGAGCGATCGCTGCAGGCCAAGGAGACGAAGAAGGCCCGGGAAGACGTGCGCATCGCCGGGAACAAGATCGAGCGCGCGATGGGCAAGCTGGCCGACCTCAAGCGCGCCGAGGGCAAGGACCGGGACAGCCGGATCTTCCCCGGGGTCTACGCACCGGTGATTGTCTCCGACGGCGGCAAGCTGACGATTAAGCCTATGCGCTATCAATGCCGGCTGGCCGGCAAGCCGGCCAACTACGACCAGCGTTTCCCAGGAACCTACAACGCCCGCCGAGACAGCCTGGAGAAGTTCTGGGCGCCGGCCTTCGGCCACACCCACGGCTTGATGGTGGTCGATACCTTCTACGAGAACGTGGAGGGTCCGGAGGGCAAGAACCAGGTGGTGCAGTTCACCCCGCGCACGCGCGAGCCGATGCTGGTGGCCTGCCTGTGGTCGCATTGGGTGGACCCGGCCGGCAAGGAGCCGGATCTGCTGTCGTTTGCCGCGATCACCGACGACCCGGAGCCCGAGGTGGCCGCCGCCGGCCACGACCGGACGATCATCAACATCAAGCCCGAGCACGTCGACGCCTGGCTGAACCCTGATCCAGTCGACCTGACCGCGCTGTACCGGATCTTTGACGACAAGCGGCACCCGTTCTACGAGCATAGGCTGGCTGCGTAAGGGAAACCCGAGCCGACAGCGCAAGGTTGCCCGATGGCGGCGGCCGAGCAGGGCGGCCATCCTGAACTTGCCGGATCCGGGGCCGCAGGCAGCTCAACCCGGGGGCGCGTGAGCAGCGTCGTGCCGGCACGCAGTTCGAACGATTCAGGCAGGTCGCTGCCGCATTCGCAGGATCTGCGACGGCCGGCCGTATCCTTGCGGGCATGCGTCTTCCTCACGGCTACCAAGGTTTCCGCACCGCTCCGATCTCCTCTGGCTGGGTCCAGACCGGTGAGCGCTGGGCACTCTGGTACAACGGCCGGGAAACGGCCAGCGTCACGCCCGATGGCGGTCCTGGCGTCCGGCTATGGATGGAAGGCCAGAAGATGTGGCACACCAAGGAAGCGCGCGCCGCCAACGTCCGACAGGCAAAGCGCTACGCGGAGCGCTGGTGCGCGGCCAGGCTCTATCCCGATCTGCCACTTCGTGAGGCCGTCGCCCGGTTGACCGACAGCACGCCGATCCAGCTGCCTCCGCCACTGCCCGGGTTGCCGCCGACTCGCCAGCAGCAGCAACAGGCCCGGCGCTTGGCCGAGGCCGGGGCGAAGGAGGTCGAGCGGATCAAGGCGGCGCTGACGCCGGGCAAGCCGCCGGCCGAGACCAAGCCCAGGGCGAAGGGCCGGATGGAGGGAAGGGCAGGTTGAGATTTGGTAGGGGCCAGCAGCACCGGGTGTAGCGATCCGATGTATATTCGCCATTCATGGACCACAGGGGTACAGGATGTCGAAGTTTAGCTTGAGATTTTATCGTTCAGCGTACTGCGGTTACTACAAATATGGGCAGACGGATCCTGCGATCGGAGGGCTTGAATTTTTCTTGGAGGAGCTTCGTGATTACTCCGCAGGGAAGAATTTGGAAGACACGCGGGTTGAGGGCGGCGGTGACCGCCTTCCCGCATATTTATTCGATATCAAGCAGCATGGTAGTTGCTGGATTCTCACTTTGTGGAACGAGGTGCCTGCTGATGAAGGTGCTGTCGCGTCTGTCCCAGCGGCATCGCCGGTGGGGGCTGGCACGGTACTTTCGAACCCAGTGGCCGCGAATAGCATTCCCGGATTTCCAACCTATTTTCTCTTTGTCCCTGAGGCGGAGCTGATAGCGCCTGTTGTGTACGGCGACACGGTTTTCGGCCTTCCGCAGTTCAAGCACTACGCTCATCAATTCTTGGAGAATTCGACGAGCCTAGTGCATTTCGACCAAGAGGGTGATGAGGTCGAGGTGTTAGGGTATGAGGATGAGAACGGTGAGCTGCGCACAGATTTGCGAGCCAGATTTGAGATTCAGCTGAAGAGAAGTGGCAGCCAGGAAGCGGCAATTATCAAGAAGGCCGCATCTATCAAGTCAATCATCAGGGTTGCTGAAATTAATACGGTAACTCAGCCAGAAAGAGCACGGTTCCAACGCATCTTGGACTTCTGGGGTATGACTGCCGCTCCTGCCGCGAAGACTGTTCGTATTCGTCAGCAAATTCCAGTGTCGATGACCAAGGAACAGGTTAGGTCGATGATTGATGATGTGTCTGACGATCTTGTGCCGAAGAGAAATGACATAGCATTCAAGTTCGAAAAAGAGGCCAAGCCGGTCTGGTTAAGCGGCAGTATTGCGTCGGCGAGCTATGATCTGAACGTCGATAAAGTTGATGGCGTGTTCTCTGCTGAAGATCTTGCGAAGGCTTTTTCGAGGAAGAAGACGGCCATAATTGGTGATGCGGGATAATGAAAAGGTGGCAGAAGATTCTTTTGGTTTCGGTCTGGATATGCGTCCTCGGTGCCGCAGTAGTCCAGGGTGGATCCGTGTCTTTTGCTCAGCAATGGCCGCTGTATGAGGCTCTGAGGAATACGGCGGCAATTATTTTTGCGGTGGTCGGTGCATGGTTGGCAATTGTTTATCCGGAGCGACTTCAGATGTCGCAAGGGAAGCAGGGGGAGGCTAATCCAAAGGATGCGGAAAAGGTCACCAAGTTACTTGAGCCAATTGTAAATTCTACGGTCATTCTTGCGATTGTCTTAATAGTCGGCCTGGTTGCTCCCTTGGTTAAGGGTATTCCTTTCGTCAGGGGGCACGTCGAGGTGTTTAGGGCGATTTCTTTTGTGATTTTGGCATCATTGACTTTGCTGCAGATTTGTACCGTTATTCTCACCCTTATACCAGCCAGCGATGTGCGAACTCAGGTGCTTCAGGAAAAAGCCGTAAAGCATACCGTTAATGCTATCTTCTCTCGTGGAAAGAGAAAGAAGAAGTAAGAGTGCTTTGGGTTTCAGTTGCGCTGAGTGTGTGTTGATAAAAAAGGGGCCTTCTAGCGAGGCCCCTTTTACTTTGTTGGTTAGTATTCCAGCGAGCAGTTGTGGCACTTATCTACGCCTGTCGGCACGAAGTTGTTGCATGGCCCGCCGCATTTTTCAACCAAACTGAGTCGAATCTGGTTTTCATAGACAGCCAGTTGCTTTGAGCTTAGTGAGTCCAGCCCTTTCCATATAACTTGCTTCAGCACCCCTGCAGGCACATCGGAGAGGACGCCTGCTTCGTCCAAGTTCCTGCGTGCCAACTCGCGCTCGTCGTCAGCCAAATTGCGTTCCGCGACGCTCCACTGATTTGTATCCATGACGGCCCCCTTATGACCCGTTGATGCGCCGATCTTAGCAGGGGCAACTACGGTTCCGGGCGGCAGCGTGAAATCCGGAGGGTGGCGAAATGGATGTCACGGGGCGAGAAGTGATTGATGTATATGGCTATTGCGCGGATTGCAAATCCGTTTACAGCGGTTCGATTCCGCTTGAGGCCTCCAATTGAAAAGCCCTGACTCCGGTCAGGGCTTTTTTCTTTGTGCGGACCCCTGGCGCCAGCAGGCGTACCAAACTGCACATGCGACCCGGCGGGACCGGCTGCTAACGTCGCCGCACTTCTCTTCAGCGGTGGTGACTGCAGTGCGGAACCTGGCCATCCAGCAGGCGGTGTACGTTCCCCTCGGCGCCATGCTGGCGCTGATCGCTTTTGCATTCACCGTGCCCGGCTACCACCCGCTCTCCCAGCATCTCAGCGAGCTGGGCCTGATGCCGGGGCTGCCAGCCAAGGCGGTGCAGGTCGGCGCGGTGGTCAGTGGCTCGGCCATCATCGTCTTCAGCCTTGCGTTGCTCGCACAAAGCCGCCGTTTCGCGCTCACGGTGCTCACCTCCACCCTGTTCGGGGTGTCCATGGTCAGCAATGGCGTCTTCACCACGGGCAGCCCGCTGCATGGCCTCTATGGCATCGGCATCTTCTCGATCCTGACCCCGCTGCTGTTCCTGGCTGAGCTGGGCCCTGCTGCGTCGACGCGGATGGCCTGGATTGCGCGTGCCATCTCGCTGCTGGGGATGGCCTATCTGTGGCTGATGCTTTCCGGATTCGACCCGGAGCCCTATCGCGGCCTCACCCAGCGCATCGCGCTGCTGCCGGCGTTCGGCTGGTACACCTTCGCTGCGCTGGAGCTGCGTCGATCCCGCGTCTGAATCAGCGGCTTCTTCAACCCCTGGTTCGCAGTGCGCAGCCAAGGGTTCAGGCAGGCAATGGCAAAGGATCGTCAGCGCGGAAATTGCGCGCCACCGGCGTGGTGGTGCCTACATAGTGGCGGAACAGGTAGATCAACGGTGCCCAGCGCTGCACATCGATGTGCTGGGTACCGGCAACGGTGATCGCCTCGTGCGCATGCACCCGGCAGATCCGTCCTTCGACGATCATGAAGCCCTGATCCTGCGTTCCGCTGGGCCGATGCGAGGCGAGCAGCGTGACCTCCACCTGCAGCGGGCATTCGGCAATCGCCGGCGGTGCCACCTGCACCGAATCGACGCGGCTGAAGCCGCCCAGTGCGAACTTGTCAGGCACATGCACGTACCCCATGGCGCGCTTCGACTCCGGCACGGGGTTACGAGCAGTGGCGCGGGCGATGGCTTCAACCTGCGCCGCCTGCGTGGCATCTGCGAAGTTCAATACGCATTCGCCGCGTGCCAGAAGATTGCTGCAGCCCTGGCCCTGTTCGCCGATACCGAGCACCACGCGGTCGCCCAGCGCCCAGAATGACGAAAGCGGACTGATGTTCGCACTGCCGTCTTCATTCAACGTGGTCATCAGCACCACCGGCGTTCCCGGGTAGAGCACGGTGGGGGTGATGCAGCGGCGTTGGAAGTCTTCCGGTGGCATGCCTGAGCTCGTGGGGTGCGGGCGATGACTGTGCCCTGTGCAGGGGCGCGCATGCTTCGATCCGGGTCGAACGATGCGCGGAAAGCGGCATGCCACAATGCGGCCATGGTCCAGACGTCCCGCTCCTTCATCCATGTCGGCACGCTGGTCGGTGACCACGCACGCGCGGCCATGCTGTTGACGTTGATGGATGGCCGGGCGCACACGGCGTCCGAGCTGGCCGGCGTGGCTGGCATCTCGCCGCAGACGGCAAGCAGTCATCTACGGCGGTTGCTCGACGGCGGCATCCTGGCCGTGGAGGTGCAGGGACGCCACCGCTATCACCGGATTGCCTCGACCGAGGTCGCCGACATGCTGGAAGGCATCCTGCGTTTCAGCGATCAACGGCCGCCGCTTTCTCCACGAGCGGTACGAGTT
>Ga0213826_1000713_pt1 | contig 15770 bp, 7 predicted proteins | sample MC6MC0899MG_FD_180668 | JGI IMG/M metagenome (GOLD analysis project Ga0213826, IMG submission 180668) | Enriched soil aggregate microbial communities from Iowa State University, Ames, United States - MC6-MC0899-MG | ecosystem: Environmental > Terrestrial > Soil > Unclassified | place: USA: Iowa...
GCAGGCGTCCGTGCAGCGCCGTGAAGCGCGTGCGCTGAATCAGCCGGCCATCACTCTGGACGAGCAGCTGCCGATTGCGCGTGAAGCCGAGGCCATCACCGCGCTGATCCGCGACCATCAGGTCGTGGTGATCGCCGGTGAGACCGGCTCGGGCAAGACCACCCAGCTGCCCAAGCTGTGCCTGGCCGCCGGCCGTGGCACCGCCGGCATGATCGGCTGCACGCAGCCGCGGCGGATTGCCGCACGTGCGGTGGCCACGCGTGTCGCGCAGGAGCTGCAGTCCGAACTGGGCACCACCGTGGGTTACCAGGTGCGCTTCACCGACCGTGTCGGTGACGATACCCGCATCAAGTTCATGACCGACGGCATCCTGCTGGCCGAGATCAGCAGTGACCGCTGGCTGTCCAACTACGACACGATCATCGTCGACGAGGCACACGAACGCAGCCTCAACATCGATTTCCTGCTGGGCTATCTGAAGCAGCTGCTGAAGAAGCGCCCGGATCTCAAACTGATCGTCACCTCGGCGACCATCGATACCTCGCGCTTCGCCCAGCACTTTGATGATGCGCCGGTGATCAGCGTGGAAGGCCGCACCTTCCCGGTGGACGTGCGCTACCGCCCGCTGGAAGGCGAGGGCGGCGGCGACGCCGACGGTGGCCGCGATGGCGAGCGCACCGTGAATGATGCGGTGGTCGCGGCGGTGGATGAAATCACCCGCATCGACCCGCGCGGCGACATCCTGCTGTTCTTCCCGGGCGAGCGCGAAATCCGCGATGCGCACCAGGCACTGGAGCGGCGCAAGTACCGCGGCACCGACGTGCTGCCGCTGTATGCGCGGCTGTCGGTCAAGGACCAGGACCTGGTGTTCAACCCGGGCAGCAACCGGCGCATCGTGCTGGCCACCAACGTCGCGGAAACCTCGCTGACGGTGCCGCGCATCCGCTATGTAATCGACCCCGGCTTCGCCCGCATCAAGCGTTACAGCCCGCGCCAGAAGCTGGACCGGCTGCATATCGAAGCGGTCTCGCAGGCCAGCGCCAACCAGCGCAAGGGCCGCTGTGGCCGCGTGTCCGAAGGCATCTGCTACCGGCTGTATTCCGAAGCGGATTTCCAGTCGCGCCCGGAGTTCACCGATCCGGAAATCCGTCGCTCCAGCCTGTCCGGGGTGATCCTGCGGATGCTGCAGCTGGGCCTGGGCAGGATCGAGGATTTCCCGTTCCTGGAAGCACCGGATGAACGCGCCATCGCCGATGGCTGGCAGCAGCTGGGTGAGCTGGGTGCGGTCGATGCCGAGCGCCGCCTGACCCCGATCGGGCGCCAGATGGCGCGCCTGCCGGTGGACGTGAAACTGGCTCGCATGCTGGTCGCCGCGCAGGCACAGGGCTGCCTGCGGCCGATGCTGGTGATCGCCTCGTTCCTGGGCATCCAGGACCCGCGTGAGCGCCCACCGGAAGCGCGCGCCGCCGCGGACAACGCACATGCGCTGTTCGCCGATGGGCGCTCGGAATTCGTCGGCGTGCTGCGCCTGTGGGACGGCTACCGCCAGGCCCACGAAGATCTCACCCAGTCCAAGCTGCGCGACTGGTGTGGGCGGCATTTCCTTGGTTTCCTGCGCATGCGCGAATGGCGGGAGCTGCATCGCCAACTGCGCGTGCTGTGCGAAGAGCTGGGCTGGAATGAAGAGCCGGCCGAGACCTCGTTGGCGCCGCTGCTGGCCGGTTCCTCTGCACCGGCGCCGGCGCGCGATGACGAGGCCAGGATCAAGGCGACGCGTGGCCAGCAGCACCGTGCCGCGCGCCTGGCCCGCGAAGGGAAATCCGAACCGGCGCCTGCCGGGGACAAGGCCGCGCCCGGCAACGGTGCCGATCCCGAGGCACGCAGCGCGTTCAGCGACAAGGTGCGCGCCGCGGCGTACCAGACCCTGCACCGCGCGCTGATCGCCGGCCTGCCCACGCAGATCGGCCATCGCAGCGACAAGGGCGATTTCCTGGCGCCACGCCAGCGTCGCTTCCTGCCGTTCCCGGGCTCGGCCCTGGCCAAGCGGCCGCCGCCGTGGCTGCTCACTGCAACACTGCTGGACACCCAGAAGATCTGGGGTCTGACCAACGCGGCGATCGAGCCGGACTGGGTCATCAACGAACTGCCGCACCTGCTGCTGCGCAAGCACTTCGATCCGCACTGGTCGCGCGCGCAGGGCCAGGTGCTGGCCTCGGAGCAGATCAGTCTGTTCGGGCTGGTGCTGGCCCCGAAAAAACCGGTGCATTACGGCCGCATCGCGCCAGGCGAGGCGCATGACATCTTCGTGCGCCAGGGTCTGGTGACCGGCGAGATCAACACCCGGGCCGGCTTCGTCGCCGACAACCTCAAGGTGCTGGAACAGGCGCGCGAGGAAGAAGCCAAGCTGCGCCGCGCCGGTATCGTCGCCGATGAAGGCTGGCAGGCGCGCTGGTACCTGGACCGGATTCCGGCCGAGATCCATTCGGCGATGGGCCTGGATACCTGGTGGAAAGCACTGGCGCCGGAGAAGCGCCGGGCGCTGTCGTGGACGCTGGCCGATCTGCTGCCGGGCGAAGGCAGCGATGCCGAGCGCTATCCCAGGTACCTGCCGCTGGGCGATGCGCGGCTGGCGCTGCATTACACGTTCGAACCCGGCGCCGAGGAAGATGGTGTGACGCTGGAGGTGCCGCTGCACCTGCTCAACGCGCTGGATCCGGCGCGGCTGTCGTGGCTGGCGCCGGGCTTCGTCGCTGACAAGGCCGCCGCATTGATCCGCAGCCTGCCCAAGGCGATGCGCCGCAACTATGTGCCGGCACCGGACTTTGGCCGCGCGTTTGCCGAGGCCTTCGCCGAACCGACCGCCGATGACATCCGGGGCGAACTGGCGCGGTTCCTCTCGCGCGCGACGGGTGCCAAGCTGGCCGCGACCGATTTCGACGAAGCCTCGCTGGAGCCGCACCTGCGCATGAACCTGCGCCTGCGCGATGCGGGCGGCAAGGTGCTGGCGACCTCGCGCGATCTGGAGGCGCTGCGCGCGCGCTTCGGCGACAAGGCCGGTGAGGCCTTCGCCGCACGCGCAGGGCGTGCGCTGGCCGCGGAAGGGCTACGCGATTTCCCGGCCACCCCGATCCCGCTGCAGGTGCCGGGCGAAGCCGGCGTGCCGGCGTACCCGGCGTTGGTCGATCAGGGCGAGACCGCAGCGCTGAAGATCTTCGCCGACCGCAACGAAGCGCTCGAGCAGCACCCGCTCGGGGTTCGTCGATTGATGGAGATCGCGCTGGCCGACAAGGCCAAGCAGGCGCGCAAGCAATTGCCGGTGCCGCCCAAGACCGGGCTGCTGTACGCCGCGATCGAATCGCAGGAGCGGCTGCGGGGCGATCTGGTCGACGCGGCGATGAATGCCGTGCTGGCCGATGGGCTGGGTGATATCCGCGACCCTGCCGCGTTCGCCAAACGCAGTGCCGAGGCGGGCAAGGCGTTGTTCGGTGAGGCGATGGCGCGCCTGAAGCTGGCCGAGAACATCCTCGCCCACGTGGCCGAGCTCAAACCACAGCTGGAAGCGCCGCTGATGGGGTGGGCGCGTGGCAATCTCGATGACATGGAGCAGCAGCTTGCCGCGCTGGTCCACCCCGGGTTCCTGCGTGACACACCGGCCGATGCGTTGGCGCAGTACCCGCGCTATCTGCGCGCGATGATCCTGCGCACCGAGCGTGCCAAGCGCGATCCACCGCGTGATCAGGCCCGCATGCTCGAGCTGCGTCCGTTCGTGGAGGCGCTGGCGCAGGCCGACGCGCGCGGCCTGCGCCAGCGGCCGCAGTGGCAGGACCTGCGCTGGGACCTGGAGGAGCTGCGGGTGTCGCTGTTCGCTCAGGAGCTCGGGGCGCGTACCGGCATTTCGGCCAAGAAACTGGCCCAGCGCGTGGCCGCGCTGCAGAAGGCCTGATCCGGCAAGCCCCGTGCCGGTGCGGCACGGGGAACCAGGTACGGATTACTTGACGCGGCGGACCTTGGCGCGGGTGTTGACGCCCTGCACCTGCATGTACCACACGCCGCCCAGGCCGGGAGCGATGCTGACCTCGGGCGACTGGCGGCGGACGCCACCGACCTGGGCGTCGTCGATCTGCTCCCACTCCTGCGCGTTGGCGAGCACGTAACGCTGGCCCTTGCCGAAGCCGCGGAACGCACCGGTCAAGGTGCTTTTGATCGGCTCCTTGGTGCCGAAATCGAAGAAACCGTGGTTCTTCACGATGACTTCCTGGCGCCCCTCTTCGCGGGCCTGCTCGCGTGCGTCGGCCGCCAGGGCGGCCACTTTGCCCTGCAGCCAGTTGTTGAGCTCGGTCAGTTCCTGCGGTGTGAGTTTCTCCAGCCCGGCCGCCTTGAACTCGGCCGGCGACATCTGCTGCTGCAGATCGCCTTCCACCACGCGCTGGGCCAGCGCCGGCAGCGACACACTCATCACAATGGCCGCGCAGGCCAACAACCGCAGACGGGAAAAGCGCATGGCAGGGTCTCTCCTAGGGATGGCCGCAGTGTAGTGCCAGCGCCCGGGCATGTGCACATGCAGGCGACGGCGATTGTCGGGGGGGCGCTGCGGCGCTAGTGTAGATGGCCTCTGTCTTGTCTGTACGATGCTGTGAACCGCGCTTCTGCCCCCGGCCTGGATGCCTTGTTGAACCGACCCTCGGTGGCTTCGCTGCCGACCGAACTGCGCGAGGCGTTGCTGCAGCGCTGGCAGCAACCCGAGGCCGATCTGGAAATGCGCGCGGGCTGGCCGGTGCTGGCCGACACGCTTGATGCGCTGTCGCTGCTGTCGGCCGACGAGTCGGCGCTGCTGGCCACCCTGCTGTTCGATCTGCCGTGGCTGCGCGCCGGGCTGGACGCGTTGCCGGTCGGTGCGCTCAAGCCGGTGGTGGTCGGCCTGCTGGACGGGCTGGACGCGGCCGACCAGGTCTGGGCCCTGCATGCCGGGCGTGAGGCCGGTCGCAACAGCGAGGGGCTGCGTCGCCTGCTGCTGTCGATCATCCGCGATCTGCGCGTGGTGCCGATCCTGCTCGCCCGCCAGCTGGCCCGCATGCGCGGTGCCGATCGCCTGCCCGAGGAGGAACGGCGCGCGTTGGCCCAGCTCACCCGCGACATCCACGCGCCGCTGGCGAACCGGCTCGGCATCTGGCAGTTGAAGTGGGAGCTGGAAGACCTGGCGTTCCGCCACCTCGAACCGGAGACCTACCGCCGCATCGCCCGCGAGGTCGACGAAACCCGGTTGGCGCGCGAGCGCTATGTCGAGGCCGTCAAAAAGGCGCTGTCGCGCGAGTTGCTGGCGCAGGGCATCCGCGCCGAGGTCAGCGGCCGGCCGAAGCACATCTACAGCATCTGGCGGAAGATGCAGAAGAAGCGGCTGGCGTTCGAGCAGCTCTACGACATCCGTGCGGTACGCGTGATGGTGGACGACGTGGCCGCCTGCTACGCCGCATTGGGCGTGGTGCACGCGCTGTGGGCGCCGGTGCCGAGCGAGTTCGACGATTACATCGCGCGCCCGAAGGCCAATGATTACCGCTCGCTGCATACCGCCGTGGTCGGCCCGGAAGGTCGCACCATCGAAGTGCAGATCCGGACCCACGACATGCACGCCCAGGCCGAGCTCGGCGTGGCCGCGCACTGGCGCTACAAGGAAGGCAGCAAGGGCGCGGAGAAGGCCTTCGACCGCAAGATCACCTGGATGCGCCAGTTGCTGGAGCAATCCCAGGAGGGGCACGGCGGTGAGCTGGCCGGCGCGCTGGATGCCGAGCTGACCGAGGACCGGGTCTACGCGCTCAGCCCCAAGGACGAGGTGATGGACCTGCCGCAGGGCGCCACGCCGCTGGATTTTGCCTACCACGTGCACACCATGGTCGGGCACCGTTGCCGCGGCGCGAAGGTCAATGGCCGCATCGTGCCGTTGACCTACCGGCTGCGCAGCGGCGACCGCGTCGAGATCCTGACCGGCAAGGAGGCCGACCCCCGGCGGGACTGGCTGCTGGCCTCCAGTGGCTTCCTGGCCAGCAACCGCTCGCGTGAAAAGGTGCGCGGCTGGTTCCACAAGCTGGACCGCGCACGCAATGTGCAGGCCGGCCGCGAACTGCTCGAGCGCGAGCTGAAGCGGCTCGGCCTGCAGCATGCCGACCTTGCCATCGCGGTGAAGAAATTCCACGCCGACAGCGTCGACGATCTCTATATCCAGGTCGCGTTGGGCGACACCGGGCCGAACCAGGTCAGCCGCGCGCTGCTGGAAGCCGAACGGGCCGCCAGCCAGCCGGCGGTGCCGGCGATGCCGCGGCCCACGGCGCGGCGCGACAGCGTGCGCAGTGCCAACTTCACCGTGCAGGGCGTGGGCAACCTGCTGGTGCAGCTGGCCCGCTGCTGCCAGCCGGTGGCCGGCGAACCGATCGTCGGCTACCTCACGCGGGCGCGTGGCGTCACCGTGCACCGCACCGACTGTGCGGCGCTGGCCCGGCTGGCCGCAGCCAGCCCGCAGCGCATTCTTCCCGTGGAGTGGGGCCAGGCCGGCGGTGGCTATGAAGTGGACGTGGTGGTCGATGCGGTCGACCGGCGCTGGCTGCTCAAGGACATCACCAACCTGATCGCGCAGGAGGATGCCTACGTCCTGGACATCCATAGCGACAACGTCCGCAACAGCGGCCGGGCGCACCTGCGGCTGCGGCTGAAGGTCAGCGACTACGGGCAGCTTTCCACCCTGCTGGGCAAGCTGGACGCACTGCCCGGCGTCAGCGAAGCCCGGCGTCTAGGCTGAGCTCACGTGCCCCACGCTAGGCTCGCGGCATGAGCCGGGACGACGATGACAGGCATGATGCCGCGCATGAGGCGCTGCGGCGGGTGCGCCGCGAGGGGCGCTGGTGGTGGGTGCAGGCGCGCCACGCCAAGCGCATCTGGCGCTGGGCGCTGCTGATCGCCGTGCTGCTGTTCGTGGCCCTGGCGCTGTTGCGCCGGCCGCTGGCGAACTGGTTCTGGAATGAACCGCAGATCGAGCAGCTGCTCGACCAGGGTGATCGCGCGCTGGCCGCAGGCCGCCTGACCCTGCCCGACGGCAGCGGCGCACGTGAGTCCTATCAAGCAGCGCTGGCGCTGGACAACGACCGGCTGCAGGCACGCACCGGCCTGGCCCGTACCGGCCAGGCGGCACTGCAGCAGGCGCGTGCTGCACTGGAACGCGGCGACCCGGCGGCCGCGACAACAGCGCTGGCCCTGGCGCGCGAGCTGCAGGTACCGCAGCGCGAAGCCGACGCGGTGGCGCAGCAGCTGCGCGCGCACGACCAGGCACGCGCGGGGATCGGCGCCTTGCTCGGCCGCGCCGAAGCGGCCCTGCAGGCGCAACGGCTCGATGGCAGCCCGGACAGCGCGCTGCCGCTGTTCCAGCAGGTGCTCACGCTCTCGCCCAACCAGGTGCGTGCGCTGGAAGGGCGTGAGGATGCGCTGTCCGACCTCCTCCAGCAGGCGCGCACGGCGGCCGGCCGCGGCGATGTTGCACGCGCGGCCGAACGCGTGCGCAGTGCCCGGGGCTTCGACGCCGGGCATGTCGATCTGCCGGCCACCCAGGAGGCACTGAACAACGCACTGGAGCGGCGCCAGCGCGAAGGCGAAGCCGCGCTGCGCCGACAGAAACTGGAGGCTGCGGCGGAGGCCTTCGCCGCGGTGCTTGCCGCCTTGCCCGACGATCCTGCCGCACACCGCGGCCAGCAGCAGGTAGCTGATGCGCAGCTCTTGCGTGCGACGCGGCTGGCCGGCAATTTCCGCTTCGACGAAGCGGCCCAGGCGGTGCAGCAGGCTGAAACGCTGGGCGCTTCCACGCGCGCGCTGGAGACGGCGCGGCATGCCATCGAGCAGGCGCGTCGTTCGCAGGCCGCGTTGAAGACCCCGGCGGTGCCGCGGGCGCAGCGCGAACGCACGCTGCAGGGCCTGCTCACGCGCCTGGAAGAGGCCGAGGGCCGTGGCAATTTCCTGGATCCCCCCGGCCGCAGTGCCTACGACGCGCTGCGTGAGGCCCAGGGGGTTGCGCCTCAGGACCCGCGTGTTCGCGCGGCGGCGCAGCGGTTGTTGCCAGCGAGCCGGCAGTGTTTCGAGGATCGCCTGCGCGAGAACCGGGTACTAGGGGCCGGAGCCTGTCTCGAGGCCTGGCAGACCCTGTCCTCCAGCGACGCAGGCCAGGCTGCGGCAAGGCGCCGGCTGGCGCAGCGCTGGTTGGCGATCGGCAGTGAGCGGCTTGGCTCGGGCGATATCACCTTCGCGCAACAGGCGCTGGTGCAGGCGCGCCGCTGGCAGCCGGACCTGCCCGAGCTGCCGGCGTTCGCCGAGCGCCTGCGCAGCGCCGGTGGTGGCGCGGGAGCCTAGGCCAGGAACACCCGCTGTACGGTGGCGCGGGCGGCATCCAGCGAGAAGTGGTCCACTATGTTCTGCAGCCCGGCGGTGGAGAGCCGGCGCCACAGGGCCTCATCCTGGTACAGCCGGACCACGGCCTGGGCGAACGCCTCGGCATCATCGGCCACCAGTACATCCTCGCCATCGCGCAGGTGCATGCCTTCCACGCCGCAGGTGGTGGCGACCACGGGCTGGCCGTGCGCCATGCTGAGATTCACCTTGCCCTTGACCCCCGCGCCGAAGCGCAGCGGCGCCACGGCGATGCGCACGCCGTCCATGTACGGCACCACGTCCGGCACGAAGCCATGGATGTCCACACCGGGCTGGGTCGCGGCCAGCTCGCGCAGCGCATCGGGCACGGCTGCGCCGATGCAGTGGAACCGGATATCGGGCAGCTGCGCGCGGATGCGCGCGAAGACCTCACCGATGAACCACTGCATGGCATCCAGGTTCGGCGGATGACGGAAACCGCCGACGAACACCAGGTCGCGGCGTTCGGCCCAGTCCGGCCCTGCACCGGCCACTTCATGCAGGTTGGAGATCAGTTCCACCGTCGCGCCCGGCGCATCGATGCGCAGCTGCTCGCGTTCGGCTGCGCTGACCAGCACGGTCACATCGACCTGCTCCATCACCGCCAGCTCGCGTGCGCGGGTGCGCTCGGCATTGCGCAGCAGGCCGGCGTCGCCGGCGATCTCAGCGCCGCGGCGCTCGCGCAGGTAATGCAGGTCGACGGTGTCGAACACGGTGCGCGCCTGCGGCGCGAAGCTGCGCAGCAGCGGCAGGCATTCGTGGGCGACGTGATAGCGCACCATCATCACCACCCCGAAGCGGGCGCCGTTGGCCCGCAGCCACGATGCCACGCCGTCGAGGTAGGGCGCGTACCAGACCTCAACGCCCAGCGCCTGCAGCGCCTCGGTGGCGGCGCCGGCATGCTCGCGCCGGGTCGGCACGAACACCACATGGACGCCCTCGTCGAGCAGCATCCGGATCAGGTTGTACTGGCGCAGCGAGGCCGAGTCGCGATCCGGCTGCGGCACTTCTTCATCCAGGATCAGGACCTGGCGCTGGGCGCGATGGAGCAGGGCGGGCGAGGGCACGCTGCCCACGCTCGGCTGCGCTTGCAGCGCCTTGGCCCACTTCGCCGCGAACACCCCGCGGTTGCGGACCTGGTAGGCCTTGACCCCGCTGCCGGTATCGGTGCCGTTGCTGGTGCCCTCGTCATGCACCACGCGGCTGGCCGGCTGCACCAGCACGCGGTGGCCACTTTCGCGGACGGCGAAGGCCAGGTCGGTATCTTCGTAGTAGGCGGGCTTGTAACGCAGATCGAAGCCGCCAAGCTGGTCCCACAAGGCGCGGGGGATCATCAACGCCGCGCCGGAGCAGTAGTCGGCATCGCGCAGCGCGCTGTAGCGCGGATCCTCGGGTGACTCGAAGCGGCCATAGCTCCAGCCGCTGCCATCCTGGAAGATCACGCCACCGGATTCCTGCAGGCGGCCATCGGGGTAGAGCAGCTGCGCACCGACCAGGCCGGCACGCGGCACCCGAGCAAAGGTGGCGAGCAGGGCATCCAGCCAGCCTGGCTGCGGCACAGTGTCGTTGTTGAGCAGCACCACGTACTGGCCACGCGAGCGGGCCACGCCATCGTTGCAGGCCTCGATGAATCCGCCGTTGGTTGGCCGCACCTCATAGCGCAGCCCGCGGACCTGCGGCATCCAGGCGGTGGTTTCGTCGCTGCTGCCGTCGTCCACCACCAGGATCTCGCAGTCGACCTGCGACGGGTGGGCCGCCAGCGCCCGCAGGCAGGCCAGCGTGTGGCCGGCATGGTTGTAGACCGGAATGATGATGCTGACCACCGGGCGCTCGCTGGCCGGGACCGTGAACGGCGCGAACGGTGTGGCCTCCGGCAGGAACAGCGGTGCGCCGCGCGGGGCGGGCACGGCCTGGGTATGGACCCGGATGCGCTGCCAGGTGGCGCGCCAGCCCCGGGTGCGCAGGCTGGCCAGACTGCGACGGAACAGGCCGAGCATGCGGTTCAGGAAATAGCGAGCATCGGCCAAGGACATCGACATCCCGTTGCAACTCCAGCTTAAGCGGGGGAACCCGGGAGAACGCGCCGCTCGCGGTGGCTGCGTTAGACTCGCCGGACTTCATATTCTCGCATCCCCGTGCCCCGACGCTACGATTCCGACGACATCGACGAGTTCGACGACGACACCGAAAGCCGCGGCCCGCTGTGGCGGCGCCGGTTGATCACCTGGGGCATGGCGGCTGTGGCGCTGGGGCTGGGCTTCCTGATCCCCTATACGGTGTACCTGAACCAACAGGTCACCCAGCGCTTCGGCGAGCTGCGCTGGCAGATTCCCACCCGTGTCTATGCGCGCCCACTGGCGTTGGCGCCGGGTGTGGCCATGGATGCGGCCACGCTCAAGACCGAGCTGGCGGCGTCGGCCTACCGCGATGACGGGATCGGCAAGTCGCCGGCCACGTACACGCAGGAAGGCGGGCGCTTCGTCATTTCCAGCCGTGGCTACAACGATGTGGATGGCCGGGTCGCCCCGCGCCGCGTCGAGCTGAGCCTGTCCGGCGGGTCGATCGCCTCGCTGCGCGATCCCGACAGCCGCAAGGCCCTCAAGGCCGCGCGCCTGGATCCGGCCCGTATCGCCACGCTGTACGGCCAGAAGCAGGAAGAGCGCCGGCTGGTTCGCATCGAGGAAACCCCCGAGCTGCTGGTCACCGGCCTGCAGGCGGTGGAGGACAAGGATTTCAGCCGCCACCACGGTATCGATCTGAGCGGTATCGCCCGCGCGGTGTGGGTGACCGTGCGCTCCGGCGGCCAGAGCCGCCAGGGTGCCTCGACGCTGACCCAGCAGCTGGCCCGCAGCGGCCTGCTCGGGATCGGCAAAGAGCAGACCGTCACCCGCAAATTCAACGAGGTGCTGTACGCGCTGATCATGGAGGCGCGCTACGACAAGCGCACCATCCTGGAGGCCTACCTCAACCAGGTCTACCTGGGCCAGCGCGGCAGCCAGGCCATCCATGGCATGTCCTCGGGTGCGGAATTCTGGTTCGGCCGTGATCTGGCTTCGCTCAACACCGAGCACGTCGCGCTGCTGATCGGCCTGGTCAAGGGCCCGTCCTATTACGACCCGCGCCGCAATCCCGAACGCGCGCTGGACCGCCGCAACTTCGTGCTGGGCAAGCTGCGCGAAGCCAATCTGATCGACGATGCCGAGTACAAGCGTGCCGTCGAGGCGCCGCTGGGTGTCCCCAAGACCCCGGGGCTGATCGCGGCCAACCGCTTCCCGGCCTATGTGGATCTGGTCCGCCGCCAGCTCGGCCACGACTATCCGGAGTCCGTGTTGCAGGGCGCCGGGCTGAGCGTGATGACCGGCATGGCACCGTCTGCCCAGGCGTATGCCGAAGGTGCGGTCACCAAGACGATCAAATCGCTGGAGAGCAAGCGTCGCCCCGAGCTGCAGGCCGGCCTGGTCCTGACCGACGTCCACAACGGCGATGTGCTGGCCGTGGTCGGCAGCCGGGAAGTGTCCGAGCCGGGCTTCAACCGCGCCATCGAGGCGCAGCGTCCGGTGGGTTCGCTGCTCAAGCCATTCGTGTACCTGCTGGCGCTGGCGCAGCCGGACCGCTACTCGCTGTCCAGCTGGGTCGACGATTCCCCGGTGACGGTGCAGCTCAGCCGCGGCAAGCAATGGTCGCCGGGCAACGCGGACAACCGCAGTCACGGCACGGTCCGCCTGATCGACGCACTCGCCCATTCCTACAACCAGGCCACGGTGCGGGTGGGCATGCAGGTCGGCCCGGAGCGGGTTACGCAGTTGATCCACGTCCTGGCCGGGATCAAGGCCGACCCCAATCCAGCGGTGATCCTGGGCTCCACCGATCAGAGCCCGTATGCGATGGCCCAGCTGTACCAGTTCCTGGCCTCCGGCGGTGAAATCCAGCCGCTGCATGCGGTGCGTGGCGTGCTCGATCCGCAGGGCAAGCTGATGAAGCGCTACGACAAGACCCCGGCGCCGGCGCAGGAGGGCGACTCGATCGCCGCGAACCTGATCAGCATCGGCCTGCAGCAGGTCGTGGCCAGCGGTACCGCGCAGCGCCTCAACGCCGACGGGCTGGGCCGCCTGCAGCCGGCGGGCAAGACCGGCACCACCAATGATGGTCGCGACAGCTGGTACGCCGGCTACACCGGCGACCACCTGGCGGTGATCTGGATGGGCAATGACCAGAATCAGCAGGCCGGGCTGTATGGCGCGACCGGCTCGATGCGGGTCTGGTCGGGCATCTTCCAGCGCCTGCCGAGCGCGCCCCTGAAGGTGAGCAACAAGGGCCTGGACTGGCAGTACGTGGAGGCCAGCGGTACCGCCACCACCGATGAAGGCTGCCCGGGCGCGCGTCGTTTCCCGTTCGTGGTGGGGTATACCCCTGCCTATGTACCGTGCGCCGCGCCGAGCGCGTTGCCCGAAGGCGAGGGCGGCGAGCAGAGCGAAGGCGGTGGCTGGCGCAGCTGGTTCGGCCTGGAGAAGAAGCCCGAGCCCGCCCCCGAACCGGCGCAGAATGCACCGGCCACCCCCCCCGCCCGTCAACCCTGATCAAGGCCAGCCTGCATGACCACCCGACTCCTGATCCGTTCCGCTTCGCTGGCCACGCTCTGCCTGGCCCTGGCCGCCTGCGTCACCCCGCCGCCGGTGGTGAAGGCGCCCGTCGATACCACTACGCCGGCCCAGCGCCTGGCGGCCGTGGATGCCGCCGCCGGCAACGATGACAAGGAACTGGCCGTGCAGCCACTGCGCGACAGTGAAGTGGAAGATCTGCGCCAGGCCGCGCTGGCCCGCCGCCAGGCCAATGATCTGGCCGGGGCCGCGGCCGCGCTCGACCAGGCGCTGGCGATCATGGCCTCGGATCCATCGGTGCTGCAGGACCGCGCCGAAATCGCGCTGGTGCAGGGTGAGTGGGCGGCTGCCGAAACCTTCGCCCGCAAGTCGGTCGAGCTGGGCTCCAAGACCGGCCCGCTGTGCCGTCGCCATTGGGCGACGATCGAACAGTCACGCCTGGCCCGGGGGGAAAAAGAGAATGCCGCCTCGGCGCATGCCCAGCTGGAAGGCTGCACGGTGCCGGGGATCATGCGTTACTGAGGGCAGCGCGAAAGCGGATGCGTGACGGCGTAGCGCCGGGCATCGACCGGCACCCTTTATCATTGCGTCATGTCCCAACTTGCCCACGCCAGCCGCGATGCCCTCAGTGAGGGCGGGGCGCTCGCCAGCCAGCTCGATGCCTTCGTACCGCGCCCGGCCCAGCTGCGCCTGACCGCGGCGATCGCCGAAGCGTTCGACCAGCGCGACGTGCTGCTGGCCGAAGCCGGTACCGGCACCGGCAAGACCTACGCGTATCTGGTGCCCGCGCTGCTGTCCGGGCTGAAGACCATCATCTCCACCGGCACCCGCGCGCTGCAGGACCAGCTGTACCACCGCGATCTGCCGCGGGTGCGTGCCGCGCTCGGCGTAGGGCACAGCAGCGCGCTGTTGAAAGGGCGTGCCAACTACCTGTGCCGCTATCGGTTGCAGCAGGCCCGCGGCGAACCCCGCTTCAGCTCCCCCGAGCAGGTCGCACAGTTCCAGCGGATCCTCGCATGGTCCGGACGCACGAAATTCGGCGACATGGCCGAGCTGGACGCGCTGCCGGAAGACTCGCCGCTGTACCCGATGGTGACCTCCACCGTCGACAACTGCCTGGGCACCGAATGCCCGTTCTGGGACGACTGCTTCGTCGTGCAGGCACGGCAGCGGGCGCAGGCCGCCGACGTCGTGGTGGTCAACCACCATCTGCTGCTGGCCGATCTGGCGCTCAAGCAGGAAGGCTTCGGCGAAATCCTGCCCGGCGCGCAGGCGTTCGTGATCGACGAGGCGCACCAGCTGCCGGAACTGGCCGCCAACTTCTTCGGTGAAGGCTTCGGCATGCGCCCGTGGCAGGAACTGGCGCGCGACTGCCTGGCCGAGAGCCGCAGCGTGGCCGGTGCCCAGGCGGCGTTGCAGGTGCCGGCTGCCGCACTCGAGCAGACCCTGCGCGACCTGCGCGTGGCGATGGATGGGCTGCCGCCGCGCGGCACCCAGTGGCGTGCGCTGACCGTGCCGCAGGTGCGCGATGGCTTCGACACGGCGATGAGCACACTGGTGCAGCTGCGCGATGCGCTGGCGGGCGTGCGTGAAGCATCGCCCGGCCTGGATGCCTGCCATGCGCGGGCGATGGACGCCGTCTCCCGCTTGTCGCGCTGGCTCGGTGAGGACGCGCCGATGCTGGATTTCGACACCGACCCCGAGCAGGCGCCGCCACCGGCCGAGGTGCTCTGGTACGAGCTGACCCCGCGTGGCTTCCGCTGCCAGCGCACGCCGATGGATGTGTCCGGCCCGCTGCGCGAGCATCGGCAACGCTCGATGGCAGCCTGGGTGTTCACCTCGGCCACGCTGACCGTGGACGGCGGTTTCGCGCATATTTCCCAACGGCTGGGCCTGGATGATCCGGTCAGCCTGCTGCAGCCCAGCCCGTTTGATTGGGCCCATCAGGCGCTGTGCTACCTGCCGACCGATCTGCCCGATCCAGCCGCGCGTGGCTTCGGCACCGCGTTGATTCGCGCATTGACCCCGGTGCTTGAGGCCTCGCACGGGCGCGCGTTCCTGCTGTTCGCCTCGCACCGCGCGCTGCGCGAAGCCGCCGAGGCGCTGCGCGATGCACCGTGGCCACTGTTCGTGCAGGGCGAGGCGCCGCGCGCGACCTTGCTGCAGCGGTTCCGCGAGTCGGGCAATGGGGTGCTGCTGGGCTCGGCCAGTTTCCGCGAGGGCGTGGACGTGGTGGGCGATGCGCTGAGCGTGGTGGTGATCGACAAACTGCCGTTCGCCGCGCCGGATGATCCCGTGTTCGAGGCGCGACTGGACGCGATCCGCCGCGATGGCGGCAATCCCTTCCGCGACGAGCAGTTGCCGCAGGCGGTGATCGCGCTCAAGCAGGGCGTGGGTCGCCTGATCCGCAGCGAGACCGATCGCGGGGTGCTGGTGCTGTGCGACCCGCGCCTGCTCAGCCGCGGCTACGGCCGGATCTTCCTGGATTCGCTGCCGCCGTTCCGTCGCACCCGCTCGCTGGCCGATGTGCAGGCCTTCTTTGCGCCACAATGGCCCGTCCTCGGCGCTCCGCCTGCACCGGCGCCCGTCGCTGCGCCGTCCGCGCGGGCTGTACCGCCGACCGATGACTTTCCTACTTCCCTGTTCTGACCGCCATGAAACTGCTCGCCTTTGAAACCGCCACCGAAGCCTGCTCCGTCGCCCTGTATGTGGATGGGCAGGTCACTGAGCGCT
>Ga0213826_1000718_pt1 | contig 15743 bp, 15 predicted proteins | sample MC6MC0899MG_FD_180668 | JGI IMG/M metagenome (GOLD analysis project Ga0213826, IMG submission 180668) | Enriched soil aggregate microbial communities from Iowa State University, Ames, United States - MC6-MC0899-MG | ecosystem: Environmental > Terrestrial > Soil > Unclassified | place: USA: Iowa...
TTTCTGCCCTTTTTTCGCCGGCTTAACCTGGTACAAAACCTCAAATCCACCTTGAAGGTCCAGTCCAAGCTTAATATTATTTAAAATGTTCTTGGTTGTTGCTCCCATTGTGCTTCCAATAATTAGAACCACAAGAAAGAAAGCAATAATTCTACTGCGCTTTACCATTATGTATTGTTCCTCCTTAGTGCCTGTGCAATTGCACTGTTACAGACTATCCTTATCATAAAAACAATTAAAAAGTCACTGCTTCCATTATGGAATAAGTAGGAATTGCTGTCAATTTGAAAAAGGTGGGATTATTTCAATAACTCTTTCAATTCATCTTCATCTTCAAAAGAAAAGTCGGCCGTTTTATATGCCTCAATTGTTGCGAAACTGATGTAATCACTTACCTTTACAGAGAGAATTTCTTGGATCAATTCGTAAAGCCTCATTTCTTCCTTCACCTTTTTCCACTTTTTCTTGATTAAGAATTCCCAAAGCTCTTTTTCGGTTACAGAATCATAACCGAGCAAGCGAAATTCAGCGAGTTTACTCGCTAATGCCGGCTGTACTTGGGTGTGAAAATACTCGTATCTTTGACGATCCTCCATTCTAAACTGCCTCCCCGGGGAAATCTCCCAATATATTGAACCTTGCAAAAAGCTTTACCTACTTGTCATGCTTTGTCCACCATTAGGCATATAGTTAATTGTAAATGAATTCTTCTTTTTTGAGAAGGTGGGAAACAGCATGTCAAAGTTTTTAAAAGGGACTTTTATCCTGTTAACAGCCGGATTCATTACACGAGTCCTCGGCTTTATTTATCGAATTGTCCTTGCACGCAGTATTGGCGAAGAAGGCGTCGGCTTATATATGATGGCATATCCAACGTTTATTCTTGTGGTAACAATCACGCAGCTAGGACTTCCAGTAGCCATCTCTAAAAATATTGCCGAGGCGGAAGCAAGGCGGGATTTTGCGGAAATTAAAAAAATCCTTGTCGTTTCCCTCGCGATCACGATTGGCTTATCGATAATTATTACACCTGCATTACTCTTACTTGCGCCAATTCTATCCACTACACTGTTCACCGATCAAAGGACGTATTATCCTTTAATGGCGATCGCACCGGCACTGCCGATTATCGCGGTTTCTTCTGTGTTAAGAGGCTACTTCCAAGGGCGGCAAAACATGCGGCCATCAGCCATTTCACAGATTTTAGAACAGATTGTGAGGATTACCTTAATTGCAACAGCGACAAAAACATTTCTCCCATACGGGGTTGAATATGCAGCAGCAGCTGCAATGGCGGCTTCAGTTTTAGGTGAATTACTTTCACTTATTTATCTTGTAACCACTTTTAAATTAAAAAAGCGGTTTAGGCTCCGAAAAAACTTCTTTCAATTTGTTCATAAAGGAAAGCGGACCTTTAAAGAATTAATGGAGATTGCCCTGCCAACAATGGGAAGCAGGATGATAGGTTCGATCGCCTGGTTTTTTGAGCCAATTGTTGTCGCCCACAGCTTAGCTATTGCCGGGGTCATTGCGGTGAATGCAACGAGACAATATGGGTCCCTAACGGGCTATGCGATGCCGCTATTAATGCTGCCATCATTTGTTACCTTTTCATTATCAACTTCACTTGTCCCGGCAATCAGTGAGGCAAATTCAAGAAATAATCATAAATTGATTGAATACCGCTTGCAGCAAGCATTGCGTTTTGTTTTTTTAACTGGCGGACTAGCTGTCATTGTTCTATATGTATTGGCAGACCCGCTCATGCAGCTCATGTATGGCTCAACAAAAGGGGCATATTTTATCCGTATCATGGCTCCCTTTTTTTTGTTTTATTACTATCAGGGCCCTCTGCAAGCAGTTTTACAGGCATTAAACCTGGCAAGAGCAGCGATGATTAACAGCCTTATTGGCGCCGTCGTCAAAACCGCTGTGATTTTTTTACTTGCCTCTCAGCCCTCCTTCGGGATCACAGGAGTAGCGCTTGGAATTCTGGTTGGCTTTGTACTTGTTACGATTCTCCACTTTGCAACGGTATTAAAAAAAGTTGCCTTTTCATTTTATATTCGCGATTATTTAAAGGGATTTCTTGCTATGGGGGTATCAGGCTGGTTAGGCTATTGGATCTTTGAGAATTTCTCGATAAATGCACACCTGGTCATAAGAACATTAACGGCAACACTCGTAATGGCCGTTTCCTATTCCCTCATGTTGGTTGTATTCCGTCTAATTAAAAAAGATGAGCTTTCACGAATTCCATGGATTGGAAATCTGTTTTCATAATAAAAGAAGACATGCCGATTTTTTGGCGTGTCTTCTTAATATTAATAATCCTGTAAATCAATGAAGAACTTGCCATTTTCATAACTACAAAAGGAAATTCTTTTTACATCCCGATATCCTTTTTTTTTCAATTCCTGACGAAGCCACAGGTTTGTTTTGTTAATTCTTTTTAAATTTTCTTCTTCAATATTACCATCTAAAATTAGTGGAATCGTTATATCACCATTTTTAGAGGGATTCTTTGGCTGTTTTGGGTCCTCTAATTTTTCAATGACAGATAAGCTTCCTGACGATTCAAGTATCGCAAACTCAACGTCTGCAATACTGCGAATGTCTTTTTCTCGTAATTGGGTCATTAAATCATCGAAATTATAGCGCTGCTTCCGCATCGCTACTTCGTCAATTTTCCCCCTGTTTATGATAATGCTGGGCTTTCCCTCTACAAGATTACGAAATTTTTTGCTCCTTAATGAAACGATTGCCATAATAATTTGAATGATCATTAAAATGACCATTGGTAATATCGCATGAAATATTTTGACATTCGGTCTTTCAATAGCTACGACCGCTAATTCGCCAATCATAATAAAAACAACAAGATCAAGGATACTTAGTTCCCCAATTTCCCTTTTTCCCATTAAGCGGAATATGACCAGGATGAGTAAATAAAATAAAATCGTTCGAGCTAATATCGTAATATAATCTGCCATAGCTGTCCGCCCCTTTTTTTCATTCAACGATATTATTTGCATTCTTGAAGGAATAATTAGAGGAATTATATACCAAACAGTTCTCTAAAAAGTAAAAGTATGAAAAATTTAATTCTACTTTTTGCTCTTCACGAATACGCTTGTACTAGGAAAGAAACTTGCATATAAGGTCTGGCACTACAGAAAATGAAGAACGTTCCAGCTGGCCGAAAAGCTCTGAAGGGGGAGAGTTAAAATCGAATCAAAAAGCTTTGGTACATCCATTTTGTACGGATTAATTTTTATTTTTACCTTTGCTGTAATATGCAGCCTGATTTTTGCGTTTATCCTTAGGTTTACCTCTGCTCGGGAAGGATCTCTACAATATATCATTACAGCCTTATCATTCATTGGGCTATTTGGAGGTGGTTTTCTTTCCGGTGGAAAGCGGAAGGAAAAAGGCTGGCTTATCGGTGGATTAACTGGGCTTATTTATTCGTTAGTTGTATTTTTGTTTCAATACCTTGGCTATGATCGTTTGTTTGACGCAGAGCAAGTCATCTATCATACATGCTATACCTTAATCGCGATGATGGGTGGTATTTTAGGGGTTAATATCGCCACGAATAATTCACGAAGATCGGTCTGAAATAAAAACGGAAGCCGCCCCAAGGCAGCTTCCGCTTTTATTTTTACTTTGAAAGACTTACACCTTCACCGGCGCCAGCCTCAGTAACTTCACGAATGGCATTGCGATCATATGTAAGACGGCTGCCGTCTCCACATTTAATCACAACTTTATTATCATCGATTGAGTCGATAAAACCATGTAACCCGCCAATCGTGACGATTTTATCACCCTTTTTCAATTCGCTTTGCATATTCTGCACTGCTTTTTGACGTTTTTGCTGCGGGCGAATTAGTAGGAAATAAAATAATACAAACATTAATATTAATGGAATGATTGTACCCAAACCTTGCATCTTGTTTCCCTCCTTTCAAAATTTATCTATTAGAAATTTTTCGCGTTCGGTTTGTTAAAACCATAACGTTCAAAAAACTCTTCTCGGAAATCACCAAGCCGGTCTTCCAAAATGGCTTGTCTGACTTTCTCCATTAATCTTAACAGAAAATAGAGATTATGGTAAGACGTTAATCTTATTCCAAATGTTTCATCACATTTTATTAGGTGACGGATATAAGCCCTGCTATAATTTCGGCATGTGTAGCAATCGCATTCTGGATCAAGCGGGCCAAAGTCTCTCGCATATTGGGCATTCTTTACTACAAGACGTCCAGCACTTGTCATTAAGGTACCATTTCTGGCAATACGTGTTGGCAGGACACAGTCAAACATATCAATTCCGCGAATCGAGCCGTCAATTAACGAGTCGGGAGAACCGACACCCATTAAATACCTTGGTTTATTTGCCGGGAGCAGCGGTGTTGTGAACTCAAGCATTCGATTCATGATATCCTTTGGTTCGCCGACAGATAATCCGCCCACAGCATATCCAGGGAAATCAAGAGAAGTAAGGTCTCTTGCACTTTGTTTACGAAGCTCTTCATATTCTCCACCTTGGACAATTCCAAATAAACCCTGGTCCTCCGGGCGTTGATGCGCATGTAAACAGCGTTCAGCCCATCTGGATGTCCGCTCGACTGACTTCTTCATATATTCAAAAGTAGCCGGATACGGTGGACACTCATCAAAGGCCATCATAATATCAGAACCAAGGGCATTCTGGATCTCCATCGCCTTTTCCGGCGATAAAAATAACTTCTCCCCGCTCATATGGTTGCGGAAATGAACCCCTTCTTCTTCAATCTTGCGGAATTCACTTAAACTGAACACCTGGAATCCGCCAGAGTCTGTAAGAATAGCCCGGTCCCAGTTCATAAATTTATGAAGACCTCCTGCTTCTCTAATAATCTCATGCCCTGGACGAAGCCATAAATGATATGTATTGCTTAAAATGATCCCGGCACCCATTTCTTTTAAATCTTCTGGCGACATCGTTTTTACGGTAGCCAGCGTTCCAACCGGCATAAAGGCGGGGGTATCAAAGGAGCCGTGCGGTGTATGGACACGGCCAAGACGGGCTCCTGTTTGTTTACATGTTTTAATTAATTCATAGCGAATCGCAGTCAAATTTGTTGTCTCCTTCCTTATGCAAAACTAAATGATGAACATGGCATCTCCAAAGCTGAAAAAGCGATATTTCTCCTCGACAGCTGTGTTGTAGGCGTGCAGAATATTTTCTCTTCCTGCTAATGCACTGACAAGCATGATCAGGGTTGATTTTGGCAAATGAAAATTCGTTATCATGCCATCAATGGCTTTAAAATCATACCCTGGATAAATAAAAATACTTGTCCAGCCGCTGCCCTCCGTGAACTGCCCATCATTTTGGGAGGCAATTGTCTCCAATGTTCTCGTTGAAGTTGTCCCAACAGTAACGATTCTCCCACCCTTACTTCGTACTTTGTTCAGCAAGCGGGCCGTCTCATCTGTTACTGTATAAAATTCGGAGTGCATATCATGCTCCAGCACATCATCGACACTAACAGGCCGGAAGGTACCAAGCCCCACATGCAGCGTGATAAAGGTGATATGGACACCCATTTCTTTTATTTCTTCCAGTAAAGGCTCCGTAAAATGTAGTCCTGCTGTAGGAGCTGCGGCTGAACCAGGTTCGCGGGCATAGACCGTCTGGTATCTATCCCGATCATCCAGCTGTTCTTTTATGTATGGAGGCAGCGGCATTTCTCCCAATTGGTCAAGCACTTCGTAAAAAATACCTTCGTATTTAAAGTCTAACACTCTGCCGCCGTGATCTGATGTTCCGGTGCAAATTGCTGTTAGATGGCCCTCACCAAATACGATTTCGGTTCCTTCCTTCACTCGCTTTGCCGGTTTCACGAGTGTTTCCCACTGGTCTCCTTCCAGCTGTTTTAACAGCAGGACTTCAATTTTGGCACCGGTATCTTTTTTCACACCAAAAAGGCGTGCAGGCAATACCTTGGTATCATTTAAGACAAGGCAATCCCCTTCACGCAAATACTTGGTAATATCTTTAAACACTTCATGCTTAATCTCGCCTGTTTGTTTATCCAACACCATCAATCGGCTGTCTGTCCGATTTTTAAGCGGGACCTGGGCAATTAATACTTCTGGCAAATGAAAATCAAACAAATCTACTTTCATATTATGACATCCTACTCTGTAATAAAATTATCATGGGGCAGGTATTTCCATCCCAAAATGGTGATAAACCGCTGCTGTTACTACTCTCCCCCTTGGGGTACGCTGCAAAAAGCCGATTTGCAGTAAGTATGGTTCATAAACATCCTCGATGGTTTCAGCTTCTTCGCCAATCGATGCAGCAATTGTATCTAAGCCTACCGGGCCGCCACGGAATTTTTCAATAATTCCTTTTAATAGTTTATGATCGATATGATCAAGACCAAGGCGATCAACCTGAAGAAGCTCAAGAGCTTCTTTTGCAAGGGCAAGGTTTATTGTACCATTTCCCTTTACTTGAGCAAAATCTCTCACCCTGCGGAGGAGCCGGTTGGCAATCCTTGGGGTTCCCCTTGCTCTCCTGGCAATTTCAGCTGCTGAAGGTTCGTCAATTTCCGTTCCAAACAGCTCAGCCGTTCGGATGACAATATTCTTTAACTGATCTTCCTTATAATACTCGAGCCGGCTCAAAACTCCAAATCTATCTCGTAAAGGGGCAGATAATGATCCCGCCCTTGTTGTCGCTCCGACAAGCGTAAATGGCGGGAGGTCAAGGCGGACAGATCTGGCACTTGGGCCTTTACCAATCACGATATCCAGACAAAAATCCTCCATCGCCGGATACAATACCTCTTCAATTGTCCGTGGGAGCCTGTGAATTTCATCAATAAATAGTACATCCCCCGGCTCTAGTGCCGTTAGAATCGCCGCTAAATCGCCGGGTCTTTCTATTGCAGGACCTGAAGTCGTCCGAATATTGACACCCATTTCATTGGCGATAATGACAGCCAGTGTCGTCTTCCCCAATCCGGGCGGTCCGTAAAGGAGCACATGGTCTAATGTTTCCTTTCGAAGTCTTGCAGCCTTTATAAAAATTTCGAGATTTTCCTTCACCTGATTCTGCCCAATATATTGCTTTAAGGTTTGCGGCCGAAGGCTTTGTTCAATACTGATCTCGTTTTCATTCACTTCACTAGAAATAATCCGTTCTTCCATGATTATCACCTATTTTAAAAGCCGCTGTAGGGCTTTTTTAATGTATTGGTCGGTTGACAGCTTTTCTTTTCTTAACTCAGGTGAAATCTTTTTAATCTCTTTTTCTGAATAGCCGAGGGCCTTCAAGGCAAGGATGGCTTCGTCAAAGGCCGAATTAGCGGCTTGTGTATGTACCGGTAGCTGATCTGCATTAAATAAATTCGGGAAGAAATCGGGCACTATATCCTGTAATTTCCCTTTTAAGTCAAGAATCATTTGCCGGGCTGTTTTTTTGCCAACTCCCGGGAACTTTATCAGGAAGCTTTCGTCTTCATTTTCAATTGCCGTGACCACCTGCTGGACTTCACCGGAAGCAAGGATGGCGAGTGCCCCTTTTGGGCCGATCCCCGAAACATTTAACAGCTTTGTAAAAAGCCGTTTCTCTTCTCTTGTTTCAAAGCCGTAAAGTGCCATAATGTCTTCACGAACGTAATGATAGGTATAGATCGTTACCATTATCTCCATTTTTCCAGCATAAATAAACGGATTTGGTGTTGAGATTTGATAGCCAATGCCGTTATTTTCAATGACAATATATTCTGGACCGACAAACTCGACGGTTCCTTTTATAAATTCATACAATCGTTTTCTCTCCCCTAGTTTCACTAAACTTCATTCTACCATACAAATTTAAAGTTATTGAAGAAAATAGCTATGGAAATAAAAAATCAGGCTGACCTAATGCATCAGTCTGATTCGGAATGACTCTATTCTATTTTGACGGAATATGGCTTAAATGTTTCTAATACTTCAACATAGTGATCTTTTGATTTAATTGGGATGCCTTGAATCAACTCTTCTTGGATTCTACTTTCAAGCTTCTTGATATCTATTTGAAAAAAAGATTGAATGATTCTTGATTGACCGGGTCTTCCATTAAAAATGGTCAATATACCATCTTCGGTAACACCAAAGAACCCATTTGCTTTCAGTAATGGCGATATATCATCAACTGGTTTTCTAAATACATATGTCGATTCATCGTTATTAATTAGCTGCCACTGATCATATTTAGCCCAAAAGTTCTCCATTGACCAACATGTCTCTTGAACTACTTCCTGACTTATTTCTCCATCAAGATAGATTCTTTCCAAAATAACCGTGATGTTTAGCGGCAGCGTTTTTTGCTGTGTTTGGTGGTTATCCTGTTGTGCAGCAGAGCCTGTCGTCGTCATCCAAGGGACTCTACCAATAAACATGAAGAGAATAACAGCAAATACGGCTAATCCCAACCGGTACTTTGCTACCCCATTAACCCTCATGTTACTCACCTCTTATTGTTAAAAATTGAACATTCTTTTCAGTTCTAGTTTAGCCCTTTTTTGCCTTTTTATCCGAAAGAGATTTTTAAAATAAAAAGAGGCAAAGCTTCGAGTGCTTTGCCCTTTTTATCATAAGAATAAATTTTTCAGCGCCTAGGGGCTCAGGGTCTTAAGCCTCAGAGCAAGACGTTTCCACTTATTACCTTCCTCCTTTATTGCGCTGAAAATCATTATGAATGTTGCGGTCACGGCCAATGGTTCCCTCATCCGTGATCACGGTTACGGTTCGTCCCATTGCGTAAGGTTTCACCACGTTCTGTATGGCTCTCTTTGTAGCAGCAGCTTTGCTGTTATCCCGTAATGTTACCGATACAATGACCGTATTTCCATATGCTACTGACCTTACATCCTGGACATTATTTACGCTAGCAACTTTGCTTCTAATTTTATTAGAAAAATTGTCCTGGAAATTCGGATTCGTAGCAACACCAGTGTTACCTATATTTGTACTCAAATGACCGTGATAATTCATATCACTTGTACTGAAACGATTGTCACGTTGAAAAAAGTTTCGATCCTTCTTGGCTAATGGGGTCGTTGGGTTTTTAGGATTTCCATTTTTATCTTTTGCTTGTATCTGCCTTCTATTTTGCTCATTAATAACCTGATCCTCATCCCCAAGACTGCGATCCATCATTTCAGTGATTGCACCATCATTATCCCTTAATAACTCGTTACCATTATTCGGGTGGTTTTCATTGGAATAATATCCAATCGGTCGTACCGGATTGTTATTTTCATTCACTCCTGCACGATTATTATCACTTGCACATCCCGCCACACCTAACAATAAGAATGCGGAAAGAGGAATCATCCACTGTTTCTTGTTCAAGCGAAAAACCCCCTCAAAACAATCTGAGCACACATTTACATGCTCATGTATAGCTTGTTATTTTCGAGGAGATTTCATTCATTTCACTATTTCCTGTAATTGGTCAATAAATTTTTTTCTTGTGTAAAATTGACTGATCGATAAATCCATTACTTGCTTAAGTTTTACTTGATCCGTATATGATTTTTCCCGAATTAATCGATTCCATTCTCGAAAAATATCTGCTGGATATGCCAAGGCGTACAAAAAGGCTTTTTTTGGTAAATATTTTCGAAGCTGCTTTAAACTTCCAATATTTTCAAATGACCAGTCGCTATAGGGCAAAATCCGGTTAGCATATTGTAAATAATCGTATGAAGGAGGACCGATACTAATTAAATCAAAATCAATTAAATGTAATCTTCCATTCCTGTCACGTACAAAATTATGATGTGCAACGTCACCATGAAGGATTACATTAGGCTCATTTCGAAAAAAGTTTTGGTGCTTTTTCATTCCCGCCAGTGACCAATCAGCCCATGAGATCATTTCTGAGATAAACGGTTCCTTCATAAAATATTTTAAAAAGGGAAGATGATTTGAAAAGATATGGTGCCTCTCCGTCCATTTTTCCATTAATTTACCGTTAGGAAGCAATGTTCGATAACGGGTCTCAAATGATGCTGTCGTCTGGTGAAATTTTTCTAAAAGCTCCAAACCTTCTTGACGATTCTTTTGTGTATGAAAGGAAAACGGCGTTTTATTTGGAGCAATGTACTCGATACAGCCAAAATAGGTTCCTTCAAAAAAAAGCTGTTCTTTAACATGGGGAGTTAAAAACAAATAGGTTTCTAAAAATCCCTCTTTTTTAAGAGTAGCCGAAAACGCTTCTTGGAGCCTAAGTCTGCTATCTGAATGATACCCTTTTAAAATGTAGGTATTTTTAGCAGTTTTTAATAAAAATACAGATTTTCTAATCGGTTCCAGCTGAATGATTTTTTCTAAAAACTGTGACTGAAAATAAGAGAGGAGACGATTAAAATAATCATCGTCCCCTTTTTTGTTTACTGACGTATTAATTGCTTTCATCGCGGTAACCTGGCATACCGTAAGGATTTGTTCCGACAGGACCCATTCCATATGGATTCATATATGGAGGATGGGCAACATTTACTGGTCCCGTATAGGGTGCGCTGTAAATCGGCGGTGTCGGCGGGACAAAATTTGTCGGTACAGTATTAGGTGCCGCTGCAGCCGGTTGCATGACACCCATTGAAGGAGTCGGTCCACAGCCGCAGTCAACCATTGCACCTGTTCCTACTGGCAGCCCCTGAGACGGCACGCTCTGCATGACTGGCATTTGACCGTAGCCAGCATGTGCAACCATATCTGATGATTCAAAACCTTGTATGCCCATTACTTGAGGCATCGGACTTCCCATTTGCGGATAACCGTATGGGGAACCACCCGTCCCATACGGAGCTGCCACACCGGGCATTCCATACATCGCTCCAGGCATGCCCGTTGCAGGTTGGGTGAATTCTGCCGGATTTTGAGTTGGGAACCCTCTGGCTGCAGGATCTGTCATTGGGTAACCAGTCGGTGCTGCTGCTGAATATCCGGTTTGGTAACCTGCCGGAATTTCCCCATACCCCGTTGACATCTGTTCATATCCAACTGGCATTTCTCTATATCCTGTTGGCATTTGACCGGATCCTGCCGGCATTTCTCCATATCCCGTTGGCATTTGGCCGTATCCTGCTGGCATTTGACCATATCCTGCCGGCATTTCTCCATATCCCGTTGGCATTTGGCCATGTCCTGCCGGCATTTCTCCATATCCCGTTGGCATTTGGCCGTATCCTGCCGGCATTCCTCCATATCCTGTTGGCATTTGGCCGTATCCTGCCGGCATTCCTCCATATCCTGTTGGCATTTGGCCGGATCCTGCCGGCATTCCTCCATATCCTGTTGGCATTTGGCCATAAGCTGCCGGATCCATCATCGGCTGCTGGAATGCCGGATTTTGGACACCCATCATAGATCCCGGATTATACGCTGGATTCACAACAGGCATTTGCGGCATAAAGGACGATGATTCGTCATGGTAAAATTGTCCAGGCATCACTGATGCACCCGCCACGGTTGGACCAACTCCTGGAGTACCATGGATCATTCCCTGCGGCGGTGCCATTACCATTGCTTGTGGATATGGCATCATTGGCGGTACCGGAAATCCGCCTCCTCCAAATGGCGGGCAGAAACCAGGCCCTGGCATAATTGGTGTGACAGGGACACAATATTCCTGCGGCATCTCACATGGTGCTTCCTGTATAGGGAGTGGTGCTGGTATTGGAATTTCCTTCTTTGGAACCTCTTTTACCTCAGGTAGGATATTAGCAGGTTTAGGCGGCAAATTCGGCTGTACGGTCATATTTGACATGTTTGACATATAATAATTGTTAATATCAATTTCTGGGACTACTTGTAGAGGCATTTTCGGAGTATAGGGTGCTTTTGGTGCTTCTTTTATGATAGGTTGTTCTTTTTTGATAGGCTGTTCTTTTATAATAGGCTGTTCTTTTATAATAGGCTGTTCTTTTACAATAGGTACTTCTTTTTTCGGTACCTCCTTTGTTGGCATTTCTTTAATCGGCATCTCCTTAATTGGCATTTCCTTTGGCTTCTCTTTAGCAAACGGGTGCTCAGCAATAGGCACTTCCTTTTTCATTCCTATATTGATTGTCCCTTCTTTTTTAACGGATCCCCCAGAAGTTGGAACCTTTATTTTCATACCGGGCATAATCATATCAGGGTTGCTGAGCTGTGAATTCATCTTTTTCAGCTCTTCAAAATTCACGCCGTACTTCTTGGCGATCTTCCAAAGAGTATCCCCTTTCTGTACGATATGGATCTTCACTCTGATTTCCCTCCTATGGCATAAGTCCATATAGTGTATGTGGTAATGGGCAAAGTGCTAACATTCTTCAAAAAAACTTATGCTATATTTTTGATAAATATGAATAAGTCATGGAATAAAGGAGAGTAATTCGATTCGCCGATTAATAGGCAATTTCCGCCGATAAAGCATTTTTAAAATCGGATACAGACAAAAAAATGATGCAATCGATTAAATTGCATTTCCCTTTACGGCCCCGCCTGTTAACTAAATTAGCAAAGGTATGCTAGAATAAAAAAACAGATAAAGCTATGGGAGGAATTCTATGACTGAGCAGAAAAAAATATTGGGAGAGGATAGGAGGTCTTTGATTCTCCGGCTTCTCAAAGATACCCCTGAACCAATTACGGGAAGTGAATTAGCAGCAAGGATGAATGTAAGTAGACAAGTAATTGTAGGGGATATTACACTCCTTAAGGCAAAAAATGAACCGATTATTGCTACTAGCCAAGGCTATATGTATTTAAAGCAAAATGCCAACTTGCCTTTATTCGAAAGGACAATTGCTAGCAAACATACTCCAAAGGATACAGAAAAGGAATTAAATTTATTAGTTGATCACGGCGTTTTAGTGAAGGATGTCAAAATTGAACATGCGGTTTATGGCGATTTAACCGCATCGATCATGGTTTCAAACCGCCAGGAAGTGAAGCAGTTCTTGAATAAACTGCACTCAACTAATGCGGCTTTATTATCGGAACTGACAGATGGTATTCATCTTCATACCATTTCCGCCACAAGCGAAAAAACTCTTGATAAAGCTGAAGCAGCACTTAAAGTTGAAGGCTTTTTGATGGAATCGTAAAAGGACCCAAATCGGGTCCTTTTTTAATCTAAATTCAACAGTATAGATGGATAGCTACCTAAAACTTTGACACCACAACCCAAGGCCTCAAGTTCTGCAATCGCCCCGGGAATCAATACTTCATCAAGCTTCATCTCCAGATCGATGATGAAAAAGTAATTGCCAATCCCTGTTTTCATTGGTCTTGATTCAATTTTAGAAAGGTTTAATTTTCTCCAGGCAAAGGCAGATAATACCTGGTGGAGGGCACCGGCCTGATCTGACGGCAGGGTAACCATGAGCGTCGTTTTGTAATGCGTTGAACCGCTAATCGACGCAAAATCCATGTTCTGATCTGACAGAACGAAAAAGCTTGTATGATTATAATCAAAATCATGAATATTTTTTTGCACGATCTCTAATCCGTATTCCTTCGCTGCTAATTCATTGGCAATCGCCGCTGCCTTCATTTCAGGCTGTTCCATGACCATCTTCGCTGCTGCTGCTGTAGACGACACACTTTCGATAGGCACTCCCTTAAAATGGTTATGCAGGAACTTATGGCACTGGGCAATAGCATGTGAATGGCTAAATATCATGCCAACATCCTGCCAGCCTTCCTTATTTGCAGGATGAACCATTAAATGCTGCTTGATTGGGAGCGTAATTTCGCCAACAATCGGAATTTGAACAACATGTGTTAAGTAATCAAGGGTAATATTGACTGAGCCTTCAAGTGCATTCTCAACAGGAACTACTGCCAGGTCTACTTTTTTATCTACGATTGCATCCATACTTTCCGGAATCGTGCGATAGGGCTCAAGCTCGAATCCTTGAAATACCTTTTTCACCGCAAGTTCGGTAAAGGTTGCTTTTGGTCCTAAAAACCCGACTTTCATTGCTTCCCCACTCCCCTATAATATAAATGAGCAAGCGCTTGTTCAGCACTAACACTCTTTTTCAAAATTTTGCGTCTTATTGTGGTAAAAAGAAAGCTGAGAGCAGGCTCAGCGGACAAAAAGTCCACTAAGCACCGGTTCCCAGCACTTCAACCTTCTCGACAAATTCAAGTTTTCGTAAGTTTGAAAGTAAATCGTCGAGATCTGTTGTGATATTAGATGTGTTTAATGACAATGTCACATTTGCCCTGCCTTGCAGCGGGATCGTTTGGTGAATTGTTAACACATTACAGCCTGACCCCGCTACGACACTCAACAATTTTGACAGTGTCCCAGAGCGATCTTCCAAATGAAAGAAGAGTGAAATAATCTTTTCCTTCTGTATCGTTGAAAAAGGAAAAACAGTATCCCTGTATTTATAAAAGGCACTTCTGCTCAAGTCAACCTTTTGGACGGCATCAGCGATCGATTCTGCCTTCCCCTTTTCAAGCATGTCCTTCACATCAATCGTTTTCTTCATCGCTTCCGGCAAAACATCTTCACGGACCAAATAATATTTTTTATCAAAATTATCCATTTTCACTCTACCTCGATCTTTGACAAAAAATTATTCAATGAATTCAAATTCGAATTCTAATAATTTTACGATATCCCCATCTTTCGCCCCTCGTTGTCTTAAAGCATCATCCACGCCAAGACCACGAAGCTGACGGGAGAAGCGGCGGACAGATTCTTCGCGTGAAAAGTCTGTCATCTTAAATAATCTTTCCAGCTTCTCACCTGATAGGACAAATGACCCATCCGGGTCTCGTGTAATCATGAAGTTTTCCGGGTCTGCCTCATGTTTATAAAGAACACGATGAATTCCGGTATCTTCTTCTTCATGCTCAAGCGGAAACTCCGGTGTTTCCTCTATTTTATCGGCCACAGCGAATAACAACTCTCGCAGGCCTTTACGCGATAAAGCTGAAATAGGGAAGATCGGATAATCCTCTTCAAGCTGCTCTTTAAACTTTTCCAGGTTTTCTTCTGCATCAGGCATATCCATTTTATTGGCAACAATGATTTGCGGACGCTCGGTCAATCTTAGATTATATTCTTTTAATTCCCGATTGATGGTCAGGTAATCCTCAAATGGGTCCCTGCCTTCTGTCGCTGCCATATCAATCACATGGACGATAACCCTCGTCCGTTCAATATGCCGCAAAAATTGATGACCAAGACCGACACCTTCACTCGCCCCTTCAATTAAGCCCGGCAGGTCGGCCATGACAAAGCTTCTGCCGTCTTCTGTTTCCACCATACCTAGATTCGGAACGATCGTCGTAAAATGATATTCAGCGATCTTCGGCCTAGCCGATGAGACAACAGACAATAAGGTAGATTTCCCAACACTTGGGAAACCAACGAGACCAACATCAGCGAGGAGCTTTAATTCCAAAATAACATCACGTTCTTGGCCCGGCTCACCATTTTCAGCAATTTCCGGTGCCGGATTTGACGGTGTGGCGAAACGGGTATTTCCACGGCCGCCGCGGCCGCCTTTAGCTATGACAGCCTGCTGCCCGTGCTCAACTAAATCAGCAATGACCTCTTTTGTTTCCGCATCCATGACCACCGTTCCAGGGGGTACCTTAACAATCATATCCTTAGAGCCTCTTCCATGCTGCCCCTTGGACATGCCATGCTCACCACGATCTGCCTTAAAATGGCGCTT
>Ga0213826_1000720_pt1 | contig 15729 bp, 21 predicted proteins | sample MC6MC0899MG_FD_180668 | JGI IMG/M metagenome (GOLD analysis project Ga0213826, IMG submission 180668) | Enriched soil aggregate microbial communities from Iowa State University, Ames, United States - MC6-MC0899-MG | ecosystem: Environmental > Terrestrial > Soil > Unclassified | place: USA: Iowa...
CGGCATGTTGTGCATGCCGAACAACGCGTCACACGGGAAGCGCTCCAGCAGCCCATCGGCCAGCATCGCCTCGGCGCCACCCTGGCCCTCCTCGGCCGGCTGGAAAATCAGTGTCAGCGTGCCATCGAACTGCCGCGTCGCCGCCAGGTAGCGTGCCGCCCCCAGCAGCATGGTGGTATGCCCGTCATGGCCGCAGGCGTGCATGCAACCCTGGTGGCGGCTGCTGTAGGCAGCGCCGGTGGCCTCATGGATCGGCAGAGCGTCCATGTCCGCCCGCAAGCCGAGTTTGCGCGGGCTGCTGCCGTTGCGCAGCACGCCGACAACGCCGGTCTTGCCGATGCCGGTGTGCACTTCATAGCCCCAGTCCTTGAGCAACTGGGCGACCAGGGCCGAAGTGCGGCTTTCTTCAAAACCCAGTTCGGGGTGAGCATGGATGTCGTGGCGGATGGCGTGCAGGTCGCTGGCCACGTCGTTGAGCCAGGCCAGGATGTGCTGGTGTTGCTGCATGGGGAATCTCCTCGCGCGGGTGGGTCCCGTTCTTGTTGTTCGCTTTGAGATCACGACGGGGAAGGCAGGTCGTGCTTGGGGACAGATAAGCGCGAGTGGGGCGGGAGTACAACGGAATGTGGTTTCACGTGGTGGAACATCAAATGCGCGAGGTGCCTGCAGCGGCGGGTAGGCCCGTGGAGTGGTAGCTAGGCACTACACGACACATATGTGTATCGCGGGCATTGTAGGAGCTGGCTTGCCTGCGATCGGCTGCGAAGCAGTCGTAAAATCGGTATCCGCGCAGTGCCTGACAGAGCGCGGAAGTAGAGTTGACGACTGGGTTGCAGCCGATTGCAGGGAAGCCAGCCCCTACAAGCGAATGTGATTTCATGCGCTCGAGCTACCCAAATTAATTGCAAAGCGCGTACCCGCACGCGAACACAGAGGCGCTCAGAATATCCCCCAAACTGCTAGGCCCTTCATGGCTAGAAGTCGCCACATGTACCAGCGGTTCTGGCGGCACGTTGTCACCTAGCTTTTAGCGCACATAAGATGAATTATCTGATCCGCATACTGCTTCGCTTTAGGTACTCGTGATGTTCTCAAGTACCCCAGCAATTGCTCCCGCCCTTTCCGGGCAAGCAGGTATTCAATAAGGTTGGTCAAGAGAAAGCCTTGAGAGTACTTTCCGGCCGACACCACCTTAGCTTTCTCATCTTGTCCTGGCTCCAGTCCTAGAGGATATTCCTCTTCATCCTCTTCATTCGAAAGTACAGCAAACTTGCTGACCGAATATCGCATAATTTCAGCGCTATTTTCTGTGAGAAAGTTTAAGATCTCGTGCGCTTCTAATTTCGACCTCACCACTTTCGCAGAATCTAAATTCGCAATAACTTCAGAGTAGCCGGACTCAATCTCTATCCTCCCGACCTTTGCCAATTCTGAAATCATTGCCTGGTAGTCGACCGTAAAAACTATTTGCTCCGAAACGCTTCTGTCTTTCGTCACTATGCATTACACTCCGTTGACTGCTGTAATGAAATTAGCATCAATGCCGAAAATAACCCACTGTTCGTGCCCCACGCCTCACGACCTACGTGAATTTAATTTAAATGCACGTCTCACGCAAGTACTCACATCATCTAGACGTGTTTGCAATGAAGCAATCAGTCGGCTAAAACAGACCCCGGCTCATTCTTATCCTGATGTATGAGTTTGACAACCAGTTCCCAACCTCCATCCTTGCATTCTGTCCTACCAAAAAACACATACGTCATCACACCCTCGTATTGATCACCTTTAGAGCAACCCTCTACCTCGAACTGATGAACAAAATCCATAGGGGTGTTACCTAAAAATCGCCAGCTTGGCTCATCCAGCCATTTGGGCGACGATCCGTAGCATCGGAAGCTATTGGCCAACCTAGAATTTATCCAGGATCTGGCTTGTTTGGGAGCAGCGTCGATCCAGTCCAACGTAGGTGCTTCCAATCCTTGGCTCATGTACTCATCAAATAGCCCCTGCACAAAATATTGTGCTTCTTCATGACTGGTTCCCACCTTGTATTTTTTCGCGGCCACAGCCGTTACTACCGAGCTGAATAAAATATACAATTTATTTCGCTCCCCCATCCCCTACTCCTTTTATGCGTTCACTGAGATTGCAGCCATTTTCTTTGCAACATCAACAACAGCGTATTGTGATAGGTCGGCCTGACTAAGATTGGGTGTTACATTGAGCATTATTGCGTCCCACTCTCAGAGTACTTCAGTACAGTGCAGCACTCTAACCAGCCTTATCACTATTACCTTTCTCACAAGACGTGAGCAATAGCCACAAGCGCCGCAGGCTCATTTTAAAGAGCAACACGCTGCCACTTTCCATCAAAACTCAATACCTCTCTCTTTTTTATCTTCCACTCCCCGCCCTTCATAACCAGATAAAATCTAGAACAGCTCTCCGCGCCTTTCACCTGCTGTACCTGCACCACCATACTACCATTGCTACAAGCCACCAACTCAATGACATCAGTCCCTGGGTCATAAGTCGCCGGCCTTGTACAACCCAAATCAATCAGCCGGCCGTAGTTCGGCTTATCTTTAAAAGCAAACGCGTCAAAAATTGTCTCCAACTTCGAAGCATAAGCCTGCTTCAACCCAATATCATCCTTTCCCTCAGCGAACCCATCTTTGCGCTTATCGAAAAATTCACATTCCCACTCATTCATCTGCTGCATGAATTCCATAAGAGCGTCAGGAACGACCTCTACAACATCTTTTTTGACCATATCTTTTTCCAGAACCTCTCGAGAGTTTTATCAGCCTCACGATAGACATCCTACATCCTTGCTGTAGTTTAGGTACCTCCATTGTCCAAAAGTTAAACTCACCCTTCACCTCCCCTTTTTGACTGCTGTTGAAGCGCTTGGGCTTTCACGCCGAATTCAAATAACAATCAGCTTAGTGTCGGAGTAGCCAACAGGCCACCGACCTGACAAATAAAGTTCAATCACTTTCGACCACTCCCCAGACACACCATAGTACGACTCCGAAATGTACTGGCGAAATGCAAAACAAGCTCCATCTCGCGCAGCCAGACTGTAATCATGGGGGCCGGCAATGAATTTCACCGTTGAGCCAACTTTAATCGACTGCATAACAGTTTTAGTGACATCGATACGCCAACTCACTAGCTCCTTAGGTGGTTTTGGAAATAAATTGAACGGATCATCTTGATAAGGAGAAGTAGGCAACCACTCAAGATTTTCATAATAACCATGGAAATCTGAATATACAGGCTCAACGAAGACCCTGAAGACATCCCTTATGTAGATTACATTATCTCTCGAATCTGGATCGCACCCCATCCTCGAGAAAAATTCAGTATCAGCTATTCTTGAAATCAAACTCTTTACATCTTGCATGTCAGCACCCATCTCTTATCATGCCCCCCGTTGCCCGAGGTAAAAAACCTCACTCGCCAGCAACTAGATATAGGTCCTTTGCCATCTTCCATCACTTTCTAGATATCGCCCGCTAACTTTGCAGGCATCATCCTCCATGATTAACGTCAGTTTGAAGGAAGCGCGCAACCCTGTGTTCTTCCTGATAATAACTGAGACCGCACCTCCCTTGCACTCACACATCCCAACTCCATCACTGACGAGATCATAATCGGGGAACCTGCCGCAGACTAGATTTTTGACGCGATCATAGTTTCGCCCTTCGTCAACAACATATTTCTTAAAAATTACCAAAAGGTCATTTTTAATGCTCAGTTCGACTTCTTGCTCTAAGGAATCATCCGAAAATGCCGCCAATTTCTTTTTGTACCCAGACAATTCCCACTCGTACATAGCGCCCATAAAACCCAACAGCGCATCACGATACTCATCACGCAAGTTAGTTAGTGAATAAGTTATCATCAGTAAGCTCACCATCTCTAAACACATCTTAGGGGAGCTTGGCAGAGTTTGTGCCATCACCCCATTGGGGTTCAACTCCATATCTACCAGGCGCTTATCATATGTCTTTGTTCCGATGGCTGGTTTTCCTGGACCAGCCTGCCGAAAAGAGTACGCAGCATGCCATATCAATTTATGTGCTTTCTGCTTTTCTGCAGCCAAGGTCGACTCAAACTGCCACGCCTTACGCCCCATCGCGTCTTAACCAAAGCAACTGCTGACCATACCTTGCATGCAATACACCTCGCGGTGCAGGTCATCGCGCTCCATGTCGCTGATGACCTGCCCGTCCAGGTTCAACTGGTGCAGGTGGTCGCTGCCGTAGTACAGCTGATAGATCTTGCTCCCGACCGTGTGGCAAGGTCAGCATGGTCAGGTTCATGAGCGGGCCGCACTCATGATGAGCAAGGGAGAATTCCAGAAGGCTGGGACCTACGCTCAACCCTTCACGCCCATTTTTAAAGATCACCTTCACATTCGTAACTCTGGAGTATCTATAATTCAGCCAAGCCGGATTGAATCTGAAAAGTTATTGCGATGACTATCTGCCCGCGCAAACGACAGCATTATTACCCCGCATTCAAAAGCGAATCCCATCTGATAATTACCTGGAGTGAAAGCAATACAAGCTCCTTGTATAGCATCAGAACCATCAGGCTCCATACCTCCCCCCGTAGTATCCTCACCAGCGCCTATAAATAAGCCCCCGGAAGGAATGGATAGAAAAATACTGCCTAAAGCATTGGGCAACTCAGCGAGAACCTTGACCAAGTACTTTCCGTCTTCACCGAGATTTAAAAAAGCGATATTACCCTCATTCATCTCATAGATCTCATCGCTCCGGATACTCCACCAATCAAACGTATCACTCATTCGATGACGGATAGCGGCAAGATCAAATATCGCCAATGTAGCAGTTTCTGTAATCACCGAGAATTCAGCAGCCATACTTACTCCTAATAATTTCACCAATAATATCGCCAGGCTTAAGGCCGGCCCGCTTCCGTTCGGCTTAGGTTCAAGCATGGTGGTCTGGGTTAGCGCATCGATCACCACCACCAGATCATGACGCTCATTCTAACTAAAATGTACTCTGGCCCGAACAGTCCTGATACCGCTCGACCTGGGCCAGGGTGTTCCACCACAGGTACTTGGACTTGTACGTCGCGTCGATGATGGTGTGTGGCAGGCCCTCTTCGCCGTTGTGGTACTCGGTCATCTGGCCCAGCGCATCGAACTCGGCCAGCAGGTTGCCCTTGTCGTCGTAGCGCGCTTGCCACGTGCTGCCGTCCGGGTAGGTCACCTTGGTCACCAAGGTGTTCAGGTGGTGGTATTCGTAGGCGATGGTGCGGCCCAGCGGGTCGGTTTCTTCGAGCAGGCGGGCGAACTCGTCGTACTCGAAGTGCAACTTGTTGCCGTCCGGCAGGGTCAGGCCGACCATGTTGCCGAAATCGTCCAGGTCGATGGCGTAGCGTTCGCCGCCGTAGTCGCGGCTGGCGATGACGCGGTGGTCTTCGTTGTAGTGAATTTCCAGCTCGCGGCCCAGCACGGCGGTGGCCCAGCTGGTGCGCGCTGCGCAGTCATAGCAGAAGTGGTCGTGCTCGCGCTGCCCCCCACTTGATTAAGCAGTTTTTTGAAGATTAAATATGGCTATCGAAACTCAGAGTCCCAAATTTGAAAAACAACAGCCGCAACCATCAAATACTAACATCGATCTCAACAATCTTTCCAAAGATGATCAACGATCCCCATATAATCAAAAATCAACATCCACCTCACCAACTAAAGAATCGATAAAATCACCAAAGGAATCCGACATGACTCTTTGAGCATTGATATGGTTAAGATACATGTCAAGATCCGCTTGAAAAGTATCAACAGCAAAATAGACAACTCTCCCCGCACCTTTCTCCAAGCAGATAAAGTTACCAGCCTCATCATTTGCAAAAGGGACTAACTGGGACGGGATAACATTTCTCTCGCGCATCCGCCTGTAACATCCACCGATATATTTTGTCTCATTAGCATCCTGAGCTCCCACACTTGAAATACTTTTAAAACCCTCAACTCTCACCGGCTCAAAATCTTCATCTGATATCCAAAACTCTCTAACAGGTGAACCGCCATTGTATGCTTGATATATCGCCCTAAACCTCACGGGCAACTTAAAGCCGATCTGCGCTTCCAGCGCCTCAATATCAGCACCAGAGATCCGCGAGCCGCAGTGCAACAGTTTAAAGTCAGTCATTATCAACACTCTACAAGTGGAAAATGCGTGTTTTGACGGCGACCTTTAAGCCACCCCTTATCTTGCGCTATACCTACGAACTCCAAGCTGAACCGAAATTTTTTTGGATTGTAGTATCTAAAGGCATTATAATGGCGGAACCTGAGCATTCAACCGACTACTCTCCGGCGCATAATATCCATATATTATATGCAACCATGTTTCTCTGTGGAAATACAGCCCTTAAAAACGCAAATTCTGCTGATTTTTTTGTCCGCTTTCAAACTACTCTATCCCAACGACGCATAGCTACCGGGTTCGTAGAGATTTGCAAAGAACTTGATAGCGACTTTACAAAAATAACCTACCGACACTACTCCCTAACCCTATAGATCTGCCCACGTCGGAAATTGCCCCGAAACATCGGTCTGGTTGCTGAGCGGGTCTTACTCATAGTCCAGCGCACTGCTCGGGGTCAGTTCCTGTGTCAGCCATCCAAGCGGCTCGTAGCGGTAAGTCAGACTTTCATCCGTGATGCCAAACTGTTAGCCTAGACTGCTCGCCGTGCGCTGTAGACTCAGCAGACGGTCTGCCTCGTCGTACTCAAAAAACATCCGAGCCTTCAACACAATCATCAACTAGTGATCAACCCAGCTCTTTAATAGACTGCCTGATCATATGACTGAAAAACTCTTTGAAATCTGAGTGCATGATATTTTTTACACCTGTACGCTTAAAAGAAAGCTCCGTCTCTACCACCACTGGCTCTCCATCATCACCAATAATCGAGGTATCTATAGAGTAAATAGGCCCACACCCCGATGCTTTAATTACAATCATCGACCCATCAGCATCACCATCTGCACGCGCACTTTGTGTAGCAAAAGCCACACTCGGAATGGCTGAAGCGTCTACACCGTCTTTTGTAATACCGTAGTACGTGTCGCCGGCAAAGGATAGCGCTCCATATTTTTTAAGAAACAGTATGTAAGATGGGGGGAACTTAACACCCAGAGCATTCTCGAAATCACTTATTACGTCATCCGACGCTGCCCCAGCAAAAGCAGGATCCTCCCCACTCGCAATGATTTCCACTTCCAGTTGATCTATATAACTCATCACATACCTCTCTTAAAAAATTCAAGGCTCAAATTTTCCAGCATGATCTTTTTGCAAGTATTGAATAGTCCTTTGTTTATACTTAGCAGAGCACTGTTATATAGGCGTGTAACGCCATCGTGCCCAACCGAGCTTTTATCTCATTAATCCGAATGATATGCAAAACCCAATCATGCCTCGAGTGGGAGGTACTCAAGACCTCCGCCATGGGGCCAGGCTCATCTTGAGTGAGATGATGAAGATTCACTTCTTACCCATCTCTGCCAATAGGTGCGTCACCTCTCTTTATCCTCTGACTATTGGTCCTAACTTCGCGCTTAGGACAAAGGGGGCCAACCCTAATTGATCGATCGAAGCCTGATCTGCAAGTTCCTGTTTATTACTATCCTTTGAAGCTGACGACGACATTCAGATATTGTTTATCGAACCCTTCAAAAGCTCTCTCGCCGCCCATGTCGAAAGCCGTCTTGAAGGAATCAAATGCAGGATTAATTTCGCCCAACCCAAGTAAAGAGGCACCCAGAATTATCAAGCTAGACGTTTCTCGAGCAGGTTTAGATTCAACCGCTTTTAACGCCCATGCTTTAGCATTTTCATAATCCTGCCTTTTCAAATAAACCTCAGAATTACATTTGGAAATCCAATGATAGAGATCCCATTTCTCCTTTGGCTCTGGAAGCATGTCCCAAGATTTACTATATTTCTGTAGCGCAGCATCGTAGTCACCCGATGCTTCAAGTTCATTTCCAGATTCAACTGTATCTACGATATTTTGAGACAACTGCAGATTCACTTCCGAAAGATCATTCATAGACACCTCAATATTTAAAGCTTTCATGTGGACTGATAATCTTGCTAGAAGTTGTCTACAAAACAATTACACCCTAACCAGTGGCTATCACTAGGTGTAAATAGTAGAGCTTCTGCGCTTCCCCTTCTACCTAATCCCTCCGCGCCAACGGCGCTAGCTACCCTACTCATAGAAAGCGGCCAATCGGATCGCGCTCGAACAGTGTTCCGCATTGTGGCTGCTCACCGTCCTCGCCGTAGCCGATTTCGGCCAGAAGGGTCAGATGGCCGAATTCGTAGTAAGATTAGAAGGCTCCCTCCCTCTAAACCGAACTTATACTTTAAAGAGTGGACAAGAACACAAACCCATCACTAAAGACACATAAAGACTCACCAATCTCCGCGCCATTCCTCAAGATAGAGACGCTCTCTAGACAATCCAACAATCTCACCCAGCCGATATAACACTTCCAGTACTGAGTCTCTTTCAAGTGTCTCAATCGTCAACCCAATGGCATTAATACCTAGAACACACCTTCTAAATAGAGGAAGCATCGAGCTACCATAGTGAGCATGAGGAACGCCAATTAATTCGACCACCAATTCACCAATTACGGACCTCAATTCACACAAGCAAGTCTCATCGCCCTCCAAAAACTGCAATTGAGCCCAAAAAACCTCAGCCTCTATTTTTTTCATACTGACGCCAAAATCATATTACAGGGCGCTGAATACCTGGAAATAAGAATTCCTTAGATGGATCCCAGTTAATTCCAGTTTCCCGATAGTTCTTAATGCGTGCAATAATCTTTTCTGGATCACCAACCATGCCGCATAGTTCGTAGCGATGAATCAAGCTTAGGTCATCTTGTGGAGAGAGGCTCTCCTTGATTACTTGCGCACCAATATTCGAATACTCATCTGACAGGTCTATGAGTTTCGCACCAGTACTTCCTGGAGCGCCAAATATCGCCGATAGCATACGCTTTTCCACAGGCCATTCATTTGGCGTAACTGACTCGCTAGAAACTAAGCTAGAAAATATACTTTTAATATTTTTTATGGAAACAAAGATCGTGAACAATACGTCAACTTTATTTAAGTCAACACCTGTCCAGTCACCATTACTACCAAACACATCAAAAACTTCCAAAAGATGATTTTTCCTCATTTGCGAGATAGCATATAGGTCTTCTTCCACCTGGATGCTCAAAACAAGATTTTCTTGCCATTTCAAGGATTTCAAAATGTCGCAGCTCCTTTTAATGTCCCGCTAGACTTCGGCCTACCACTGGAAGCGCTATGATTATCTGCAGCGGCGAGATAACGTTCTCTGTTTGGATTATTCACCCCCACAGGATTTTGTTTGTTAGATGTTCCTTGCACAAAGAATGGCTCAGGCGCAACATCCTGGCGCCTGCTGGGCAAGCCACGCGAGGTGCGCTGCAGACGCGTGGTCTGGCCTTTGCCGTCGGTGTGGGTCAGTACCTGGCCGAGGGCGTTGTAGGTAAAGGATTCTGCCGTGCCATCCGGGTGGTGGATACGCAGCACTTCACCATCGGGCTGCCAGCGTTACTCGCAGATCAGATCAAGTGCGTTGCTGTAACGGGCCACGACTTACTGAACTGTCGGACCCAATGACCGTTCCGGTTGAACGTTAGTGGCAACTCGTCATAGGAAGAACAATCATTGATTAAGGCGGTGTTCAAGCCCCCCAAAAAAAAGCTAAATTTTAAAAGAACAATCTGCCAACGACCATCAAGTCTCAACAGCGACGCATAACACCTGACTTACCAAAGGCCGCTATGCCTTGAACTGCAAGCCACAAATATTGTTTTTCTCAAAAATAGTTTTTACCCGAGCAGCCACAACAATGGTAGCGATTTCTTCCTCAGCCCTTACAATATCACTGGGCAAGTTAGCCCTCTCAGCCAACACAATCTTACTATACCATCTCGCCCCATCCGGCAAGTAACTAAGCAACGGCTCACTTTCAGATTTCTCTAAATCAAAAACAGCCGATCTAGTGACAACATTGAATATCTTATAGCCGGCATAGGAAACACCTGAAATTATTAATCCAGCATCAATAAACTGAACACCAGAAATACCCTCCTTAATCATTAGCTCGTATAGTCGCGGCGAGATCAAATTTGGTCCATCACTAAAGAAAAAATCGTATGTCAATAACTTTGCAGCACTAATTCTTTTAGCACTCTCAAACCGGACAATTACAGATTTTGTTACAACCAAACCTTCCTTAAAGATACTTGAATCCTCGCCCGATAAAACCTTAGCTTTAAGCCAATAGCTTTCCGGATAGTCATCTGAAATACTCAGAATATAATTATTAGCCACAACCCACCCCTCGAACAGAATTTTTATTCAACATTGTTTTGCCGGAACGAAGACCTTTCCTCTCATCAACCATTACTCCACGGATAGCTTTCTGGTAATCGGTTTTACTCCAACCGTTCTTCTTACCATAATCATGGATAATATCCAGCTCTTTCTCAACGGCGGCAGTATACTGCGCAAGAGAACCACGATGCACAGTTCGAGCAGGATGATTTTCCTCATACTTAGGCAAATATATTATATTAGAGAGCTTGTGAATATTTACTTCTCCTGCCTGCATGGCCGCATGATTAGAAAGCTGCTGCGGAACAATATAGTGCTTTTGAAAGCCTTCAATTCCCGGCATTGTATTATAGGTAATCCAACCTAATGGATCCTGCCAGCTAACCGGATTAGGTGCATACTTATATAGGTTGCCCCCCACCAGTCCGATTGAGTCAATTGTTACATAGCGCCCTACTTCCGCATCATAATATCGGAATGTGTTGTAGTGCAGTCCAGTTTCGGCATCAAAGTACTGGCCCTGAAAGCGTAGGTTCTGCTCGACCTCCTTGACCGTCATTTGCTCAATCGCCCCCCAGGAGCGATATGTCGCCTGCCAAACAATCTTGCCTTCGCTATCCGACAGCTCCAGCGGCGTACCGATTTGATCGGTATGGAAGGAGTAGACCTCCTGCCCTTCCCCTTCCGCCTGATCCACCCGTGCCAACGGCGCATAGCTGCCCGCTCATACAAGTACAAGATGCTTAGCTCAGGCGTCTCCTCACGCAACATCCTAAGTCCTTGCCAGAGGAAGCGCTTCTGCTCCGTGATGCCGTTGATCTCGGATTGCTTGACTACCCGGCGCCCCAGACTGTCATAGCGATACGCGCCGGTGCTTTCCAGCTTGCCATTCACCAGCGCCTCCGCCCGCACCAGCCGGTTCTCACAGTCATAGCTAAAGCTCTGCAGCTTGCTGTGCCCCGACCGCTTCTCGATCAGGTTGCCCACGGGTCATAGCGATACTCCTGGTCCCGCCAACGCTTGATGCGGTTGTCTTTGACCTTCTCCAGTTGCCGCGCATTGAAGTCGAGGCGGTTGGCAGCCGGGTCGTAGCGGAACTCTTCGCTGCCCACCAACGAGCCAGTATCGCGGCTATGCAACTGGCCGTTGGCTTCGTATTCGTACTTGATCTCGCCACGCAGCTTGTCCAGCGTGCGCACCAATTCGCCCGCCGGATCGTATTGGTAGCGACGGTGAATCGGGTTGTAGGCATGCTCCACCAGCAACGAGGTGTTGATACCGGTGTTGTGCACCTGCGACAGCTTTTCTGCCGGCAGGGTCGATGCAAACTGCCAGGCCTTGCGTCCCATCGCATCGTAACCAAAGCAACTGGTGAGCTTGCCCTGGGTGCGGAACACCTCCCGGTGCAGGTCATCGCGCTCCATGTCGCTGATCACCTGGCCGTCCAGGTTCAGCTGGTGCAGGTGGCCGCTGCCGTAGTACAGGTGGTTGACCTTGCGCCCGTCCGGCAGGGTCAGTGTGGTCAGGTTGCTCAGCGGGTCGTATTCGTAGCCGAGCACGCCTTGTGGGGTGGTTTCCTGGGTCAGTCGGCCCAGCAGGTCGTAGGCGTACTCCAGCTTTTCTTCGATGATGCCGAGTTGTTTGCCGATGCCGCTGGGTTGCCCCTGAATGCTCAGCAACCGGTCGACATCGTCATACGCATAGTCTTGTCGCGCATCGCGGTTGAGCTTGGCCCTCAGCCGGCCAATCGGATCGCGTTCGAACAGCGTTTCGCGCTGGGGCTGTTCACCGTTCTCGCCGTAGCCGATTTCGTCCAGTCGGGTCAGGTGGCCACCGTCGTTGTAGGTGAAGCGCCGGGTCAGGTTGTCCACCCGCACTTCTTCAATCAGCGGGTCCGAGGCATCGTAGGCAAAGCGGTAGGGCATGCTGTTTTCGTTGACCAGCGCGGTCAGGCGCACGGCCTTGTCGTACTCATAGCGAACTTGCTGACCTTTGGCATCCTGGCGGCTGCTCGGCAGGCCGCAGGCGTACATGCAACCCTGGTGGCGGCTGCTATAGGCAGCGCCGGTGGCCTCATGGATCGGCAGCGCGTCCATGTCCGCCCGCAAGCCGAGTTTGCGCGGGCTGCTGCCGTTGCGCAGCACGCCGACAACGCCGGTCTTGCCGATGCCGGTGTGCACTTCGTAGCCCCAGTCCTTGAGCAACTGGGCGACCAGGACCGCAGTGCGGCTTTCTTCAAAACCCAGTTCGGGGTGAGCATGGATATCGTGGCGGATGGCGTGCAGGTCGCTGGCCACGTCGTTGAGCCAGGCCAGGATGTGCTGGTGTTGCTGCATGGGGAATCTCCTCGCGCGGGTGCGTCCCGTTCTTGTTGTTCGCTTCGAGATCACGACGGGGAAGGCAGGTCGTGCTTGGGGACAGATAAGAGCGACTGGGGTGGGAGTACAAACGAATGTGGTTCCGTGGGGTGGAACATCATTGGTGCAGGGTGGGATTTTTCCTACAGGAAACGGCCTGAAAAATCGGATTCATCCGCTTCCTTGTAGTCCGTTTCCCAAAGATACTGCCCGCGCCTGTTTTTCATTGCGGTCGCTTTATCAGCATTTTAGTCTCGCCCGGTCGTTGCATATCAACGACTAGCTTTGACAGGCTGATGACGACCAAACACGCGGCTTTGCCAATGGCGGCTGTGTGTGGGGCACCCTGTGTGCGCCGGTTTGGTCTTCACCGGTCTGTCAACCCATGCACAGCTGCCTCCACTTGTTTGACAGCAAGCGCCGGTCGCTCAACTGAGGACCAAATGATGCTGAAGATAGTCCCCGATCCACCTCACAACCTTCAAGCCCTGGAAGACACGCTGATGATCGCCGCAGACTACGCGCTCTGCGCCGAAGCCGTTGCACAGCAGGCGTTGCTGATGCAACCCAGGTCGCCCTCCTCCTTGTTGATCATGTCCTCGATGCACGAGCTCGAAGCCTTGCGCAAATTGCTTGAGTTGGCACTGGTGCAGGTGCAAATGCCACCTGACTCAATCGTGCGGCACTAGTCGGTTCTTATTCTGCCTGGCCGGCAGTCACCAACCTGTGGGAGCCGGCTTGCCGGCGATAGGCCCGCCCAAGCAACCGCATTTTCAAGGAGATAGGCAATGCCAAAAGAAGGCACAGTCGAAAAAACCACACCCGGAAAAACTACGTTCTACCAAGCGGAAGACCGAACACAACCGCTGTTCTGCATCGCCCCAGGCATCCCTTGCCAGAATGCGCGCGAGCAAGCGTCAGAGCTGATGGGATGTGTGCGTGAATTGACCATTACCGGCCTGATGGACGAAAAGCCGCAGTTTTTATGGGCTTCCTACTACTTGAGTGCGCTGGCGAAGGCACTGCTGGATGATGCTGAGTTGGGGATGCAGCGCTAGGCGTCAAAGGGGCTGGCCACCCGTAGCGCAACGGTGGGTCAGCTCCAACTATCGAGCCGGGACCATTTGCAACTGCCGATAGCTGCGCTGCATGCCTGTAAGCGCCGCTGTTTTTTTTGATGAGTCGGCTAAGCAAGAGTTAGAGTTCATTGAGTTCGGACCAGGGATCGTATTTGTAATTCTCATCAACTTCAAGAAACGAAAGACCTTTCAAACCACCTGCATATGATATAAATCGCTCACTACAAAACAACTCCAAAGTCTCTTGGCATCGAAATAGATCACCTTCCACCTCGGCGGACACCACAAATAGATCAATATTGTCAATAGGCGCCGAGCCTGGATACAGCGAGCTTTCGAGAACACGCCCACTCTCTAGATCTCTGGAAAGCTCATAAACAGAGCGCTCCTTATCAAGCGCAGCAATGCTTTCGCCAGGCAAAAATATAAAAAATTCTCCTTTCCTAACCTTTCCGCGCCATGAGAGATCGAGAGGAATAGCTTTATAGCTTACCCCCAAATCATCACAAACGCTTAAGAACTTCCGGGATACATATTCGCCGCCCAATTGATAAAAATCAAAATCCAACTCATCAATACGCATATCTAAACTCGACAGCTTAAGGCAGTATTGATGTTTGATGCCCAGCCGTTTTGGATCAAGCTCGAAAGGATCCCATTCGAATGTTTCGCAGTTAAAAAAACCTATCAAGCTTTCAGGGCACCCTTCCCCAACCGAACTGTAGCGCATCACATAATATTTTTTATCATTCACAGCCATAGCAACCGCCCCTTACGCTTTGTTATATTTTCAACTGGTCGATATAAAAACTCACTTGGTTATCAATCTAGCTCTTGAATAGCGTTTCTGACCATATGGCTAAGAAACTCCCTGAAGTCTTGATGGATCACATTCTTATCACCTGTGCGCTTGAAAGAAAGTTCCGTTTCTATCACGACCGGCTCTCCAGTGCTACCAATAATTGAGGTATCTATTGAGTAAATCGGCCCATACTCTGATGCTTTAATTACAATCATCGAATCATCAGCATCACCGTCTGCACGAGCGCTTTTTGTCGCAAAAACCACGCTTGGGACCGCTGTAGCTCCTATACCGGTTTTAGTAATGCCATAGTAGGTGTCACCAGCGAAAGATAGTGCTCCATACTTTTTTAAAAACAGAATGTAAGAAGGCGGAAATTTAACACCTAAATCTTTCTCGACATTTCTGATCACATCATCAGATGCGCCTCCAGCAAAAGCTGGATCTTCTCCGCTCTTGCTAAGGTCTACTTCTATTTGATCCATATAGTTCATCGTACACCTCTCTGAAAGACTTGAAGGGCGAATCAAGCTGCATGATTTTTCCAAGTATTGAAGCCCCTGTTCATTCTTGGCGGAGCAACCTGATTGCGGTACATTTTACTCTGCACGCCCCTGTTATCGTAACTCATAACAACCATCAATCAGTTTACACATTGTGGATGATAAGGGTGAACAGTATTGAGGCGCCGGCCAGGCAAGGCGAATACAGCCGAGTAATCGAATTTCACGGGTTGTAAATGAGCATTCTAAGGCCATTATCAACGCAGCATCACCGAGTACCAAAAGTTTTCACGCAGTGCCTAATTCCACGCAATATTTAGATGACAATGATCTTATCCTTTGTGTACCGCACGGGCCACCTCCCTGAAAAATACAGATCAATAATCTTGGACCACGTGCCCTCGATTTCGGCAATCAGGTTGCCCTTGCCGTCGTAGCGGGACTTCCAGACGCTGCCATCGGGGAACTGGGTTTCGGTTACCAGCGGGGTGGCGAGGTGGTGCTTGTAGCGGATCGTGCGGCCCAGGGGGTCGGTTTCTT
>Ga0213826_1000721_pt1 | contig 15716 bp, 16 predicted proteins | sample MC6MC0899MG_FD_180668 | JGI IMG/M metagenome (GOLD analysis project Ga0213826, IMG submission 180668) | Enriched soil aggregate microbial communities from Iowa State University, Ames, United States - MC6-MC0899-MG | ecosystem: Environmental > Terrestrial > Soil > Unclassified | place: USA: Iowa...
GCATCAAGATCCAACGGCAGGGCAACGATGCTCCATCGATACTCGCCACCGCTGCCCGCGCTCAACGTTGCATAGCGCCAGGCAGTGGATGTGTGCCATGCAGGAAGCGGCTTCCCCGCGTTGAGCGCGAGTGCCTGGTAGCTGTCATGGGTGGGAACGTCCTGCCAGGCACCTGCGCCCCATCGCTGCAGTGACACCTCAAAGGGAAGATTCAACTTGCGCATGTCCGGCTCGCCGTTCTCGCGCCTTCCTTGCCCTTGCACCTCAAGCTCCAGCGCATAGGTGCGCCCCGAGTCGAAATTGCGCGCATCAGTCTCGAACTCGAACCGCACCTCCTGGCCGGGCTGATCCACCGTAATCGGCTGCGTCAGTTCCAGTGGTTCGGGTGGCTCCGGGATGCGGCTGGAACAGGCACCCAGCGCGGTGCTCAAGATGATCAACAGGCCGACGTGCAGCCAGCGGTGGATACCCAGCATGTTCAGATCCTTTGGCTCCCTGCCATGGGTTTCAACCCTAGCGGGTTGGCGGTGGGGGCCGCAACCGGGCAAAGAAAAAGGCAGGGCAAAAAGCCCTGCCCTTTTCCAGCAGCCAGCTGCCGGGCATGACCCGGCACCATCCCTTACAGCTGAATCCGCGCCACACTCTCTTCCGCGCCCTTGGCATCCTTCTCGCCATTCTTGATGCTCACGTAAAGAACGTTGTTCCTGGCATCCAGCGCCAGGCTGTTCGGGTGCGTCGGCACGGCGTAGGTGGCCACCTTCTGGTAGCTGTCGCTGTTGTACGCGGTCACCGTACCGGCTTCGCGGTTGGTCACGTACAGGCGCTTGCGCGGTGCATCCAGCAGGATGCCCAGCGGGCCGGCGTCGGTCGGGATGCTGGCCAGTTCCTTGCCATTGCTGCGGTCGAGCACCAGCACGCGCTGGCCCGGGTGCTTGCTGACCAGCCCGCTGCTCTTGGCTTGGTAACCCCGCAGCATTTCCGAGCCCTGGTCGGTCACGAACAGGCGCTTGCCGGCCGGGTCCAGCGCGATGTTCATCGGCTGCTCGGCGGCAATCCTGTGCTGGGCTTCCACCTTGTTGGAGTCGGTGCCGACCACCACCAGATCGGCCAGCAGATTGCTGGTGTACACGCGCTTGTTGGCGGCATCCAGCGCCAGGCCCGGCGCCTTGGCGTTGCCCAGGCCCGGAATGGTGTTGATCACCTTCAGGGTGTTGGTATCGATCACGAACAGCACGCTGCTCACATCCGGCTGGCTGCTGTGGCCGGTCACGTACAGGCGGTTGGCGGCACTGTCGACCACCAGCTCGCGCAGGTCGTGGGTGTAGGCGGCCTTGCCGTCCTTGCCGGTCTTCTTCTCCATCAGCTGCACGGTGCCGATGGCCTTGTTCTGTGCGGTATCGACCACGGTCACCGACAGGTCCACGGTGTTGCCCACGTACAGGCGGTCGTGGGCGTCATCCAGCACCACGCCGAACGCCTTGCGCTCCAGCGGGATGCGGGTTTCCACGGCCAACGTGGTCGGGTTCAGGCGCAGCACCTGGGCCGGGCCGGCGTTGTCACCGAAGCCACCGGACGAGGCAACGAACACGGCGTTCTGCTTGGGGCTGTAAGCCAGCTCATACAGGCCCTGGGCGATGGCCTGGCGCTGCACGGCGGTGGCGGGGCTGGTGGCGGCGGCGGCTTCAGCGGCGAAGGCGGTCGGAGCACCGAGGCTCAGCGACACGGCGACGGCCAGCGCGGCCGAACGGAAAAGGGAATTGCGGATCATGCGAGCGTCCTTCAATGGGCACGGAGGGTGTCCTGGCTCGCGGGGCCGTTCTTCGACGGCCCGGCCCTGCATCTGTCTGCGCGGGGTGGGCTGGCTGGGTAGCGCGGGAATGGTAGCAGGTAGGGGCCGTGGCGTCCGCCTGCGGATGCATGGCGGACGCGCTGTTCGGCGCTGGACGCCTAGACCATGCGCGGGGCGTGCGCCTGGGCCAGCTGCTGCTCTTCCTGTTGACGCTGGGCATCACGCTGCGGCTGTGCCTGCGCCAGTTGCTCGATGCGCTCGAACGAGGCGGCCACCGGCGTCTGCGCGGCGACGTCTGCCGGCAGACTGGCGCGCTGATGCGCCGGGTCGCTGCGGTCGCCCTGCACGATGAAGAGGTTGGGGGCGGCATCGCCACGGCGCTCGCCGAGCAGCACATCGTCTACGCGCGTGAACTGCTGCTCCTTGGAGAGTGCCAGGAGGCTGGCGCTGACGTTGCCGCTCTGGGCGCCGAAGGCTCCGAGGTCGGCCACCTGCTGGTGAAGCTGATTGAGGCGAGTGTGATCGGCGTGGGATGGATCGGCGGGGGTTCCGGCCGCGGCGATGGAGCTATTGCGAAGATGCTCGCCATTCTCAGTGAACATCCACTCCCGGAACGTCTGTTTCGGCATCGGGTTCCACTGCACCTTGTCCAGCTCGCTGCCCTTTACCTGCTGAGGAATGGCGTTGACGGCGCCGATGTTGTCCAGAACCTTGGTGGCACCCTCGTAGTTGTTGATCTCCCCCGCCAGCCCCACTGGCCGCAAGCCTGCGTGGTTCAGCGCACCCCACGCGAAATCGGTACAGGCGTTGGAGAAGAAGTCGTAGTTCATATCGAAGCCGTGCTTCTTCGGATCAGCCGAGAACTCGAGGATGCGGTCGTACTGCTCCTTGCTGATCTCGATCGTTCGCTCAAAGCGAGGGTTGTCGTAGACCCATACATCCATGTCATCGACCTTGCCCCTGTTCGGGTTCTCCTTCGTCCCCGCCGAGGTGAAACCAACGCTCTCCGGCAAAGGCTCGCCCGAGCGACGCAGCGACAAGAACATGTGCCCCGCGAACGATGGCTCCAGCAGCAACCTGTTCCCCTCAGCGTCACGTCCGTAACGGGGTGTACCGGGAGCGGCCAGATGAATGGTCACGCTGTAGCGCTCGGCGCCGTCCTTGTGCATATCTACTTTCCTAGTGATTGGTAGCCAACGATCAATTCTGCTTTCAAGCCTTCCAGCTCGGGTCGATCCTCAACAAGATCTACCACCAGAACGTAGCGCCCAGGTGCAATTCCCCCGACCTGCGCCAACTGCAGCGTGCGATAGAGCACCTCTTCAGAGTACAACCCCGCCTCGGCAAGACTGTTGATATCAACGCTCCCGGTCGTCAAGTCCGTCACCACGCCATCATCCGGGATCTTCTGCGAGTCACGCCCATCGCGGGTGCGCTGCCAGAGCTGTACAGGGCCAGGCGTGCTGGCATCGATCCGTTCCAAGCGCAGCCGCGTTGGCAGCCTTCCCAGCGTGATCTTCTCCGATGCATCCAGCAGCCGGCGCGCGTCGGTTTCCTGCAGCCGCAGCCCGACGTTCAGGATCGGAATGGCCGGCTTTTGAGGCGCGGGCAGGTCGAAAGTAACCTCAGCAATTCGCCCGGCCTTCTGCAACTGCACTGCGCGCGTGAACGGGACCACGGTCCGGGCCGCAGCCTGCGCTGGTGTCAGAAGCGTGGGCGCTACCTCAGGTGCTGATGATGCACGGCACGCCACCAGCACGCCCAGCACAACCAAGGTCACCAACACCCGCTGCAGTTGCACGATCACTGCTCCTTCAACCGCAGCGAATCGGCCACATCGGTCTGTGCCGCTACTTCCGTAGCGATGCTCGCGCGGCGGTGTCCCGGATCATCGCGGTCGCCCTGCACGATGAAGATGCTCTCGGCCTCGTGGCTGCTCTTGGTAGGCCGGCTGAGCAGCACGTGGTCCACGCGGGAGAGGTTGTTCTGCTTGGCCAACACCAGCAGGCTGGCGCTGATGCGCTGGCTGGTGTCGTCGAAGGTGCGCCCGTGTGCGGCGTCCAGCTCGGCCACCTTCTGGATCAGCTGCGCGAACAGCCGGTGGTCCGGGTGCGAGGGGTCCAGCAGCGTGCCGGCCACTTCCATCGGGCTGGGCGGCGGTTCGTGGCTCGGGCGACCGCCTTCGCGGTGCAGCTCGGCCTCGCGTTCGGGCATCGGGTGGTGCTGTTCGCCATTCAGCTCGCTGGCCGGGAATGGCGCCGCAATGCACTGGATTTCCGGCAGGTTGAACAGCACCGCGAACTCGCCCAGGTTGCTGCCGCCGTCCAGCGGTGCCGGCTGCGAATGCAGGCCGGCATAGTGCAGCGCGGCCCAGACGAAATCGCTGCAGCGGTTGATGGTGGCCGGGCGATCAACATCGAAGCCGAACTCGGCCGGCTCCTCGGCGAAATCGCGCAGGCAGCCGTAGTGCTCTTCGCTGATCTCCAGGGTGCGGCTGTAGTACGGGTCGCGGTGCTCGTCGGCGTCGTCGTGTACGACCTCGGCGTACTGCACACCGGCAGCAGCCTCATCGGGTAGCAGGCGCGGCGATGCGAAGCCGTAGCTGTGTACCTCCTCGCCGGCGGCGGTCTGGAAATACATGTGGCCGCGCGGCGAGCTGCCGCCGCTGTTCAGCGGGGTGCCGGGCGCGGCCAGAAAGAGGGTTACCGTGTAGCGTGTTGCTTGCTCCATGCCTGCTCAGCCTTGTTGGGTACTGCGGTCCTGGCCGGATGATCGCATAGGTGGGTTCGCGGGCAGGTGGAGAGCCCGGCCGGGGTGGCGGCGGCCTGCTGAATGTGTGAACCAGCGTGCAGTACCAGCGCCCCGGAAGCTCGCAGATGGAGTGGCTTGGGATGCCGCCCTATAGTGGCTGGAACGCTGCAATGGACTTGCTCATGGGTACCCCAACCTCTGGCGCTTCGGCTCGATTGCGCCTGGCCCCTATCTCACTGGATCGGTCGCTCCGACTGCGTTTAATGTCGTATCTGGCCCGAGCCGGGCTAGCCGTCGGGCCATTTGCATTGATCACTCTATCCTCGGCACGCGCGCCCGTATCAGACACGCCTGCTGGCGAGACCCGCCCCTCTGCTTCGGCGAGCCGCCCCGCCGATATCTCGATGTCGGAGCTTCAGAGGAGACTCCTCGCCTACGCCGATTCGCTCAAGTCGCGAGCTGACATCAGCCCTGAGAAGTTCGGCGCAGCAATCGGTGTATCCCTGGTGCCGGACGAGAAGGTCAGCATCAGGACCGTCGCCAAAGACCTAGTGATAACAGAAGGCTTCAATTACGCAGCCTCATACTTCTCTGTTGAGTCCCCGCGTGACTACCCCCGGCATTCCGTCGTCTTCTACCAGCTTGGGAAACCTTCAGTAACCGAAGCTCCTGGCGACGTTTGCTATTGGGATGCGGATAGCGCGGGGCAGGCCTTGGAACGATTGGGCTACAGGGGCCTTGGGGAATCGCCGTTCAAGAGAGGCGGAATCAGGCATTTTTGGCGTCCTATCGGCGCGGGCAAGAAAGGCATGAGTACCAGCCTTCTGACATACCGCATCAATGACAGTGCCGGACTCCGAACGTGTGTGTATGAGATCAGGTTTTCAGGAGGTGACATGTGAAAGGAATCGAAGCAAGTATCGAACCGCCGCTGAGCCTTCCACAAACCTATTTCACGTTGTAATTGGCGACCAGAAGCTCGATGTTGAGATGTGCAACTTCCGCGTTGTCCTGAAGGTTGGTCACCTTCAGTCGGTACTTGCCGGCCGTCAGATCCCCGGAATCGGCACGGGCCACCTCGTATTCCCGGTAGGCCAGTGACATGTCGTACTTCCCTGCATTGACCAGACTGTTCGAATCCGCGCCGACGGCATTCCTGTATTCGAATACATCGCCCTTGGCCGGTTGATATCGGTTTCCCCGCCACACAGCGGGCAGATCGCGATTCAAGGCGTGCAGCGCGATGGGCATCTCGGTGTTGCCATCCAGCTTCCAAAGCTGCACCTTCAGGGGAATCCGGGCGTCTTCAAGGAAGTCGACATCCCCCGGTTTCATGTCCGGGCGCTTGGGCGGCCCTCCGGTACGGAAGCCGATCAGGAACGTGCGAGGTTTGGGGTCTTTCTCCCAGGGCGGCGGCAGCTCAAAACGCGCCTCTACCGTCGCACCCGCGTGGACCAGATCCATCGGCTTGGCGACGGGGAAACCATCGTCGTACATCTGGGGGGCCTGGGTGCCACAGCCACCCAACAGCAGTGACAGCAGTACCATCCATGGCCTCAGTAGGTGTTGCATCCGTTCCTCACATGCCGGTAGGCAGTCTTGGGCTGTTATACACCGCGCTAGCCGGCCGGTTCTGAATTGGATCCACATCGTAGGAGATACCCGGCTTCACGTAGCTCGTGAAGAAACGCTTCCACTGGAGCTTCCCTCCCCGCCGCTCTATAGTCGTTTTCGATCACGCAAGGAAATCGCCCATGAGCAGAGCACCGGCTCGCCGGCTCGCGTCCTTCGCCTTGGTGGCTGTGTTAAGCGCGACCGCCTGTGCGAAGTCTCCATCCACGGAAAAGGACCAGAACGGAACCGCCATGTCCGAAGACGCAACCAGCCCGCGCACGGTGGGCGGACATACCTATACCACGCAGCCGGTCGAGGCCACATTGGGGCCGCACCGTTTCATGTTCCCGGCCAATCTCTACTACAACCAGATCGGTCCCTTCGCCGATGGTGGGGTCATGCTCACCTTGTTCTGGCCTGACTTTGACGCAGCGCCGCCGGGTGACCGTCCAGTACGTACAACCCAGGACAGCCGACGGCAGGTTCTGATCGAGCTGCACTACCTGGACCGGGTACCCATCACCGATTACCTCGCACGACGGTCCAGCAACGACGCCACGTCCGAGGCAGGATCGTTGGAACGCAGGGACCCCGTAGAGCGCTTGGATCTGCGGGTAGCACAACCCGAACGATTGGGATTGACCCCCTATGCAATCGATCCCTCGTTGCTGGCCGCCTATGCGAAGGATTCGGAACAGGAGCTGGGCGTGCCTTATGTGCACAATCCGAAGATGGAACCGGACTGGTACGTGGCGCGTTCAACAGATGGCCAGCTGAGAACGTTCATCAGCTGCGATCCTGCGGACAGGATTCCCGATGGCTTGGTTGCGCATGGCAAGGCACTTGAACGCGCCGACGGTGATCGAGTTGCCATGTGCCGTCATTCCATGGTCGATCTGGACGACAGCATCACTATCGAGATGACCTACGCGCGCGTGATGCTGAGCGACTGGCAGCGCATGGAAGCTGCAGTGCGCGAGCTTCTGCGCCGCTATCGCGCCAAGTCGTGATCGAACTTCAAGGATGAACCATGAGCGGACTTACCGATAAGGACATTAAAGTCCTGGATTTCTATGCCAAGCATGGGAACCGAGAGCTTTACTGGAACTACCTCGCACAGCTTCCCGACAACGATGGCTATGGGCTGTTGGCGCTGGGTGTTGTACGCAACGACAGCCTGCCTGGCCGGGTCGCCAACAGCTTTGCAACAGCAGTCGCCGAGCAGCAGGAGAAGCTGTTCGGTAGTAACGAAAATGTAGATTTCACTGAACGCAGGCAGGAGACGTTCGGTCAAGAACTGATCAGCAATGATCTGGCCGAACGCAAAAAATGGATGGGAGCGGGTAGGCCAGAGCTGGCCCTCAACCTGCCCTATACCAGCACACTCAAATCCCACGATGTCTCGTTCGAGGCCAACGATCTCAACGTGAACTGCTGGACACCGCGCATGCTGCTGGTCGCCACAGAGCACAGCAAGGGCGAGCAGGCGGCAGAAAAAGTCTGGCAGAACATGCTCGACAATACGGCCGGCGGTGCGTTCCGTGCTGGCAAGACCGCGGTCAGCGTGCACCTGGACATGCCCCAGCCCGCCGGGCACTTCTACTTCGTAGAGCTCAGCAAATTCGAGGCATTGGCGACCCTGCAGCGCGACGCTGTCGACCCCAACGTCATCGGTACCAAGATCGATTACCACACGTACAACGCGAAGGATGGCAGTTGGAGCCACACCCGGGGCGTTCCTCCCATCGATGTAACAACGAAGGAAACCGATGCGAAGGAGATTTCGCGCCTAAACGAGACCCGTGAGGTTCGCCTGGAGCGCGAGGTCAAAGCGACTCAGTTCCATCCCGATGATCCCTACAGGGAAATCGCCAAGAGCCCACTTGTGGTTTCCAACCAAGAGCCCGAACTTCCGTCCGCCGAAGGACGCCGCCTGGCGAGTATTGCGCCGGGCCATCCCGACTACGCGTTGCACCAGCAGATTCGCCAAGGTGTAGCCGCGCTGGATGAGAAGCACGGCCGGCCATTCGACGCGATCAGTGAGAACTTGACCGCCAGCTTGACCGTGAAGGCGCGTGAGCAGGGCTTGGAGCGTGCCGACCACGTGCTGTTGAGCAATGCAACGGCCAGCCAGCCGGCCGGGCACAACATCTTTGTTGTGCAGGGAGACCCGGCCGACCCTGCCCACCTGCGCGCAGGCATGCCAACAGCGGTGGCGGCACAAACGCCAATGATGGAATCCCTGCAGCAATTGGCTATTGTTGGCGACCAACGCGCGCTTGCTCGCGAGAACGAGCAGCAGGCGTTGGACGCCCGCATCCAGGAACAGCAGAGTCACTCCATGCGTATGGGGTGAAGTCCGTCGCGATTGGCGCCTCCACGAATGCTCCCCAGGAAATTGCCTGGGGCAGCGTCATTCCAAGCCCATGAGACACCTTCAGTCCATCCTCCCTGCACCGTTGGAGGATGACCATGACCAAGATCGATGCCGCATGGCTGGATGCCTTCGACAAAGAGCTTATCTACCTGTTCGCCATCGACCATAGCGATGCCGGCATGGATGAGTACCTGCTGCGCTGCTACGCAGACCTTCCACCACGCGAGGCGGCGCTTGCGTTCGGCAGCGACTACGACCTGGAGCGCGACGATGCGCTGTGGCCACGGCCGGGCATGCCTGTGTGATCCGCGCAGCAGTCCGGCACCCCGGCATTCAAGGCAAGCGATGCCAGGGCATGGCCGCTATGCTGGCAGCGCACCGGAATGGAAACCACGCATGCCCCGTTTGAACACCGCCCTGGCACTGAACCTCGCTCTGATGCAGCTGGGCGCTACACCTGCCATGGTCATGGCGGCAGACCCACAGGTTTCCACTGAAGTGTTCGTAGAGCGCGGTGACAACCCCACCTTCGAGCTGCAGCAGGCGCCTGCCGTTGTGTATTCAACGGCCCCTGCCACGCCGCCCGATACCTTGCTGCGGGTTCCCTTGGAGGTGCTGTTGGTTGCTCAATTGGATGAGCTGGGCCACGTTTCCAACGTGATGGTGGCGCGGTCCAGCGGACTGCGGGAGATTGATCGCGCGGCCTTTACCGCAGTGGACCAGTGGCGCTTCGAGCCGGTCGTGGTTGAAGGCGTCGCGCTGCATGCGCGGGTTCGGGTCCGTATGACCTTCGTGCCCACGGCCGAGGCACCGCCCGGCTGAGCCGCTGCTCCAATCTGTCGTAATTGGTCCAACGCCGTGGGCCTGGCTGTGGGCATCCTGCGCTTGGGGCCAATAGCGCCAAGCCCTTCAAGACCGTTGCGGCGCAATCGCTTGCTGGCTTAACAGCGTGTGCGACAATCCCGAAAGCGTCAGAACTGGCAATCATCAGTTCTGCAGCTTCTTGGCATTTGGCCACTACGCGGGTATCTCTTGGCGTGCCACCGAAAAAGGGTGGCGCGGGACTCGAAAACCCGCCTGAGTGTCAGATGTATGCGCTTGCCAGCCGGCGTCACTTTTGTGTGGCGCCGGCTGGCAATCCGTTCGCGTTCCATGGCGGGCGGTGCGTGGGGGTCTTCGGACCCGCCGGTCTGACACTCACCGGTTTTCGAGCCACGCACCGTCCGCCGCCATTATTGGTGGCGCTGCTATCTGTCCCTGTACGGAGCATTGCCATGAATACATCGGACTTCCGTTCCCTGCACGCGCAGTACGATCCGGACAACGCCGAAGCCGAGCGCAGGCCGTCCGTCGATCCCAACACCTTCGTCGCCACCCTGCGCCGCATCGGCACCGGTGCGGCTGCGGATGGCCAGCCTTGGCCGGAGCGGCATCAACTGCCTGGGCGTTGCCTTCAGCTGGCGGATGCGGACTGCGCGCTAGCAGGGCTGCGCGTGGTGGCGGAGCTGATGCTGGCTGCTGAGCGGACTCGGCAGAACGGCGCACCCGAGGAGTACCTGGGGGATCGGGTGATGGAAGGGTTGAAGATGGCTTGTGTGGCGTTGACTGCGCAGGTGACTGAGCGGCTGCAGGTGCGGGAGTAGCGCCCAAGGCCTGAGCCTCAAGCAGTAGGCCGTGGGCTGTCGTGGCGACCCCATTCTCCGTTCCCCCTGACCTGCAGGACTTCCGATGAAGTCTCTGACGTACGCACTACTGTGTTTGGCAGCGCTGATTGGTTCAGCGCTCGCCCACTTCCATCTGCCCAAAGGCAATCTAGAGCTGAAGACCTACCCCAAGGTCTCGGATGCAGAGTTTGCTGTCATGCACGAGGGAGCCCTAAGCCTAGTGGCTGAAGATGCAGCGCTCGGTGTCGGACGCTTTGCGGCCAGGTACTTCGAGCTAACCTGTCGAGGCGAGCCCGTTCTGCTGGTGGACAACTCCTCATCACAGTTGCTCATCATCGGCTTCATGAACCCAGCCCCTGAGGCGCCTTGCGTTCAACCTCCACTGCGCCGCTGGAATAGCCGACTACTCCTGGCCGGCTAGAGCTTTTCAACTTAACTCCACTAACGAGACGTACTGACGGGCCGGAGCAGTCTGCGGCTTGCGCTAGTACGCTACGTTCTTCTATCCCAAGCCGTTAGCGGCTCATGGTGTCGTTTACGGCATACTTTCCCCAAGGCGCCACGTGCGGTCGCGGACAGGGGAAGGCTGTGAGTAGGTGGACTGAAGACGAATTGGCTGCTGCCGTTGAGGCGTATCGCCAAATGGAGGCGCGTCTTGCCAATGGATCAGGCCTTGAGAAGGCGAGGGTCTATCGGGAACTGGCAGCCCGCCACGGACGCACGTCCAAGGCGTGGGAGTACCGCATGCAGAACATCTCCCATGTTCTAGATCAAGCAGGCAAGTCTTGGCTACCCGGTCTTCCACCAGCATCGAACGTGGGCGCAAAGGTTGAGCCGAAACTTGCCAAGCTTCTCGGGCTTTCTGGAGAGGCGCTCACCTCGGTCTCTGGCCCTACAAAGGGAACGTTGGAGCAGGAGACCAAAGCGGCGGAGGCATCTGGCAGCTTCGCCCCAACAGACGGGGTGGACGAGAGGCAGCGTGTGCTTGCAGCTATCGTTCGGCGCCGCGGGCAGCCTGCCTTCCGTAAGGCGCTACTGGACGCGTATGGCGGCTGCTGTGCTATGACGGGATGCAATGTGGTCGATGCGCTTGAGGCGGCCCACATCCGACCCTATTCCGGCCAGGCGAGTAGCGTGGTCAGCAACGGCCTGCTGCTGCGCGCGGACATCCACACCCTTTTTGATCTCTACCTCATCGCGGTGGATCCATCCTCTTTCAGGATCTATCTCGCCCCAGCATTGCGTAGCTCGAGCTATAGCGACCTCGAAGGCAGACAGCTTGGGACACCAGTTTCGGCGAACCTGACGGCTAGTAAGGGCTCTCTGTCGTGGCACCGTTCACAATGCCCATGGTGACAAATCAGACACCTGCACTATGTACAGGCCCAGCCGCCGCGTGCGGCATCGCGCAATGGAGTTTCATTGCACATATTATATCTTTATCTGTTCAAACCTATAGAGACTACCTTTCCGTCGAAATCAATTGGTGCAAAGGCATGGAGGCCCTACCTAATCGCCCCGCACCTATAAGACGAACGTCCGGCAGGCTTATTAATATTCCCAGGAATCTACGGATTAACTCATTCGTAAATCCACCCGGACGCGACAGGGCCGCGAGCATGCACAGGACTTGCTAGGCACAACCAACTATTATATGCTAGCTGATGAATAGCACCAGCCACACCACCACTCGCCCCAAAGTCATCGACCTTTTCGCCGGAGTTGGGGGATTAAGTTTAGGCGCAGCCCGTGCGGGATTCGATGTAACTGCATGCGTAGAGTTTGACGCGATTGCACTTGCATCTCATGCAGTGAATTTCCCAAAGACAAAACATCTTCTGTTGGATGTTTCTGGCCTTTCCGGCGCGAGCCTCATTAGAAAATCCGGCCTTGAAGGCACTGCACTGACCGGCCTCATCGGTGGCCCGCCCTGCCAAGGCTTTAGTCTAATTGGAAAACGTAGTCTCGACGATGCTAGGAACGATTTGTTCTCTCACTTCTTTCGCCTTGTTGCGGAGACGAGGCCGGCCTTCTATTTGGCTGAGAACGTTCCAGGAATATTGTCGAAGTCCACCATTCACTTGGTCGAATCTGCCCTAAAGCAGGTTCCTGACACTTACATCCAGCTAGCGCCAATTGTTGTGGTGGCGAGCGACTTCGGCGCACCTACCACCAGAAAGCGCGTATTCTTCTTCGGTTATGACCCGTTACGACTGAAGGAGATATCAGCAAGTGAGCTCCTGCCGCAAAGCACTCACAGCTTTCTAGTAAGGGATGCTCTCAAGGGCCTTCCATCAGTGCAGCCCTCGTGGCAGCGAGAGGATCAAAGCTGGCGGAAGGTCAAGTATACCGAATCAAACTACTACACTCAGCGCCTGAAGGGCCATGTACCCGCAGGAGTTGGCGACACCATTGCGTTGAGCCGCATTGCTGAAGGGGTGGTATCCGGATTCTTGGGGACTAAGCATTCCGAAGACACCATAAAAAGATTCAAAGCACTCGCACCCGGTGAATTGGATGAAGTCTACAGGTCTCGCAGATTGAAGCTTGATGGCCTATGCCCGACGCTACGGGCAGGAACTGCCGCCGACAAAGGAAGTTACCAAGCCGTACGACCTATCCACCCGACTTCCCCCAGAGTAATATCGCCGAGAGAGGCCGCTCGACTCCAAGGATTCCCAGATTGGTTCGTATTCAACCCAACAAAGTGGCATTCATTTAGGCAGATTGGGAATAGCGTAAGCCCTCTCGTTGCGGAAGGGCTACTTGCTTCCATCATGAAGAAAGTTATCTCAGAGAGCAACTCTTGAGTACCAAGGATACATCCTGTAGTACCTGGAGAAATTGGCCAGTAGGCGAGCGGATTCTTCCGAAGAACTTGAGAAGTGAAATCCCATTGTGTCACTAATTTCCTTGCTGCCAGCACTCGGCAGCAAGGATTCCACATGTATCCGTTCCTTAACGGACATGGCTGGAACACTGATCTCACGGAGGTCTTCCCAGTCTTTCGCAGTGAACTCCCAATGCCGCAGGCGAGTATCTCTCATAAAGTTAGGCTCCTCTGACTTCCTTAGCACCACACCCGTAACCGCCAACATGGTCTGACCATCAGAGTAGCTAAAGCAGGTCAATGGCAGCACTACGTAGCCATTTCTTCCCGCAACACCCCGCTTTGCCGAAGCCTCAATTGCACTCAGCAGAAGTTGCGGGAAGTATTTGCTTGTTACTTGCTCAGTTGATATTACTGCTGGACCGTAGTCACCGAGAACGGCAGCAGCCCTCTCAGCTCGATAGCTTTGCAGATCACGGCCAGCAGGAGCATTCCCGAGGGCCGCCGCAGCCGCATTCATGGTAATTTTAAAGACACTGCCAGACTGAAGCTTGGTGACAAGTGCCTCGAGCTCGCCCAACTGCTCGCCGACTTTAGATGGCTCTGTGTAGTCAAGCCAGACAATACAATCTTCATAAAAATCAAACTCTGCAACAAATTCCGCACTGGTCTGGCGTCGGATATCCACGCAGGAGAGGGGCTTATTGAAGATCTGCCTCTTCTCAACATTCTCGTCGGATTCAATCGACAGCATCTTTGTGAGACGAAGAGACGCATGTATTCCTTTGAAATCTTCGAGGAATGGCCCGCCAAAACCAATATATCTGTAATCAGATATATTCCTGAACCTGCCGACTCTGGAGAGCAGATCCAGGAACAGATTTCGATCTATCGCCTTATTGTGCCGAAGATGATATGGGATAGAAGTTCCACTCACTTACGCGCCCTCTCGAGAACGTACTCAAAGCACTTTGTTCCAACCTGAGAATTGCTCATGGCCTTGTCGTCAAAGTACTCCTTTATTTCATTTATCTCTTTTAGCTGCCGCGCGAACTGAATCGACCTTACCGGATCAATGTCTTTCGGTTTGGGTAATTTTGGCTTGAACAGTTGGCCTTTAAGTTCTCCAGGATTACTCTTCCACTGCCCCGGATCTACGTGTTCGCCAATATCTTGCGCAAGATAGGAGGACGTGGCGCCACGCATTGCTGCTGCGCGCTCCTCACTCGGGCTTTTCCATTTATTGGTGAAGTCCGTGAACTGCTTTAGGCCGTCTCTCATAACGTTCTTGACGGCCAAATAGAGCTCCGAGTTCCCTTCAACACCACGCTTTGTCGTAGTGACGGGCAACTTTTTCGCGTCCTTCGAATTGAAAATCACGACACCGGCAATTGAGACAAATTGCGGATGGTATGCCGGGACATTGGCGTCCCCCCAACCAGTAGCCCTAGTTTTATCGGCATAGAGGACGACTCTGTCATTACAAATGATCGTCCAACCCGCCTTATCTACTGACGGTTTTGGCGCAGCCGGATCATCATCTTCATTGTTCCCAAGCGGGGTATATAACCCCACAGTCACGCTTACATCAACCCCGTCGAAGTTTGTCCTGAAAGCAAACGGGGCCAACGCCTCTCCCCCCTCCAGCCCGCGCTCATCGGACATGAAATTAACCCGAATCGGCTGCACTGGCACACCATTAATCTCCACATGGAAACCCTTGGCGATGATATAGCCGTAGTATGCGGAAACTGCGTCCCTCAGAGATTTCACAAATCCAGTGTCATCAGAGAACTGCCTTGATACACCGTCACGCAGTTCTTGGACAGAGATTCGAGTTCCTCGGCTTGCGATGTCAATTCCGTTCGTTTCCAGTTCGAGGTCCCATTTATTATCGTCCTCCATCCATTTACGAGGAATTCGAACAACGAATCCTTCATTATCGGAGACACGACTAACTACCTCAGACTTATAGCCCATCTTAAACATAGCGCGCTTCATGCCAATTCCGTACATCCCAACAGTCGGAATGTCCTTATCGCGCTCGGCGTCAGGGCGCCCCATGCGGAAGGCGTAGTTGGCAGCCAATCCTTGGTCAATGCCCCCACAGTTGTCTTCGATGATGAACCTGTCGTCGGCTAGCGTGACCTTTGCCCAAAATCCACTATAAGGGCCGTCCAAAGACTCGGGCTTTCCGTTAATAGTCCTGATCGCACCGTCCACGCAGTTATCAAGCAGGTCTAGAATCGCGTCTTCCAGTTCGATGTCACGGGTAAGCATATCTACGAAGAATCGCTTAGCCGGGCTTGCCTTTACGGAAATCACTGCCATAGGTCCATCTCCAAAATCCCCCCAAATGGTAACCCGATGTTCAGCAAAAAAAGAAGGGCGGCCAATGGCCGCCCCTTTCACGTCAATTAATTGACGAAATCAAACCCCAACAGGGTTAGCCTTCTCCGGATCAATCTTGTACTGCTTGATCGCCCGGGCCACATCCTTAGCCGTCATCTTCCCGTCCTTCGCCAGCGCCGCAATCGCGGCATGCGCGATGTAGTACCGGTCAACCTCGAAGAAGCGACGCAGGTTCGCACGGGTATCCGAACGGCCGAAACCATCGGTCCCCAATACGGTGTACGACATCGGCACGAACGCGCGGATCTGGTCCGCATACGCACGCACGTAGTCGGTGGC
>Ga0213826_1000726_pt1 | contig 15673 bp, 14 predicted proteins | sample MC6MC0899MG_FD_180668 | JGI IMG/M metagenome (GOLD analysis project Ga0213826, IMG submission 180668) | Enriched soil aggregate microbial communities from Iowa State University, Ames, United States - MC6-MC0899-MG | ecosystem: Environmental > Terrestrial > Soil > Unclassified | place: USA: Iowa...
CCAAGAAAACATCAAGCGAATACAGCGGGACATAATTGAGGCACTTGACGAAGATCTGCGTCGAACAAATAGCTCCTCTCTGTGGGAAGAGTTTCTACTATTTAGCCTTGGGGCAGGATTCACCATTACCTTGCTGGTCGGCGGCGTTCTGCTGCTAGGTTAGCATTGGCACTGGGGAGATGAGACCGAGAGCCAAGCGCATATGCACATGGTTTTCCGACCCCAGAAATGGAGGCGGCCCCACCAGCCACACCCCGGCACTCGATGTTCCCGCTATGGCTGCTCCCTTCCGGGCCTGACCAGGTACGCATGCAAGCATGCTCGGGAATCAATGCGAGCCTTATGGGGCAAGGGTTTCAGGCTGATGAGGTGGCAGAGTTTCCAGCCGTGCAGACACCCTGCACGGTCACTCAAAACTTGGGGTGTAGCCAGCACTGTCACACTTTGCTGTAACACTTTGGTGTCACACCCATGACCTATCTGATCCGACGCAAAGCCGTCTACTACCTGAATCTCAAGCTGCCCAAGCACCTCTTCCCGAAGTGTCACACTTTGCGTTTGAGCCTGAACATCAGGCACCGGCAGAGCGCCTTGTTCCTTGCCGCATCCATCGTCCAGCGGCTACATGGCCACATCAGCGAGCACCCGCTAACAGACCTTCAGACGCTTCGTGCGTTATGTTCGCAGTGGCGGGACTCCCCCCCCACACCAGCCATTTTTGTTGCACCACGGGCGATTTCGACAGTTCCAATGAAGACCGGACACGACACCCCTACCTTGGCCGCTCTCTCGAAGCTGTATATAGAAGAGGGGAAGCGCGGTGGCACATGGCGGCAGGTCAGTGCGGATGAAGTCGAGCGTGCGTTATCTGATCTGTTCGAGTTGATAGGCGACATGCCTGCTCTAGCTTTCGATGGTCAGCAAGCACGCCTGCTTAAAGAACGGCTCAGCCGCTGCCCCCAATACTTCGGGCTACGCCCCGAGTTCAAGGGCAAGACACTGAAGCAAGTGGTCGAGTCAGGTAGCACATACAAGACCATCACTGCCGTCACCGTGAACAACCGGCTACGCAAGCTGACCGCCTTCATGAACTGGTGCAAGGCCAACAGCTATATAGAAGAGAACCCACTAGCCGGCATGAAGGTCATGACGGGATCAGCGAAGGAAGCACGCCTGTCATTTGACCGCCGCGATTTGGCAGCCCTGCTGGATCATGAAAAGCTGCGAAAGGAAGCACGCAAGCATCCATGGCGTTACTGGCTGCCATTAATGGGACGGGCTACCGGGGCACGACTGGAAGAGCTGTGCCAGTTGCGGGTTGATGACTTCACTGAGCAACAGGGGTTTCAGTGCATCCGCATTGATGATAGCCGTGAAGGCCAGAAACTGAAGAACGCCAGTAGTCGTCGCATCCTACCTATACACCCTGCCCTTCTGGACTTGGGCCTGCTTCAGCATGTCGCGTCAGTCAGTGCCAGTGGCGCTGATCGGGTGTTCCCAGAGCTAGATGCAGTGCGAGGAAAGTTGGGCCACGCCCCATCGAAGTGGTTCGGTCGTTACAAAACGAATCTGGGCATCACTGATGCTAGGAAGACGTTCCACAGCTTCCGACATACGCTGATTGATGACCTGCGAGACGCTGGGGTGCAGGACTCGCTGATCAAGCGTATCGCTGGCCATGAAGATGGGGCAGTGACTTTCAGCATCTACGGGAGCCGAAGCCCTATACGGGCCATGGCAGACGCTTTGAAGCATATCGACATCTGTATTACTACCAGCCTTCCGCCCCCGTAGGCGTCTTGATCGCACTTGCTGCTCTCTGAGACAGCAATCGATAATCGGCTTCTACATAGATATCTATAATTAACAATTCGATGAGGTTTAGGGTATTGATTAGCAACAAATCATGATAAATAAAAAAATTTTTAGGTCCAAAACTCCCGTCCAGGCCAGCAAATACGGACCAATACCACAAAACAGCAGAAATGTTAATTTAAAAAAGTGTTGCATTAAAAAATCACATCGCTAGGATGGCGCCACATAGAGCGACGACGACCAACAGCAAGAAGACTGCAGCCCGCTCTGTCAGACACGGCATAACAAGCAGCAACCACTATTATGCCGACATCAAAAGCCTACACGCTTTCAATACACTTCGAACAAAAAGGATAGATGATGACATAATAAAAATCAGCCGACACTCATACTTAATATCTGATAAAAAAGAGAAAGCACAATGAATTAGCAAGCCGTCTAAGCACTACTCTCAGAAGCTACACCCCTATATTCCCCCAACATATATGCTCATATACAGAGCACGGGGGAGCTTTACCAAAAAAAGGTTACATTATGAATAAGAAATATAGCGCGCACCAAAACACCAACTTCACCACTCGCCACCACCGTCGGGCCACCCCACAGCGCCAAAGCGATAGCGCATATGTGCTACCTGCGACCGTGAACAGTGAGTTCAACCAAGTGATTGCAACGACCGTTCACAGTACGGAAGTAGCACTTCTTACTGGAAAAACGCACCATCAGATCATGTCGGAAATTTACGCAGCACTTAAAGCTCTTAATCTCTGCCCGAGCAAATTCCTGACTGAATCCATCGATAGCTCGGGCACGGTAGTACCTTGTTTCAAGCTGCGTCGCTGCGACCCGAACATCATCATCTCAGGGCCTAATATGGTGCAGTCCATCTTGGAGCAGTTTGTCTACGACCACCAAGAGCAGGTGCGAGAACTTCAAGAGCAGCTCAGTGTTAATTCTGAGAAAATTGAGTTTTACGACAGCATGAAGGAAACAGAAAATGTATTTAACCTCGGTGTTGCCGCCAAGACCCTGGACACAGGAAAAGTCCGGCTTGTTCGCTACCTTCGCGACCACGGAGTTCTCACAGCAGGTGGCTACAAAAAGAACCTGCCATATCAGCAACACCTGGACTGCGGACGTTTTAGAGTAGAGTGGGGATTTTATAAGGATTCCGAAGGAAATCGCCATCTTAAACCGATCACACTTGTGACAGGAAAAGGGCTCATCTGGCTCAAACAGTTTATCGATAAGCATGGTCGCACCGGACTGTAAATAACAGAGCACCGATCAAATACAGGCAACTATTGCTGCAAAGATAGCCTGAAAACAATAGAGCGCTAGAATAGTAGTCAATCCCATCTGGACGACTTCATGAATGGACCCTCTAGCGCCTAAAATCACGAATTGTAAAGCAGTGCCTTACCTAGAAAACTGATGCTTAGCGATCAAACAGAATCATCGCAGCAACCACGCAGAACCTACAATTAAGTAACGCAATGCACACCAGGCTCATTAAATATTTAAATCGAGCCACGACCACACATTATCATAAGAAACCAAAAATGAAAATTGAAAACATGAATGCCACCCAACCGCATAACTTTGTAACTATTCAGCCATCGATGAACATTCTCACAAAGCAACTTACGCACACTCAATACGTTGCCACAATGACCGGACCAATTGGAGATATCGACGGATACGGCGAGTTAACCAAAATTCTCGCTAACGCCACAGAAAACGATGAAGTCTACATTCAACTGTCCTCATCAGGCGGCAGCCTTGAGACCTGCGACTACATCTGCCGCCGTATGGATGAATGTGCCGCGCACATCGTTGTAGAAATCGGCCTAACTTGTGTAGGTGTAGCTTGCGCCATTCCTTTCCATGCAGACCACTGGGTGATTCATGATTCCAGCACTATGATCATTACCCCGCTCTCCTACAGCCCTGGATACGGGAAAGAATCTGACATTCGCGATCGTGCAAAGTACATGAAGACAGTGCATAACAACTGGATTGAAAGAACCTTCAACGGGGTACTTTCAGAGGAAGAGAAATATGAACTACTAGAAAATGGCAAAGCATTGGACTTTTACGCTGATGACTTGCTTTCATGCCTGGATGCCTACCGAGAGCATCGCATTAAAAACAAACTCAACGATTACCCAATCCAGATAGCAAGCGACACCACAAAGTAATTCAAAGACGCTTACATCCATAGAGAACCAGTAAGAAGACATAGCCGCATCACGCCAACAACCAAAACTCAAAAATCTAACACACACAGGCGTAATCACTTTAACTTTACCGATCAGTCCGGGGCTTAACAGTCTCTGCCAATTAAGGCTGGACTCCCGCTGAGCCCCTGAGAGGTTCTAAATATAGAATAATACGAGGCACTAAAATCCCAATAATCATTACAGATACCGCACCGAGCTTGTCACATCGCAAAGCAGCACGAAGTAGATTGGCAAAAGCACGTACAGGGTTAATGGGACGTCATGTCTACGACAAAATAACGGGTGAACATTACGGCGAATATACAATTTCTGCCTACATCCCCGAGCCTATCGCGTACACACAGACGACCCCAAAAAAATCACGAGAGCGCTGGCATATCGAGGATGACGGAACCATCGCCCCCATCGACGTAGCACCATCTCAACAGAAGCATTTACCCTGTATCATTGAGCACCCTGCAGGTCAACTGAGTAAACCAAGCAAGCAGTCAAGCCTAGGAAGAAACCCACAACATATACTCAACCCGTTGGCGGCAGTATTATACGCATTAAATTTAGAACAACACCCAACCCCTTGGCTAGATGATATCGCATTCGGAGCGATATATACCGGACCGGGTGTGATTAACGGAAAGCAAAGCGTTTCTCTTGAAGACGTAATGCTCGCACTCCGATTACCCATAATTACAACAGCTGCTGCCGCTGAGAGATTGTTAAACCATGACCGGAAACCTATGTCCACCCGACAGATACAGCGAGTTGTCGAAGCCGCGAGAATAGCATTGAGAGGCCTAGCCCTTTATCTTGAGCGGCATCCACATATCGCTCAGGCCTTGGACATGACTATCGACTTCGACAAACTCTGGACCAGTGACACTGGTCACACTGAACCGACCAAAAATTCAGAGCACCCCAAGAAACAGGCGGCGTTAATGATGATTAGATCCAAAATACATAAAAAGACCATTGCGAAGGAGCTGGGCATATCCAAGAACACGGTCAGGAAATGGTATCGTGAGATTGACATTGAGCGTGGCACAGGGGGTCAACCAGCACCAATTAACGACAGATAATATAAGGAAGTGGCTAACTACCACGCACACACGCACCAGAACAAACAATCTCTATTAAGCAGGGGAAGAAGGGGCACAACCCCTTCCCCGCTCTTGATCTTGCTTTTAACTCTACAGGCATCAGTGCAGCATAACCCAGTAACGGTACGTTACAACTAAACCTACAGCTTAGCCTAAGCAGATCGGGGGCTTCCGCATCTGACCCCGCCTTTATAACCACCATGCCGCAAGGCATCACAGGAAATACTAGCTACACAGGGTGGTGTGGTGCACCACCACCCATCTCCACCTAATTGAACATAGAAGGAGCATCACTTCGTGACCAAGCGTCACAAAATAACTTATGCAGGCGAGCCTCGTAGCACTGTTGCTCCGCCTCGCTTAAAACAATGTGGCGAGCACTGCTGGATGGCGGTCAGTGCACAGCTGAGCAGATACACAGTACGCCGTGCTGGTGGACCTCGTGCACTCTGCAGGAAGACCCGCGAGGATCATCCAGTCAACTCACGCTCACACCCGCTCTTCGGGCCTCATCACCTGAAGAACAACAGGGCTGATGGTGCATACAAGTGGACCGCCCGGTTCGATGCTCACATCTACCAATTCGATCCAGCCGCCATCGACCAAGTGAGTGAGTTCCTTGGATAGCCTGCGTAGAGTGATGTCGCACTCATGGGCGATGGCTGCCTGTGTGACCCGTACTGTACCGCCCTCTCCCACGTTCGACCAAAGGGCGAGCATGATTGCACCAGCAGAGCGGTCGGAAAGTACCAACCTCAAGACGGCCCTCATGGCGCCTGGCTTGAAGAATACGGAGCCTTGGGACGTAGGGGATTCTGAAGCAAACTCGGTCATCGACGCATTCCTTAAGGCACCCTGAGAAGGTTGCACCTTCAGCGGATGTCACGATTAGTGTGTTCACGATTAAATCACATCGACTCAGCATTGGGGAATGCCTGCACCACCACCTTCCCCAGCGCTTCAACACCTCTTCGGCACCCGAGTCAGGGAGCTGCGTATGGCTATGGGCATGAGCCAGGAAGCCTTTGCTGATCGTTGCGGCTTCGCCAGGACGTACATGTCCCGCATAGAGACGGGCGGTGCCAACCCGGCGATCAATGCCATCAAGGTGCTAGCCGACGCCTTAGGTGTAAGCATTTCTGTCCTTTTTGAAGGCATGTGAGCTAGCTCCAAGCGACTGCCTCAGCCGCTAAAAGATATGGGATGGCAGCCGCCAGGTAACTAATGGAAATCTAACGGCATAACTAATGTAGTTGACCATCTTTCCGGCCCGTCTGGATGCCACTACAGGTCTAGAGCCCTGCATTTTCGGGGACTTGCACTACAGGTACTAAGCTAACGCCCCCATTTTCGTCAACCCCATAATATTTATGCGGGAATGAAACTTGTCCGGAACATCAGCCCCGCCATCAGCAGGGCTTTTTACATTTGTAGGCAGCCTAAATCATTCATTACATTGGTTGAACGTTCGTTGATACAGTTGTAAAGTGACATCATCAGCCATCCCCAAGGAATCCCCCACCATGGAAGTTGTCGCCTACTACCGCGTATCCACCAAGGGCCAGGGCGAGTCAGGTTTGGGTCTTGAAGCCCAGCGGGAATACATCAAGTTCGCTGCCGAGCAGCACGGCTGGGTAGTAGTGGCTGAGTTTGAAGATGTGGGCGTGTCTGGTGGCATTCACCCGTTAGAGCGTCCAGCAGGGGCCAAAGCGTTCGCAGACGGTCACCCAGTAGTGGTAGCTAAGTTGGACAGGCTTAGCCGCGACGTAGAGCACATAGCGGGCTTGATGAAGCGTCACGAGTTCCGGGTAGCAACGATGCCCACCGCCGATGCATTCCAGCTTCATATCTACGCCGTACTTGCTGAACAAGAACGCCGCTTCATCAGCGAACGCACCAAGGCGGCTCTAAAATCGCTGGAAGCTCGGGCTGCTGCTGGTGATGCAGAAGCGGTGCAGAAGATAGAGAACCGCACACAGGCGCTGGCGAAGGGCCGTAAGCAGCTGAACCGAGTGAAAGGCCACGCTACACAGCGTCAGCAGGCAGATGACCGTGCAGCACTGGTCAAGGACGCCATTGAACTGTGTGTACTCAAGGGCGCCAGCAGTCTACAGGCCGTAGCTGACTGCCTGATAGCACGCAACATACCCACTGCTCGTGGTGGGCAATGGTCACCAACTGCTGTGATGCGTGTGATGCAGCGTCTGGGCTTGGGACTGACCAAAGCTGCCAGTGGCCCTGTAAGCTCATAGTGAGCGATTCCAGCGACGCCCCGGGCCGGATTCACCCGCCCCCAGATATTCTGAAATCGTGCTGTGCAGCTCGCAGCCGGCCAACCAGAAGCATTAAGCACTGACCCATTCTTGGCCGCCTTTGGCCAGTCTCCAAGACGATATTCCAGCCTCGATTCAGTGCCGATATTCTGCTGCAAGCGAAGGTCCGTTAGAGAATTTGGCGTAGCGTGTAGTCTACTGAGGACGCACAGAAACGCCGCAGGCTTGACACAGGTGCAGTGCTCGAAGGCGCTCAATCACCCACAGTCGTTCATGAGTGATGTTGAAAGCGGGCCCCGTCGGCTTGACATCGTGCAGCTTAGAGACTTGTGTGCAGTGCTAGGGATCAGCCTTACCGAACTGGTAGACGAGCTGGAAATCGCTATAACGGCGGATTGCAAATGAAGAGAGTTGTTGGTGTACGCTTGAGGCCCACGCTCATGATCACACAGGACGCCGCACATGGATGACAAGGCCGCTGCAACCGCTGATGCTCTGGAACTGCTGTTTATGAACCAGGCAGCCCTTAGGGCCGCTATCGAGGAACTGAGTACTTGGATACGCCAGAGAGGTTCTGTGAACATCCACGACAATACGATGACAGCACTACAGGCACTTGATACAAATGCCAATGCTATTACATCAGCGATTGAGCGACTTCGGACATAGCCCTGCTAATGCGGAACCTTCTATGCACAAGGTGCTTTGGAGAAACACCTGTCGATGACTATATAGCCTGAGAGTTTCTCTTAGCAGTGTTCAACAGTTACACTATTTTGACCGCCCTCCCCCCCGAATTTACCCCACGAGACATGGCAGGTCATGGACTTGCCCGGTCTACTGTCAAAATCACATGAAGGGCAACTACGATGGGGCGTAGACGCGGATAGGGAACGACGTAATTCCCGCTCTCAACGACCTCACCTATACAGTCAATCGACTAGCCGTCATCTAAGACCAAGTCGTGATGCCGGCACTGATTTCCGGCATAGCCCCGCCCTACAATAACGCCACACCATTGCACATTAGAGACCCAATATTTTTGTATGCACACCAAACGAGCAATAGCAGTAACAAACACGAGCCTTTGGGACAAAATTTGCCCAAGTGATATCCCACCAAACACTTAGCCCGCAAGTTTATCTCCTCGAATCTAATAAAGATTGGATAGAGAGGCTCTAAAGCTCTCAAGAATTGACGACCACATTGACCCCTCTTAAACCATTCCCAAGAACTGAAAACTAGCTGTAACACGCTAGAGGAGCATGGTAGACAAGGCCTCGAGCCGGACAGAACCTAGATTGATAGCATTACGCCACTAAAAAGCTTGCACTTTTAGTGACTTTAGCTTAAACATGGAAGCTTGAGCCTTATGCTCCATGCGTTCAGGGAACGCGCCTTATGAACAAAGCGGTATATACAAGGAATTTAGATGAGCGCCTGGGTAGACTTTGAAAATAGCGTTAGACAATATGCTCAGTACATATGGAACAGACCAGCTATCGCAGACCGAATAGGTGGAGTGAACTTCGACTGCATAGTGAAGATATCTGAAATTGAGATCGTTGCAATTGAGATAACCAAGAACAAGACATTAGAAAAAATAAGAGAAGATATAGGCAAGATTCAAACGGTTCGAATGGCAATGATGATGAAAAACATCATGCTAAGGCCATTCATTATATGTGACTACACGCCAACTCAAGGCATGAAAGACGCCGGCAAAGAAAATCATATAGAAGTAATCTCATTCGATGAATTTAAACGAATGTTTTTTGATTTTCCAACATACCACACACTGAGATCAAACAGGCAGTTTGGTAGCGCCGTAGACCCAGTCACTGGTGAAAACGATAGCTCCGTGTACACCCCTGTCGGGTATAAGCTGCAAAATGGAAGTGAAATAACCGCAGATGATATAGCTCAAAAAATAATCAACAATGAAAAGCTAGTTTTACTTGGAGACTATGGAGCCGGCAAGAGCCGCTGCTTTAAAGAAGTATTTCAAATTTTGTCAGAACGCTCGAGCGAGACACTCTTATACCCCATTGCAATTGACCTTAAGGAAACATGGGGTTTAGAAAGCGCTGTAGAAATCATCAGACGCCATTTTATGCACCTTGGCATGAGCGAGAACGATACCAACAATGTCATAAAGGCTTACAACGGCAAGCGCCTCTGCTTTTTGTTAGATGGCTTTGACGAAATCGGCTCAAGACCATGGAGCGAAAGTAAAAAAACACTAGAAATGCTGAGAAAGCACGCTCTCCAAGGGGTGAAGGATCTTCTTTCTAAGACCGGTGCAGGCAGCTTGGTTTCAGGTCGAGATCATTACTTCAACAGCGACCAAGAGATGTATTCTGCACTCGGACTAAATAAAGAAAGCACAATCACAGCCAAGTGCAAAAGCGAATTCAACTTTGAAGAGTTTACTCAGTATTTACAGTTAAACAATATATCCGTCAACCTACCTGAATGGCTACCTAAAAAACCATTGGTTTTAAAAACGATTGCCTCGCTAACTACAGAGCAATTATCAGATTTATTTTTGAACTCGAACGGGGACGAAATCGGATTTTGGTTCAAATTTATCGATTCAATGTGCCATCGTGATTCTAAGATACATGCTATTTTGGATCCCGAAACGGTTAAGAGCGTACTCATTCGACTTTCGAGTCTGACAAGAGAAAAGTCACAAAATTTCGGCCCATTGACTGAGGCCGAGGTAGTCAACGTTTTCCATGAGGTTACTGGAACATACCCTAATGAGCAATCTACTGTAATGTTACAACGACTACCCGGCTTAGGCAGAGTAAGCTCCGAAACGAGCGACCGGAATTTCGTTGATACATTCATTCTTGATGGTCTAAGGGCACTTGATCTCTCGGAAAAAATACATAGCGGCGATCAAAAAACCGGTGATCTGAAGTGGCTGAATCCTCTTCAGGGCCTGGGCAGCTCCGTGCTAGGTTATGACATAATTAAAAACCAATCACATAGTGCATATATAAGCTACATAAGAAACTCACTACATCGAGACAAGACCAACAAGGTATCTATATCAGATTGCATATCTGGCCTGAGCAAAGCACGTCTCGAAACCCTGGACTTTAACAACATTATTTTTAGCGAACCCCATTTCGGCCACATAAGTTTTGAAGCCAGCCAAATTAGCAACATCGAATTTTCTGATGGCATCTTTGAGTCCGTGACTTTAGGAAAAATAGATCCTCGAGGTGTAACAATTAAAAATTGTTACATCGAAAATCTAATAGGTATCTCATCAAGCACAGGTCTTCCAGACTGGATAAAAGACTGCACTATAAAAAATTTTGAGCTAGTAGATACCCTGACAGCGATCAAAAATTCAGGACTAACAAAAGCGCAAACAATTTTAGTTTCTATCCTAATAAAGGTCTATAGACAGGCCGGCAATGGCAGACTTGAACATACCCTAACCAAAGGTCTTACGCATGTTGATAAGAAAAGCCTAGGCCAAGTTATTCGCTACTTAATGGGTAACGGCTATCTTGAGACCAGTAAAGATAGAGGCGAGACAATTTACAAGCCGGTAAGAAAATTCCAGGGCCGCATCGAAAAAATACTTGTCGAGCTCGACCGCTCTACTGATGACATCTGGATCTACGTAAGCAGCTTAAGCGACGGCAGCTGAGTGTTTTATAACGTCATTCGCAGCCACTTGCACGGTGCAAAAGCGGATTCCTAAGACAGTACCTAACGCAGCCTCCTGGGATCTTTGATCTCAGGGGCACCTGAATCGAAAGCCAACCCCACCAAGAAGCAACATGCAATTGAGATACCTCTCGATCACCCGACCAGATTGCTTGAGTTGACAGGTCAGTCCTCAAAGCGAGCGCCAGTTTTGCTATCTACCATATTCTGGAATCAGAGTCGGTGTCATTGAGTTGGCACGGGAATGGCTCTTCACACCGAGCCACATTTGGTCTAGGCTCAACCAGCTGCCAAAGTGATGCGAGCAGTTTTCTAACGAAACAAAGCTACTAATCTAGAGGAGCGAGAATATCTTTCAGGAACGGAAACTCCGGCACGCAAATCGAATCAATCTGCTTTCGTAGCTCGTCATCCCCGGAGTTATGCGTTCCCAGGCAAAGGTAGTAATTTCGCCCTTCGTGGGCAGCATAAACAATCCATTCTCCCGTCATCTCACCAGCACCATATCGCCGTCGATAATTATCTTCAACCGCCTCCTTCGCAATTTCAGCAATGTCTTGCTCTTCTAAGAACCGCTCCTCGCCTGACGCTTCAGCCTCTCGAACCTTTTCTGTCAGCCTGGAAAGGCCATTTCTCTTGAGGCCGTTCAGTAAATTTTTCGCCATCGAAGACAAGCCAGGAACCAGATAATGCTTATGCCACAACCCTTTAAGCGGCAATCTATCGAACCGAGCAGGTGGCTTTGTTGCACTCTGTTTCCCAGTATTCTCTAGGGCCTCAACTTCCGCCATGATCCGACTAGGAGAATTACCAGTAAGGAGCATTTGGCAATACAGCTGTATGGCAAAGTAAGAACTGAACCTGTCTGGGGCGAGGCGATTCAGTCCGATGACCTCCCCGAATTCCTTGATCTCTGACGTCTTGTCTTCGCCACCCAAGAAGATTTTTTCGAACATCTACAGCCCCCTCTCCTACCCCATAGTAAGTAGCACAATGCCACACTCTCTGGGCACATCACCAGTTCCAATAACATGCAGGTGGTGCATGGCTGCTGACCCTGTGCCAATCCAACACTCCTGTAGCTCAAGCGGGCAAGACTTCAACAACGCAAAAGGCCGAATCAGGAGAGGCGGGAGCCTGAGAATAAGGTCCTGAGACCAGGCTGGGGTACGTACAATTCAGATCGAGTAGGAGACCGCCTCTGATCCTGATGGTGCCGGCCCCACCATATTCTGAAATTAGCGCTCCTTCCAGCGAGGAGAAATGGCAATTGCTCTGGACACCGCCCCACACTTGGTTAGAAAACCTGCAACGGCACGCGACTTCGATATAATGTCACTTTGCCTCCAGCCAAGGGTAAAACGGGTGAAGAAGTTAGTAGTCGGATCATTAGCCTTCGCAGCAGCGATCTTAGCTGCGCTATCGTCAGTAGTCGCGATAGCGGACTCACCTTCCAGCCACTCAGCAATCGCCTGGCTATCTGAAGATGTCCGATTCGCTCGCTGGCAGATAATATCCCTCGGAACGGTAGTCGCTCTGATCCTAGCCAGCGCCCTGCAGCACCGACCAGGGCGCCCGGAGTCCATGGAAAGCCAGAGGCTAAGACAGCAGATCAAAAGCCTAGAAGCAGAATTGCGCTCTCATCACGCCCCATCTTCACCAGAGAAATTTACACCTGTCCTGCCTAAACTGCTTGCAGCCTCTATCTCCAAGGCGCAACCGCTGAGCACCACCTCACTCTCCCATAAAGAGTTTACGATACTGGCGGCGCTGAACAACAATGCCCAAGCAGCCATCGGCTTGCAGTCATTAGTCCCTCTAGCGGGTTCCTCACCTTTGACCATCCAGCCTTTGCTAGAAGGCTTGACAAGTCGCGGCCTTGTTTTCCCTATCCCGACGAGAAACGGGCCAATGTACTCAATCACGCAGCTAGGCGACAACGCACTTCGGCACTACCTTAAAAGCAGATAGGGTATGCGAACTCGATTTAGCACGCCTCCGCCCCAACGAAAAGGCCATGTGATGCAGACTAGCGAGATCATTAGTACCGCAGGACTACTTGTCACAGCAGCGGTAGCCACTGGTAGCTGGCTTTGGCAACGCTGGCAAGAACGCACCAGCGTACGTGTTGCAATCGTGGCCGAAGTATTGGCATTGAAGAAGATTGCTGAAGAAAGGAAATACCTTCCCGGCCTAATCGAGATTGGAGAGGCTCTCCGCGCCTTACCCGAAGAGGAGCGCCCAGAAGCTTCGCTGCAAGTACGAATTCCAGAGCACTACTGCAGAGTGTACGTGGCTAACGTTGGAAGACTCGGCTACCTGCCACCGGAGGATGCACAACTGGTGGTCACCTTCTACCAATACGCCGATAGCGTAGTCCAGGATGTGACAGAAGGCGGAATCATCTACCAAGGCACGAATGACCCAGACACCTTCGCTGAGACAGCAAACATACTTCGCTTCGCAGTAGACATCGCCGAAAAGCTGGCTGTGCGGCACACGAACAGGAGATGGGTACGATGGCTACGAAAGACGTAAGCAGCTATGATGCACAGTGCACCACTCAGGTGTACCTAAACGCTGTCACACTTCAAGATTATTGAGAGAGAAATCCTTGAGAATTCAAGGACTTGCGTAATGGAGGCGGCCCCACCAGCCACACCCCGGCACTCGATGTTCCCGCTATGGCTGCTCCCTTCCGGGCCTGACCAGGTTAACGGGTAATCAATGCGGGGGGACCGGTGGGGCCACCACTACGCGGCTCGCTGAACAGCGAGTGGCGCCATTGTACCGGTCTGGGGAGCAGATACAACCTCTGGGGGAGAAAAAGTCATCATTTCTCAATGACTTGTCCAAATCGAGGGTGTCTGGGCCGGCCTCTTCGCGGGCAAGCCCGCTCCCACAGGGACCTCACTGAGCCTGAGGGCAGTGCAATACCCGTGGGAGCCGGCTTGCCGGCGATGAGGCCGGAACTGTCAGACGGTGATGCCCTGGTCGCCCAGGAACACCACAAACGCATCCTCGTCCAGCACCTTCACCCCCAGCTCGCTGGCCTTCGCCAACTTGGAGCCGGCACCGGGCCCAGCGACTACGCAGTGGGTCTTGCCGGACACCGAACCGGCCACCTTGGCACCCAGGCCTTCCAGCTTCTCCTTGGCGATGTCGCGGCTCATGCGCTCCAGGGTGCCGGTCAGCACCCAGGTCTGGCCAGCCAGCGGCAAACCTTCAGCCACCTTCTTCTCGCTGTTCCAGTGCATGCCGAACGCCAGCAACTGCGCCTCGATATTACGGGCCAGCTGCTGGTTGGCCTCGTCCTTGAAGAACTCACGCACCGCATCAGCCTGCTTGGCCGCCAGGGCCTGGCGCAAGTCGATACCGTCGGCCGCGATGATCTTGTCCAGGCTGTCGAGCTTGGCGACCAGCTTTTGCGCACCGGTAGGCCCCACCGAGGCAATGTCGAGCTTGGCGATCATCCCGGCCAAGGTGGCACTGGCGGCAAATTCGGCCGCCAGCTCCCCTTCGTCCTGCAGCTGCATGCCGCTGGCCAACAACTGCTCGATCACCTGCTGGTTGTGCTCGTCTTCGAAGAAATTGTGGATCTCGTACGCCACTTCCAGGCCGATGTCCGGCAGGTAGGTCAGTACTTGCGGCAATGCCTGCTGCACCCGCGCCAGGCTGCCCAACGAGCGGGCCAGAACCTTGGCGGTCTCCTCGCCTACATCCGGGATACCCAGGGCGTAGATGAAACGCGCCAGGCTCGGGCGCTTGCTGGCTTCGATGGCATCCAGCAGCTTCTTGCTGGAGACTTCGGCGAAGCCTTCCAGGCCGACGATCTGATCGAATTCCAGCTTGTAGAGGTCCGCCGGCGAACGGATCAGGCCTTCGTCCACCAGTTGTTCGACGCTTTTTTCGCCCAGGCCGTCGATGTCCATGGCCCGGCGCGACACATAGTGAATGATCGCCTGCTTGAGCTGGGCGCCACAGGCCAGGCGGCCCACGCAGCGGTACACCGCGCCTTCGCTGGTGGTTTCCTTGCCCTTGCTGCGCTTGACCAACTGGGTACGCTCGACTTGCGAGCCACACACCGGGCATTCGCTTGGCACCTGCACCGGGCGGGCCGCTTCAGGGCGGCGTTCAAGCACCACCTGCATCACCTGCGGGATCACGTCACCGGCCCGACGGATGATCACCGTATCGCCAATGCGCAGGCCCAGGCGGGCAATTTCGTCCATGTTGTGCAAGGTGGCGTTGGACACGGTCACACCCGCCACCTTGACCGGCTTGAGGCGCGCCACCGGCGTTACCGCACCGGTGCGGCCGACCTGGAACTCGACGTCCAGCACCTCGGTGAGTTCTTCCATGGCCGGGAATTTATGGGCGATGGCCCAACGCGGTTCGCGGGCGCGGAAACCCAATTCGCGCTGGGAGGCCAGGCTGTTGACCTTGAACACCACGCCATCGATTTCGTACGGCAGGCTGTTACGCCGCTCGCCGATGTCACGGTAGTACTCCAGGCACTCTTCGATACCGGCGGCATGCCTGAGCTCGCGACTGA
>Ga0213826_1000733_pt1 | contig 15574 bp, 10 predicted proteins | sample MC6MC0899MG_FD_180668 | JGI IMG/M metagenome (GOLD analysis project Ga0213826, IMG submission 180668) | Enriched soil aggregate microbial communities from Iowa State University, Ames, United States - MC6-MC0899-MG | ecosystem: Environmental > Terrestrial > Soil > Unclassified | place: USA: Iowa...
CGGAAAGCTTCACCTACCAGGTGCAGGATGCCGCCGGCCATTCGACCACCAGCACCATCGTCATCACCATCGTCGACGACGTACCCACCGCCAACAGCGACTTCGTCAGCGTGTACAAAGGCGACGTGGTGAGCGGCAACGTGATGTACAACGACGTGGTCGGTGCCGACACCCGTGGCGACGGCCAGTACGTGGTCGGCGTGCGCGCCGGCAGTGACACCTCCACGTCTGCAATCGGCCAGCTCAACAGCCAGGTGCATGGCCAGTATGGTTACCTGACCATCGATGCCCAGGGCAATGCCCAGTACCACTCCAACCCGGATGCCGTGGCCCCGCGTGATGCGCTCGACACCTTCGTCTACACCATTCGCGATGCCGATGGCGACGAGAGCACCACCACCCTCACCATCAATGTGCACAACCCGGCGCTGCAGCCGTGCGGCGACGGTGGCGTGTGGGTGTACGAGAACGCGCTGGACCTGCACAAGGACGGCAACGACCTGGCGGCCGGCAGCGTTATTGGCAGTGACCCCAGCTCAACCCGCGAGACAGCGACCGGCAGCCTGGTCGGGCAGGTTGCTGGTGGCGTGGGGGCGTTGACCTACACCCTGGTCGGCAATGCGGTCGGCCAGTTTGGCCAGTTGCACCTGAACGCTGACGGGTCCTACACCTACACGCTGACCTCGCCGGCGAATTCGCCAACCCATGCCAACGATGGCGCCAATACCGTCAGTGAATCCTTCACTTACCGGGTGGAGGACACGGTGGGCAACTGGACCACCAGCACGGTCAACATCACCATCGTCGACGACGTACCGCAGGCTCATTGCGACTACGTCAGCGTGGCCAAGGGCGACATCGTGCGCGGCAACGTGATGTACAACGACGTGGTCGGAGCCGACACGCTGGGCGACGGCGCCTACGTGGTCGGGGTGCGCGCCGGTCATGACACCTCCAGTTCGGCGGTTGGCCAGCTCGGCAGTCAGGTCTATGGCCAATACGGCTACATCACCCTCGATGCCCAGGGCAACGCGGAGTACCACGCCAACCCCAATGCCGTGGCGCCGCGCGATGCGCTCGACACCTTCGTCTACACCATCCGCGATGGCGACGGTGACGAAAGCACCGCCACCGTGACCATCAATGTGCACGACCAATCGCTGCATCCGTGCGGCGATGGCGGCGTCACCGTGTTCGAAAAAGCCTTGGACCTGAACAAGGACGGCCATGACCTGGCGGCCGGTAGCGTCAACGGCAGTGACCCAGGCTCGACGGCGGAAACCGCCTCCGGCAGCCTGGTCGGGCAGGTGGGGGGTGGTGTGGGGGCATTGACCTACACCTTGATCGGGAATGCTGTCGGCCAGTACGGGCAGATCCATCTGAACGCAGACGGTTCCTACACCTACACGCTGACCTCGCCAGCCAATTCACAACCCCACGCCAATGATGGCGCCACTCCCGTGAGCGAGTCCTTCACCTACAGGGTCGAGGACACGGTGGGCAACTGGACCACCAGCACGGTCAACATCACCATCGTCGACGACGTACCACAGGCCCATTGCGACACCGTGAGTGTCAGCAAAGGCGATGAGGTGCGGGGCAATGTGCTGTACAACGACGCCATCGGTGCCGATGTGCCCGCCGACTGCGGCTACGTGGTGGGCGTGCGCGCCGGCCATGACACGTCCACCTCGGCCATCGGCCAGCTCGGCAGCCATGTGGCAGGCCAGTTCGGCTACCTCACCCTGGATGCCCAGGGCAACGCGGTCTACCACTCCGACCCGAACGTTGCAGCGCCGCGTGATGCCATTGACACGTTCGTCTACACCATCCGCGATGGCGACGGCGACGAGAGCACCGCGACCATTACCATCAATGTGCACGACAACTCGATGTCGGAATGTGGCGACGGTTATGGCAGGGCGCAGGAGCAGCGGGTGGTCGATCGCGGCGCGTTCACCCTCGATGCCAGCAGCATGACTGCAGCGTTGGTGGTGCTCGGCTACCTCGGGGCCACAGGCGCAGCCGCGGCGCAGGGCAATGCCGAAGAGGTGATCAACGTCAGCCTGCGCAAAGGTGAAACCCTGCAGCTGAACCACGACCAGCACGATGGCAACCTGGCGCTGGAGTGGAAGGAGGCCGGTGGCAGCTACCAGTCAATCGTAGCCGGCGACAGTTTCACGGCCAGCCATGACGGGGTGTACAGCATCCATGCAAGCGACCCGACGGGTGCGGGCAAGGCGGGTGAAAGCTACAAGCTGAGCCTGGTCGTGGACTATGCCAATGCGCAGGCTGCAGCGGCGCACATCAATGGCGCCAGTGAACACTCCGCTGCGGGCCTTTCCAGCCCGGTCGACATCGCTTCGCTGGAGGCGCCTGCACAGGCTGGCGATGAGCACAACGGCCACACTGCCAACTACGCCCTGGCCAAGGCCGCGGTGACAATCGACCTGAGCCAGGAGGGGCCGCAGGACACCGGTGGTGCGGGTGTAGAGACCTTGAACGGCATTCACAACCTGGTCGGCTCGGACTACGGCGACACCCTCATTGGCAATAGCGCCGACAACGTCCTCAACGGTGGCGCGGGCAATGATGTGCTCAAGGGTGGGGATGGCAACGACATCCTGATCGGCGGGCCGGGCAATGACATCATGACCGGCGGCAACGGCAATGACACCTTCGTCTGGCAGAAGGGCGACACGGGCCATGACACCGTCACCGACTTCACCCCGGGCAGCGACAAGCTCGACCTGTCGCAACTGCTGCAGGGTGAACACGGCACGGCAGCGTCACTGGACGACTACCTGCACTTCAAGGTCAGCGGCACCGGGGCCGATGTGGTCTCGACCATCGAGGTCAGCAGCGTGGCGGGGGCTGCGCCGGTACAGACGATTGACCTGGCAGGCGTAGACCTGGCCCAACATTACGGGGTGTCGGCAGGGGCAGGGGGAGTTGTATCGGCGGGGCATGATACGGCGACCATCATCAACGGGATGCTGGATGATCATTCGTTGAAGGTGGATACGGTGTGAGGTATCGGGGCTTGCGTTGAACGGGCTGGCCTCATCGCGGGCAAGCCCGCTCCTACAGGTTTGCCGCTGACCTGTAGGAGCGGGCTTGCCCGCGATGAGGCCAGTACTGGCGACCAAAAACACCAAGCCCAATCATTCAACGAGCCAGTCACTATCGCCCTCGACCAACACCCCATCGTGGTCCGTCCGATCGCCTTCCCGTGCGACCTCTTTGCCCTCGATCAGATAACCCGCCGAACCACCGGTGATCACCGCACCACAACTGATCCTGTCGCCCACTCGCGCAACGGCCTTGCCGTTGAAGGTGTAGTCGGCGCTGCCTGTTTCCACTACGCCAATGCCATGGATCGGGCAATCGTGGCGGTGGCCTACCAGGACGACGGGGTTCATGGTTGGTCTCCTTGAGCGGGGGCGGTGCGGGATTCGAGGTCCATTTCGGGTGGCCACTGGACTTTGGGGGCAAGGCGATGAAATGGGTTGAGCAGATCATCACTGTTCCAGTCCGTAGGCGCGTGGGTAAATTCTGAGAGGGCTTCCGGGCCTTCCTGCATAAAAATCCTCGCAAGTGCCCAGTATTGTTTCCCCTGTTCAATATCACCGGTGAAAAAAACGCGATCGATCACTTCGTCGGTGCCGGGTTTGCGGACCGAGATCATGACTTTTTCAACTCGTCCACCGTATCCCATTGGGGCAAAAACACTATAGACTTCGGCGGTAAGCTGTTCCCAGTCGTAGGCAACAGGTTTAACGCCCCAGTTTTTCCGACCAAATGGATGCAGTCGATCATATCTGTATTGATAGAAGTAAACTCTCTGGCGGAGCCTGTTGAATCGAATAGGCTCGTTGCGCGGGTATGTAAGGTCCATGCGTATGTACGCAAATGTGATAAAGAAAACAATGGTGTAATAGGTTGTAAATATGAATAGGTCATTCACGTCTACTCCGGTGGGGGAGGTGAGATCGTCGTAGATGAAGTAGATGAGCATAATTAACCCCACGAGCATGAGTGAACCGCCTACAATAGGGTTGTAGCCTCTGAATTTGAATAACGATCTCGGAAGCTCTGTGTATATTGAGTCGACATGGCTTGGTGGTACCAGAAACTCTCCTATCACCGGGCGAAAATCTGAAGGGGTGGCCGGGTCGGGTAAGTCATATTTCCAGCCGAAAGCTCTTCTGGGCAAAGTCATACGTTAATTTCCTGTAGCTCGATTTCGGCATATGCACTTGGGATCTCGCGATCTCGCGATCTCGCGATCGGGCGAACTCGCGATCGGGCGAATAGGTTGACCAGAGCGTCGCGGCTATAATGTTGTGGGTCCACAGCGTCGCTAGTGCTACCGCCGCTGACGAACTCATGATTTTTATCAGGTGGTGAGCAGCGCACCACAACTGATCCTGTCGCCCACTCGAGCAACGGTCTTGCGGTTGAAGGTGTAGTCGGCGCTGCCTGTTTCCACTATGCCAATGCCATATATCGGGCAATCGTGGCGGAGACCTACCAGGACGATGGGGTTCATGCTTGGTCTCCTTGGGCGGGGGCGGTGCGGGATTCGAGGTCCATTTCGGGTGGCCATTGGACTTTGGGCGCTAGACGGTCAAATGGGTTGGATAATTCATTTGTATCCCAGTCGATGGAGGCATGGAGGAACTCTGGAATGGCCTCGATTCCGTCCTGCATGAAAAGCCTCGCAAGCTCCCAGTACTGCTTTCCTTGTTCTAGATCACTGGCAAAGAATACTCGGTCGATTACCTCATCAGTTTCCGGGTTGCGGACTGATAACAGAATGTTTTCAATGAGTCCCCCGTACCCCATAGGGGCGTAAATACGATAGACCTCTGCTGTAAGGTCATCCCAGTTGTAGGCGACAGGTTTAACCCCCCAGTCTTTTTTGCCTAATGGGTGGATTCGATCGAATCGGTATTGGTAAAAGTAGACCTTTCGACGAGTCCTGTTGAAGCGGATGGGCTCGTTGCGCGGTGTTTGTATATCCATTCTTATGTATGGGGTCATAATCCAATAGACGAAGAGGCATAAGGCAATACCGATTGCAGTGGTCTCCACGTCAACTTCTGACGGTGAGATCAAAGCTGCCAGGGTCGGCGCAACTATCAAGAAGGCGCTCAGGAGTATTATTATGCTTCCTGCTACAATCCAATAGCCTCTGATGTTCAGCGGGCTTCTGGGGAGCTCCATATAGATACTGTTTACATGGTTGGGTGGTATGTCCAATTGTGCTATGTTGCCATTTGCTTTGGCTGGAGTGTTTGGGCTGGGTAAGTTGTAACGCCAACCGAGTGGGCGGTATAAGTCTGTCATTGGCTGTAATCCTGAATCGTGATCTCAGCGTAACTGTTCGGGATATTGCGATCCGGCCAGTAACTGACGAAAAGGCTTGCGGCATGAATGTTGTGCTGGCCGATTCCTGGAATCAGCTCCAGATACCCTTTGATTTCAAGCGTGCAAGTCGGGTGTGTGGTAGGGTTTTTTATCTGGCGCTTGTTTTTTTCGATGAGTAGACTTTCTGGTCGGTAGTCAGCGAATTTTTGGCGCCTTGAAGGACCTATCGCGTGTTGTTGTGAGGTCCGCGTTTGCCAAGAGGGGGTATAAAAGCTCTCCTCGGCAATCACTTCCCCGCCTTTATAATCGGGAGAGGCGCCGTCTCCGTGCCGATGAAGTACGATAACCCACTGGTAGCTTGATGTTGTCTCGTTGAACCCTGGGAGCGAGAGGTGAAATTCTACCCATTGCTTTATTTCCGATCCCGCTAGGCCACCGGTTTTAGATGTCGACCTTGATTTTATGATTGAGGTCTTGAATGTGAGGGATCTTGAGATGTTTAGCGTGGCGGCGTTCAGTTCTGCAAAAGCAATATCAGCCAATTCTGGGGTTTTCCAATGAATCTTTGGGATCTCTTCCGCTTTGCCGAAATAGCAGCGCATCATCCAGCGCTCGATGGTGCTTGATTCTTGGGCTGCTGCATTTTTGATAAAGCTGTACGTGATAATGCTAAGTGTAATGGCAGCTCCGAGAGGGCCGTAAAGCACTGGGTTGAACACGGCTGCAATTGAGGCTGCGGTTCCTAACGCCGCTGGCAGGACTGCGATCTTATAAATATTACTCGCCCGGGTATCTCCAGCCTCCTTGGACCGATAAGCCGCGAGAATTGCTTGAACGCCATCGAACAGCCCTGTAACTGCGCTTACTAACGCCCCGATTCTGACTATTGATTGGCCCAGTGGCACGCGAGCTTGCCCTGCTTTGATCAATATTAACCCTAGCGCCTCAATACCTGCACCGAGCACCCCAACGCTTGAGCCGTAAAACGCGGTCATGGCTTCAGCAGACTTCGCCCCAGTTTCCTCTTCCACTTTTTTCAGGTTTTTGCCCAAGCTGTCACTCAGCAGATACAACCCGCCCAGCGTGAGCAATAATTCCCAACTTCCCGCCACGCCCCTCAGCCCAGAGAAGCTACTGCGCACCATCTGCGATGCCTGCATCGCGCTGATCCGTATCCCCTCAAGCATTTTCCGCGCGTTGGGCTCCAATGTGCCCGCCGCTACCCTTATGTCCACCAGGCTCATCTGCGCCGCGTGACTGAGCGGATTCACATTCTGGCTGACCTCTTTGAGCAGCCGCTCTTGCAACACTTCAGCCTTGCCTTCGACCCAGACGCTGACGTTGATCAGCGTATGCGCAACCTTAGGGTCGAGGACCGCAAGGCTCAACAACCCGCTCTGGATAATCGGTTGTACCTTGCGGGTTCCCATCTGGGCGCCGGCTTTCAGTTCTTCGAGGCTAGGCATCATCCTGTCTCGCGCTTTGGCCAGGGTGGCGCTTGCCTTGTTTTGCAACTCCCGAAGGTGCGCGCTCTGCAGGGCGTAGTACTCGCCCAGTTTCATCTGTACCTGCAGCTCGACCAGGTGTACGCCGTTATAGAGGTACTGACTGGCGCTGTTCAGACGTCGCACGGCTTGCTGGATACCTGGGTCGAGCAGTGCCTGCAGCCGTTGACTGGCTGCATTCAACGCGCCCTGGGTTTCCGTGATCGCCTGTTTAAGCTGATTCAGGAGGTGAAGACGACCCTCGTAGCTGGTGATGACCTTGTTCAGCGCCGTATAGAGCTTGTCGCTGTCGTTCCAGTTGATGGGGTCGCTGGCGGAAAAACTGGGTAGCAGTGCGGCCAGCAGAAATTCATTGCGCAGCAACACGGCGCGGTAAGGTGGGCTGTCCGGGTCCTGCAGCCACTTCAACCACAGCGCTTCGCTGCTGCCGGGGGGCGGCGGGCCATGCGCTGCGCTGGTTGCAACCGCCTCGGTGATGCCGCCAGCCAGGCAACCGGCCATGCTCTTGCTGTAGGCGATGCCTGACTCACGATCATGGCCGTCATAGTCGTATTGCTCGATCAGCGTGAACGTCTGGCTTTGGCAGAGCTCGGCATAGGCTTTGGCGTTCTGGTCGATATAGGCCTGGAACTGGCGTTCCTGCCGATCGTATTCTGCCTGGAAGGCGGCACGCTGGGGCTCGTGGTAGCGCTGCTCAAGGCGCTTATCGCTTTGTTGCTCGCGCAGCGCGATGAGCCGCTGCCGCTCCACCTCGGGCGCGACAAAGGTGGGTGCTCCATCACCTGTAGTGGGTGCTCCAAACGGCGCGACCTGCTGCGCCGCCCACTGTCTATGGGTGGCCCGGATGATCTGCAGAATCTGTGATGTCTGGAACTGGTAGGCGCGCAGAGGGTCCTCGCGCCACGCCTGGCGCTTGACGAGCCAGTTCAGGCGCTGGTGGTTGTACTCCTGCACCAGCCCAACCGTGTCATCCAGCACCACGGCTAGCACGCCCTGTTCCAACTGGTGCCTGTTCATGGCGTTGACCACGAAGCCCCACAAGGCGGTTTTGCGCAACAGTCGGCTGTGGAAGCCATGGGCACTGTCGAAAGGGACGCAAAGCTGCTGTGCGTATTCAAAAACCTGCTTGTCTACCCGAAGGTCGTCGGGGGTCATCGCCAAGCCCAACAGCTCCGGCTGCTCGCGCGCCTGGATCAGGTCCAGGCCCTCGAAACGGTGCGCAGGTGCCTGGCCGCGCTTGTACGCATCCAGCACGCTGCGCGGCCAGGCGTCACTGGAGAAGGCGAGCCAGGCCGAGCCGTAGGTTGCGGTGTCGAGGGTGAGAAAAGACGAGGGGATATCGTGGTTTTCGTTCACGCACCTGGCGGGCAGCGAAGGTGGTGGGCCGGGCGGTGGTTCGTAGGGGTTGAAGCGGCGCAGGTGGCCTTGGTCGGTGACCTCGTAGGCCTGCCAGATCCGCTGGTCGAGCAGCACGTACAGGTAACCGGAGCGCAAGGTGCGCAGGCCCACCCGGGTCTCGACATGGGGCCCACCGGCCACGGTGGAGGCGTAGCCTGGGCGCGTGTCGGGCACCAGGGCGCGCCGCAGTGGCAGGATCGGCAGGCCTTGCCGCTCGCAGGCCCTGCACTGGTCGACCGGGAGTGCGGCTTCGGCGAGCGCGGTGGCGATGCGCTGGCTGATGCTCATGGGCGAACCTCGGAACGGGGAAGGGTGGCGATCACTTGCCGCCAGTACGCATCGCTGTGGAGGCCGAGCAGTGGCGCGAGGGGAAGTTGCTGTTGCACAGCTGCGTCGATGATCTGGCGAACGGTGGGCGCGGTGTGCAGGCTAGGGTGCAGGCACAGGTGGTACAGGGCAAAAACCAGAATGTCATCGACTGCGCTCAAGCCCAGCCTGCGAGCGTCATCGATATGGTTGGAGGCTTTTACCGCAGCGAACGCCGGTAGTGGGCTTGGCGTCGGATCAGCAGGGCCTGATGGCAGTGCTCGCCAGGCCGCGAGTAGCGTTTCGATCAACTTCACGTCGTCCTGAACGCGCAAGGCGGACCTAGGCAAGCCGCTGCGAGGATGGGCTTCACCGCTCAAGCCAGCCAGCTGCGCGCCGCTGCTCACGAACAGCCAGTGCTTGATTGGCCACCAAGGCCCGCGCTCCACGTGTTCAAACGTCGTAGCCAGTAGTTCGAGGCGCACAGGTTCGTAGAGGGGGTAAAAACGCGGCTCGCTTGCGGAACCGGGAAGCCGGCACAGCGCTGCCAGGTGCGCAGCGATTATCGGTGCCGGTGCTTCGCTAAGTAGCCAGCCACACACGTGGCGCTTTCGGCGCTGGTTATCACTTTGTGCTGCATGCGCAGTCATCTTCAGCAGTGGCGGGCTCGGTTTCGCGCCGGGTGATGACAGGCAGGCCAGCACGGGGTGCAGTTGGGGGGCATGGGGCAAATCGGCTCGAACCACCCGCGTCATCGCACCTTCCCCCAACGCGTTGTTCAACTGTAGGAGCAAGGATTGGTCGCTGTTCTCGGGTATTGCCAGCGGGTCGATCAGTACATGGCAGTACAGCTCAGAGGCGTGGTAGTCGGCGATGAGTTCGAGCAAGGCTTCGGTACTCATCGGCGCCGTTCCTCGCACTGGCTGCCGGCATCAACGATGAGGTCTTGTGCCAGGGTGTTTCCAGCGCCTTTCGCCCCAGCTTTGGTCGGTCCAAGCAGGGTAAGTGTCAGGCCATTGAGGGTGATGCCTTCGGCGTCCAGCACGATGCTGCCCCCCGGGCTTCTGAACTCGATACGTTCGCTGGCGCGCAACTGGTAGACGGTTGTTTGCTGATCGACGCCTTCACCGACGCTGATCTTCTGCCCGCCTTTGACGAGTAATGCGCTCTGACCACCGATGGTGACTGAGTGATTGACCCCTGTGGATTCGCAGCGGTCGTTGCCGACGTGCTCGATGAGGTCGTGGCCAACTTTCACCTTGCATGTTCGCCCCGTCCGTTCGGTGCGGTCCTGGCCTATGTTTTGGTAAAGATTGTTGCCGACACTCAGCTGTTCATCATTGCCCACTTGCTCTACACGGTTGCGCCCAACGCATGTCGACTCATCGTTGCCGACTTCTATGTTCTGGTCCCGTTGCGCATGGATATAGAGTTCTTCTCGTCCCAGCTCATCCTCGAAGCGCAGCTCATTGAAGCCTGTGCCCTTGTGAGTCTGGCTCTTGATGGTCATGCGCGTCTTGTGGGCGGGCAGGTCGTACGGTGGTAACTGGTTACCGCAGTAGGTGCGCCCGGTAATCATCGGTTGGTCCGGGTCGGCGTTGACGTACTGGATGATCACGTCCTGGCCGATGCGCGGGATGGCCATCGCGCCCCAGCTTCCACCGGCCCAACCTTGCGACACACGTACCCAGCAGGAACTGAACTCGTTGTTCTCGCTTTCCCGGTCCCAGGGGAAGCTGACCTTGACCCGGCCCCACTCGTCGCAATAGATCTCTTCACCGGGCGGACCGACCACGGTGGCCATGTGTGGGCCATCGATGCGCGGCTTGGGCAATGGTGCTGGTCGCCATTCCACCTGGCCGGGTACCAGCACCGCCCTCTGCTGGTAATGGGTGCCCTGCTGGGCATCGGCGGCTTCTTCCTCCAGGCTGGTGTACTGGATGCCTTCGTGGACCACGCTTTTCACCCGCCAGTGCACGTTGAGGTCGTCACGCTCGTGGTTGATGAGGTTGAAACTGAGGCCGGGTTGCAAGCGCTCGTCATCGCCTTCGACCTCTGCAACGCGTGCGTCATGGCGCAAACCCGTGATGCGGGTTTCGGTGAAGGGCTTGCCCACCGCGTCGCGCTTGTAGCGGCCGGGGTAATCGAAGCGTTCGTACGCCTTGGACTGGCGCTCGAGGTGAGCACCGGTGGCGGCATGCTGCTGGCGGTACTCGGGGTTGGTGAAGGTGTAGTCGCGTTGGACCTGGCGCGCTGTGCGGACTTGTTCGCTGTAGTGGAAACGACGCAGGCACGGCTTGGCCTGATAGCCGCCGCTGTTTGGTGTGTACAGCACGGTGTAGGCATTGGCAGGGGCATCGTCGTCGTCGGTGATCACCTTGATGGTACCCAAGGTCCGGACCTGATCGGTGATGATCAGAGTGTGGTGCTTTTCGGTGTGCTCGAACCGGTAGACCATGCCTTCTTCGCCCGCCAGGCGGGCCATGAAATCCAGGTCGGTTTCACCGGCCTGGACGCAGAACTCCCGAGCGGGGTAATCGGAGACCGCGCCAAATTGGTACTGGGTGATGCCCTGGCGTTCGAGCATCAGCTCAAGAATTTGCCGGGCCGTTTTGTGTTGGAAGATGCGCCAGTTGGAGCGCAGGCGAGCCCGGGCCAGTTGCGGCTCGACGAGTGCTTTGTAGCGCGTACGATGTGAGCCGGTATCCCCTTGAGTGAAGCTGCTGACCAGGCCGTGCACATACCGCACCGGACGCTCGCCACGCCAGATGGTGAGCAGCACAGGTTGGTCGAGCAGGTGACCGAAGTTGACAGCGGGCTCGAAACTGACCAGTTCCAGCGTCAAGGTGAATGGCTGGCTCAGTTCCTCATTGAGCGTGAACGACACCACATCGAATTCGCTATCGCCCACAAGCGGCTCAAAGGTGTAACGCAGATCGGATTGGCTAGACACGGTTCCTCCTGGAAGCAGTCATCCAGTTACTGCTGCAAGATGAGGTCGAGCGATTCGAGGACTTCGGCGGTGAGCAGGCTCAGGCGGTAGCTGTAATAGTTGTACACGGCCACCATGGCCAAAGCGGATATCACCAGTGGACTCCACCAGGGCAGCCAATTGCGTGGCTTTCTGTACGGGCGCACAACGACATTGGTGTAAGGGTCGCAAACGTCTTCGGGCACAGGGCCGCGAAGTTGCCGGATGATGCCGTGAAGTTCCGTTATCAGTGCTTCCAGCGTTTCATCGCCTTTGGGCTCTATGGCGTACTTGCCTTTCAGGCCAAAGCACAGGCACAAATAGAGAAATTCCAGAACATCCTGGAAACGCTCTGGCTCTTGCATCATGCGCGAAAGCACCGCGAATACTTTTTCGCCGCCCTGAGTTTCCTGATGAAAATCGCTGAGCAATGTTCGGCCACTCCAGACGGAGTTGCAGCCCCACGGTGTCGCCATGACGACTTCGTCGAGGTGCAGGCACAAGGCATAGGAGTAGGCCTGCATCTGGGCGGCCTCGTAGCCGCGCTGGCCCACCTCCTCGAGGATGGCGGAAATCTGCGTGTGCACCTGCTGGCGTACCTCCGCAATATTGGGGAGTGCGTCCAGGGTGCGAAGGCGCATGGCCAGGCCAAACAGCGGGCTGGCTGCATCGACCATAAGGTTGCTGTGGCCGCCCCTTAGCTGGAATTGCGGGTCGGCTGGATAGCCGGAGGCGGTGTTATCAGCGCTTGCTGAAGAGGCTTGAGCCGATGAGGGGTGATCGCCCCAATCCGACTGTTTGAGCAGCAAGTTCGCTCTGCGCTCGGTTACGTCATAAGCGGGGGTGTTCGATTCGCCCGTTCCAGTGCATCGCCTTGTTTTATCTGGCATTGGTAATCCTCGCGCACTGTCAGTGCCCACGTTTTAGCTGTGGACCTAACACTAACGGGGAACTGATTCTTAGGGCAGTATTCGGCGTCCTAAAGTGATGTAGGAATTGTCGCTGTTATAAACGTATGATTGTTGCAGAAAATTACGGCAACAATTAATCAGCGTGAAGTAACAGTTGGCAACATGGGCAACTCACCCAGGTTTGCGCAATGTCTTCTGCTTCAGGATATACAGGCTGACCAGCACCGCACTGGTCAGCATGAATGCCCGCGCCCAGAACAGCGGTACCAGGTAGCACGACAGGCCAATGCTCGCCCACATCAGGCCGATGGCGTAGACCTTGCCCTTCAGCGGGATGCCTTCACCACTCAGGTAGTCGCGGATCCACGGCCCCAGCTTGGGGTGGTTGACCAGCCAGTGATGAAAGCGGGGCGAGCTGCGGGCGAAGCAGGCGGCCGCCAGCAGCAGAAAAGGGGTGGTGGGCAACACCGGCAGGAAGATCCCCAACACCCCCAGCGCGACGCTGAGCCAGCCGATGGCCAGCAGCAGGTAGCGCACGGCCGACTCAGTGGTGGCGTGGCTTGAGCAGTGCCGGCTTCTCGTCTGGGGCGTGCAGCAGCAGGAACAATGCGCTCAGCGCCTCCGGGATCTGCACGATCATGTCGTCCTGCAGGTTGGCGTTGCTGGCGATATCGGCGAACTCGGGTTGTTCGTCGAACAGGCCCGAACCGACCATGATCGGCAGCAGCATCTCGCTGACTTCCTCTTCGGCGTTCTCGAACCACGCCTCTTCGCGCAGGAACACGCCTTCCATGAAGCCGATGCACCAGCCGCGCAGGTCGGAATCGTCCGGCTCTTCGGTCAGGTCCAGCTCGCATGGCAGGTCGAATTCTTCGTCGCTGGCCAGCTGGCGGGCGATATGGCCCTTGAGTGCCACCAGGGTCGCTTCGATTTCGGTGCGTTGGGCATCGCTGGCGTAATGGGGCTCTTCGGCGAACAGCGCGTCGATCCATTCACGCTCAGGAACGTCTTCCGAGCTGATCGACAGCGCGGTCAGGTAGCCGTGGGCGGCGACGTAGTCCAGCGCTTCTTCGTGCAGCTCATCGGCGTCGAGGAAGGCTTGCAGGCGGGTGAGTTGCTCGGCGAAGGACATTACAGGGCTACCTTGGGGGAATAAACGATAATGAATTCTAGCACCTTGAGGCGATGGCGGGGCAAAGGGAACGTCTGTCACCGGGGCATCCTGTGAGGGATGGCACTGCGGTATACTTCGCGATTTTTCACCCAGGGGCGGGGTTTTCCGGCCATCTGGCAAAAGCCGCTTACGCATTTGGCGTGTGCGGAGCGGGTTTTTCGTCCAGCCTGTGCGCAGGGTGGTACGGCGATTTACGGAGTTGCACATGCTCGAACAGGCTCAGCGCGTTCTCAAGGATATCTTCGGCTACGACAGTTTCCGTGGGCGCCAGGCAGCGATCATCGAATGCGTGGCCAATGGTGGCGATGCCCTGGTGCTGATGCCAACCGGTGGCGGCAAGTCGCTGTGCTTCCAGGTGCCGGGGCTGTTGCGCCCGGGCCTGACGGTGGTGGTGTCGCCGTTGATCGCACTGATGGACGACCAGGTCGCCACCCTGGATGAACTCGGCGTCGCGGCCGCAGCCCTGAACTCCACCCTGAGCGCGGAGCAGCAGCGCGAGCTGGCCGGGCGCTTGCGCCGCGGCGAAGTGAAGATGCTCTACCTGGCACCGGAGCGCTTGGTACAGCCGCGCATGCTGGACTTCCTGCAGGGGCTGGACGTTTCGCTGTTCGCCATCGACGAGGCACACTGCGTTTCGCAATGGGGCCATGATTTCCGCCCGGAATACCTGCAGTTGGGCCAGTTGGCCGAGCTGTTCCCGCATGTGCCGCGCATCGCCCTGACCGCCACCGCCGACATGCGTACCCGCGAGGAGATCGTCCAGCGCCTGCACCTGCAAGGTGCCGAGCGCTTCCTGTCGAGCTTCGACCGGCCGAACATCTTCTACCGCATCGTGCCCAAGGAGTCGCCGCGCAAGCAACTGATGGCGTTCCTCGGCGAGCGCCGCGGCAATGCCGGCATCGTTTACTGCCTGTCGCGCAAGAAGGTCGATGAAACCGCGGCCTTCCTCTGCGAGCAAGGCTTTCCGGCGCTGCCGTACCACGCCGGCCTGGCCGCCGAGACGCGCTCCGCCAACCAGCACCGCTTCCTCAACGAGGAAGGTCTGATCATGGTCGCCACCATCGCCTTCGGCATGGGTATCGACAAGCCGAACGTACGGTTCGTCGCCCACCTCGACCTGCCCAAGTCGCTGGAAGCCTATTACCAGGAGACCGGCCGTGCCGGCCGTGATGGCCTGCCGTCCGACGCCTGGATGGCCTACGGCCTGCAGGACATGGTGATGCTCAAGCAGATGCTGCAGAACTCCGAAGGGGATGAGCGCCACAAGCGCGTCGAGCAGCACAAGCTCGACGCCATGCTGGCACTGTGCGAAGAAACGCGCTGCCGCCGCCAGGCGTTGCTGGCCTATTTCGATGAAGTGCTCGAACAGCCTTGTGGGCACTGCGACAACTGTGTCGACCAGATCCAGACCTGGGATGCCACCGAGCCTGCACGCCAGGCCTTGTCGGCGGTGTTCCGCACCGGGCAGCGCTACGGGGTCGGCCACCTGGTCGACGTGCTGCTGGGCAAGGACAACGAAAAAGTGCGCAATTTCGGTCACGAGAAGCTGTCGGTGTTTGGCGTCGGCAAGGCGCTGGCCGAGGTGGAATGGCGTTCGCTGTTCCGCCAGTTGGTGGCGCGTGGCCTGGTGGACATCGACCTGGAGGGCTATGGCGGCCTGCGCTTGTCCGACAGCTGTCGGCCACTGCTGCGCGGTGAAGTGACCTTGCAGTTGCGTCGCGACCTCAAGCCGCAAACCGTGGCGAAGTCGTCTTCCGGCGGCGGCAGCCCGGCAAGCCAGCTGGTACGTGCCGAGGAGCGCGAGCTGTGGGAGGCGTTGCGTACCTTGCGGCGCAAACTGGCCGAAGAGCACAGCGTGCCGCCTTACGTCATCTTCCCCGACTCGACCTTGCTGGAAATGCTGCGCAGCCAGCCGACCAGCCTGAGCGACATGGCC
>Ga0213826_1000734_pt1 | contig 15558 bp, 11 predicted proteins | sample MC6MC0899MG_FD_180668 | JGI IMG/M metagenome (GOLD analysis project Ga0213826, IMG submission 180668) | Enriched soil aggregate microbial communities from Iowa State University, Ames, United States - MC6-MC0899-MG | ecosystem: Environmental > Terrestrial > Soil > Unclassified | place: USA: Iowa...
CCACCAAGGGCACCATCAGCAAAAATCTTCATCGCACCAAGCTCAATCCATTCGTTACCGGTTAAGAAGCTCGCTCCTTCGTTCACCATGTCATCGACAACCTCGTGATGTACAAGTAAATGGGTATGGAATTTATATCCCTCTTCTTCGATTACCTTTTTAAACGTCTTGTATGTGCGATGGAATCCCCCATAATAGTTTAAATCCTCGGTGTGAACACCGGTAATTCCGAGCTGATACAAATCTTTAATGGCTGCCCTCATAGCTTTTTGTAAATATTCTTCTGAAACTACAGGAACAGCAGCATGGATGAAGTCCTGAGCCTTGTCTTTAAGAAGGCCTGTTAAACCCGCCTCATTATTTTTTTCAATAACACCTCCAGACGGACAAAGCGTTTCTTCAGAAATCCCTGCAAGATTTAGAGCCTTCGTGTTGACAATCATGGCATGGCGGCAAATTCGCTTTAACATAACAGGATTTTCCGGAGAAATTTCGTCTAATTCCTTGCGATGAATCAATTCCGACCGCGTCCATTGGTTCTCATTCCAGCCCTCGCCAATGATCCACTCCCCTGTTGGACAATGCTTGGAATAATTTTTCACAGCCGCTAAAACTTCTTCTTTCGACTTCATCTTTGAAAGGTCAAGCCGGATTAATGTTTCTCCGTGACCAATTAAATGGATATGACTATCGACAAAGCCGGGAAGCATCGTGTTCCCTTTCAGGTCAACGCGTTCCGTTATCCTTTCTTTAAAAGCTTCTTCTAATTGCTTTCTTTGACCTATTTGAACGATTCGATCGCCTTCAGTAAAAATAGCTTCGATTGTTGATCCTTCGTTTTCGAGCGAATAAATGGTTCCACCATACCATAATTTCCCCACTACCCTTTCCCCTTCCATCTCTATACTAAACAAGCAGACGGTAAACACCGCCTGCCTTACTTTTTAAAGAACTAAACTTGTTTCGGTGATTCCATTTCTTTTTGACGAAGCTCTATTCGACGAATTTTTCCTGAGGTTGTCTTTGGAAGTTCTGTCAAATACTCAATTTTCCTTGGATATTTATATGGAGCTGTAAGTGTTTTTACATGCTCTTGCAAGGTTTTCGTTAACTCAGGATCGACTGGGTTGACATTGTCTTGTAAAACGACAAACGCTTTGACAATAAACCCACGAATTTCATCAGGACTTGCAACAACGGCACATTCTTTTACAAATGGATGTTTCACGAGCGCATCCTCTACTTCAAACGGCCCAATTGTATAGCCTGAGCTAATAATAATATCATCGCCGCGGCCTTCAAACCAGAAATACCCTTCCTCGTCCATTTTGGCTTTATCCCCTGTCACATAATAATCGCCGCGGAACTGCATCACTGTTCTTTCTGGATCTTTATAATAGTTTTTAAATAAGGCGGGTGTTTCGACATGGACCGCAATATCGCCCACTTCTCCGACTTCACAAACCTGACCTTCGTCATTAATAATTTCTACCCGATTTCCAGGAGTAGGCTTGCCCATTGATCCCGGTCTCAATTCCATCCCTTTCGTTACCCCAACAAGTAACGTATTTTCAGTTTGGCCATAGCCGTCACGGACATCAATCGTAAAATATTTTCTAAAGGTATCAATAACCTCACGATTTAATGGCTCACCTGCAGAAACGGCGCTATGAAGGTTTGGTAATTGATATTCGGCTAAATTGTCTACCTTTGCCATTAGGCGATATTCAGTCGGTGTACAGCAAAGGACATTGACATCATATTTTTGCAGCAGGCTTAAATATTTTTTTGGCTCAAATTTTCCATTATACACTAATCCGGTGCCGCCTGAGCCTAGAACAGATAGGAATGGACTCCAAATCCATTTTTGCCAGCCAGGGCCTGCGGTTGCCCAAACAGTATCACCATCTTCAATACAAAGCCATTTGGGTGCCGCTGTTTTTAAATGAGCAAAGGCCCAGCCATGTGTGTGGACAACACCTTTTGGATTTCCTGTTGTTCCAGACGTATAGGATAAAAAGGCCATATCATCTCGCATGGTGTCGGCAATTGCGAATTCACCACTAGATGTTTCCATTGCTGCATCCAAATGAATCCAGCCCTCTTCCTTTGCTCCTAAGGTAAATTTCACCAGTGGTTCTGTTTCGGTAATATGTTCAAATTGATCGACGTAAGGATAATAACTAACTACAGCCTTTACATCACCATGTGAAATACGGTACTGCAAATCTTTTGCCCTTAACATTTCCGAGCTCGGAATGACCACCATTCCTGCTTTTAATGCAGCCAAATAAACAACGTATGCTTCAATAAGACGAGGTACAATAACAAGAACGACATCGCCTTTCGTTAATCCATTCTGGGTAAAGACGTTCCCCGCTTGGTTTACCCGTTTCATTAATTGCTCATATGTAACTTGCTTTGTTTCACCTAACTCATTTTCCCACTTTAAAGCAATTCTTTGCGGTTCTTTCGCAAAACGTTCCATTTCAGAAACTAAATTATACTGTTTAGGTGCAATTAAATCTTCCCGTTTCATGACTCTCCCCCTAAAATTAATATTCTTATAGAGTTATTATACAGAAATAAATAAAAATTTGGAAATATTAATAAATATCTATTTAGTCTTAGTACCTGATGCTAATCATAAACCTTTTATCTCAATACAAAAACCCAAAAAAGAGAGTGGGAGGAAACCCTCCACACTCTCTGTAGCCATCGTATTAATTTTTGATTAACGAGAAAATCCGCCGCCTAATTGTGACTCAGCCATTTGAACTAGACGTTTTGTGATTTCACCACCAACAGAACCGTTAGCACGTGAAGTAGTATCAGCACCAAGTTGTACACCAAATTCAGTAGCAATTTCATATTTCATTTGGGAAAGAGCTTGTTCAACACCAGGAACTAATAATTGATTTGAATTATTGTTTGCCATGTGATATCACCTCCTTGTGAGTATAGAATGTGTAGAACACTTGAGCTTCATTCTATAATCCAATTGGTAATTGTTCACAAAAAATTCAAATTATGCTTTTAAAATAATGATTGAAAGTCCGAATGCTGTTCGTCTTCTCGTTTAACAACAATGGTCTCCACTTCTTGAACCGCTTTTTGAATCATTGGGTCAAAATCAAAATAGCTTTCATAATGCTGTACTTTTTCCCTTTTCGGCTTTGTCTTTGGAGATGATGGAACAAAAATCGTGCAGCAATCCTCAAATGGCCGGTTAGAAATTTCCAGTGTATCGATTTCCTGAGCTAGTTTGATGATCTCCGTTTTATCCATTGTAATCAAAGGACGTAAAATAGGTGTATTTGTCACTTCGTTAATTGCAAACATGCTTTCTAACGTCTGACTGGCAACCTGTCCAAGACTTTCACCAGTAACAATAGCAAGACCTTCCTGCTTTTTCCTAATTTCATCCGTAATTCGCAGCATCATTCTTCTTGTCGTTGTCATCGAATAGTTTTCTGGAATTTGTTCGCGAATGGTTTGCTGAATATCTGTAAACGGCACAATATGCAAGGTAATGGACCCGTATATCTCTGCCAGCTTTTTAGATAAGTCGATCACCTTTTCCTTCGAGCGATCACTCGTAAATGGCGGGCTAAAAAAATGAACCGCTTCAATTTCTAATCCCCGCTTCATCGCCAAATAACCGGCCACAGGGCTGTCAATCCCGCCTGAAAGCATGAGCATCGCTTTACCGCTTGAGCCGATTGGAAGCCCGCCAGCACCTTGTATCGTTTCGCATGAAAGATAAATGGCTTCTTTTCTGACTTCAATCCGTAAATTAATATCTGGATTTCTTACATCCACTTTAAGTCCCGGGATATTTTGCAGCAAATGACCGCCAATTGTGTGATTGATTCCGTCTGTATTCAACTCAAATGTTTTATCAGATCGTTTAGGCGTAATTTTAAAGCTTTGACCTTCCTTGTAAAGGAAACGAATTAATTCAAGCGATGATTGTTTTAACGCCTCTACTTCTCTTTGCACCTTGATCGCCGGGCTAAAGGATTGAATCCCAAATATATTTTTTAATCTTTCGTTGATTTCTATACCATTTTCACCATTTAATAACACATACATCCGGTCCCGGCTTGATTCCACTTTAATGTTTGGAAAGGGGGCGAGAGCAATTCTAACACTCTTTCTTAGTTTATCGATAAATTTATTGCGATTTCGGCCTTTTGTTGAAATTTCACCATAGCGTATTAGTATACGATCATATTTCATTTAATCCATAACCTTTCGTAATTGGTTTGCAGTTTTTTTCATTACTAAAATAGCCTTTTTTGCTTCTTCTTCAGTATTATCAAATGAAAGGCTGATTCTGATGGCACTTTCAGCTAAACTTTCAGAAACACCCATAGCAAGCAGGGTTTTACTCGGTGATTTCTTTTTCGAGGAACAGGCACTAGTCGTTGACACAAAGACCCCCTGCTGCTCAAGAGCATGGATAAATACTTCCGATTTCATTCCGGATAGGGAAAAATTTACGATATGTGGTGCTGAATTTTCGATAGGTGTATGGACCACGACACCTTCAATTTCATGAAGCCCCGATCTTAGCATGCTCTTGATTTTCTTCATTCTTTCCATCCCTGTTTCACTTTTACCCATTGTCATCCTTAATGCTTTTGCCAGCGCAACAGCTCCGGCTACATTTTCTGTACCGCTGCGCATCTTTCGTTCTTGATTACCCCCTGAAAATAACGGAGCAAGTCTTGCCCCTTCACGAATAAACAGGATTCCTGTCCCTTTTAATCCATGGAACTTATGAGCCGAAAGTGAGCAAAGATCCACACTACTTTCGTATAAGGACAAAGGAACTTTTCCAATTCCCTGGACTGTATCAACATGAAATAAAATATGGGGGTGTTTTTTTTTCATTTCGCCAATTTCTTTAATCGGCTGCACTGTGCCCACTTCATTGTTCACTTGCATGATTGAAATGAGAATGGTGTCTTTCCGAATCGCTTGTTCGACATCATTTGGACGAACCCTGCCGTTTTCGTCAACTGGCAGATAGGTTATTTCGAAGCCCTCGTGCTCAAGCTGCTCCATTGCAGCGCGAACAGAAGCGTGCTCAACACTCGTTGTAATCAAGTGGCGTCCTTTATTTCGGTTCAATAGGGCTGCACCTTTTATCGCGATATTATTACTTTCGGTACCTCCAGAAGTAAAATAAATTTCGGACGATTTTACATTTAATAACTTTGCCACCTGTTCCCTCGCTTGAAACAAGAGCTTCTCGGCCTGTCCCCCCATACTATGCAAAGATGAAGGATTGCCAAAATATTCGCTGGAAACGGTTAAAAAGGAATCTAACACTTCTTTATATGGTTTTGTCGTTGCACTATTATCAAAATAAATCATTCAATCTCCTCCTGCAAACTCATATGGTGTACCATCCGCCCCTTTTCCATTCAAAAGTAAATCTTATCATAAGTGTAATTAATTTAAAAAGAAAAACCGATTCGACCTTTTGAGGCTGAATCGGTTTCTCTCTTATTCCGTTACTATCGCCGCTTTTATTTTTTTCAATGCCTCCGGGTCTATTCCTTCAAGTGAGGCCGCAACCTGTTCTAATGCCTCTTGATAATCGTATTGTCTAAAGGCCATTTCCGCATCTGTTAGTCCTTTGGCAACAGATGGATAATGACTTCTGTATCGATTTCCGTACTGAATCGCTCTCTCCGCAAGCGTCACATTCTCGATCAGCTCATGAGTTGTATTAACGAGTTTCTCAACTGTTAAAACAGCAACCTCCAAGTACTGATTAAGTGCGGAAATATTTAGCGGCTTTTCTTCAAGCTGGTAGCGGACATTTTGAATGCTCTCGTTTGTATCCTCAATTAAATACTGATAATCTGCCGGTAAACCCGGGACATTGTTTTTCTTCACAAGACGTAAAGTCTCGCCAACCCTTTTGGTCAGCTCCGTGACCTTTTCTCTAGCCTCCAATTCATCTTTCCTAAGTGCCTGGAGTTTAAGCGAAAATACCTGCTGCCCCTCACGGATGGCATCCAGTTGATCTTTTATTTCACTTAATTCTTCACTGAGTACCGTTTGCGCTGTTCCGTTAAGTTTAAATTTTTCAACTAAAATTTCATAGTGCTTATAAACTGTTGCAAGTTCCTTTTCAAGATTCCTTTGTGTCTCAAAGTCACTATCCGATAACTGATAACTTTGCTGAACCTGCTGTACTTCGTTGGAAAGGATTTTATTATCTTTTTGCGCTAAAGCAAGAATTTCATATGCTCCCTTTTCATTTTTCATCACATAATGCTTGGCGTGTACTTCTTTCTCCAAAAGGTCAAAGAGAATATCTAGTCGATCCTTTACTTCCTTTATGCCTTCTTCTGCCTTATCAATTTCAGTGATTTCAATTAAAGCAAGGTTTTCTACAAGCTTTTCTTCCAAGCGCTTTATTTCCTTCTCGACATTTATATGCTCTAAATAATATTCCTGCTCAGCCATTTCCCGGTATCCATCTAAACAATCAGATATCTGGTTTGGCAGCAATGATTGACATTCAATTAATAGCTGTGGAATTAAATCCATATGGTTTTTAATGGTTCCAAGCTGACTTTGAATCAGTAATACGACTTCACGGGCTTCAAGATAATTGCCAAGCTCCGTTTTTTCATCAAAATCTTGAAATTTTTGGGCCGTGTCATTAAGTTTCACTTCTAGATGTTTTTCAGCATTCCCAAAGCTGTGCCTGTGGGCAAGGAGCATTTTTTTCGCTTCTCTATATAACTCTTTTAAGGCGTCAATCTCTACCCTGTTTTTTTCTTCACTGCCGACCAGCTCATGTAACTCTTCTAATATTTTTTTTATCTCATCCTCAGTTTCCTGTAATTTTGTATTAATCGCTTGTTGAACCTCTTTCGCCTTTTTAAATCGGAAACGATCTATGTATTCTTCCGCATCAAAAAGCATTTCTTCTAATTCAGGAAGCTTTACTGTTACCACATCATCCCATTGATTCCGCCAACGTTCGAAAAGTTCTTCCGTTTGCCCTGTCATATTTAACTGCTTTACCTTTGACATTTCATCCAGTATTGGTCGATTTAATAAATCGATTTTCCAAGCTTCCAATCGATCCATTTCTTTAAAATATTTTTTCTTTATTAAATATCCCAATACAAATAAGGCTAGTAGTAGGATGAAAAATCCAATGAAATATTTCACAAGTAAGCCCCCTATTTCAAACAACATTGATTCTATTCATTCCGACACAAATCTATATTAATAAATCTCTTCTTGTTCCATTCAATGCTTTTATGATACCATGTAACCGACAATTTTTGACTGTTTTTTTCAATTTTTTTGTAAAATATAAAGAAAACTCATCGATTTACGAGCCGTAAGGCGAAGATAGATGCGTAGATGCACTTATGCTGATAGGAAAGGCTCCGTTTCCTTTCGGCAAAAAAAAATAGCGATTCCCGCTATTTTAGTACTGCGCCCTTTTTAACTGGCACGTCTGAACATAAAGTTTTATCAATCCACAAATTTATATCTTTTAAATACTTTTGCTCAAAAAACGGCTCATTTGGAAAGATATACAATACCTCTCTCATGTATTGGGTATTCATATACGGCATCATCAATAAGCTTTTAAGTTGAATGATTAAATAGGGGATTGAATGTGGACGAAATTCATTCCATTCAAAGCCTCTTTCAAATATCTTCTGGAAATAGTATTTTTCTTTAAGTGAATACGTCGACATAATCTCCCGCACCACTTGCGAATCCATAGACATTTCCCGGTAGACAAAACTGGTAAGATGAATATTTTCACTATGATAATGGAGTAAATCAGCTACGATCCGCTTTAAGCACTCCTTTGCACCTCGATCAATGGATGCAAATGCTTCTTCTATCTTACTAATATACTGCTCAAAAAAATGCATAAAACAATATTCTAAGAGGCCTGGTTTATTATGGAAATGGTAGGCTATGGCTGCTGTATTTACTTTTGCTAAACTGGCAATATCCCTAATTGACGTTCCCGAATACCCATTTGAATTAAACAATGAAATAGCGGACTTCACAATTGCATCTTTTGCATTTTGCTTCATTCATTCTCCCCCTTCAGGCTCCCCTTACATAATGATTCTTTATGTCACAATTGATTCCTTTATGAAAATATCGACAAAGTATGCTCTTTTTCTTCTAATTTTGATAAAATACTTAGTAAATGCTTATTGAAAGAGGGGAAATAGCTTGTTTAACGTCGAAATGTACACCGGGAGTCGTGAAGAAAATTATGAGCTCGTTAAAAAACAGCTGAAGGCACTCCTACACGATGAGCCAAACCAAATAGCCAATCTAAGTAATGCTTCCGCACTATTAAATCAATTTCTTGATCGCGTTAACTGGGTTGGATTTTATTTGCTCGATACTAATGGGGAACTCGTGCTTGGTCCATTTCAAGGGCTTCCTGCATGTGTTAGGATTCCGGTTGGCAAAGGAGTATGCGGTACCGCCGCCTTGAAAAAAGAGAGCGTTCGTGTTGAGGATGTAAATCAATTTCCTGGTCATATCGCCTGTGATGCAGCCTCACAATCCGAAATCGTTATTCCGCTCATAAAAGGGGATCAATTAATTGGCGTATTAGACATTGATTCTCCTGAAAAGAATCGCTTTGATCAGCTTGACGAAGAAAAACTTCAGGAATTTGTTAACATTTTAATGAAACATATCTAAAAAGACTCGCCAAAGGCGAGTCAGATTGTCGAGAAAGGGTATTTTTCTCGGCATTTTTTTATTTTGCCTGAATCTAAATGACCGATTTTTTTGAATTGATTGCCTATGCTAACAGGCCTGTTGAACAACCTATCTAATAATTTTATTACAACGAATTAACGCACTAAAACATTAATGAAACTGAATGAAGTAAAAGGCTATCGAAAGGGAAGTTTTTTACTTAATTCCCCTGAATGCCTGTTCCAAATCCTCCTTAATGTCCTCCCAAGCTTCTAAACCTACTGAGAGACGGAGCAAGGTATTTTCAATCCCCATTTTTCGCCGTTCTTCTTCCGGGACAACTGCATGGGTCATTGTAGCCGGATGCTGAATTAACGTTTCGGCATCGCCAAGACTGACGGCGATTTTGATTAATTGTAATAGATTCATAAACTTTTGTGCTGTCTCCTTTGTGCCTTTTATTGAAAAAGAAATAAGCCCTCCCGGTGTTTTCATTTGTTTTTTCATAATCGCATAATCCTTGTTTTCGGGATCGCCAGGGTAATAAACATCGTCCACTTTAGGATGAGTTTTTAGAAATTCAAACAAATGCTTGGCATTTTCCGAATGACGATCCATTCGTACGGGAAGGGTCTTCATTCCTCGTAACAACAACCATGCATCAAATGGAGAAATGATCCCGCCGATATCCTTTTGCGTTGTCTTTGATACCAGTCCAATAAAATCCTTTTTTCCTACTACTATCCCGGCTATTACATCGCCATGCCCTGAAATATATTTCGTTGCACTATGAATGACAACATCGCATCCAAGGGTTATGGGGGTTTGCAAATATGGTGAACAAAACGTATTATCCACCACAACAGGGATTCCTTTTTCCTTGGCTATCTTAGCTACCATTTCAAGGTCGACAAGCTGCATGGTTGGATTAATTGGGGATTCAATGTAGATACACGCAGTATTGGAAAGGATTTCATTCTCCAATGTTTCCACTGAGTCCATTTGTGAAAAATCGTGCCCAATACCATATTTCTCTTTTAATAGCTCCATCAGCCCAAAGGTGCATCCATACACTCCCTGTGAGCAAAGAATGTGATCCCCAGTTTTGGTTAATGCCACTAACACTGCACTCACTGCAGCCATGCCAGACGAAAAAGCTAAAGCCGCTTCACCGTTTTCAAGTACTGCCATCCTATCCTCCAATATTTTCACGGTCGGATTCCCTAAGCGGGAATAAATGTATCCCTCTTCCTTCCCAGCAAACCTATTTTCCCCTTGTTCCGCATTTGCAAAGGTAAAGGTCGAAGTTTGATACAAAGGTGGAACTAAGCTTCCTTGATGTTCATCCGCTTGGTAACTATTATGGATTACTTCAGTTTCAAATCTTTTTTTCATGTGGGTACCCTTCTTTCTGTAAACGCTTTCAATATTGGTTATAGATTATGATAATCATAGATAAATCGTTAAGGCACTCAGAAAAATGAGTGCCTAACTTACCCTGATATTATCGCCTTCGATCACAACTTTGTTCTTTCCTGTCTCTTTTGCTGTATATAACGCTTCATCTGCCCTTTTAAATAAATATTGATAAGAATCATGCTTCTCTTTATTCCAGTAGGAAACACCACATGACACCGTTATATGCGGCTCGGAGGATTCTGATACCTTTTTTACTAACCGCTTGGCTATGGAAACTCCTGTATCTAATGGCACCTTTGGAAGATAAATGGCTAGTTCTTCACCACCCCAACGGGCGCCTACATCATTTTCGCGAATATTTCCTTTAATAAGTTTTGCTACCTGAATAAGTACATCATCGCCAATTTGATGCCCATGCGTATCATTTATTTCTTTAAAATTATCAATATCAATCAGAATAAAGGTCCCTTCCTCATCCTGCTTCATGGAACGCTGAATTTTATCATCCAAAAAATTTCGCGAATGAAGTTTTGTCAAATGGTCGGTGGTCACCAAAACTTTCAATTCCTCTCTCAGCATGGAGTTGGTTAGCGCTAATGATGCATGATGCACAAGTGATTGGAGAAGCTTAAATGACTCAAAAGAGAAGAAGTATGGACTTTGGTGCATAATCATGCAAAAACCTTTTATTTTCTTGCTAACAACCACTGGTACAGCCATGATGGAATGATAGGTTGTTCCATGATTTTTTTCCGAAAGGTTAAGATCGCCAATAAATAATGGTTCGATTCCCTTTTGTAATTTTTCTTTTATGTAGTCAGTGTAGACTCGAGCCTGCTTTTTGAAAAAGTATGGAGTAGACCCAAGTAGTGCTTTCGCTTTTGCTTGATCATGTGAAAATAGAAAAAAACCAACCTCTTGCGCATCAAAAGACGCTTTAATTTGGGTAGACATAAAGTCAAAAGTCACAGCCAACGGCTGGTTAGAATTTAGTTGGTGAGAGGTTTCGTTGATTAATTGCAGGTCAGAAATGGTCCTTAGTGACTTTTGATAAAGCTGGGCATTTTCCAACGCTCCCCCTGCACATCCTGACAATAAAGTAATAAATTCTACTTCATAAGCGGGGAATTCTGAAGTATCGGGTGCGATCACTTCTAATACTCCGTATACCCCCTGCTTCCCTTTTAAAGGCACATAAAGAATGGCATGCTGGTTATGAGAACTTTCAAATTGGACTTGACCAGATACAAATGCATTTATCGCTGTAATATTTTCACTATCGTATTCTAGTTCAATTATTGGAAGGTCGCTATGGCTGTAGGTATCCGTCGAAAGAAGCAAGTAATAGGAAAAATTCGGATATACATCTTTCAGTGTAACGAATAATTCCCCTAATATGACATCCATATCGAGGGACGAATGAAGTTTTTCTGTTATTTGAAATAATTTTTTATATTTCACAGCATCCAAGATAAAATCTCCTTCAAGAGAATGCATTCAAGTTTCACCCATTTTTAATTCCATATATATACATCATAACCTAATTATAGTTAATATTGGGATAGTTTTGGAATATTTTTTTGGATAATTTATTAATATTTTTAGGCTATTTATTCAGCGCTGATTTTAGCTTTAAAATAAACTTGACTTAAAAGGTATAAAAATTATATAATACTCTTTGTGTAAAATATTGCAGCCTATGTGAACACTTTAGTAGTCCCATTTTGTTCCTCCTAAAAGCATTCTGCTTTTAGTTGATGGTGCATCTTGTAACCCTTAGCTGCTAGGGCGAAGGTGCATGAAAACAAAATGGCTTTATTGATGTTTCATAACGGTTTTTATTTTACCAAAATAAAAACACGAAGGAGGAGTCATTCATGGCTCGTTATACCGGCCCAAGCTGGAAATTATCCCGTCGTCTTGGAATCTCTCTAAGCGGCACAGGTAAAGAATTAGAAAAGCGTCCTTACGCTCCTGGACAACATGGTCCAAACCAACGCAAAAAGCTTTCTGAATATGGATTACAATTACAAGAGAAGCAAAAGCTTCGTCATATGTATGGAGTAAATGAGCGTCAATTCCGCAACCTTTTCGTTAAGGCTGGCAAAATGAGCGGCGTTCACGGTGAAAACTTCATGATTCTTCTTGAATCACGTCTTGACAACTTAGTTTACCGTTTAGGTCTTGCTCGCACTCGTCGTGCAGCTCGTCAATTAGTTAACCACGGACACATTTTAGTTGATGGTTCTCGCGTAGATATCCCATCATACCGTGTTGCTCCTGGCCAAACAATCAGCGTTCGTGAAAAATCACGCAGCCTTGATGTAATCAAAGAAGCAATCGAAGTAACAAACTTCATTCCTGATTACTTAACTTTCGATGCTGACAAATTAGAAGGTACGTTCACTCGCTTACCAGAGCGTTCTGAACTTGCTGCTGAAATTAACGAAACATTCATCGTTGAGTTCTACTCACGTTAATCTTTCTAAAAAACCCCGAACCAATTGGTTCGGGGTTTTTCTACGTTAAGTCTATAAGGATCTTCCCTTGATGGCTTCTTATAGACGATTTAGCTCTGAGTTTGGTCCTTTAGATAACAATAAAGGGGCTCTGGAATTCCAAAGCCCAAACTCGATTAATATTTAATTAATGTGTACTTCTTTTTGCCTCTTCTAATAATTGTAAATTGCTCTTCAATTCGATCACTCTCATTTAAAGAATAATTCGTATCAGTGACTTTCTCACCGTTTACAGTCACAGCGCCATTTGTAATGTCTTCACGCGCCTGACGCTTTGAAGGTGAAATCTTTGCCTCAACAAGTAAATCAACCAGGTTCCCCACTGAATCCTGGGCATTAAAGGATGGTACGTCTTTAAATCCTTGTTTGATTTCAGCAGCCGAGAGATTTTTCACATTCCCGCTAAATAACGCTTGAGAAATCTTAATGGCCTGCTGCAATGATTCTTCACCATGGATTAGACGAGTCATCTCTTCTGCTAAAGCCTTTTGCGCTTTCCGAAGATGTGGTTCTTCCTCAACAGCCGTTTCTAATTGCTCAATTTCCTCGTGTGATAGAAAAGTGAAAAACTTTAGGTATTTGACAACATCTGCATCAGCAGTGTTAATCCAGAACTGATAGAACTCGTATGGAGTAGTCCTCTCCGCATCAAGCCAAACAGCGCCGCCTTCAGTCTTTCCAAATTTTGTTCCATCTGCTTTCGTAACAAGAGGAATAGTTAATCCAAATGCTTTCGAGCCCTCGGGCTGCATTTTTCGGATTAATTCCATACCAGAGGTAATGTTGCCCCATTGATCACTGCCGCCAATTTGCAATTTACAATTATGATGTTCATACAAATGGTTGAAATCCATAGCCTGTAATATGGTGTAGGTGAATTCAGTAAAAGAGATACCTGTTTCAAGCCTTGAAGCAATGGTGTCTTTTGCCAGCATGTAATTAACCCCGATATGCTTGCCAATGTCACGTAAAAAAGTAACAATATCCATCGAGCCGGCCCAATCATAATTATTCACCATTGTAGCGCCATTTTCACCCTCAAACTCAAAGATAGCCGCTAATTGTTTTTGGATGCCGGCAACATTTTCTTGGACCTTCTCTAAGGTTTGAAGGTTTCGCTCTTCGCTTTTTCCGCTAGGATCTCCAATTAAGCCTGTTGCACCACCGACTAATACAATCGGGCGGTGACCATGCTGCTGAAATCTCCTTAGTGTTAAAAACGGCACCAAGTGACCAATGTGTAAACTATCTGCAGTCGGATCGGCTCCGCAGTATAAAGAGATTTTCTGATTACTTAAAAGGTCTTTTAACCCCTCTTCATCTGATTGCTGGTAAATAATACCTCTCCATGCTAAATCCTGTAATAAATCCATTCCCAATTCCTCCTTCAAGAAAAATAAAAACGCCCCTGCAAAAATGCAGGGACGTAAAAATTACGCGGTACCACCCAGCTTGAGGAAAAATCCTCCAACTCAAAAAAATTAACGGTTTTGACCGTTTTCCGCTACTCACAATTGTTTTCACAGAAAAAGCTCAAGGACGTAATTCATTCTTCTATATGTATCAGCTCACACCACTGCTGACTCTCTACAAACAGGGATAGAAGAACTACAGTTGATTCCCTTCACAGCTTTTAAATTATTTATTGTTATTGTTTTTTTACCATATTCCAACCACTCTGTCAAATAACAACTGGAAATTTCAGAAATATGTAGAACCTTGTCAGTTTTTACCCTTACTATATGCTATAATGTATGTGATTTTATAATGAGGTGATGCTCTGAATGAAGGAAAAAATGCAAGTGTGGATGGAAAAAGCAAAATCCATACTTACCTTGTTTACCCATAAAAAGACGATCAAAAGTGCACGAATTACCTATCAAGTCGTTTGGAACCTATTGCTCCTCGTGCTCACTGTTGTCATCCTTGGAGGATCATTCGCAACAGGTGTCGGTGCCGGCTATTTTGCCTCACTTGTGAAAGATGAACCTGTCCGTTCATATGGAAGTATGAAAAAGGATATTTATAATTACACGGAAACCTCGGATTTATATTTTGCAAATGATGTCTACCTTGGCAGACTCAGGTCCGACCTTGTACGTGATGAAGTAAAGCTGGACCAGGTTTCGAAGGATCTGACCAATGCTATTATTGCAACCGAAGACGAATACTTCTATCAGCATAATGGTGTTGTTCCAAAAGCCGTTTTCCGTGCCCTCTTTCAAGAAGTTACAAACTCCGCGGTGCAATCCGGCGGCAGTACCTTAACCCAGCAATTAATTAAAAATCAAATCTTAACAAATGAAGTTTCATTCCAGCGGAAAGCCAATGAAATTTTACTCGCACTAAGGTTAGAAAAATTTTTCGATAAAAAGGAAATCCTTGAAGCATATTTGAATGTCTCCACATTTGGAAGAAATTCTTCCGGACAGAATATTGCCGGTGTTCAAGCAGCTGCAAAAGGAATCTTCGGTAAAAATGCCAGTGAATTGTCACTGCCACAAGCAGCATTCATTGCCGGTCTGCCGCAAAGTCCATTTGGCTATACACCTTTTACAAAGGAAGGTACGGTGAAAAATAATCTTGAACCAGGATTCACGCGGATGAAAACTGTATTAAAAAGAATGTTGGATGGTGGATACATAAATCAGCAGCAATACGCAGAGGCCTCTGCTTACGACATTACAAAGGATTTTATTGTGCCTCTTGAGAATCCGCTTGAAAACTATCCTTGGCTTACATTTGAAATTGAAAAGCGTGCGATCGAGGTCCTTACTAATGTCCTTGCCAAAAAGGATGGATATACTGAAAAGGACTTAAAAAATGATGATAATCTTTATTATAAATATAAAACATTAGCGGATCATGATTTGCATCAAAATGGATATCAAAT
>Ga0213826_1000741_pt1 | contig 15522 bp, 13 predicted proteins | sample MC6MC0899MG_FD_180668 | JGI IMG/M metagenome (GOLD analysis project Ga0213826, IMG submission 180668) | Enriched soil aggregate microbial communities from Iowa State University, Ames, United States - MC6-MC0899-MG | ecosystem: Environmental > Terrestrial > Soil > Unclassified | place: USA: Iowa...
CCATTGAACGTACTCCTTCGCTTTCCAGGATGCCGCGCGGATCGTTTCTAAATCGCCATTTCCTTCGATAGAAAAATAGGATACGGGTTTACCAGTTTCGACAATCCCATCAGCGATTTTCTTCGCCCAATTTTCTTCAATACCAATCACGACAACAGCGGCTACGTTAGGATTTGACCCTGTTCCAATCATTGTTCTGAAATGCAAATCGAGGTCTGGACCATACTGAAGTCTGCCGTATGCGTGTGGAAGTGCCATCGTGCCCTGAACCTGTCTTGCAACAGCTTCACAAGCTGCGTTAGAAATATCATCTACCGGTAAAATAATCACGTGATTCCGAATTCCGACCTTACCATTTTCCCTGCGATATCCAAAAAGCTGTTGACTCATTTTTCTACCACCTCGCTGTTTTAATGTTGTGGGTATGAACGTAGTCGCCGATTTCCCACTTTTCTGTTGTTAAACCAATTTGAACGCCATATTTTAAAACTGGTTCCCCTTCATCTAAATTGACTAGAGAAATTTTGTGGCCTAAAGGAATATCCCCTTTAGCTGTTACGGCAACATCGGAATTATCATCCATATAAATCCCGACGACTTTTTCGCCCTTTTGAATGACACTGGTAGCAACACCTACATGATCACCCCGATGATGGATTAAAAATTTGTGAGTGCTTACATTTCCGGCTGCCTCTGACTGTTTTTCCGTAAGAGTACTTGCATGACTATTGTTACTCATTTGAAAGCCTCCTTTTTATGGTTGAGTGACCCAACCAATTTCTATATGTTTATTAAACCATCTGCTCATTGGATAGTCAATGTTAATATTTTAATTTTCTAAAAATTTTATTTAGATTGTGCATAAGGAGCGTTCACCTTTTACTATTTTCACTACTTCTTTTGCTACTAATAACGAAGTTCTAATTTGAGATTCATCTGTGAGTCCTGCAATATGAGGTGTGATTGTGGCAGTTTCGCAGGATAAAAGTTGATTAGATTGTAAGATAGGCTCCACTTCAAGTACATCCAAAAAGGCCCCAGCAATTGTATGATTATTTAAAGCAGCGGCAAGTGAGGATTCCTTTATAATGCCGCCTCTAGAGGTATTAATAATATACGCCGTAGGTTTCATCTTCCTCAGTTCTGATTCCGAAATGAAATAATGCGTCTTGGGTGTCAACGGAACGTGTAAGGAAATGAAATCAGACTCTGTTAATATGTCTTCCAAGGATTCTATTAGCTGGACACCTGTTTCTGAAACGATGTGGTCGTACTCGGTGACAAACGGATCATATCCAATTACCTTCATACCAAAAGCGAGAGCCCGCTTCGCAACACGATGAGAGATTTCTCCTAAACCAATTAATCCAAGTGTTTTATTTGCGATCTCGCCGCCGGTAAACTTTTTACGGTTCCAATTTCCCGCCCTAATATCATGATCTGCTAGATAAAGCGGCCTGTTTGCACTTAACAAGGCGGCCATAACATATTCCGCTACGGATGTGGCATTGGCGTGACGACCATAAACCACCTGTATACCTCTTTTTTTCGCTGCGGCGATATCAATATTATCCAGTCCAACGCCCAAGCGGCCGACTACCTTCAAGCGGATTCCGGCAGTAAGAAGTTCTTGATCCACCTTCGTTTGGTTCCTAACAATAATCGCATCATAGTCTTTGACCATCTCAAGTAGTTTTTCGGGGTTTCCCCACAGTTCCTCATCGTAATGCACGTCAACCCTATGACGAGCCAGTTCCTCAATCCCTTCGTTCCAAATCAATTCAGTTATCAAAGCTCTCATAAAAAAACCCCTCTCTAATGGTTCGGTGACCCAACCACCTTAACGATATTAAAACACCCCCGGCCAGTTTGGTCAATAGGTTTTTGCAGCAAGGGTGGCGGTTCTTCTGCTTCCTTTGGAGTAAAATGTGACGTAGAAGTCCTCTACATCGATGTTTTGTCTTAAAATCCAGGGAATTCCTACGTAGAAATGATCAAACTTTCTTAAAAGTGTGATCCAATTGAATAAATTAAAAGCGTGTTTTTGATCAATCTTTTTTCAAAACACGCTTTTTCTATTTGCTCTTTTATTACTGGTCTGTTAATGGCATCGGTAATTATCACCTATTCCCTATTTGTGCTTCTTTGCTGAGCCCTATTAACCTATTTATTATAGAGAAAACAAATCTAAAGGACTATTAGTACATTCTCTCTTCACTCAATGTAAAATGATAGCTTTCCAACTCACACCTACACCATCTCCCTCACAGCATCAACAATATCTTTTGCCGTTATCTTATAAAATCCTTTTAAGTATTCCACTTTTCCAACCTGGCCAAATTGCTCTTTAACTCCAATACGTCTCATCTGCGTTGGGCAATGCTCGCTTAAGACCTCTGCTACGGCACTGCCTAATCCACCAATGACGTTATGGTTTTCTGCCGTTACGACTGCCTTTGTTTTTTTTGCGTATTTAACAATCAGGTCTTTATCAATTGGTTTAATGGAATACATATCTATGACGGTCGCTTGAATACCCAGGTCTTGGAGAAGGTCTGCTGCTCTCAACGATTCTGCTACCATAATGCCGCTGCCAATGATGGTAACATCGCCCCCTTCACGAAGAACCTTTCCCTTACCAGTTTCAAAGATTTCATCTTCTTGATAAATTTCGACGGCCTTTTTTCGAATCGTTCGGATATAGTGAATTCCGTACTCGTTTTCAATTTTTCGAAGCAGGTAGCCGAGCATCGTGGCATCACTTACTTCATATATATAGGCATTTGGAATCAGGCGGACAAGACCTAAATCTTCAAAAGCCATATGTGTTCCGCCGTTATGTTCTGCTGTAACACCTGAGTCAGACCCTAATATCTTAATGTTTAGTTTTGCATAGGCCCCTGAAACAAACAGTTGATCAAAGGCACGCCGGGTAGCAAACTGGGCAAATGTGTGCACGTAAGGGATTTTACCTGTTAGAGACAACCCTGCGGCAACACCGATCATATTCGCTTCCATGATCCCGCAATTAATCAGTTGGTTTGGAATTTGTTCGATAATTTTATTAGTAGATATGGCACTCATTAAATCCGCTTCCAATGCAACTACATTGGCATTGTTACGTGCCATTTCAAGAATAGTATTTGCATAGACTTGGCGCATCTCTAATTTATCAAGTTCATAGGATCGTGAAGGTGTTTGAATCATAACCTCACCTTCTTTCCAAGTTTTTTTTCCAATTGGGCAATGGTTGCGATAATGGCTTCTTCATCCGCTTGATTTGGACGAATATGATGGTTATCAGCTTTTTCTTCTAAATACGGAACACCTTGCCCCTTTACCGTATCTAAAATAATGGCTACAGGTTTATCACATTGCGCCTTTCCTTTTTCAATTGCTTCATAGATTTGGGTTAACGAACTACCGTCTACCTTTAGCGTATAAAAACCAAAGGCCGTCAATTTTTCGCCAAAATCAAACGGGTTGATAATATCCTTCGTAAGACCGTCGAGCTGTTTTTTATTATCATCTACTAATACAAGCAGGCGATTCAATTTGTGATGAGCCGCAAATTGAAAGGCTTCCCAGCACTGGCCTTCATTTAATTCACCATCACCGACAAGGCAATATGTATAATTTCCCCTATCCGATAGCTTATGAGAGAGTGCCACTCCAACAGCTGCAGAAATCCCTTGTCCTAAGGATCCCGTTGTCATATCAACCCCAGGTGTTAAATTCCGATCAGGGTGGGATGGGAGAGTGGTTCCGTTTTGATTGAGGGTATAGAGAATTTTTTCGGGGAAAAATCCTTTTAAGGACAATGTTGCGTAATAGGAGGGCCCGCCATGACCCTTTGATAAAATAAAGTAATCACGATCTACCCACTCAGGATTTTTGGAATCCACCTTCATTACCTCACCATATAACACCGCTAACGCTTCAATAATGGATAAACTGCCGCCATAATGACCAAATCCTAAATGATGCAGTTCCTTTAAGGTCAGCAGCCGAATTTCATCTCGAAATGTTTCTAGGTACTGAAAATTGATACTCATCAATGTTCCCCCTTATGAATTAGCTTGGCACACTAGGAGGAATAGACTCTCCCCCTAGTGTGCTAAACACATCATCTATTTAGTTAAGCCTCGATCTTGGCTGATTGATTTTTATCCTTCTTGAAATAGCTAAGTACGACAGCGAGTACTACCAATCCAACAACCGCTACGGTTACACCTGTTGCGCCAAATGATTTTGAAATATTACCAAGGACGATTCCTGATGCAGCGAAATCACTATCTGAGAACGTTGTGTTGGCAAAGCCCAAATCGCCAAGAACAGGCAATAAAAATACAGGCAGGAAGGTAATTAACAATCCGTTGGCAAAGGATCCAATGGTTGCGCCGCGAATTCCGCCTGTTGCATTCCCGAAAACTCCAGCCGTTGCACCGGTAAAGAAATGGGGAACGACACCTGGTAAAATAATGACTGCGCCTGTGAATCCCAGTATAACCATGCCAACAATTCCGCCAAGGAAGCTGCAAAAGAATCCAATTAAGACAGCATTGGGTGCATATGGGAATACAATGGGACAGTCAAGGGCTGGTTTTGAGTTTGGAACAAGCCTTGCTGAAATCCCTTTGAATGCTGGGACAATTTCAGCTAAAACAAGTCGAACACCTGAAAGGATAATGAAAACCCCCGCTGCAAACGTCACTGCTTGAATGATAGAAAAAACAAGATAATGAGTACCATTGCTAAGTTCTTTTTCGACATAGGACGGGCCTGCAAAGAGGGCAATCACAAGATAAAGAATCGTCATGGTTAAGGCAATCGTTACAGAACTGTCACGTAAAAATCCCAGACCCTTAGGAAAATTAATCTTTTCAGTGGAACGAGACCCTTTACCGACAACCTTTCCTACAAGACCGGAAAGAACGTAGCCCAAGCTTGAAAAATGTCCAAACCCTACTGCATCTGTCCCAGTGATTTTTCGCATAAACGGTTGGCAAATGGCAGGAAAAACAGCCATGATTAACCCCAACGCAAGGGAACCAACGATAACAAGTGGAACGCCTTTTATACCCGAAACAACTAAGATAACAGCCAGCATGCAAGCCATATATAACGTATGATGACCCGTTAAAAAGATATATTTCAGCCGTGTAAAACGGGCAATCAAGATATTCGCCAACATTCCAAAGAACATAATGAAGGCAGTAGCACTTCCGTATTTTGTGAGTGCCATCGCAACAATAGCCTCATTATTTGGGACAACACCCGTTACATGAAAGGCCTCTTGGAACATTTTTCCGAATGGTTCAAGGGAACCAACAAGGATTCCTGCACCCGCAGCAATAACGATAAAGCCTAAGAATGATTTAGTGGTCCCTTTAATGATATCGCTCGTCGGTTTTTTCTGAAGAACAAGTCCGATAAATGAGATTAAGGCAACAAGGACAGCAGGCTGGCTTAGAATGTCCATCATCAATTTCAGGAATCTTTCACCCATGCAAAATACCTCCCTAAATTAGTAAAAATTATAATAGTCCTTTCCGTTGAAGCGCTTCCTTTAGCTTTTCGCGAAGCCCATCCATATCAATGATACTGTCAATAACAACTAGGTCGCCTAAATGAGATGCTCCTTCTGCAATATCCTTGGCTGCAATAAAGAGATCTGCCTGATCGGCTGTTGCCGAACTAAGATCAGAATGTTCTACTTCCACACCACTTACACCAAGCTCTGTTAAGATTTCTTGAATGTTCATCTCCAGCATAAAGCTGCTTCCTAAGCCTGAACCGCATACCGCCATAATCTTCATAAAAACCCCTCCATGTATTTTTTTGAAACCAATTTAAAGCGAAATCTAGTAATCTCTAACATTAATTCAATATGGAATATTGTTTGAAAAGGGCAATGAAATTTTCTATGGAACTTATTTCTTTTAGGATTTGAATGTTGTCTTTCTGGCTGAGGAGTTTTGTTAATTGGGAAAGAGCCTTTAAATGGGTTGTATTATCAATGGCTGCAATGCAAAACAGCAATCGGACAGGATGCTTTTTATCATTTAAAAAATAAACCGGCTGATTTAATTTTAAAAAACTCATCCCGACTTGGTTTACACCCTTTTCCGGACGTGCGTGCGGAATGGCTACTTCAGGACCAATAACAACATATGGGCCTAAAGCCTTTACATTATGAATCATTGCATCAACATAGGAAGGTTCAATCACCCCTTTCATCAGTAATGGTTTAGCTGCAATGGTTATCGCCTCTTCCCAATCGGAAACCTGGTCGGCTATTTGTATGGTATCTTTTGTTAGTAGCTCCCGTAACACTGGTCGTTTCCCCCTAGTAACATCTTCTTTTTTGTGAAATGTGATCTGGGCTAATGCCTGCTTTAACCCTTTTTCATCGTAAATATTGGCGAACTGCTCAATGATTTGAACCAGCTCAGTAGTAGTTAGCCCATGATATTTCATTCCGAAAAAGTGCTGATAAACATCATTGACCAAATTGTTTTTTTCAATGGGTGTCATAATTGGCTTTACATAATAGCATGGGAGCTCCGTATCCAATCCTACTGTTGAAAAGACAAGATCATAATCGCCAAATGTCCCCTCTTGAAACTCCTGTAATGATAGCGTTCTTTCAACCACTATTTCGGAGAAGAGGGACTCTAATTGGTGTTTAACCATTAAAGAGGAGCTAATTCCACTTGGGCAAACGATAAGGGCTCGTTTCTTTTTCGGCATCGCTTGCTTCGGCTCTTCTAACAGGGCACCAAAATGAAGCGTGATAAAACCGATTTCCTCTTCGGGAATCGTAATCCTCAAAAGATCTTCAATCGGTAAGAGCATTTCCTTTACGATCGTGTAAAGCTCCTTATGCTCACCTTTAATTTGATCAAGCAGTGGATTGTGAATAGGAATCCGGTATTTCATTCGAAAATAGGCCGGTTTTACATGCTGGTACAAGGAATCGATGACTTCGTTCTTTTTTTCAAACGCAATACAAGCCTTTGACTCAAACTCAAATACAAGCTGCTCACAAAGCTTAAATAAAATATCGCGATCTCCTTCTTGAACGGAGCCGTTCCCTAATGACAGGCCTAATAACTGAATGGTGAAATAGCAGAGTTCGGGCTCTGAATCTTCGAAATGAAGCAGTTGCATTAATTTCTCTGCAACCATCCTCATCGGATCTTGTTTTAAAACATCCAATTCATCAGAATGGAACTGGACAAACTTTCTTTCTTTTTGACGGTAATGATAGAAACAAAGAAAATAAGCAAACTGAGTAATGCGTTCCTCCACAAAATGAAGTTTGAAGCTCTTTTCAATCTGTTTAAGGGCATTGTGAATAGAATCGAGTGGATTGGGATTATTTCCTTCTATTAATAAGTAATCTAACATTCTATTACCGTACGGCACTTCTAACAGCTTTGATAAATGATGCATCACAAGGACTCTTTTATCAAACTCCGTACCCTTTAGATGATAACCTTGTTGCCGGGAATAACGTATGGTAACAAGGAAAGGACTATTCATTTCATTTGCCTTTTTTACATCAGAAATAACGGTGTTCTTACTTACTTGCAAGAGCTGGGTTAAATGGACGGAAGAGATTGGTTCTTGTCGAATAAACAGATAGAGATAAATGAAAATTAAGCGATCCTCTTCTGAAAAATTAACGCCCCGTTCTTGGATGCTGTGTTGATGTCTGCGGAAATACTCAATCACAGGATCCGGCATCACGATGTAATGAATCCCCTTGTACGGAATAAGAGGGAGCTCTTTCTCTTTCAACCAATAATTGACCTTCTCCAAATCATAGGAAATTTGTCGTTTTGTTAACAGTGTATAATCCAATACCTGGTTCATCGTTGTTTGCTTCACGTTTACTAAATAATTCAGTAACATCGCAGGCCGTTTTTCTAGCATCAATGGTTAAAACCCCCTAGTACCATCATATAATAAAGCGCTTACATTATGATTAATGATTAGGCACAATTAATGTCAGAATGAACTGACAGAATTGTACCGAACTCCACCATCACAATGCACGAAAACAAAAAGTGTTCTAATATGATAAGGAAGCGTGTCGATTAATTGAGATTCTATTCTTTCAACCCTTAATATCACTCGCTAAATCCCCGTTTACCAATTTCCGATATTCGACGAGTAATAAATCTAAAAATATTTGAAAGGGTGCTCGGGAACACATATCGATATCATTGAAGTAGCAATGCTCGATTGGTGTGTAAAAAACAAAATCCGATAGCTCGATCAAACGGCTGGAAGGTGTTCCGACAATGGATAAAATCGGGATACCTTTACTTTTGACGATATGCGCATATTCTAATATGTGTAAGGTTTCTCCGCTATACGAGACAAATATAGCAAGATCATCTTCCTTTAGGTGGAAGGCTGCACTTCGTAGATCATCCCAATCCATTCTAGCCATGCTGCTTTTGCCTAACATTAGAAGTTTTTTTGAGGCATCCCAGCAAACAGAATAAGAATGGCCCATACCGAACCATTCTACATGTCTTGCATGAACAAGCATAGACGCAGCTCTGTTCAGCGTATCTTCATCGATTCTATTTAGAACTTCTTGTATATCCTTTTCATAGCGTTTTACATGAAAAGATAGGGATTCTGATATTCCTCGGTTTTCACCCTGAACATCTTCCCGTATGTTTAAATGCAACTGGAGTTTAAAATCCTGAAAACCTTGAAAGCCCAGCCTTTTACATGTTCGGCTAATGGTTGCGGTCGAAACATACATTTCCTTTGCAGCCTGTTCCAGTTTTAATGATACAAGCTTTTGAGGATACCGAATGATATAGTCCAGTACTTGCTTTTCAAGTTGACTTAATTGATCCCGATGCTGTATTAGTCGTTTCACAAAAGATTGCATGCTCTCACCTTTTCATGACCATGGACCAGCTTTCTCCAACAACTATTTAAGTGGTAAGAGAAAGAACCGAGCGCTTTAGTCTCTCTAGGCCTTCCATGACCTTTGATTGTGGACAACCAACATTCATTCGTAAAAAGACCCCTCTGTCCTCTCCATAAACTTCACCGGACATGATTCCGACCTTCCCAACATCCACGAGTGCTTGCTTGAGCTCCTGATTTGTTTTCATAAGATCCGTACAATCAATCCATGCTAAATAAGTGGATTCAGGGATGTCAAAACGAATAGCTGGCAGTTCCTGTATAATAAATTCCTGCACCAATTTCATATTATTATACACATAGGAACATAGCCCATCAACCCAGGTATCTCCATGGCGATATCCTTCGATAACTGAAATCTCTCCAAAGATATTCGCACTCGAAACTCCATCCCTGTATTTTAAAAGCCTCATAAAGCTCTCTCTACTCTCTTCGTTAGGAATTAATAGATACGAGCCACCCAAGCCAGGTGTGTTAAAGGTTTTACTAGCAGACGAACAAATATAAATAGCTTGTTGATCATCTGCGACACTAGTAATAGGAATAAATCTTTGGCCATTATACGTAATATCCATATGAATATCATCAGAAATGATCTTTACATTATACATAGAACAAAGCGTGACTATTTTCTTTAACTCTTGCTCTGTCCATACCCTTCCAGTTGGATTGTGCGGATTACAAAGCAATAATACCTTCGCTTTTGGATGTGCTAGCTTTTTTTCTAAATCGTCAAAGTCTAATTCATACCGTCCATTCTTATATACCAGTGGATTAGGCATTAACTTACGTTTCGATTCGTGTATCACATTAAAAAAGGCATCGTAGGCAGGTGTTTGCAGGATAATGTGATCTGCCTCAGATGATAAAATTTCAATAAGTCTTGCAATCGAGTAAATGACACTCGGACTATATACAACCCATTCCATTGATATATTTGCTGCAAATCTCCTTTTATACCAACTGGTAATGGCGGACTTATATTCAGAATGGTTCCATCGTGTATATCCAAAAATCCCATGATTTGTCCGTTTTTTTATCGCATCAATCATTTCTGGAGGGCTTTGAAAGTCCATATCAGAGATTGAAAAAGGTAATAAATCATTTGATCCAAATCGATCCTCTATATAATCCCATTGTGTACAATATGTCCCAACTCGATTAATGTATTGATCAAAATGACTGTCCATAATATCCCTCATTTTCTCTATTTTAACTTGTTGTATACTAGCTGTGCTTTTTTAAGGTTGAGGAACAAAGAGGATGAGAGATTCTCATCCTCTATTAAATCCATTTATGCCATAAGTTTATCCATTTCAACTCTAACATGGTTTACTTGCGGTCCAATGACAACCTGAACATTGTGAGCATCTAATTTGATTACGCCAATGGCGCCATGTTTCTTCAAGGATGGTTCGTCTATTTTTTCCATATCATCGACAACTAATCTTAATCTAGTAATACAGTTATCTAGGGAAGCAATATTTTCTGCTCCGCCTAGAGCCGTTAACAATTCTCTTGCCTGATTACTTGTCTTATCATCCTTATTTCCGTGTACTGATTCACCAGAAATTTGGGTTTCCGTGTGATCTTCCCTACCCGGAGTCTTTAAATTAAATTTGATAATGGCAAACCGGAAGATGAAATAATAAATCGCGAACCATATCAATCCAACTACTAAAACTAAGTACCATTTTGTATAGGTTCCTTGAAGGATCCCGAAAATGAAGAAGTCCAATATTCCGCCATCCGTATTTCCGATTTTTACATGAAGTAGTGCCATAACCATAAATCCTAGACCCGTTAAAATTACATGGATTCCATATAAAGCAGGGGCAAGGAATAAGAATAAAAACTCGATAGGCTCAGTAATCCCTGTAACAAAAGTAGCAATGACTCCAGAAATAAGCAGTCCTTTAATTCGTTTGCGATTTTCTGGTTTTGCTGTGTGATAAATGGCTAATGCCACTCCTGGCAGACCAAACATAAAGGTTGGCATTTTTCCTTGTGAAAGAAAGGCTGTAGCAGATGCACTAATTGGTGTACCACTTTTCAGTTGGCCATAGAAAATATTGAGTGCTCCCGATACTGTCTCACCGTTTACCACCGCTGTTCCTCCGGCCTCTGTAAAACGAATCATCGCAACCAAAATATGATGTAAACCAAATGGAAGAAGCAATCTTTCTCCGGCACCAAATAAGAATGGTCCAAATGCACCAGCGTTATTTATCGTCGAGCCAATGCCATTAATAATCATTGTAAATAAGGGCCAAATCATCGGAATCAATAAACCAACCACTGACATAACAATAGAAGTACTGATTGGAACGAACCTTGCCCCTCCAAAGAAGGCAAATGCACTTGGCAGCTTTACATTATGAAAGCGCTGATGTAGCAAATAAACAATAATACCAGCGATAATCCCACCTAAAACACCCATCTCGAGACTTTGAATGCCAAGAACCATTCCTTGTCCTTCTTGTCTCATGACAGCTGAATCAGCAAGCTTATCCGTTTCGGTTAAATAAAAATTAATAGATAAATGCATAATAATATAACCAATAAGACCTGAAAAGGCAGCGACTCCTTTTTCATATCGAACTAAACCAAGTGGAATGGCGACTGCAAATAGAAGTGGCAAATACGTAAAAGCAAATCCACCAATCATCGAAATAAAACGCAGGAAAATCTGAATAACACTATGATCTAAAAAAGGTAAATTTTCGATTGTTGTTGGACTTGTAAAAGAACTTCCAATTCCTAAAAGTAAACCCATGAATGCTAATAGAGCAACTGGCAGCATAAATGTCTTACCAAGGCCTTGAAAAAACTCCCACCCTTTTGAAGACTTCTTTATCTTCGTTTTCATTACTAAACCCCCTAGATGTAAACATTTACTTAAACTTTACTTTTATAACCCTAGCATAGCAACCGCTTTCATAATGAATATTGGCATATACATTTTTTGTACGCAGGATACAAAATACCAATGAATCTTATTACCTGTTAATATTATCCAGTGATACTAAATATAAAAAAGCTAAAGTTTCTAATTCAATAGAGTTTTTATACTTTCTTATCTCTTAAAAAAAGGAGCCGGTTTGGAATTTGCCCCAAACCGGCTCCTTTTCGGGCGTGGCAGCCCCCCAGAGAACACTACATGACTATTTTTCGATTTAAAACATTTTCTAACAAGGACCAAGCTTCATCGCAGCTTGGACCCGTGATGTAGGGATCAACCAAAAGAAACTAGAAAAAAAACCAAGGGTTGGCAACCATTCTGACCAAAACCGCAACCCCTGTGACTCAGCCTATTTAGATGATCTGCTTGAACTGTTCTTTCAATGCCTTTGTAACCGGACCAGGCGTACCATCATTGATTTGTTTGTCGTCCACGCGTATGATTGGTGTGATTTCTAATGTTGTACTTGTAATGAATACTTCATCAGCTTGGAACATTTCAGCCGGCGTAAACTGTTTTTCTACAAATGGAATTCTGAGAAGCTCTGCCAAGTTTTTCACTGCTATTCTCGTAATTCCGGATAAAATATGTTTGGAGAGTGGTGTAGTGATGATCGAGGAATCTTTTACGATGTATGCATTGGAACTTGTTCCCTCGGTCACTTTGCCATCTCGCACCAGAATCGCTTCCAAGTAGCCTTTTTCATACGCCACCTGCTTGGCTAGAATGTTAGGTAGCAGGTTCAACGATTTGATGTAACAGTTTGCCCAACGCTCATCAGGATGCAAAATGACACTTGCTCCTTTATCCCCAACTGGAATGATTCGAAATGGTTTAGCAGTCATCGAAACAGATACGGGGCATTCTGGGAATAGATGATTTCTTGGTGCCATTCCTCTTGTCACCTGCACATAAAGGTCGAGATTCGTTAAACCACTTCTTTGTACCAACTCCAACATGGAGTTTTTGAAGGCCTCCCGATTAGGATCAATACGTAATTTGATAGCATCAGCGCTCTGATACAATCGATCCAGATGCTCATCCATCATGAAGGGTTTTCCATCATAAATTCTAATAACCTCATAAACACCGTCACCAAACTGATGACCTCTTTCATCAATAGGAACAACTGACTCATTTGGTTCAACAAATTCCCCATTAAAATAGGCCAAAATCATTTCAAAACTCCTCCTTTATGAAGATGACCCCAACAAAATATCATAAGGAATCGCCTCTCGAACTCTTCCTTTATTTCCTTCAGTTGTGGTCGCCATACAAATAGAATTCCAAATCGCTTCTTCTACAGCCTCAACAGTCATCTCAAACAGTTGGGAAATCCATTTGCCGTCCTCTCTCATAAATGAATATGAGATCGTTTCTTGGTTCGGTTCATGAGGGACCCGATGCGCTGTAGAGAATGCGATAACGATATCACCACTTCCGTGAGCCCCATAAGAACCCGTTCGGCTAAGTCCGAATGCAGATCGTTTAGCTAATCGGCCAAGTTGTCTCTCATTAAGTGGTGCATCCGTTGCGAGAATGATCATAATTGATCCATCGGGCATTTTTTCTTCTTCCCCTGAACGGTGCAACCAGCCGCCTCCGGGAATGAGCAAATCCTTCTCTTCGCCGAAATTGCTTACCACCAGCGCACCAATGGTATAGGACCGTTCTCCAAAGGAAGCGACTCTCGAGCTTGTTCCAATGCCTCCCTTGAAACCTAGACAAGACATTCCGGTTCCAGCCCCGACACAACCTTCTCCCACTATTCCTGATTTGGCAGATTGAATCGCTTGATAGGCATGTTCCGGTCTGACATGTAATCCGCGTATATCATTGAGGTAACCATCATTGCATTCTCCTACGATTACATTTACAGTACCAGTTGTATCACCAATTTGGGGATTTTGGTCGAGGAGATAACGGATGGTGCCTTCTAAGACCGCCGGAACAGAAAATGTATTGGTTAAAAGAATTGGACTTTCTACTACTCCAAGTTCCTGCAGTTGAATGGTCCCCACAGTCTTGCCAAATCCATTGATCACATAGGAGCTTCCCAATACCTTTTCTTGAAACAAATTGCCCGAATGCGGAAGTATGGCTGTTACTCCAGTTTGAACAATTCGATCTTCTGCACTCTTATAGGAAAGTGTCGTATGCCCAACCATAACTCCAGTAATATCCGTAATCGCATTATAAGTTCCAGTTTTGTAACTTCCAATGTTTATACCAAGGTCACGAATCCGTACTCTATTCATCATCTACACCACCAAAACATTTTGCGCTAATTGAGCTTTGACCATTTAATTTTTCATGCGAAGCGTTTGAAGGAACAACTCTCCTTTTCTCGAAATCGTTGTTCCTGAACGTCCTTGACGTACATTCAATAATTCTAATTGGTTAAGGGCATCCAACCGTGTTCTTAACTGCTGTTCGGAAAGAGTTACATCTTTTTCCTCAAGCCTTTTCTGTACCATAGCACGACCATAAGATGTATGCTGTTTCTTCCCTTCATCATAAACTTCAAGGATCGCCAGGCTTTCCTCCAAGAAACCGTGCTCTTCAATACTCATAAACAATTTATTTAATTCACTTTCATCCATTTCTTGCGGTATAGAAGAATCAACAGCCGCTTTTTGAAGCCTCCCCTTCATATAGAAGGGCAATAATTCTAAAGTGATCTCTTTTTCTTCCAAACAGGCCATATACGAGAGGGCATTAAACAATTCAATTACATTCCCTGGCCAAGGATATTGTCGCAGGAGCTTAATCATATCAGGTGGAATAACCAAATCCCCCCTATGCAAATGGGACTGCAGATACGTTTGAATAAGGGACTCAAAATCCTCCTTACGCTCTGACAAGGACGGGACTTTGCACGTTAAAGCAGCCAGATAATAAAATAAATCCCTGCGGAATTTTCCCTCATCCACCAATAACGAGAGATCGGCATCGCTAGTCGTAATGATTCTTACCTGAATAGGAATCAGAGTATGCCCATTTATCCTAATAATTTGACCTTCCTCAAGCACTTGCAGGAGTCTGCCTTGCAAGGAAACAGGTAATTCATCAATCTCTTCCAAACACAAGGTTCCTCCATTAGCCAATTCGAACAAGCCCGGAGAAGTTTGGCCACCCGATTCTGTACCAAACAATTCCCTTTCCAGCACGTCTGATGATCGCGCCGCACAATTGATATGGAGGTAGGGCCCCATATTTACGGAGGAATCGTTGTGCATCGCCTGCGCAAGCATCCTCTTTCCCGTACCCGTTTCTCCAAATATATGGACAGGATTACTTGTTTTGGCAAGTTTCCTGGAAATCCTTAGAACATCGTTCATGGCTTGACTATGGGCAATCACGTCATCAAAGAAATACTTAGCGGTTTTTCCGCCCGCATACTCGGTCCATTTGCTAAAAGTAGATCCCATTTTAAGAGCATGATTCCCATTGGATAAAGCAACAAGGGATTTCATATAGCGATTGGCCAAGAAGAATGGCTGACTATCTAATTCTAACGCCTCAAATATTTCAAAAACGGTTTCCAGAGCAAGAACACGATAGCCAATATCAATTGCTTTCATGTCCCCCTCCGGAAC